>WNFG01004309.1_pt1 | contig 14226 bp, 11 predicted proteins | sample 5400431 | NCBI WGS metagenome assembly WNFG01 (sample SAMN13153346, study PRJNA577476) | soil metagenome | isolation source: 120 cm saprolite under Douglas fir tree site 2 hole 3 replicate 2 | place: USA:California | collected 2015-04-18
ACCACCGCCGGTTCGCATCCGTATCGAACAGCTCGTTCTGTCGCCGGTCCGGCTCGAGGTTCGTCACGCTCACGCCCACCAGCCGCACCGCCACGCGCCGCGTGAATAATTTTCCAAACAGTTCCATCGCCGCCGCGAGCAGTTCGCGCTCGTCGTTCGTCGGCCGCGTCAACCGCGCCGTCTGGTGCGCCGAAAACGAATCGACATAGCGCACCCGCAGCCCGATCGTCCGCGCCTGCTTTCTGTATTCACGCAGCGTCGATCCGATCCGCTCGCTTAAATATTCAATCAGCCCGCCAAGAAATTCCGTGTCGATCGTTCCACCCTCGATAGTCGTCTCTCGCGAGACCGACTTCGGCGTCGCGGGCATCATCACCTCGCGCCCATCCAGCCCCCGCGCGCGCTCCCAGATTTGCCGCCCGATGGCTTCACCGAACGCCGCTTCCAGCGCCGGTCGCGGCACCTGCCGCAATTGCCCAATCGTGGTAATCCCGCGTTCGGCCAGCATTCCCGCGTGTATGTGCCCGATCCCGTGCAGCTTTTCCACCGGCAACGGCGTCAGAAACGCTTCTTCCTCACCCGGCGCGACCATGCGAAACCCCCTTGGCCGCTCCAGCCGCGACGCAATCGACGCCACCACTTTGGTCCGCCCCGCGCCTACAGAAACGCTCAAGCCCGTTCGGCCTGCCACTTCCGCCTGCAGCCGCCGCAGCGCCGCCTCATAATCCGGGTACAGCCGCTCCGTCCCGGCAAAATCCAGGTAAAAATCGTCCAGCGCCGCCGTCTCCACCGCCGGCGTGTAGGTTTCCAGGATCTGCCGCACGCGCTCCGCAAAATCCGCGTAATGCTCGTACTGCCCGGGCACGACCACCGCCTTCGGACAAATTCGCAGCGCCTCGCGAAAACTCATCGCCGTTTTCACGCCGCGGAATTTCGCTTCGTAGCTCGCCGAAGCCACACAGCCGCGCCCCACCAGCACCGGCCTCCCGCGCAGCTTGGGGTTCAGCACCTGTTCCACCGACGCAAAAAACGCGTCCACATCCACATGCACAATGTTGGGAATGCGGGCGCTGTAGCTCGGGCCTTTAGGCCCGAGGTTTTTATCTTCACGAGTTCTGCACAGTCCCAGCCACGCCCACGCGGACCACGGATTTTTCTCCTCCTCCGCCGCTTCCGCCTGAGGCGTTTCCGATGAATCCGCAATAGCAGCAGAATCCTCAGGGCTAAAGCCCTGAGCTACATCGCCCCGCGCTACAGTTTCTTGCTCCGCGTCCGTCTCTTGATGTCCATGATGCGGTTCGGAAGATGCCGCGCGATCATTTTCCTCGGCGGCTGCTTGGATCACGTTGATTGCCTCAATGGCGGGGGTGGTGAATACGTTTTCGACACAGTTGACCGCTTCGCGGTCACACATAACAACGTCCATGGCGGCTCCTGGCAGGGAATCGGGCCATCTACGCTGTCATCCGAGCTGCGTCTTTTGCATCCCGGATGCTTCTCAGGGAAAGGGCCGATCGTTTTGATCGCCCCGGGATGGATCGAAGATTCCGACTCTTGTCGGAAGGGCTCGCTCTTTCGAGTCAACCCCTCACCCCGCTTACGGCTCGGAATTTTCAACGGCCGGCGGCTCGGGAGAGTCCAAAGGACAATGGAGCCGCCAGCCGTTTCCCGTTTCCTCTACCGCCCCGCACTATAGGCGAATAAAAAGCGAAAGTCAAGCGCTTCTTAATCCGTCCGGTCAGCGAAACTCAGGCGCCTTGTTTTCCTGGAGAATGTTGCCGCCATCGACGACGAGGACTTGGCCGGTAATGTAGGAAGCTTCGGGGGAAGCGAGGAAACACACGGCGGCGGCAACTTCATCGGGCGTCCCGGCGCGGCCCACCGGAGTATGAAGCGCTGCCACGCGTTCGGTCTCCGTCGAGGACGCCGTCGCAATCCATCCCGGCGCCACCGCATTGATCGTAATTCCATCACGTGCCGTCTCCAGCGCCACGGCGCGCATCATTCCATCCATCGCCGCCTTGGCCGCGCCGTAGGCCGCCGATCCGATATTGCTTACCAGCGGGCCGGTCACGGAGCTCACATTCACGATTCGCCCGTATTTCTGCTGCCTCATTCCCGGCAGCACGGCGCGCGTCATCAGAAACGCCGTGTGCAGCGTGATCTCGATCTGCCGCTTCCAATCCTCATACGTGGATTTCTCGAGCGTCACGCCTTCCATCGGCCGCCCGATTTGCGCCATCCCCGCGTTATTCACCAATATGTGGATTCGCCCGGTTCGCGCCATCACGGATTCGGCCAATCGTTGCGCTTCGGCTTCCTCGGTGAGGTCGGCGACAGTCGCGCAACCGCGAAGCCGATTCCTTCCGCGCTTCCCGCGCCGGTAACCAGAGCCGTCTGCGTATTCCATGGCGGATGCATGTGAAATTTGCCGCTGGCAGGATACATCTGCTCGGCCACCCAGGTGTATACGAAACACCAGGTCCCGCCCGAGGTGCCCGTGGTGATGGATAGGCTGCGCCGCTCTCCGGTTCTCTTGCCGCAACCTTCGCCGAAGACTAGGGTTCTCTATGTGGGGTTTCTCCATCCCGTCGCCGCCGAGCATCTCCCAGGAGGTGAATCATGATTGTACCCCCATCTTCTTCCTCCGGAAATGCGGTGCCAGACATCGCCGCGGCGAAACCCAATTATTGGAAGATAACTTTCAAGATTGTCCGTTGGACCACCTACGCCCTCGCGCTGATCGCCATCCTCATGATTTTGCACACCGCGCCGCCTCCGCCGGTGGTGATCAGCGCGCAGGCGGCCGCCAGCGCCGAACACAAAATCGAAGAGGTCGAGCACGCCGTTACCTCTGGCCAGCCCGCCACTTTGCGGATGGATGAGTCGGAGCTGAATTCCTATCTTGCTTCACATCTCGATATTTCTCCCAACGGTTCGCCAAACTCTTCACCCGGCGGAGCCTCCCCGGCCGACGTCGAGCAGGTGCGCTCGGCAGTCAAAGACGTTAAGGTGCAGTTGATCGAAGATCGCGTCCGCGCTTATGTTGTCTTCGGTTTTCACGGCAAGGACATGACTCTACAGCTCGAAGGAAAACTCGGTGCAGCGGATGGATACTTACGGTTCGAGCCGGTGAGCGGCCGGATCGGTTCGCTGCCGATTCCGCAATCTTCGCTGGAGACGGCCGTGCGGCACATGATGGAGTCGCCGGAAAACCGCGAAAAACTGCGCCTGCCTGCGGAAATCTCCGACCTGAAAATCGAAAACGGTGAAATCGTCGCCAGCTATAAGTGATCCCGCGGCGCCGGGTCTTAGAGCGGCCCCGACTCCCGCACAGCAGTTTACTTGTAGCTACTGCAATTTCGCGTATTCGGACTTGGCAGCGATGAGAATGGGAATATCGGGGTCGGCGTCTTTCCAGAGAGTGAGGAAATCCTGATAGGCGGCGCGGGCTTTGGTGGTGTCGCCTTGCAAGGCGTAGGCGCGAGCAAGTTGCAGATGCGCCAGCGCACCGATGGGTTCGTTAACCACGACGCCGCGCCAGTAGAGGATTTTCTGAAACTCGGCGGCTGCTTCGCTCCCCTGGTGCGCGGCCAGATATGCTTCTGCGCGCACGTAAACGGGATACAGACCGAGAAAGTTGAAGTTAACGCCAGTCGTCCCCAGCTCGTAAGGGCTGGCAGCTTGAAGAGCCTCGATCGCCCGTGAGGTATCGCTGCGATTGAGCGCGAGCTGTGCGTGAATCGTCGGCAGATAGTTGGACCGCACGATGGTATCCTCCGGGAAGCGTCTGCCCAAGTCATCCGCCAGTGTCTGGGCACGAGCCGCATCTCCCGCAAAAGCCAGGGCCAGCGCAGCTCCATACTGCACATCCCGGCCTGTCGAAAGCCCCAGCGCCGCTTTAGCCCGCTCATGGGCCCCACTTTCATTTCCGAAGAGGGCTTCCCGCAGGGATGCCTCGGCTTCGTAGCTCGCCGCGGTCTCCTTCTGTTCCGCTCGCTCGGACGAAGCCACGGCCAGGCGGGAAAGCTCCCGAGCCTTCCCCAGCCGCCCGGAATAGGCGGCGGTATCGGCCTCTTCGGCCAGCAGGATGTCTTCCAGTCCGGGCCTGCCCGCTGCCCACGCGGATTGCTGCGCCATCCCCCCTGCATCGTTCTGCAGGAAGGCAATCAGGTATTCCGGGCTATGCAAATCAGGTGAATCCAGCTTTTTCGCCCGAGCCTCTTCGACCGTGGCCTGGGCCTCCTTTAGGCGATTGAGAAAGAAATAGCAGATAACGACGTTGACATAAGCCAGAGCCTCTTCCGGGTCGCGACGGAGGAGTTCGCGGAAATCCGCAAGGGCTTTGTCATATTGCCCGAGTTGTTGGTAGATGCCGGCTAGGTTGCTCGGCGCCCCCTCATCTCGCGGATAGGTCTGCACCCAAAGTTCATAGACGCGGCTGGCCTTTTCCAGATCGCCGGTGACAAAGTGGTAGTAGTGAGACTCAATGTAGAACTTTTCCCATTCGCTCATCCGCTCGCGCAATTCATAGGCCTTCCGTGTGTTCTCGGCTGCCAGGCTGGGCTCTCCAAGATTCGCATAGCCGACACCGAGCGAGGCGTAGGCCCCGGCAAAATTCGGGTCGAAGCGGATGGCCCGCTGGAAAAGCGGCACGGAAGCGGCCCAACCGTCTTTTTCTACGGTCTTCCAGCCCAGGCTGAAAGCCTGGAGCGCTTCGAGCGATGGCGTGGTGGCCTCCTCAAGCGGCGTGTCCAACTTCTCAACCGTACTGAGCGACTCGCCGAGCTTCCGGCGCAGGTTCGAGGCCGCCTTGTCCAGGACTGAGAGCACCCACTCTTTGCCTGTGGCCCGCTCCTGCTCCTCCGCCAACGTGTCACCCGTGCGGCAGTTCACCGCTCTCAGCCCGAGAACATACTGGCTCCCCAGGCTCGTAATCGAGCCATCCATAACCGCGGCGCTTCCCGTTCGCAGGCAGAGTTCCCGAGCAATCGTCGGTGTGAGCTTGGCATCGGCTGGCTTGCCCATCAGGCGCAAGGTCTGCTGGATGCGCTGGTCGGAGACGAGGCTGAGAAAGGGGGATTGCTCGAGCTGCACGGCGAGGCCTTGCCGGAGCGTGCCGTCAAACACCGCATCGCCCGTCGTGTTGGTGAAATCGGCGAGCACGAGGGTGTCTTTCTCGGTGAGCCGCTGGGCTTGCCGTGAGCTCGTTCGCGCGCGCACGAACCACATTACCCCAGTGGCCACCATCAAGATCAGTCCCATCAGTATCATTGCCTTGCGCGCACGACCTGCAAGCCAGATGGTGGCGGACACGGAGTGTGAATCCGAGGCGCAGGGAGCTGCGCCAAACGCCCGCTCGTTCCGCCATGCGTCGAGTTCTGCGGTGTAGGCGTAGAGCGACCCGAGCCGGCTGTGCAGGAGGCGGTATACGGGCAGCCCCTCGCGCTTCTCCCAGCGGCGGACGGTCGTGACGTCACGCCCCAGATAGGCGGCAATCTCCTTCCAGGATTCCAGACGCCGCCCTCGGCCATCCGCACCGGTCCTGGGGCTTGATGTGGTCTCGACAGACATGCGCCTGAGGGTTCCTGCTAGCTGGAAGGATTATCACACCGGCTCTGGTCGGGGGCAACTGCCGGATCAGACGAAAAAAGCTGCGGGTGCTGCACTTTGCTCTTCTTTGCCTCTTTTTACCCGTTGCGCCGAGGCATGCGCCGGGCGCAGCATCCCTTACAAGCAACTGTCTGTCACACAGATCGTGCGCGTAAAAATGTACAAACCGGAAATTCCGGATGATGTCAGCAAGACGGGCCCAAGATACAAGAATTACCAGACCAGAAAGGAACATTGCCATGACACCGAGGAAATTTGTCAGACCCGCGAGAGCTCTCGCGGCAATTGTGGCGGTCGGCGCATTCATTTGTGCGACAGCCTTCGTCATCAAAGCAACGCCCCCTTCGGGGATCTCGTTCACCAAGGTTGGACGCGCGACGGTGCCGGAGTTCAACGTGAAACGAAAGGACAAGGCCCTCGATTGGACAATCAGGCTGGATGCCGACCAACCCATCGATGTGGCGACTCAGATCGTCACTTTCCAGCCGGGTGGGTTCAGCGGGTGGCACACACATCCGGGACCGGTGTTTTTCACCGTGCGGACAGGAACGCTGACCGTCTACGAGGGTGATGATCCGACGTGCACGCCGCATGTCTTTACAGCGGGAACCGGGGCTGTTGAAGCCGCGACGAACATGGTGAGGAACGAAACCGGTAGCGTCGCGGAAGCGGTCGTGACGTATATGGTCCCAGTGGGTGTGAACCCTCTTCGCACGGACCTTCCAAACCCGGGAAACTGTCCCTTCTGAGCCCAACCCGAGATGCCTGCACGCGGGCCCGTTCGTAACGCGCGGATTCGCACGAGGGCGAGTTTGATGGGTTAGTCACCGCGCCCCGTCCGGGCTCCAGGTAATCCCCTGGCCTGGTCTTCAAAACTTAACGGACCATGACCTGCGGGCCATCTACGAATATCTCAGGTCGATTCCCTGCGTCGCGGGCCCGCCAGCGCCTAGCCCACTACACAACGATTGTTTTTGAGGCTGACGCGGGAAACCGCTCCCTGATCTCCCTCAGTGCCTGACGGAGCACTGGGGGAGATCTCTTCGTCCAAGCTGCCCTAAACGGAAGCCGAGCCATGGATAGTGCGCACCACCAACGTGATCGAACGCGCCTTCCGCGAAGTGCGCCGTCGCACCCGCTTAATTCTGGTTCCTGGCATACACAGCGGGCTGTCATCCTGAGCGAAGCGAAGGACCTCAACCGATCTCCGCTCTGGCTCGAACGAAAGGCTGAAATCCTTCGCGTTGGGTTCCGTGTTGCTCTCGGAGTTTCTGCATCCTTCCTCTCACGCCGCGTGCGGTAGCTCTTGTAGCGGCCGCCTTCTGAGGCGGGCGTTTTTCATTTTTATCCCCTGAGGCGGCGTTTCCATCGCACCGAACCATTCCCGTATTGCCTTTTCGCCAAACCCTCATGCCGCACGCGCGAGCGATAAAAACAATGTCAAATACCTCTTCAGCTTCTGTGTGATCAGAAAATTTTCCTTCACATGTTGATGTCCGTGCTCGCCGAGCTTCACCGCAATTTCGGGATGCGACAACAAATAGCGGATCTGATAAGCCGCACCTTCCACGGAGTGCGCAAGCAGCCCCGTGTGTTTGTGGATCACCTGGATGGGAATCCCGCCGACCGCCGATGCCACAACTGGTTTCTTCTTCCAAAGAGCTTCGGAAACGGTGAGCCCAAATCCTTCGCGCAGGCTCTTTTGAATAACCACTGTCGAAGCCCGTTGCAGCGCGTTCACTTCCAGCGGCGCCCACGTGGGAAGCTCCAGGACCCGGATATCAGGATCGCCGTCCGCTTCGTGAAGAACTTCTTTGAGGACGATTGCGCCTTCGGGATCATCGGCGGCGCCGCCGCCTGCCAGGACGAGCTGGCAATCGAAATAACGCTTCACAATGCGATAGGCGCGGATCACCCCGATGGGGTCCTTGAGCCGGTCGAAGCGGGAAATTTGCGTGAGGATGGGCCGTCGTTGATCGATCTGATAGCGCGCCAGGACTTGCGTGATGAATTCCCGATCGAGCTCGCAGTTCTTTTCGGAGAGTGGATCGATCGCCGGGTAGAAAAGATATTGCGGGATCGCCAGCTGCCGGGAAAACTCGGGCGAAGAAAACATCGCCCCGTCGTAGCGGGCCACAAACGAAGCGAGGAAATCCCATACTTCGCGGCTGGGATGCGAAAGGTCAATGTGGCAGCGCCAAACCCAATGGCCGGAACCCGCCTGACGGCCATCAATCAGCGCAGCGGGTTGCGGGTCGTGGATGACCATAAATTCAGCGTCCAGCGGCAGCCGCGCGCGATTTTTCTCGTTGCATTGAAGGAAAATGTCGAAGTCGCCGGGTCGCAAGCTATATGTGCCGCCGTGCAGGGCATTGTGAAACGCTTTGGTGACTTGAAAAAAGTCGTCATCACCGGTCATCACGTCCCAGCGGATGTTCAGATCGAGCTCCTCGGCGAGCGGCACCAGGCGATTCAGGATTTCCGCCACGCCGCCCCCCACGGCCGTTGAGTTGATCATTTCAATGCTGCGGCCTCGCAAAGGCTTCGCTAGCGCGCGAAGTTCTTCAATCTCTCCGGCGCCCAACAATCCTGCATAGTCTTCCAGTGGAATTCGGCTGGCGAGCTGGGTTTCGGTCACGCCTTTCTCCTTTCACGGTCAATCAGCCGCAGCACCTTGGCGCGCGCGGTGTCCAGTGTATTCGTGTACACATCGATCCGGTCGATGCTCGAAGCAAGGGTCTCCAGGCCCAGATTGTTCGCAAGCCATAGCGAGAAATCATTGGTGCGAAGGTGGAGCCGCAACCTTGACGAAATGAAGTGGAAGTAGAAAGAGGAGTGGCTGAGGCGCTCGATTCCGTTGCGAAACTCCTCGAGGGTTTTTGCCTCGTGACCCAACGGAACGGTGACCTCCACGCTTTCGCAGAAATAAAAGCGTTCCAGCGCGGTCTGCCTGGCGAAATCTGGAAACGCGACGCAATAGTCGCTCGTAATGCGGCAGAGATCGCTGCGCAGCGCGGCGATCGACAAATAGTCCCGGATATCCAGCGCGGCAAACTGCTCGGCTAGATCGCTGCGGTTCGCATCCGCCTGCGCCCACTGAGCAAAGTCATTGGAAAAACCTTCCGTCAGGAAATGGTGGCTGCTCAAGGTCTGAAACGTGTGGTGGAAGATGGAAGCGTCGCTGCAGCGCTCGAGTCCAGCGAGAAGTTCGGCGATCGTGCTGGCCGACTGGTTGCCGATGCGCACAAGGTAAGAAACAGTGGAAAACTCAAATGGTGTTTGTGCTGTATTCACGTCAAGCCTCAACACGTTCGGGAAGATCGATGCGGATTTCCGTCAGATCGGAGAGAAAATGGGCAGCCCAGCGATATACATTACGTTCCCGAACCGTGTTGCGCATGCGTTGCATTCGTGGCGATTGTTCCCCCGCGGGCATTTCCAGCGCGCACAGAATAGCGGCCGCAAGCTGCTGCATGTCGTAGGGATTCACAAGGAGAGCGTCAGAAAGCTCGTGAGCGGCCCCGGCAAAAGTGCTGAGGATCAGCACTCCGCTTTCATCACTGCGGGAGGCGATGAATTCCTTCGCCACCAGATTCATTCCATCGTGTAGAGGCGTGATCAGGCAGAAGGAGGCAGCGCGATAGAATCGCGCGATCTCCTCGTGTGAGTGATGCCTCTTGAGGAAAACGATTGGTTTCCAGCGGCCCGCTTGGAAGCGCGCATTGATGCGCTCGCTTTCGGCGCTGACCTCGTCGAGCAATTTCTGGTAGCGCTCGATCTTTGTGCGGCTCGGCGCGCCGATTTGCACGAACAAAAAGCGCCCGTGATATGCCCGATTCAATTCCAGAAAATGTTCGATCCCGCGGAAGCGCTCGAGAATTCCCTTGGTGTAATCGACGCGATCCACGCCGACACCCATCACGGAAGCTTCGACGCCGAGCTCTTCGCACAAGGCAGCGCGTTCCTGGCCGGCATTTCGCTGGGATTTGTCCGAGCTTGTGTTTTCCGGAAACGCCACGCTGATCGGATAGGGCCGCACTCGCGTGACGTGGCCCTGACGATTGACGGCGAAGCGGTCCCACTCAGTGAGCGCTTCCACGGCGCGGTCCACCGTCTCGAGGAAATTGTTGCAGTGCGATTGTATTTGAAATCCGATGAGATCCGCGCCGAGCAGGCCGTCAATCAGCTCGCGCTGCCACGGACAGATGCCGAAAACCTCGGGGTTCGGCCAGGGAATGTGCCAGAAAATCGCAACTCGCGCGTCAGGGCGCGCTTCTTTGATCATTCGCGGCAGCAGCGCGAAGTGATAATCCTGCGCGAGAAGGATTGGCGATTCTGTTCCATTCATTTCTTCAAGCACGGCATCGGCAAAACGCCGGTTCGCGCGCACGTAATACATCCAGTCTTCCGGCCGGAACGTCGGGCGCGTATGCGCAATGTGGCAGAGCGGCCAAATCCCCTCGTTCGAAAATCCCTCGTAATATCCGCGCTCTTCCTCGGCCGTCAGCCACACGCGTCGCAACGTGTAGCTCGGACGGTCCGGCGGCACGCGCAGGTGGTCCTGTTTGTCCACGACTGTGCGGTCGGCGTTGCCGGAGCCGTTTGCGATCCACGTGCCTTCGCAGGCGTGCAGCACCGGCTCAAGCGCGGTGACCAAACCACTAGCCGGGATGATTACGTTGACGGACTTATCTCTCTCGCTGAAAACGTGCATGTACGGCTCACGGTTTGACACCACAAAGAGCGGCTTTTCTTGCAGCTTGCTGCGCACACTCACGCGCAGCCGCTCCGCGGTCCACAGCGATGCGCTCGAATCGCGCAGGCGCGCTTCCTCTTCCGCGGTGGCCCGCGCGACATTCAGGTCGCGCGCCAGGTGCGATACTTCTTTGTTGAGTTGATCGAAGATCTCGCCTTGTCCGAGAACCGGAGGAACGTGCGGCTGGCCGGTGCGCAGAGTGCGCAGCCATTTTGCCGTGCGCGTCAGCGGACCGGTGAAAGTCCAGCGCACGAGCACCAGCGCCAAACCAGTGATGAGTAAAGTTTGCACCGCCGCATTTACCAGAGAATCGCGCAGCGTACGCGATACTTGGGTAGCAATGTAATTTGCGTCGTGAAAGAGCGCCAGTGAGCCTACCGCCTGGCCGCTGAGGCGAAGCGGCAGCGCGTAGACATACATTAGCGAATCGTTCAGGACTAGAAATTCCCCGTAGCCGGCGTCATTTTGCACAGCGCGCGTGGCAGCGGCGGGGCGGGAACGGAAAAGCGGCGCGAGTCCCGGTGTGATCGCGACAATCGCACCCGCTGAATCGTAAACCGCGAAACCCTTCAAATGTTCGCGCTGGCGAAAGCGCGTAACGATGCGCTGCAAATTTTTGTCCGCGCCGCGATCAAAAATCGGTTCGATGGTTTCTTGCAGACTTTCTCCCAGAATTTCCGCACGGCGCGAAAGATCGTCGCGCAGCGCGTGGCGTTCCCTGCGCACCTGATATGCGGTAAAAAGTAGGGAGACCGCGGCCACGCTCACAATGAGGGGCAGGACGATTTTCAGAGTCGTGCGCATCAAGACTCCCAGCGGGGAGTTGATATACCAATACCGCACGGGGGCGGAGTCCGGGCGGCGATAGATTGCATGATCTCGATTGGGCATAATCTTAAAGGCAAGAAACGCTCCAAAGCAAAGGGATATTTGTTCTCTTGAAATAACACAATGTGAAATCAGACAGATGCAGGGGATTGCCGACAAGTTGCAGCGGGGGCAGCAGGGTACTAGAACTAGGAATTTTTTGCATTATTCTTCGCGATCAACAGGATCAACTGAAAGACCTTCTACTTCTTGCCTGCTTCGTAAAGCAGTCTCTTCGGTCCGCTTACAAACGGATTGCCGCGCTCAAAGAAGCGGTAGAGGCAGTGGACGGCGCGGGTGATGCCGATACGCACCGTTGTTCCGATGGGCGCGGCAGGATGGACCACGGAGGAATCGATGGCGCCAAGCCACAGAGGGCCCGATCCGCAAAGGTCCAGGCCGTCATAGCGGCGATCGATCCGCAGCGCCGCAGCGAGCCGTCCGGGGCCACGCGTAAGGTCGAGGAGCCTTGCCGTCTTGCGATGACGTTGCATGGTGGCCACGCCGTCGAGCGGTTCGAGCGCGCGAATCAGCACGCCGCCTCCTACGTCAGCCCCTTCGCTGCTCACATTCAGCATGAAGTGATTGCCATAGGTGAAGTAGACGTAGCAGTGGCCATGGCGGAGGAAGAGCGAACGATTGCGGCGAGTCGGGCCGCGGTAGTGGTGGCCCGCCGGATCACCCGGGGGATAGGCCTCGGTCTCGACGATGCGGCCGCTGAGGCGGCCCGCGGCAAGGTCATGGACGACGACTTTGCCGATAAGAAAACGGGCGAGTTTGACCGTGTCCGCAGGAAGTTCCGCGAGTTGCAGGCGGCGAATGGAGATTTTCTCTGCGCGGCGCCGGGGCGTCAAAACAGCCTGATCATTTTCCTCGCGGTTTTGTGCGCGATGTTTCGGCCCCCCCCGAAACTCTTTCTTCCTTCGTTTTTGGACTGCTGCGTTCATCGATTGTCTTTTTCAGGAGGCTCGTTGGCGAACAGACGAGCGAGTTCGGCGTGTTCCATGACGACGGCGGGATCGAGCTGAATGGCATCGAAGTACTTTTTCTGGAAGCTGTCGCCCGATTCCGAAGGCGCAAACATTTTACTCGCGAGCGTGATGGCGCTGCTGGTGTCTTGCGGCGTAATGGGCGCTTCGGCGGAGAGGGCTTCATCCAGCCGCACGACAAATTCGGAGATGTTGTGCAGCCAGGCGAACTGGGGATGATCGATGACCAGCCGGAAGAGCTCACCGGTGGAAACGTGGCCGTTCGCGCGCTCGTAGTCGCGGCGCTCCATGTTGAGAAGAGTCTTATGAAGGCGCAGGAGGGCAAGGCGCAGTGCCACTAGTCTTTCGCGCGCGGAAGAATCACTGTTGTCGGAGGACGATGAATTGGGGGCACTGGGATTCATTTTGAATTTAATCGTGGTAGCGCCTTTCTCCAACGGGGAGCGGAATCGGCAAACGATTGCCCCGCGGCGGAAGCGGACAAGTGGCGAACGGCGTATACGCGCAGGGTGGATTTTCGAGATGGTTGAAATCGAGGACGAGTTCGCCAGGTTTGCCGAGACCATTTGAGGGAAGGCCGGTGTAGAGAAAACGGCAAGCAGCGTACGTGGTCGCGCTGCTGGTCGTATCACGAAGAATGAAGAAAAGTTTTGGCTCGGCTGGGTCTTCGAGGACCGGTTCGAGGCGATACGTCTTGCCGGCGAGAATGAATTCGGCGGCGCCGGGAACGGGCTGTTCGTACGTTGTGCCAATGAGCGTTGCTAGCGTAACCGTCTTGTCCGGGGTGTAGGGAAGCCATTTAGCGGTGACGCGATAGTTAGCGTCGGGGTCATACCAATGCAGTCCATGAAAGCCGGTGAGCGTGGGCGACTTGGAATCCTTGATGCGCAGCGCGAAACGCGCTTCGCGGCGGATCACGTACATGTTGAGCGTGCCGATGGTGAGGCGCGGACTGTGTTGGTCGCTGTCCGGATCGGTACGAAGCTCTTGCGCTTGCGCAGGTTTTCCGTCAACGAGGAAATCGGCAGGGAAGCCCCCGGCCGGAGCGGTGAGGGTCACCCTCGTACCCTGGAGGTGCAGGACGCCGAGGTGGGCGGGATTCCCGGCGGGAGGATTGCCGGCGGGAAGACGGATCTTGTTGTCCGGGGCGGAGCCGAAAGGGTTGTCGCCGGGCTGGAGCCATTCGAGGCCCACGAGGGAAAGCCAGCCGTTCGGTTTCAATAGATCCGCGACGTGCTGAGCGCGCCAGGCCAGCAGGTCGCGCTGCCACGCGGCGTCCTGCGCGAGAGCCGGCAAGCCGAGAAGAGCGCAGAAAAATCCACTTGCGAACATCTTGGCGCACAGTCGTCCAAGCCAAAAAGTCTTGGCGCGCGGTCGTCCAAGCGAGAATATCTTGGCGAGAAGACGGTTGGCAGGCATGGAAGTAATTATATCGCCTGCCCGCCGTGGCAGGCGAGTCCAAGAACGACGAGCACCCGACGAGGTGTGTGAGTCCCGAGTCTTATCGGGACGCGCTGCCCCCCGCGGCAGGCTGCGCCCTCCGGCTGTCCCCATTCATTGTAGGGGCACGATACATCGTGCCCTCTCCCGCCCTCTTTCTTTACTCTTGTGGTGGCAGGGGCATTTATCCCGCCTGCTCTTCCCCGGGTGTCATCCCGAACGAAGAGAGGGATCTGCTTTTCGTTCTTTCGCTCGCCACTCCCCCGCACGTCATTTCGAACGGAGCAAGCCGACTTTTCTTCCCCTTTCACTCCGGTGAAGGGGTCGGCCTGCACAGAGAGAAATCTCTCTTGCACCCTTCGCCCTCTCCCCAGCTCCCACCTTGTCTGTCATCCTGAAACCATCCGAAGAGGATGGGTGAAGGACCTCAACTTTCACACGACTGACCAACAGACACTTCCAGGCACTTGCCCCGACCGGCCCGGATTGGCTGCTGGGAGGGTCGCCAGTAAACGAATGGCTTCCTTTAAACCCAAGGCGATTCCGGCCGCATCCTATGAT
>WNFG01007470.1_pt1 | contig 14226 bp, 12 predicted proteins | sample 5400431 | NCBI WGS metagenome assembly WNFG01 (sample SAMN13153346, study PRJNA577476) | soil metagenome | isolation source: 120 cm saprolite under Douglas fir tree site 2 hole 3 replicate 2 | place: USA:California | collected 2015-04-18
ATGCTCAACGCCAAGTACGCGCGGCTGATGCTGCGGTTGGCTTGGCTGAAGCTGCGATTTGGCCGCCGGCTGGTCACCGACGGTATGTGCTTCGTGGGCCCGGGTGTGACGCTCGAGATCAAGCCCGGTGCGCGGCTGGTCCTCGGCCGCTGGTCGTGGGTCGGCCACGGCTGCAAGATCCGCGTGCACGAGGGCGAGGTGCGCATCGGGGCCAAGACGGTGATGGGCCAGGAGTGCACGATCTCCGCCTTCCAGCACGTGGCGATCGGACGGGAGTGCGTGGTCGCCGACAAGGTGATGCTGATCGACTTCGACCACGGAGTCGTCGATGTCGAGCGGCCCATCCGCCTGCAGGGCATCTACAAGCGCGACGTCAACGTCGGGAACAACTGCTGGATCGGCTACGGGGTGTGCGTCCTGCGCGGCGTCACGGTCGGCGACAACTGCGTGCTGGGCACCAGCGCCGTGGTGACGAAGGACGTGCCCGACAATGCGGTCGTGGCCGGCATCCCGGCGCAGGTGATCCGCATGCGCGAGGCGCCGCGGACGCTCCGGTTCCAGTGACGCCGCCGGACCCGATCGCCGTCCCGGACAGCGACGAGCCCCGGGTGTCGATCGTCGTGCCCACGACGCGTCAGCCCGAACTGCTGGCCAGCTGCCTGCGCTCGCTGTCGGCCGGCACGGTCGGAGGGCCCCCGTGCGAGACGGTTGTCGTACTCAACGGAGCCTCCGACGACACCGTCGACCTGGTGCGCACCGGAGTCCATGGCGCACGCGTCGCGGAGTCTGCGGTCAACCTCGGTGTGGCCGGCGGCGACAACCTCGGTCGGGACCTCGCACGCGGCGAGCTGCTCATTTTCGTGCACGACGACACGGTGTTCGAGCCAGGCTGGCTCGTGGCTCTGGTGGCCGTCGCCGACTCCCGCCCCGAAGCGGGCGCCGTCGGCAGTCGCGTGCTGGACCCGGACGGTCGTCTGCAGACGGCGGGGGCCGTGGTGTTCCGCGACGGGAGCTCGTGGCTGCTGCGGGATCCTTCGACGCCGGAGCACGGGATCAGCGCGGCCGACTACTGCTCGAGCTCGTCGCTGCTGGTACGGGCCGACACGTGGGATGCGGTCGGAGGGATGGACGAGCGCCTCTTCCCCGCCTACCACGTGGACGTCGACCTCGGCCTCGCCGTATGGGCGGCTGGACGGTCGGTTCTGTGCGCGCTGGACGCGCGCGTTCGTCACCGACGCGGGTCCAGCAGCTCCGACCGGTTCCGTGGGTTCGTCGGGCTGCGGAACAAGGCGCAGGTGCGCAAGAAGTGGCGCGCCGCGCTCAACGAGCGCGTGGCCTGCCCGGAGGGGCCGGCGGCGGCGGAGGCGCCGGCGCGCTCGCGCGCCGAGGCGGCCGCCGAGCGCCTGCGTCGCGCCTGGAAGCCGCGGACGAGCTCGGGCGCCGGCCGCCCCGCGCCCCGCGATCTGGCCGAGCGCGAGCGCGCGGCGCTGGAGCGAGCGTCGGAGGTGCACACGGCCTACATCGCGGACCTCGAGGCGCTCGCCGACCGGGCCGAGGGCGAGCTGTACGCGATCTCTGCGACCCGGTGGTGGCGTCTGCGGGAACGGATCGCGCCGGCGCTGGTCCGCGTACGGCGGCCGCGCCGCCCCTGATCACCCGTTCGGCAGGTCCCAATCGAACGGGATCTCGCCGGAAAGGGGATCGATCCGGCGCTTATCGGGATTGGCACGATTGAACGCCCGGGTGGGGAAGTTGACGACCATCGCGTCGCGCTCGCCCCAGTTCTGATCGGCGTGCCACACGCCCGGCGGGATGCGGACGAGCCCGCGTGACTCGTCGGTGAAGAACACCTGCCAGAAGCGGCCCCGGGTGCGCGATCCGGATCGATCGTCGTAGAACGACGCGCACGTCGCCGGTGACGACGAAGTAACGGTCGGCCTGGTGCTCGTGCATCCCCCACCCCTTGATCCGACCGGGACGGATGGTGAAGAGGTAGGAGTAGACGACCGGCTCCGACCAGAACGGCCGGTCGAAGTCGATCACCTCGGTGAGCGTGCCCCGGTGGTCTACCAGCGGCGTCAGGCGCTCGACCACGACGCCCTCGACCTCGGGCGTGAGCGGCCGTCCGGCCCGGTCGACGACCGGGGGGTCCGGGAGCACTCGATCAGCGAGGCGGGACGGGCCGTCGTCCGCTGGGTCCATGGCTGAAGCTCCTAGCGCCGTAGCCGGTTCTGCACGTTCGCCAGCTTCGCCGTCAGCCGCTCGGCCCGGCTTCCGACGGGCGGGAGTACACCGAGGTCGCGCATGATGCCGGCCACGTCGAAGCAGATCCACAGCCGCGAGACCCTGCCGTCCCGGTACTCGTGCAGATCGAAGCCCTCGAACGTGACGTGCCGGCCCGTCGGGGCGATACCGGGCGGATCAATCGGCCCGGTTTGAGTGAACGAGCCGGTCCAGGTCGCCGTCGCCGAGGCCTTGGTCGGATGGAGGAAGGGCCCGTCCTTGAGCTCGAAGCGCATGTCCGGGAACGCGGTCCACGCGTGTCTCAGGAACCCGCGGACGTCGGCGTGGCCGTGCATCGTCGTCGGCCAGGCGGAATCGTCGTAGCTGATGTCCTCGGTCATCAGGGCCAAGAGCCGGTCGGCGTCGTGCGAGTTCCACGCTTCGAGCCAGCGGGGGAAGAAGTCGTTCACGAAGGCGACGTCAACGGCGGGTGCGGGAGCCTCAGTCTGCGGCATGGTGTTCTCCTCGGTCGCTGCGCCGACCATACACCTACCCCTCGCGCCCGGGCAGCTCCAGGCGCGCGCCGTCGATCACCGCCGCCGAGGCGAAGTTGTCGGGGCGCAGGTAGCCCGCGTCGACCTGGGTGACCTCGAGCCGGAGGCTGTGGCCGCTGCGCAGCCGCCAGGCGTTGCCGAACAGCTCCTGGTCGGCCACTTCCCCCCCGGGATTGGGCCTCAGCGCGCGGTAGGCGCCGCGCGTGATGAGCGTCTCGGTCCCGTCCGGCGCGAGGTCCCACAGCCGGGTGTCGAGCTCGAGGTCGGGCGCGGCGGAGCGGAAGTGCAGCACGAGCCGCGGGAGGCCGAGGAGGGTGAAGTCGTAGGGCACGGGGACCGTCCACGCGGCCACGCCCGACGCCACCGGAGCGGACGTGGTGATGCAGCCCCGGCCCCGGGTGGTCGAGCGCGCGACCGGGTCCGCGTCGGCGCCGCGCGGATCGGTCAGCGGCGACGCGGTCGCCTGGGGACCGGCCAGCTCGATGTACAGCCGCTGCGGCCCGAGCGCGTCCCAGTCCGGCGCGCGCACGATGTGCCCCATTCGGCTCGGGTCGCAATCGGTGACGGCGGCGCGCACGTCGTACCTCGGGCGGAGCCCACGGCCCTTCAGCGCGCGATCGAGCAGGTTGTTGCCGAGCACGTGCGCGTACAGGAGGTCGGGCACCTTGGCCAGGGCCGTGAGGTGCTCGAAGTCGCCCAGGTAGAGCTCGATCGGGTAGTCCCGGCGCGCCGCGCGCAGGCGGCGGTACATGCGCACGGGCTCGATCGCGGGAAAGATCGGGTCGGTCCATCCCTGGGCCGCGAGGACCGGCACGGCGCGCTGGCGGCCCGACCGCAGGGCGGCGAAGTAGTCGTCCTGGTAGAAGGCCGAGCGGTCGCGGGTGAGCGCCCGCGTGGCCTCGGCGACCACGGGATCGCCGGGGTCGTAGGGCTCACCGGCGTTGAAGCGCGCGAGCCACTGCGCGATCTCCGGAGTGAGCTTCGAGCCCAGCGTGGCCAGGAAACCGTCGATGAGCGTGAGCTTGCCCACGCCGAAGGGACTCGCCGCCGCGGCCGGGTCGACTCCCGTGGAGAGCTGGTGGCCGTTCGGGGCGAGCGAGTACAGGAGATCGGTCCAGGTGTAGGAGGGGACGATCGCCGCCAGCCGCACCAGCCGGCCCTGGGGGCTGCGCCACTCGCCGAACTGCAGGCGGGGGTCCTCGCGGGTGGTCAGGAGCAGCCAGGCCTGGCCGCCGCCGTAGGAGCCGCCGAGCACCGCCACCTTTCCGGGGTCCACGTGCAGCGCCGGGTCGTCGGCCAGCAGGCCGGTCAGGCGGCGCGTGTCGCGCACCTCGAAGTCCTTGCTGGCCAGCTCGATCTGCCCACCCGAGCCGTCGTGGCCACGCGCCGTGTAGTCGAGCACCGCGTATCCGCGCGACGCGAACCACACGTTGTTCCAGTGGAAGGTCTTGTACACCTCGCCGCCGCGGTCGGCCCCGTTGCCCACTCCCGTCTCGGACAGCTGCTCCTTCTTCGTGTTGAGGAACCCATGCAGGAAGACCACGAGCGGCAGGCGCGCGCCGGGCGCCACCCGCGCCGGCAGCGTGACCGTGGTGTCCAGCGGCGTGCCGTCGAAGCTCGCGACCGGCGCCGTGCAGATGCGGTAGTCGGCCGCCCGACGGGCGGGCCGGTCCGTGCTGTGACGCAGCGTGCAGGAGCTCTTCAGGGCGGCGAGCGGGTCGGCGGCATGCGCGGCCGGCGCCGTCCCGGCCGCGGCGGCCGCGACCAGGAGGACCGCCGACGCGCGAGGCCTCACACCGGCGCCCGCCCCAGCTGGGCGTAGAGCGCCGCGGTCTGTCGCGCCACGTCGGCCCAGTCGAAGCTCAGCACGTGCTCGGACGCCTCGACGACGAGCCGCTCGCGCAGGCCGTCATCGGTCAGCAGTCGCTCGACCATCACGGCGAGGTGCTCGGCGTCGCCGCCGTTGAAGCGCAGGCCCACGCGCTCGTCCTCGGGCACGATCTCGCGCAGGCCGCCCGTGTCGGCCACGATGCACGGGCAGCCCGAGGCCATCGCCTCGAGCGCCACCAGGCCGAACGGCTCGTAGATCGAGGGCACCACGCACAGGTCGGCGATGCGGTAGAGCGAATGGAGCACGTCGTCGCCGATCCAGCCGAGGAACGTGCCGTGGGCGTCCAGGCCCAGCTCCGCGGCCTGTCGGTGCAGCTCCTGCTCGTGCGTCCCGGAGCCCGCCACCAGGAAGCGCACGTCGCCGAGCCGCTCCACCAGCCCGGGCAGCGCCTCGAGCGCGAGCTGGAATCCCTTCTCGTACACGAGTCGGCCCACGAGCACCACGAGGCGCTCGTCGGGCGCCGCGAACTGCGCCCGGAGCCGGTCGAGATCGTCCACGGGCTGCAGGTCGAGCGGGTCGATCCCGTTCGGGATCACGGTCACGCGAGACTCCTCGAGGCCGTAGACGTCGGCCACGTGACCGCGCATGTAGTGCGAGCAGGTGATCACGCGGTCCGCGCGGTTGGCCATCCACCGCTCGACGCCGTGGATGTGCGATTGCGGGTGCTCGCCCACCCAGCCCTGGTGGCGGCCGTACTCGGTCGCGTGGATCGTCACCACGAGCGGGCAGCGGAAGCGGTTGGCCAGGTGGTCGCCCGCCACCGCGACGAGCCAGTCGTGGCCGTGCACGAGGTCGAAGTCGAAGCGGTCGCCCAGCTCCACGCCCGCGGCCAGCATGTCCGCGTTCATGTGCTCGACCCAGGTGACGAATTCGCCCAGGTCGCGCGGGCGCCTGGGCTCGCGCACGCGGTGGACGAACACGCTTTCGAGCTCGTCCTCGGAGGGCATCCGCTCATCGCCGCGCGTGAGGACGTGGACCTCCACGTCCTCGACGGCGACCAGCTGCTCGGCGAGCTTGCGCACATGTCGGGCCAGGCCGCCTTCGATGAGCGGCGGGTACTCCCAGGAGAGGATGAGGACGCGGGTCACAGCGCGGTGCGGGACAGCTGCGGCGCGAGGTTTCGCAGGTTGGCCTCGGCGGAGCCTATCGAGGCGAGGGCCCGGTCGAGCGCGGTGGCGTGGCCCGCGACACGCTCGCGCGGGTAGTCGCCCGCGAGCCCCCGCGTGACCATGAAGGCCCAGTCCGAGGACTGGAGCGCCAGCAGCTCGCGCAGCGCCCGCTCGCCCGCGGCGCCGCCCGCGGCCGCGATCCGCAGCTCGGCCGCGCGGGCGCGCCAGGCGAAATCGGCCACGGCCGGGCCGTCCCACGTCGACAGGTCGCGCGGCGTGCCCCAGGTCGTGACCGGGAGCGGCTCGGCGAGCGACGCCGGCTCGTGGCGCTCCAGCGCATCGTCGAGCCGCGCCAGCGCCAGGCCCTGGGCCGCCGCCTCGCCGACGACCGCGTCGAGCCAGGCGACGCCCTCGTGCCACCAGTGCCCGAGCAGCTCGGTGTCCAGCGCGCAGACGCACAGCGCCGGGCGGCCGAGGGCGGCGCTCGCCTCCTCGAGCCGCGCGCGCACCCGGGCCACGAAGTCCCGGGCATGGGCGGCCGCGAGTGCGCGCGCCCCCTCGCGGTCGTAGGGCATGCCGTCGTTCCCCCACGGCCGGTGATGGTGGACCGTGTGGTGGTGGTAGTCGCGGTAGGTGCCGTGCGCGGGGTAGCCGCCGTCGCTCCACACCAGCTCGATGACCTCGCGGTCGATCGGCACGATCGTCGGCCCGTGCCGGCCGCGCAGCGGGCGCAGCTGCGCCGGTGTCCCGCGGCCGAGGACGTCGGTGAGGTCGGCGCACACGGCCCCCACGCCGAGGTCGGCGAGCAGCGGGTCGAGCCACGGCGCGTGCGCGCACTCGGGCAGCCAGAAGCCGCCGTGCCACCCCTCGAAGCGCCGCCGGTGGGCGGCGATGCCGGTGCCCGCCTGCAGCTCGACGCCGGCGGAGGTGGCCAGCAGCGGAAGCACCGCGTGCGTGGCCGCCGACGTCCAGCCCGCGTGGGGCGCCAGCGCGCCCAGCAGGTCGCGGCCGATCGCCTCGAAGCGCTCCGCCGCGCGCTCGTAGTCGCGCGCCGAGGCCTCGAGCTCGGCCACGAGCTCGGGAGCGCCCTCGCGGCAGCCCTCGATGTCCCTGCGGTGGGTCTCGGCGCGCACGTCTCCGAGGAAGGCGAGGAAGCGCTCGGCGATACCCGGCGCCTCGAGCTGATCGCACAGGACCGGGGTGAGCGAGAGGCTGATCGCGGCCTCCTCGCGCGCGAACACGTCCAGCAGCGGGAGATACGAGGTGGCCATCGCCTCCCACAACCACTCCTCGCCGAAGGGCCAGGTCCCGAAGCCCTCGACGTAGGGCATGTGGGTGTGCAGGACGAGCGCGAGCTCGCCCGCGTCGTGCCGCGCGGTCACGGGCGGCAGACGGCGACGAAGTCCAGCGCGCGCTGGAGCCGCGCCGGCACGCCGGCTCGCAGCGCGAAGTCCCGCTCCGAGATCGCCGGCGTGAAGCGGGAGTAGAAGGCGCCGGTCAGCCCGGTGCGCGGGTGCACCGCGTCCCAGCCCGCCCGCAGCATCCAGTCGTGCCAGCGCAGCCTGCGGGCGTGGAAGAGGCCGTGCAGCTGCACGTCGGAGAAGTGCGCGTGCAGCAGCCCGGCGAACTCCTCGGCGCGGTACTCGCGTACGTGCCACGGATTGCCCGAGCGCTCGGCCCCCTTCGGCGCGAGCGTGAGGACGTTCGGCGTCGAGATGTAGGCGACGCCATCCGCTCGCAGGATCGAGCCGACGTGGTCGAGCACCTCGCCCGGCTGCTCGAGGTGCTCGATCGTCTGCAGGAACGAAACGGCGTCGCAGCCGCCCTGGGGCGCGTAGCGCTCGACGAGGTCGCGCGCGAAGCGCAGGTTGTCGCGCGGGTAGCGCGCCGCGGCGTGCGCGTGCGCCTCGGGGTTGGCGTCGACGCCGACAACCGACCGCGCGCTGTGGGCAAGCACGTCGGCCCCGTAGCCCTCGCCGCAGGCCAGGTCGACGACGTCGAGGCCGGCCACGCGTTCCGCGATCCACCGGTACACGACCAGGTGGCGCCGGAACCAGTAGTTCTCCTCGGGCACATCGGGGAGCGTGCGCTCGCCCGTCAGCTCGAGCGGCGGGACGCCGGGTGGCTGGTCGCGCTGGACGTAGGTCTGATCCGACGGCACGCAGCGCAACGGTACAGTTCGCGGCCGCCATGCCGGCCCCGCCCACAGCGGCGCACATCCGCGAGGTCAATGTCCGCTACCACGACGCCGCGGCCGAGGAGTACGACGGCAAGTGGGGGATCGACTTCGGCCCGATCGGCCAGGGCCAGGTGCTCGGCAAGCTGCGCAAGGCCCTGGGCCGGGACGGCGAGCTCCCCGTCTTCGAGCGTGGCCTCGAGATCGGCGCCGGGACGGGCTACTTCACGCTCAACCTGATGCTGGCGGGCGTCCTGCGCGAGGCGGTGTGCACGGACATCTCGCCCGGCATGCTCGCCGTGCTGGAGGCCAACGCCGCGGAGCTGGGGCTCGAGGTCGAGACCGTGGCGGGCGACGCGGAGCGGCTCGCCCTGCCCGACGGGTCCTTCGACCTCGCGTTCGGGCACGCCGTCCTGCACCACCTCCCCGACCTCGAGCGCGCCTTCGTCGAGTTCCACCGCCTGCTGCGGCCCGGCGGGGTGGTCGCGTTCGCCGGCGAGCCCTCGCGCTACGGCGATCGCCTGGCGGCGGTGCCCAAGCGCGGCGCGGTGACCCTCGCGCCGATCTGGCGGCGCCTGATGCGCGCCGGCCCGGCCACGCCAGCGCACGACCACCCTCCGGGCAATGGCCACCGTGAGGGCGGCGACCACGGGATGGAGTTCTTCGTCGACGTCCACGCCTTCTCCCCCACCGATCTGCGCCGCTTCGCGCTGGGCGCCGGCTTCGAGGACCCGCGCGTGACCGGCGAGGAGCTGCTGGCGTCGTGGTTCGGCTGGGCCAACCGCACGCTCGAGAGCACGGCCGACCCGGACGACGTGCCGTGGCTCTGGCGCCAGTACGCCCACCGCGGCTACCTCCTGCTCCAACAGGTGGACCGCCGGCTGCTCGAGGGCCGCCTGCCGCCCGAGGCGTTCTACAACCTCATGCTCGCGGCCCGCAAGCCGCGGTAGGCTGGGCGCATGCGGCGCCTGCTGGCGACGTCCGTGCTCACCTTTCTGCTGCTCGCTGCGCCGACCCTCGGCAGCGGCGGGCCGCCTCCGCAGTCGGCCGCCGTGGTGACGCTGGTCACCTGCCACACCGGCACGAAGGCGGCCGATCGCTTCGCCGTCTTCCAGGCGCAGCAGAAGACGACCTTCCCGGGCGACCAGATGTCGCTGCGGTTCGATCTCTACCGCCGTGCGCGCGGTGGCTCGAGCTTCCGGGCCGTCCGTCCCCCCGCGGGCTTCGGCGTCTGGTATACGGCCAAGCGCGCGATCGCGCGGTTCCCGAGTGTTCGTGATGTACCACTGGCAGGACCCGCGCTTCTCGGGGCCCCGCCAGACCCGCCGCGGCAGCGACGTCTGCCGCCAGCCGATCCCCAGGACGCGCAACCGCTAGATCTAGGCCGCGGCCACAGCGTGGTGCACGGCGGCGAGATCCTCGTCGCCGTGGCTCGCCGCCTCGGCGCGAGCGAACTGCGCCTCGGCCGTCCGCATCGGCGGGAGGTCGAGACTCTCCGCCTCGGCGGCCTCGAGCACGAGACGTCGTTTACGTCATGCCGGTACCGCGCGGGGATACTCGCGCGACCCCGCGACGTTGGTGTCAGACCTCCCCCCTGTGCGGCGCCAGGCGGTCGGGTAGCGTCGGCCTCACTGTCAAACCGGAAAAGGGAGGGTTCGTGTCAACCAAGATTCTCGCCGCCGCGGCGGCCGCCGCGGCGCTCTTCGGGCTCGTGTCCACCGCGCTTGCGGGCGCGCCGGCTCGCGGCCCCACCGGGAAGGACTTCCTCGTGCTGCAGTTCAACGTCTCGCCACCGCGCGCGGGCCAGGGCGTCGCCGTCGAGTTCGACACGTTCGCCGGCAACGACATCGACGGCCAGCTGCCTCCGGTCAACGACCAGACCCGGATCATCGATGTGCGCCTCGGCAAGGGGTTCAAGGTCAACGGCCCCGCGTTCGCCAGCTGCAAGCGCGCCGACATCGACAGAAACCGGTGCCCGCGGGCTTCGCAGGTCGGCACGGGCATTGCGACTGCCGATGCCCGGCCGGCGATCGCCAATCGGGTGCCGGCGAAGGTGACCGCCTTCAACGGCAAGACCTCGGCCGGAAGGCCGGCGGTGTTGCTCCGGGCCGTGGCCAATCTCAACGGCCAGCAGGTGCCGCTGGTGCTGGTCGCCGAGATCAAGCCGGCGGCGCCGGGGTTCGGCCCCAGCTTCGTGGTCGACTCCGGGCCGCTGACCTCGGGGTCGAGCCCGCTGTTCGGCATCGCGCAGCTGCACCTGAACCTCCCCGACAAGGTCGTGCGGGTTCGGGGCCGTGCGGTGCACTTCGTGGTTGCACCGCCGACCTGCCGCGGCGCGTGGCTCTTCGAGCAGGTCAACACGGCCTACAGCGGGGCGAAGCTGATCGCCACCGACCGTGTGCCCTGTGTGAGCTAAGGCTCCCGCTTCGGACCGCCGGGGGCGCTCGGCCCCCCGGCGGTCCGCCGTTCGTAGACTGAACGCGATGAAAACGATCGAGCGCGACTTCCCTCTCTTCCCGCTGGGCATGGTTGCGCTGCCCTCCGAGGTCGTGCCCCTCCACATCTTCGAGGAGCGCTACAAGACGATGATCGGCGACTGCCTCGACGACGCCTCGGAATTCGGGATCGTCTGGCTCTCCGACGACGGCCTGCGGCCGATCGGCTGCGCCTGCGAGATCACCGAGGTGCTCGAGCGCCTGGAGGACGGGCGCATGAACATCCTCACCCGCGGGACCCGGCCGTTCCGCGTGCTCGAACGCCAGGACGCGCTGCCCTATCCGGCCGGCGAGGTGGAGTTCCTCGAGGACCGCGAGGAGGCGGTCGACGACGACACGCTCCGGACGGCGCACGAGACCTATGCGGACCTCGTCGAGCAGGCCACCGACAACCGTCCGGACGGGCCGGAGCTCGGCGTGATGAGCGCATACGACATGGCCGCGACGGTGGACTTCGGCCTCGAGGCGAAGCAGGGGTTGCTCGACCTGCGCTCCGAGAACGCGCGCCTGCGGCTGGTCACGCGCCTGTTCCGGGCCGCGGCGCGGCGCCTGGACTTCGTCGAGCGCGCGCAGGCCCGCGCGCGCTCGAACGGCAAGGTGCGCTTCGGCTGATGGCTAGCGCGGGAGCCGGCACACGCCCGTGGCGACCTCGCGCGTGAAGGCGGCGGCCTTGCGCTCCTCCGTGGAGATCCCGGGAGACGTGTCGGAGAAGCGCACGGTCCCGCTCTCGAGCTTCACCGAGTAGGACAGCACCGATCCCGGTCCCGGCGGTCGCGAGACGCGCTGCTTGGCATCGCCGTCGAGCTCGCGCTGGATCTCCCGCGCCAGCAGCAGCTGCTCGTCGGTCATCCGGCGACGCGGGCCGCCGTTGCAGCGCACGAAGCCGTCGTCCGCCACGCGGAGGGTGAGAGCCGCGCCGGACCCCTGGCCGCTGCGCTGCACGACGAACAGGTCGGCGCCGGCCTGGCCGCAGGCGGCGATCAGCGCGGCGACCGCGAGCGACGCCGCCGCGGCGCCGATGGGTCTCATGCCACCGCCACGGAGCCGCCGCGCCGCGGGTCGCCGCCGCCCGAGAGCTCGCCCGTCGCCGGGTCGCGCGCCACCGCGTGGACACCTCCGAAGAACAGGTTGAGCTCGCGGAAGCGGGCGAGCGCCGTCTCGCCGCGCCCGAGCTCGCCCACCTCCACCCCCGGCTCGGCGTACACGACGCCGTCCTCGAAGTGCAGCCGCGGCGCGCGGACCGCCGCGGCCACGTCCATCCCGCGGTCGAGCACGTTGACGATCGCCTGGATGATGGCCGACCGGATGCGGTTGGACCCGCCACTCCCGAGCACGAGCTCCGGACCGGCCCCGCCGAGCACCATCGTCGGGCTCATCATGCTCGGCATCCGGCGGCCGGCCGGGTGACGGTGGAGGCCGAGCGGGTTGAGGTCCTGCTCGCCGAGCATGTTGTTGAGATGCAGGCCGGTGCCCGGAACGACGATCCCCGACCCCTCGCCGTTGGAGCACGTCACGCTGCACGCGCCGCCGCCGGCGTCGAGCACGGACACGTGCGTGGTGGAGCCGAGTCGCGATGCAAGGAAACGATCGAGGAAGCCTTCGTCGTCCAGGCCCTCGAGGAACTCCGGGGTGCGCTCGGCCTGGGCGGCGGCCATGACGTCGACGAGCCGCGCCGGCGTGAGGGGCTCAGTGGCGCGCTCGAGCAGCGCCAGCGCGTAGGCGATCAGCGTGCCGCCCGCCGACGGGGGCGGATTGGTGACGACGTCGCGCCCGCGGTAGGCCACCCGCACCGGCTCGCGGTCGACGACGCGGTAGGCCGCGAGGTCGGCGGCCGTGAGCATCGCCCCCCGGCCGTCCAGCCACTCGACCACAGCGGCCGCCACCTCGCCCGTGTAGAAGGGCGCGGCGCCGTCGCGGCCCAGCAGCTCGAGCGCCGCCGCGAGCTCCGGGTTGTGGAACGTGTCGCCCTCGCGCAGCAGCCGGCCCTCGGGCGCGAACAGGGCGGCGCACTCGGGCGTGGAGGTCGCGATCTCGCCCAGGATCTCGATCACGTAGGCCTGCACGGCATTGACCTCGACGCCGCCGCGCGCCAGTGCGACCGCGCGGGCGGCCAGCTCGGTCAGGGGCATTGAGCCGAAGCGTGCGGCCGCGTCGGCGAGGCCCGCGGGAACGCCGTAGGTGCCGACCGAGGCCGGGCCGACGTTGAACACCTGGATGGCGTCGCCGAACGACACGCTGATCGGCACGAGCTCCTCACGCGCCTCCGGGTCGGCGCCTCGCCCGGGTGCCTCCACGAAGAAGTCGAGCAGGCGCGGTTCGGCGCCTGGGAGGGCGACGAGCATGTAGCCGCCGGCACCGAGTCCGGTCAGCAGCGGCTCGGCCGCGAGCGACGCGAGCACCGCCGCGACCGCGGCATCGACGGCGTTGCCGCCGGCGCGCAGCACGTCAGCGCCGGCACGCGCGGTCTCCGGATGGCCGGCGGCGACGACCCCGCGGGCCGCCACGACCCGAGCCCTAGCCCTTCGGGATGAACTCCGGGACGTCGAGCTCGGCGACGTCCAGGGGCTTGCGAGGACGATCGCGGTCGCGTTCCCGGTCCCGGTCGCGGTCCCGGTCGCGGTCGGCGGCGGGGCGGGCCGGCGCCTCCTCGCGCGTCGCCGCGCTCGGTCGCGGCCGCTGGCGCGCCGGGCCGCGGCTCACGCGAGGCTCGCCGCGCGGCTCCTCCTGCGTCGAACGCCGGCGCTGTGCGCCGTACCCGGTGGCCACGACCGTGACCCACACGGCGTCGTCGAGCTTCTCGTCAACCATCGCGCCGAAGATGATGTTGGCCTCGGGATGAGCGGCCTCGGCGACCGCCTTGGCGGCCTCGTTGACCTCCCACAGGGAGAGATCCCGGCCGCCCGTGATGGAGAGCAGAATCGAGCGAGCGCCGTCCATGCTCGTCTCGAGCAGCGGCGATGCCACGGCCTGCTGCGCGGCCTCGATCGCCCGCCGGTCGCCGGTCGCCATGCCGATGCCCAGCAGCGCGTCGCCGGCCTCGGACATGATCGTGCGCACGTCGGCGAAGTCGAGGTTGATCAGGCCAGGCAGCGTGACGAGGTCGGAGATGCCCTGGACGCCCTGGCGCAGCACGTCGTCGGCGACCGCGAAGGCCTCGACCATCGACGTGTTCTTGTCCAGCACCGACAGGAGCCGGTTGTTGGGGACGACGATGAGGGTGTCGACCTCGTCGGCCAGCGCCTGCACGCCCTCGTCCGCCTGCTCGCGGCGGCGCGAGCCCTCGAACCCGAACGGCTTGGTGATGATGCCCACGGTGAGCGCGCCGATCTCGCGCGCGATCCGCGCGACGATGGGCGCCGCGCCCGTGCCGGTGCCGCCGCCCGCCCCCGCAGTGACGAACACCATGTCGGCGCCCTTGAGCAGCGCCTTGATCTTGTCGTACTCCTCCATCGCCGCCTGGCGGCCCAGCTCCGGGTTCGAGCCGGACCCGAGGCCGCGCGTGACCTCGGCGCCGATGTGCAGGGTCACGTGGGCAGCGCACTGCTGGAGGGATTGCAGGTCGGTGTTGACCCCGATGAACTCGACGCTTTCGATCTGCGTCTCGACCATCCGGTTGACCGCGTTGACGCCCGCGCCGCCGACGCCGACCACGCGGATGACCGGCGCGCCGACGCTCGCCAGCTGGCCGTAGGCCTCGGCGCTCGGCCGCGCGTAGGCGTCGGGGAGATCGGGCGCCGTCGGCGTCTCGGTGGCGGCGCCCGGGTCCAGCACGTTCTCG
>WNFG01002955.1_pt1 | contig 14223 bp, 15 predicted proteins | sample 5400431 | NCBI WGS metagenome assembly WNFG01 (sample SAMN13153346, study PRJNA577476) | soil metagenome | isolation source: 120 cm saprolite under Douglas fir tree site 2 hole 3 replicate 2 | place: USA:California | collected 2015-04-18
AGCGCAGGAACACCGCCTATCACGAGTCGGGACACGCGGTGGTGGCGAAGCTCCTTCCCAAGACCGATCCGGTGCACAAGGTCACGATCATCCCGCGCGGGCGGGCGCTGGGCGTCACGATGCAACTGCCCGAGCAGGACCGCTACAGCATGGACAGGGATCGGCTGCTCTCGACGATCACCGTCCTCTTCGGCGGGCGCATCGCCGAGGAGGAGTTCATGGGCCAGATGACGACCGGCGCTTCGAACGATTTCGAGCGCGCCACCGCCCTGGCCCGCAGCATGGTGACTCAGTGGGGCATGTCGGACGCAATGGGCCCCATGGTCTACGGCGAGAACGAGGGGGAGGTGTTCCTCGGACGCTCGATCACCACGCACAAGAACGTGTCCGAGGTGACGATGCAGAAGGTCGACGCAGAGATCCGGAAAATCATCGATCAGCAGTTCGCGCTGGCCAAGAAACTCATCCTCGACAACCGCGACAAGGTCGAAGCCATGGCCAAGGCCCTGCTCGAGCTGGAAACCATCGACGCCGACCAGATCCAGGACATCATGGATGGCCGGCCGCCGCGCGCGCCCAAGCCGCCTGCGCAGGCGCCGCAACAGCCGCCTCAGGCGGGAGCGCCTGGCGCGGCTGAACCTGCACCCGTTTCTTAGCTCATTCCGGGAACGAGGCTCGAAGCCTGCTTCGGGCTTTTTCATGTCTGCGGTTGTGACGGCTCAAAGTCTCCGCTGTGGCAGATTCCGACTGATGCTCGATCGCCCGCTAGTCGCGGGCGTGGTCAATGTGACGCCCGATTCGTTTTCCGACGGCGGGAATTACCTCGAGCCGGGGGCCGCGATAGCGCATGCGCAACGGCTGATGGACGAGGGAGCGGACCTTGTCGATATCGGCGCTGAATCGAGCCGCCCGGGAGCCAGTAGCGTGTCGGCCGAGCAGGAACTGTCGCGGCTGATGCCGGTGCTCGACGGTCTCAGGGCTTCTCCCGTACCCATTTCCGTCGATACCACAAAACCCGAAGTGATGCGCGCGGTGATCGGCGCAGGCGCAGCGATGATCAACGACATCGGCGCGCTGCGTGCCCCCGGCGCGCTCGAAGCGGTGGCGGCCTCCGACGCCGGGGTGTGCCTCATGCACATGCGGGGAGAGCCGCGCACGATGCAGCGCGGGCCGCGCTACGGCGACGTGGTGGCGGAGGTCCGCGCGTTTCTCGCCGAGCGCGTCGCCGCGGCCGAGGCGCGCGGCATCGCCCGCGAGCGCATCGTCATCGATCCCGGCTTCGGTTTCGGCAAGACTGTCGAGCACAATTTCGAGCTGCTGCGCAATCTCCGCCGGTTCGCCGAAATGGGTCTGCCCGTGATGGCCGGGTGGTCGCGCAAGTCGACCCTCGGTGCGATCACCGGCCGCGGCTCCGGTGATCGGCTTGCTGCAAGCATCGCCGCGGCTTTGCTGGCGGTTCAGCACGGAGCTACAATCGTTCGCGTGCACGACGTGGCGGCGACGCGAGATGCGTTTGCGGTGCTCGCCGCGATGGACGGGCACGGGGGCGGCGGAAAACAATGACCAGAAAGTATTTCGGAACGGACGGCGTGCGCGGAAAAGTCGGCGAGATGCCGATCACGCCGGAATTCGTCATGCGGCTCGGCTTTGCCGCAGGCGAGGTGCTGATGCGGCGATCGACGATGCCGGAGGGCGAACACCCGGCGGTGCTGATCGGCAAGGACACGCGCATCTCGGGCTACATGCTCGAGGCCTCGCTTGAAGCCGGATTCGCCGCCGCGGGCGTGGATGTGATGCTGACCGGACCGCTGCCGACCCCTGCGATTGCCTATTTGACCCGGGCTCTGCGATTGCAGGCCGGGGTGGTGATCAGCGCTTCGCACAACCCGTATCAGGACAACGGCATCAAGTTTTTTTCCGCAGAGGGCAGCAAGCTTCCCGACGGCGTGGAGATGGATATCGAGACCCGGCTCGACCGCCCGATGCACTGCAAGGATTCGGCGAGCCTCGGAAAAGCCCGCCGCGTCGAGGACGCCCGGGGCCGCTATATCGAGTTCTGCAAGAGCACGTTTCCCTCCTCGCTCGACCTTCGCGGAATGAAGATCGTGATCGACTGCGCGCACGGTGCGACCTATCACGTCGCTCCCCACGTGTTCCACGAGCTGGGCGCCGACGTCGAAACGATTGGAGCGGATCCCGACGGATTCAACATCAACGATCGGGCCGGAACCGTGCATCCGGAGGTCCTGCAGCGGGCGATTGCCGAGCACAAGGCGGATCTGGGCATCGCGCTCGATGGGGACGGCGACCGCGTGCTCATGGCCGATGCGGAAGGCCGGCTCTACGACGGTGATGAGCTCCTGTTCGTCATCGCGCGCGAGCGCGCGAAAGACGGCGGGCTGAAAGGCGTCGCCGGAACCTTGATGACCAATCTTGCGCTGGAACGCGCGCTGGAGAAAATGGGGGTTTCTTTCGCGCGCGCCAAGGTCGGGGACCGCTACGTGCTGGAACTGCTACAGGAAAAAGACTGGCAGCTGGGAGGTGAGAATTCCGGGCACATCATCTGCCTGGACAAGCACACGACCGGCGACGGCATCGTCTCGGCCTTGCAGGTGCTCTCGGCGCTGCGGACAGGCCGCGCAACCCTCGGGACCCTGTGCCGGGGACTCGAGCTCTACCCGCAGGAGCTCGTCAACGTGCGCGTGTCCAAGGATTTCGACTGGCAGAAGCAGCCGGCGGTCGCAAAGGCGAAACGCGAGGCCGAGCGCGCCCTCGGCAACAACGGACGGGTGCTGCTGCGTCCGTCGGGCACGGAGCCCGTGCTGCGCGTCATGGTTGAAGGCAAGGACGACGCGGAAGTGCGCCGCCTTGCCAGAATGATCGCCGAAACCGTGCAAGAGGCAGTCTAGTTTCTCCGGATGATCGCGCTGCTGCAGCGCGTCTCGCGGGCCGAAATCAAGATCGAGGGCGAGACGCTGGTCGCTATCGATCGCGGAGTCCTGGCACTGGTATGCGCTGAGCCGGGAGACGATGAATCGACCGCCGACCGAATGCTCGAGCGCCTGCTGGGCTACCGCGTGTTCCCGGACGGCGCCGGGAAAATGAATCTTTCGGTCGAGGACGTGCAGGGCGGCCTTTTGCTCGTTCCGCAATTCACTCTTGCGGCGGACACCTCCAAAGGCATGCGTCCGAGCTTTTCGTCGGCGCTCGCGCCCGATGCGGCTCGCAAGCTCTTCGATCATCTCGTCGGGCGCGCTCGCTCGCGCTATTCCAAGGTCGCGTGCGGCCGCTTCGGCGAACACATGCACGTCGGTCTGGTGAACGACGGCCCGGTGACGTTCTGGCTGCGCGCCCCGCCCGCTCGAGGTCCTGGCTCCGGAACATCCGCAAGACTCTGAATTTTCCAGCGTTTTCGGTTGACCCTCGAAGCGATACGGCGGTAAAATCTCCCCCTTTTTGGCTCTCCCGAAACGGGATGCGCGCGAGGCTAGTAGCAGGCAACTGGAAGATGCACGGCAGCCTCGCAGCGAACGCACGGCTGCTGGACGCGCTCAAGGCGGGCCTTCCGCAAGCCGAGGGTCTTGGTTACGCGGTGTGCGCGCCGTTTCCGTACCTCCCGCAAGTCTCGGAGGCGCTGTCGGGCAGCCGGATTGCCTGGGGTGCGCAGAACGTTTCCGAGCACGACTCCGGACCCTACACGGGCGAGGTGTCGGGAGCGATGCTCAAGGAGTTCGGCTGCCGTTTCGCGATCGTCGGCCATTCGGAGCGGCGCGGCCTCTACGGGGAGGACGATAGTAGAGTCGCGGCGAAATTCGTTGCGGCCCAGCGCGCCGGATTAGAGCCCATTCTGTGCGTAGGGGAAACCTTGGAGCAGCGCGAGCGCGGCGAGACGGAAAAGGTGGTCGGGCGTCAGCTCGATGCGGTGCTCGACGTCACCGCGCTTGCGAACGCCGTGCTCGCGTACGAACCGGTCTGGGCGATCGGCACGGGCAGGAACGCGACACCGCAGCAGGCCCAGGACGTGCACGCATTCATCCGCACGCGGATCGCAGCGAGCGACAGGGCACTGGCCGGCAACGTGACGATCCTGTACGGCGGCAGCGTCAAGCCGATCAATGCCCCCGAGCTGTTCGCGATGCCCGACGTCGACGGCGGGTTGATCGGCGGGGCTTCGCTCGTGGCGGAGGACTTCATCGCGATCTGCGCCGCGGCGCGGAGATAACTCTGGAGAATGCAATATGGATTTCTGGTTCACGCTGATCCTCGTCGTCGACGTCGTCGTCGCGCTCTGCATCATCGGACTCGTCCTGCTCCAGCACGGCAAGGGAGCGGATGTAGGCGCAGCTTTCGGAAGCGGCGCCTCGGGAAGCCTGTTCGGCGCAAGCGGCTCGGCCAATTTTCTTTCTCGCACTACGGCCGTCCTCGCAGTCGTGTTCTTCCTCACGACTTTCGTGCTCGCCTACCTTGCCTCGAACAAGCCGCGTGTCGGCGGAGGCGTGATGGATACGGTCAAGGAACAGCCGCAGCCGACGCAGCAAGCGCCCGCGTCCCAGACGACGCCCGACGCGGCGAAGGCGTCCGACGCGGCGAAATCGAAAGCAAACGAGGTGCCGAAGTAGTAAAATCGGGCGGTTGAGGACGGGCTCGTTTCCGACACGACGAAGCATCAAGCCCAAATCATGCCGACGTGGTGAAATTGGTAGACACGCCGTCTTGAGGGGGCGGTGGCGAAAGCCGTGAGAGTTCGAGTCTCTCCGTCGGCACCAAGCAAAGGGGGACTTGGATCGGAAGCGGAGGACTTCCGGCCCAAGTCCTCTATTTTGAGAGGGGTATGGTTTCTGTGAGAGCGAGCGTGCGAGTGCGAGTCACCGGCACCGCGTCCTACTCTCAGGCCCGCGGCTGACCCGTGCTCGAGAACTACTTTCCGATCCTGCTGTTCATCGTGATCGCTTTTGTTTTTGGCGGCCTCATGATCGCCGCGGGGACGGTGCTCGGGCCGCACCATCCCGACAGCGAGAAACTGTCCCCGTACGAATGCGGATTCGAGGCTTTCGAGGACGCGCGCATGAAGTTCGACGTGCGTTACTACCTGGTTGCGATCCTGTTCATCCTGTTCGATCTGGAAATTGCGTTTCTCTTCCCTTGGGCGGTGACGCTCAACGAGATCGGTGGCCTCGGCTTCTGGTCAATGATGATCTTCCTCGCCATTCTCGTCGTGGGCTTCGTCTACGAATGGATGAAGGGAGCGTTGGAGTGGGAATAGACATGCCGAAGGTGATTTATGGGAATTGAAGGCGTATTCGAGGAAGGATTCGCGACGACCTCGCTTGACAAGCTCATCAACTGGACGCGCACCGGGTCGATGTGGCCGATGACGTTCGGCCTGGCGTGCTGTGCGGTCGAGATGATGCACGCGGGCGCTGCACGCTACGACCTCGATGGCTTCGGAATCGTGTTCCGGCCGAGCCCGAGACAGTCCGATGTCATGATCGTCGCGGGGACTCTGTGCAACAAGATGGCGCCGGCGCTTCGCAAGGTGTATGACCAGATGGCCGAGCCGCGCTGGGTGATCTCGATGGGCTCCTGCGCGAACGGCGGCGGCTACTACCACTACTCCTACTCGGTGGTGCGCGGCTGTGACCGCATCGTGCCGGTGGACGTGTACGTGCCGGGCTGCCCGCCGACGGCGGAGGCGCTGCTCTACGGCATCGTTCAATTGCAGAACAAGATCAAGCGCACCAACACGATCGCGCGATAGGGCATGGCCGTAAAACTCGAACAACTGAAGAGCGCGCTCGTCTCGGCGCTCGGCGGGAAGATCGTCAGCCTGAGCGAAGCTCTGGGCGAGCTGACGCTGGTGGTCGACGCGAAAAACTATGCCGGGGCGGCGCGATGGCTGCGCGACGACCCGGCGGTGCGCTTCGAGGAGCTGATCGACCTGTGCGGAGTGGATTACTCGGGTTTCGGCGAAGGCGGCTGGAAAGGACGCCGCTTCGCGGTCGTGTCACACCTGCTTTCCCTCGAGCACAACTGGCGGCTGCGGCTGCGCGTGTTCGCGCCGCAGGACGACTTCCCGGTGGTGGACTCCCTCACCAGCGTATGGCCCAACGCCGACTGGTACGAGCGCGAGGCATTCGACCTGTTCGGCATCATGTTTACCGGGCACGCCGATCTGCGGCGCATCCTCACCGATTATGGCTTCATCGGACACCCGTTCCGCAAGGATTTCCCCCTCTCGGGCAACGTCGAGATGCGCTACGACCCGGAGCAGAAACGCGTCATCTACCAGCCGGTGACGATCGAACCCCGCGAGATCACGCCGCGCGTCATTCGCGAGGACGAGTATGGCGACCTGGGAACCCCGCGCTGATCCATGGCGGAGATCCGGAACTACACTCTCAACTTCGGTCCGCAGCATCCGGCGGCGCACGGCGTGCTGCGGCTGGTGCTGGAACTGGACGGCGAGGTGATCATGCGCGCCGATCCGCATATCGGCCTGCTGCACCGCGCGACCGAGAAGCTCGCCGAGCACAAGACCTATATCCAGGCGTTGCCCTATATGGACCGCCTGGATTACGTCTCGATGATGTGCAACGAGCACGCCTACTGCGTGGCGATCGAGCGCCTGCTGGGCCTGGAAATTCCGGTCCGCGCCCAGTACATCCGCGTGATGTTCGACGAGATCACTCGCATCCTGAACCACCTGCTCTGGCTTGGGGCACACGGCCTGGACATCGGAGCGATGACGGTCTTTCTCTACTGCTTCCGGGAACGCGAAGACCTGATGGACTGCTACGAAGCGGTGTCCGGCGCCCGCATGCACGCCGCCTACTATCGGCCCGGCGGGGTGTACCGCGACCTGCCCGAGACGATGCCCCAGTACCAGGCCTCGATGTACAAGAACGCCGGCGCGTTGAAGAAGCTGAACGAGAACCGCCAGGGTTCGCTGCTCGACTTCATCGAGGACTTCACCCGCCGCTTCCCGAAGTGCGTGGACGAGTACGAGACGCTGCTCACCGACAACCGCATCTGGAAGCAGAGGACCGTCAACATAGGCGTCGTGCCGCCTGATCGGGCGGTCGCGCTCGGCTTCACCGGGCCGATGCTGCGCGGCTCGGGCGTCGAATGGGACCTGAGGAAGAAACAGCCCTACGCGGTCTACGATCAGGTCGAATTCGACATTCCGGTGGGCGTGAACGGCGATTGCTACGACCGATATCTGGTGCGCATCGAGGAGATGCGCCAGTCGAACCGCATCATCAGGCAGTGCATCGACTGGCTGCGCAAGAACCCTGGGCCGGTGATTACCGACAACCACAAGGTGGCGCCCCCTTCGCGCGTCGAGATGAAGAGCAACATGGAAGAGCTGATCCACCACTTCAAGCTCTTCAGCGAGGGCGTCCACGTGCCGCCCGGCGAAGCCTACGCCGCGGTCGAGGCCCCCAAGGGGGAATTCGGCGTCTACCTCGTTTCCGACGGCGCGAACAAGCCCTGGCGCATGAAGATCAGGGCTCCGAGTTTTCCGCACCTCGCCTCGCTCAACGAGATGGCGAAGGGCCACATGCTCGCCGACGTGGTGGCGATCATCGGCACCCAGGACATCGTGTTTGGCGAAATCGACCGCTGATGCTCAGCCCCGACGCACTGAAGAAAATCGACCAGGCGATTGCCAAGTATCCGCCCGGGCAGAAGCAATCGGCGGTGATGGCTGCGCTCACCGTCGCACAGGACGAAAAGGGCCATCTCTCGCCACAAGTCATGGACTTCGTGGCCGGCTACCTCGGCATGCCGCCGATCGCCGTCTACGAGGTGGCGAGCTTCTACGCGATGTACGACCTGAAGCCGGTCGGAAGGCACAAGCTGTGCATCTGCACCAACCTCCCGTGCGCGCTCTCCGGCGCGGAAGACGCCGCGCAACACCTGAAGAAGAAGCTCGGCATCGACTGGAACGAGACGACCGCGGACGGGCGCTTCACGCTGAAAGAGGGCGAGTGCTTCGGCGCCTGCGGCGACGCCCCGGTCATGCTCCTCAACAACAAGAAAATGCTGTCCTTCATGACTCCGGAGAAAATCGACCAGTGGATCGCGGAGGCCAAGTAAATGCTGGATTACGGTCCTGACGCGATCATCCTGATAGGCCTCGACGGCGACAACTGGAGGCTCGAGGATTACGTCAAGCGCGGCGGGTACTCCGCGCTGAAGAAGATCCTCGCCGAGAAGACGCCGCCGGAAAGTCTCATCGCGGAAATGAAAAAATCCGCGCTGCGCGGGCGCGGCGGGGCGGGTTTTCCGACGGGCCTCAAGTGGAGCTTCATGCCGCGCCAGTTTCCGGGAGCGAAGTACCTGGTGTGCAACTCCGACGAGGGCGAGCCGGGCACCTTCAAGGACCGCGACATTTTGCGCTACAACCCTCATATCGTGATCGAAGGCATGGCGATCGCCGCCTACGCGATGGGGGTCGGCGCGGGCTACAACTATATCCACGGCGAGATCTGGGACATTTACGAGCGCTGCGAGGAAGCCCTCGCCGAAGCGCGTGCCGCGGGATTCATCGGCAAGGACATCCTCGGCAGCGGATTTTCGTTCGAACTGTACAACCATCACGGTTACGGCGCCTACATCTGCGGCGAGGAGACCGCGCTGCTGGAGTCTCTCGAAGGCAAGAAGGGTCTGCCTCGATTCAAGCCGCCGTTTCCCGCGAGCTTCGGCCTCTATGGCAAGCCGACGACGATCAACAATACCGAAACCTTTGCCGCGGTGCCCTGGATCATCAACCACGGCGCGGAGGCGTTCCTCGCGCTCGGGCGGCCGAACAACGGCGGCACGAAGATCTTCTCCATGACGGGACACGTCGCGCGGCCCGGCAACTACGAAGTGAAGCTCGGCACGCCGTTTGCGAAACTGCTCGAGTTGGCCGGCGGAATGCCGGACGGGCGCAAGCTCAAGGCCGTCATCCCAGGCGGCTCGTCGATGCCGGTCATTCCCGCTGAAGTCATGTTGCGCACCGACATGGACTACGACTCAATCGCCAAAGCCGGCTCGATGCTGGGCTCCGGGGCGGTGATCGTCATGGATGAAACCACCTGCATGGTCAAAGCCCTCGAGCGCCTGTCGTACTTTTACTTCGAGGAATCCTGCGGCCAGTGCACGCCCTGCCGCGAAGGCACAGGGTGGCTGTACCGGATGGTGAACAGGATCGAGCACGGCAAAGGGAGAAATGAAGATCTCGACCTTCTCACGAACGTCGCCGACAACATCGCCGGGCGCACCATCTGCGCGCTGGGCGATGCGGCGGCGTTGCCGGTGAAGAGCTTCATCCAGCACTTTCGTAGCGAATTCCAATATCACATCGACCACAAGCGCTGCATGGTGACGGTTCCCGGATACTCCACCGCGCCCAGCGTTCCCGTGCGGCAGGCGGCCTGAACCATGCCCAAGCTCACGGTCGACGGCAGGCAAACCGAGGTCCGCCACGGCGCCACCGTGATGGAGGCAGCGAACGGCTTGGGGATCTACATCCCACATTTCTGTTACCACAAGAAGCTCTCGATCGCCGCCAACTGCCGGATGTGCCTGGTGGAGATCGAAAAAGCGCCGAAACCCCAGCCTGCCTGCGCCACGCCGGCCACGGAAGGCATGAAGGTGTTCACGCGCTCGGACTACGCGAGGCAGGCGCAGGACGGTGTGATGGAATTCCTGCTCATCAACCATCCGCTCGACTGCCCGATCTGCGATCAGGGCGGGGAATGCCAGCTCCAGGACCTCGCGGTCGGCTATGGCAAGAGCGCCTCGCGCTACACTGAAGAGAAACGCGTGGTGCTGAACAAGAATCTGGGCCCGCTCATCTCGACCGACATGACGCGCTGCATCCACTGCACTCGCTGCGTGCGTTTCGGACAGGAGCTCGCCGGCATCATGGAACTCGGCATGATCGGCAGGAGCGAACACGCCGAGATTCTCACCTTCGTCGGGAAAACGGTGGACTCCGAGCTCTCCGGCAACATGATCGATCTGTGTCCGGTGGGCGCGCTCACCTCGAAGCCGTTTCGCTACACGGCGCGCAACTGGGAGCTCTCGGGGCGCAAGTCCGTCAGCCCGCACGACAGCCTGGGCTCGAACCTCATCGTGCAGGTCAAGCAGAACCGCGTGATGCGGGTGCTGCCGTTCGAGAGCGAGGAGCTGAACGAGTGCTGGCTCTCAGACAGGGACCGTTTTTCCTACGAGGGTCTCAACTCCGAGGAGCGCCTCCAGCGGCCGATGTTGAAGGAGGGCGGACACTGGCGGGAGGTCGATTGGCAGGCGGCGCTCGAGCACGTTGCGAGAACCCTCTCGGAAATCCGCTTCAAGTACGATCCGCAGGAAATCGGCGCGCTCGCCAGCCCCCATTCCACCCTCGAGGAGATGGCGCTGCTCGCGAAGCTCGTGCGCGCGATGGGGAGCGACAACGTCGATTTCCGCCTGCGCCAGTCGGACTTTTCCGCAGACGGCAAGCGCGCCGGAGTTCCCTGGCTCGGGATGAAGCTCGCGGAGCTCGGGGCATTGGACCGCGTGCTCGTGGTCGGCTCGTTCCTGCGCAAGGATCACCCGCTGGTCGCTTCACGCCTGCGGCAGACCGCCAAACGCAAATCCCAGATCAACGTCCTTCACTGCGCCGACGACGATCTCCTGATGCCCGTGGCCAACAAGGCCATCGTGCGCCCAAGCGAACTGGCGGGGACGCTCGCCCAAGTGGTAAAAGCCGTTGCAGAAGCCAGGCAAAAGCCCGCGCCCGCGCAGCTCGCGGCTTTCAGCGTCGGCAGCGAGGCCAAGGCGATCGCCGCCAGCCTCGCTTCGGGCCAGAGAGTCGCGGTGCTGCTTGGCAACCTCGCCGCACAGCATCCGCAGGCCGCGCAGCTGCAGCGGCTCGCGCAGGAGCTCGCCGGTCTGCTGGGCGGCCGGTTCGGCTTTTTCGGCGAGGCCGCCAACAGCGTTGGAGGCTATCTCGCCGGCTGCATTCCCTCGGATGGCGGTTTGAACGCAAGGACACTGCTCGAGCAGCCGCGAAGGGCCTATCTGCTCCTCAACGCCGAGCCCGATTTCGACTGCCATGACCCGCGCACGGCGATCAAGGCGATGGGCGCCGCGGACCTGGTTGTCGCGATGGCTGCTTACCGGAGCTTTGCCGCGGACTACGCCAACGTGCTTCTCCCGGTCGTGCCTTTCACCGAAACATCGGGCACCTACGTCAATTGCGAGGGGCGGATGCAGAGCTTCAACGGCGCGGTGAAGCCCCTCGGCGAGGCGCGGCCGGCGTGGAAGGTGCTTCGCGTGCTCGGCAATCTGATGAGCCTTCCCGGTTTCGATCATGAATCGACCGAGGCGGTGCGCGACGAGGTGTGCAGGCCCCAAGACGTCGCGGACAGACTCGACAACCGGCTGAACGGGGTCGAGCTTGCGCTCGAGTCGGGCCCCGGCCAGGAACTGCAGCGAATCGCCGACGTCCCCATTTATTTCGGCGACCCGATCGTGCGCCGCGCCGCATCCCTGCAGAGGACGCGCGACGCGCTGCCGCCGCGCGCCTGGGTGGGGTCGACGCTGGCGCAAAGGCTGGGCGTCAAGGCAGGCGAACGAGTGCGGGTGCGCCAGGGCGAGGGGGAAGCGACCGTCGAAGTCGGCATCGACGAACGCCTGCCGGACGGCTGCGTGAGGCTCGCCGCGGCGCACCGGCACACCGCAACCCTCGGTCCGATGTTCGGTCCGGTTTCGGTGGAGCGTACATGACGACGGTGTTCGACATCTGGGCGAATCTGTGGACCGCCTGGCTCGGTCCGCAGTGGGGACCGCTCGCTTGGACGCTCGTGAAAAACACGATCCTGGTCCTGTGCATCGTGCTGCCGCTCTTCGCCTGCGTCGCGTACCTCACCTTGTGGGAGAGGAAGCTGATCGGCTGGATGCAGATCCGCCTCGGTCCCAACCGCGTGGGTCCGCTCGGGCTGCTGCAGCCGATTGCCGACGCCATCAAGCTCATGTTCAAGGAGACGATCGTTCCGACGGGAGCGAACAAGTTCCTGTTCATTTTCGCGCCGATGCTCACTCTGATGCCGGCGCTCGCCGCCTGGGCGGTGATCCCTTTCGGCCCGGAGGCGGTGCTCGCGGACATCAACGCGGGGCTCCTGTATGTGATGGCAATCACCTCGATGGGCGTCTACGGCATCATCATCGCGGGCTGGGCCTCCAACTCGAAGTACGCGTTTCTCGGCGCCATGCGCTCGGCCGCCCAGATCGTCGCATACGAAATCGCGATGGGATTCGCGCTGGTATGCGTGCTGATGGTTTCTCAGAGCCTCAATCTCACCGATATCGTCGCCGGCCAGCAACGCGGCTATTTCGCGCACAAGGGACTCAATTTCCTCTCCTGGAACTGGCTGCCGCTCGCGCCCATGTTCCTGGTGTACTTCATTTCGGGCGTGGCCGAGACCAATCGCGCGCCGTTCGACGTCGCGGAGGGCGAATCCGAAATCGTCGCCGGGTTCCATGTCGAATACTCCGGCATGCCTTTCGCGCTCTTTTTCCTGGGCGAATACGCCAACATGATCCTCGTGTCGGCGCTCGCCACCGTCATGTTTCTCGGCGGCTGGGCGGCGCCTATCGATGCGCCGCTCCTCAACGCGATTCCGCCGTTCGCATGGCTGTTCGCCAAGATCTTCTTCATGGTGTCCTTGCTGCTGTGGTTCAGGGCGACGTTCCCGCGCTACCGCTACGACCAGATCATGCGGCTCGGCTGGAAGGTGTTCATTCCCGCGACGCTCGTGTGGCTGGTCGTGATCGCCGTGTGGATGCAGACGCCGTGGAATATTTGGTGATTTCGTGATCGATAAAATCCGCGAATTCTTCAAGAGTATTCTGCTGATCGAGCTGGCGAAGGGCATGGCGCTCACCGGACGCCATCTCTTCAGGCGCAAGATCACGGTGCAGTTTCCCGAGGAGAAGACGCCGATGAGCCCGCGCTTCCGCGGGCTGCACGCCCTGCGCCGCTATCCGAACGGCGAGGAGCGCTGCATCGCCTGCAAGCTGTGCGAGGCCGTTTGCCCGGCGCTTGCGATCACGATCGAGTCCGAGCAGCGCTCCGACGGCACTCGCCGCACCACGCGCTACGACATCGATCTCACCAAATGTATCTTCTGCGGACTGTGCGAGGAATCCTGCCCTGTGGATTCGATCGTCGAAACGCGCATCCTCGAGTATCACGGCGAGAAGCGCGGCGACCTCTACTACACCAAGGAAATGCTGCTCGCGGTGGGCGACCGGTACGAGGAGCAGATCGCCAAGGACCGCGCCGCGGACGCAGCGTACCGATGAATCCGGACCATGTTTGAGTTCGCGGTTTTCTGGATTTTTGCCGCGATCCTGGTGATTGCGGCGAGCTGTGTCATCACGGTGCGCAACCCGGTGCACTCGGCGCTGTTCCTGGTTCTTGCCTTCTTCACCGCAGCGGCGCTGTGGATGCTGCTGCGCGCGGAGTTTCTCGCCATTGCGCTCGTGCTCGTCTACGTCGGTGCCGTAATGGTGCTGTTCCTCTTCGTGGTGATGATGCTCGACATCAACCTCGAGCGCCTGCGCGAGGGATTCTGGACCTATCTTCCTTTGGGGGCCACGGTGGGCATCCTCATGGTGGTCGAGATGATGCTCGTTTTGAGCGGCCGCTATTTCGGAATCGAGGCGCTTCCCGGCCCCAGGGATCCCGGTCCGGGCGCCAGCAACACCAAGGAACTCGGTCGGGTACTCTACACCGACTACGCCTATCCCCTCGAGCTCGCGGCGGTGCTGCTGCTGGTGGCCATTGTCGTCGCGATCGCTCTGACGCTCAGAAAGCGCAAGGACACGAAATACCAGGACCCGGTCCGGCAGGTCGCCGTCAAGCGCAGCGACCGGGTGCGGCTGGTTTCGATGCCGTCGGAGAAAAACGACTAGCTGCAGCACAAAATGGGGAGTGTTGCTTGCTGTCACTTTCGCATTTCCTGATCCTCGGCGCGGTGCTGTTCGCGATCAGCATCGTCGGGATCTTTCTCAACCGCAAGAACGTCATCATCCTGCTGATGGCGATCGAGCTGATGCTGCTCGCCGTCAACATGAACTTCATCGCGTTTTCGCACTACCTCGGGGACATGAGCGGGCAGGTGTTCGTGTTCTTCATCCTGACGGTGGCGGCGGCGGAATCGGCGATCGGCCTGGCGATCCTGGTGG
>WNFG01002956.1_pt1 | contig 14223 bp, 13 predicted proteins | sample 5400431 | NCBI WGS metagenome assembly WNFG01 (sample SAMN13153346, study PRJNA577476) | soil metagenome | isolation source: 120 cm saprolite under Douglas fir tree site 2 hole 3 replicate 2 | place: USA:California | collected 2015-04-18
CTGTGTTGTTATTGCCTCCTGTCACGAGCACTTCGCCGTTCGAGAGGAGCGTGGCGGTATGGTCAATACGAGCCACGTTCATGCTGCCGGTGTTACTGAATCCGCCGGAACCAGCGAGGGCTGGCGGGGCTGAGGTTGCTACCAAGCCGATGGCGGCAATGGACGCGAGCACGAGAGTTCTTGGAAATTGTGGGTTTCTGCGGATCATAGAAATCTCCATTCCTTGGGATCACTTTGGCGTGCGGAGTTCGGCGCTCTCGAGAAAGCCGACCGCCCATGCTGCAACCCGACCCCAGTGATCGACGCGAACGTGGGATGCAACACCAGGGATGTGGAATTGTCAAAAGTTTGTCACAAGCAAGCGGACCGCGTGGGCCTAACATTCTTGTACGGCGGGCCCCTGACAGGGCAATTTAGAGGTTCTCGGCGGGGCTTACCGCGCGCTGTTTACAGTTTTTGACAACTCCGAGTTGCCCAAACTGAGTCATGCACGGGACTTTATTCCCTTGTCGAGGGTTTACCGCTGCGGTCTCTCGCCAAGCAAACATCCGGAGTCTCGAAGAGTTGTTTGACTTCGTTCAAGTGTAGGACCCATCGCCGCAGTCTTTCTCCTTTTCGGCGGCCGAGCCAAGGTGTTTGGCTACTTTGCTACAATTTCGAATTCCACACGAATCTCATCCTTCACCTTAATTGTTCCTCCAGCGACGGTTACGGGCGTGATTCCGAATTCGCTCTGCCGTAAGCGGACAGATCCACGGTATCGCTCTTCCTGACGTGATACATCAACCGTCACCGGATGGGTTTGGCCGTGAAGCGTGAGATCGCCATGCACTGTCCATCTGTTTTCACCGCTCCCACTGACCTCTGTGGAATGAAAACGAATCTCGCGGAACTGTGAGCTGTCCAGCACTTTTGGACCTAGCATTGTGTTTTGAATATCTGCCCGGTCCTTGTCGGAAACCCCGGAGTCAACCACTCGCAATGCGCGGGCATCAACGACAAACTCCACGCTCCTCTTGTTCTCGTCGAAAGAGCCATTTTGGATGGGAGCGCGGATCGCATGCTCGTGTCCGAAGGCTGAAAATGCTCCAGCTTTATAGACGCGAACGGTGAGAAGCGAATGTTCCGGATCGAAAGCTTTCTGCGCGCTGGCATCCACCCCCAGCAGAAATACCGATAGCAAGCCGAGCAGCGTCATTGCTCCGGTTCGCGCACGGAGTCTTGAGACCGCCGATAACCACGGATTTAGGGAAGGGCGGACTGCTCCGCCCTCCCTCGGCCGTAAGCCGATGAACGATTGCATCGTCATCGCGCCTCCGCCGTTGTTACCGGGCATTGGCCAAGGTCCTTGGTCATTTTGTGGACCTCGAACATGGGCTCGCCTGAGTCGTTCTTGACCCTCTTGCCTTGCAGTTCCACATGTTCTCCTGGCTTCAGAGTCTCACTCTGCTTGCTTGTGAGGCTGTCGGTTTGATTGTCCTTCTCACTGACCAGCCTGTTTCCATCGCCGGCCACGCAGCCTTCCAGCTTGGTCCGATTGTGGAGCTTCCAGTAGAGCAAACCGGCGCCAGCGGCTGCACCACCTGCGATTCCGCCAATGATCGCTCCCTTTGAGCTATAGGTGCCGTGAGGCGTATACGTACTTCCAGCCATACCACCGCCACCCATGCCGCCTCCACCTCCGTATTGCGCAACAGCGAGGGTTGAAATCCCAAAAATTAGCGGCGCCCCGAGAATTGCTCTGAGGACGTATCTCAGCATAACTGTGTCCTCCTGTTTTGGGTTTACTCTTTCGGCTGATTGGATTCACGCAGAACCGTAGGGGAATCCGTCCGCGGAGGAAATGACACTCTCCTTACATTTCGCAGACATCTCCAAGACAATGTTGTGTCCTCTGCTTCGAGTGCATGGGACGATTTCGACCAACGCCGCAAGCTTATCCCCATGATAGTTTCCAATTCATCGTAATGACACCGTTCGTACAGCAATTACCTGATTGACGGCGCGAAACGTCTGCAACATCCTTGCTTCCTGCGTCATCCTGGGTGGTCCCTGCGTCACCTTCTGTGGTCTTGTCTAACGATGACTGGATCGCACAACGTCCACACTTCGCACAACGTTCACGCTTATTCCGGCGGAAATTCCTGCAGGGATTAGGCGCTGTTTCTAACCATACGTAGCGCCACGGAAACCACTACCTAAACTCGAACGAAAATGCACCCTCGAAGGAGATGCCATCTATGAACCGAACTGTAATCCTTAGCGGCTTAGTGCTTGCCGTTGTTCTGGTTGTCACACTCGTCGGATTTGCTCCGAGCACTGGTGTGACAACCGATCCAGAAATTAGCGCGATTCTGAGCAATGTGGATTCAAACCGCATTCTAAACACAGCCCAGACAATGCAGAATTTCAGGACTCGTCAATCTTGCTCGGACCAATCTCAGCCCGGCCAGGGCGTGACTGCCGCCCGGGACTTTCTCTTCAGTCAATACAGCTCCATTCCGGGCCTTCAAGTAAGACTTGACCCGTTTGTTCATCCCTCCTGCCCGAACTCGCCAACCTTCAATGTGATCGCGTGGTTGCCCGGAAAACGTCCCAATCAACTGGTGATCGTGGGCGGCCACTACGATTCGCGCACCTCGAACACCAATGACTCAACCTCGGACGCACCCGGCGGCAACGATGCGGGCGCACAGACTGCGGTCGTACTTGAGCTTGCGCGTGTGCTTGCCGGTCATCAATTCAATTCCACCATCGTGTTCATGTCCTTCGCTGGCGAAGAGCAAGGGCTGTTCGGCTCTGCCTCGATCGCTGCCAACCTCTCCCGTTACTTCCAGCAGCCCCAGGTTATAGCCATGCTCAACACGGACATTCCGGGCGGCGACAACACCGCCAACACGGCTGCTGATCTCGAGAATTTCCGGTTATATTCGCCGGGAATTCCACGCGAACGGCGCCGCACCGATCCCGATGGCACGACCGACAACACCTCTCCTTCCCGCGGTGTAATGCGTTACGTTGGGACTTGGGGCGGAACTTATGTTCCCACCATCAATATGCTCCCCAAATTGCGTGAAGATCGCCCAGGCCGCGCCAGCGACCACGCATCGTTCATCAACAATGGTTTCCCTGCTGTCCGCATGATGGAGACCTTCGAGTGCTCACCCTCCCCAGTGGATAACAGTTGCGGTCTGCCGCTGCCATGTCCTCCGCCATCGAATATACCGGCGAGTTGCAAAGACCCGACTTTCACCACTACGCACCAGCATTCGCCCAACGATCTGGTCAAGTTCATCACTCCTAGCTATGCCGCGCGCATTGCGCAAGTGATGGCATCCGTCGCTGCCAGCCTGGCGCGTGCTCCCGGGTCACCGCAGACTTTCACAGCAAGCGGGAACTCGGTGCAAGGCGTACAGGTCAACTTCCAGGACCCTGACGGAGGCAACGTGGACCACTTCATCGTAGCCGCCCGCTCCGTAAGCGAGAACTTCTATCGCCAGCGGATCACTATTTCGGACGGGGACGAGATCTCAGCGCAGACGCTCGGACTCAATCCCGGCGACAGCTTTTTCATTTCTGTTGCCTCAGTCGACAAATTGGGACACGAATCTCTGTTCGCTTATCCCGAGGTGCGCTGCGACTCCACTAGCTGCGCCATTCCCGCAAACGCTTTTAACGTGACTGCACCGCTGCCTCCACCGCCGCCCGCCAAGGACGATGCCGAGGATGACTGACACCCCAGAACGGGAGCAGCTGTAAATCTCTTGTTTGTGTCCGGCGAGGCCGGGCCTGCGATACCATCCCGGCCTCAACAACTCAACTTTCCGCGGCCCTACGGCGTGTAGAGTTCGGCGCTGGCAAGCGTTGCCCCACTTGAGATCGTATTTGTCCCTCCAGACACCAGTACCTGACCATTAGGAAGACGCACGGCGCTATCGAAAACTCGTGCCGAGTTCATCCCTCCGGTGAACCCGTGAGTGTTGGTGGCAAATTCATACAGAACCGCAGCGTTGCTCGGCCTAAAGCCACAACCGTCACACAGTTGTCTAAACCCCGTAAGTAGCACGTTGCCCGTACCGTCGGGCGCGATCTCGGGATATTACACTGCCGCTAACGGCGTTTCTCACGGCTTCGTGCGCGCCACGAACGGGACGATCACCACGTTCAACGTGCCGGGCGCGGGCACAGGCAATGATCAGGGAACTGTGCCCGGTTATATCAACACGTCGGGAGTGATCACCGGTATTTACCGGGACGCCCGCTCCGTTTCTCACGGCTTTGTGCGCGCTGCCAACGGAACGATAACCAAGTTAGACTATCCGGGTGCACTGGCAACTGCTACCACGTGTATCAACGATTCGGGCACGATCGCGGGATGGTACAAGGGCACCAACGGATTGCAGCATGGCTTTGTGCGCTCTACAACCGGCACGTTTACCAGCCTCGACCCTCCGAGCGCACATCAAACCAACGCCTGGACTATCAATACGGCTGGGGTGATCGCGGGAATTTACACCGATACGAGCGGCGCGAATCACGGCTTCGTGCGCGCCACCCATGGAACGATCACCACCTATAACCCGCCGGGCTCGGGCAATGTTGGAGTCCTCGTGCCGGGGGGCTTCGAGATGACCATCAACACAGCGGGGCATATCGCAGGTTACTTCCTTGACTCGGGAAGTGTGTTTCACGGCTATTTGCGGTAGCCGTAACAATGCGGATGTGAGCCATAATCGTAGGTCTTGTTGCGAATGCCCTCATCGGGCTTGTGCTCATTGCGCCGCCCTCAGCAAAGGCTTCGCCTGGCAACTCAGAGCGATCGCTTCGGGAAATCTGTTTATTGCCGCTAAGCTAGCGGTGGCCTGCCAGGTTCCGGTGGCTGGGTTAAAGAGTTCAGCAATATTCAGAGAATTAAATCCAGTTGAATTCCCTCCTCCGGCAACTAGCACTTGCCCATTTGCGAGTAGTGTTGCGCTATGGTTGCAGTGCGGCGTGGTCATGCGGCCTGTCGTTGTCCACTGCGCCGTAGCTGGGTTAAACAGTTCGGCTGTCGCCAAGCAGTTGCTGCTGACGTTGGGACCGCCGCCAGCGCCCAACACTTCTGCCTTCGGTAGCGGCGTCGCGGTAGCAAATACGCGAGCCACCGACATGCTCCCCGTAGGCTTCCATTTTGCCTCTGGCGGGATTGACAAGCTCGGCGTTTGCCAGAGATTCTCCACTGCTTGTGTTAGCGATTCCTCCTGCCACCAGAACCTCGCCGGTATTTAGAGCGGTCGAAGTATGCAGGGCACGATCAGTATTCATGCTGCCCGTCAACGAGAATGTACCCGGAGCGACATTCTTTCGGTTGTTACTGTTGTCTCGGAGGATCGAACTGGGCGTGACGACAGCCAGGCCTACAGCAACCAGTCCTGTTAAGACGGCGATGACATTGGATCGAACCCTCCCTATTGCCCTATTGATAAGACGATCATTGGAAACTCCTCTTGAGAAATCTTGGATTACCTTTGAGGTCCTGAAACAAAATGGGTAGCCGAGTGGACGATGGATGGGAGCGGTCGTTCCGTCTATCGCTAAATAACCTCGGACTTCGGCCTTTTCCCCTTGTGTGACGGAGCCAACCGCTGAGATGTAAGGGCGCTCTCCTTCAGGACTTGCGCCATCTCCGGTTCGTCTTAGACAATCAACAGGCCCATGAGAACAAATCAATCGTACGGATCGTAAAGAGTCAACCTGAAATCCTGACAATGAAAACGCAGGTTTTCAGCAAACGCTCATTTTGCGGAGGTATCCTCCTCATCTGAATATCGGAATGAGATTCTCTCGCCCTGCGTCACAACTGCGCAGAAACTGGCTGTTGCTTGTGACCCTCCTGGCCACCTGGTCGCCGCTACTCGGGCAGTCGGGGCCGCCTTCACAAGCGCCCCAGCGACAAGTCCGAGCGCCAGAATCATTGCGCACTGCGCAGGCAAGTCGAGTTGGTCGGACACCGAGATTGGACGGCACGCTCGATGATCCACTCTGGTTGCAAGCCACTCCAATTTCCAACTTCCTGCAACGCGAACCCTATGAAGGGCAGGCCCCGACGGAAACAACCGAAGTCCGTATCCTTTACGACAAGCACCAGGTCTACTTCGGCGTCACTTGCTTCGACTCCGATCCAAAGGGGATTGTGGCCACCGAACTGCGCCGGGACGTCAGTCAAGAACTGGATGACTACTTCGAGATCATCATCGACTCCTCTCACGATCGCCGCAATGCGTACGTGTTTCAAGTCAATCCGTTAGGCACGCAAAGAGATGCTTTGATCACCGAAGAGCAGGCCGCCGAAAGCGGTGATGGTGATCCAGGCTGGGATGGTGTGTGGACCTCCGAGGCCCACATCACGAAGGACGGGTGGACTGCAACCGTGGGTATTCCGTTTTCCACGCTGAACTTTATGCAGTCACGAAACGTGATTTGGGGCATTAATTTCAAGCGCTTTATCCGGCGCAGGAACGAGGAGGATCTCTGGTCCGGTTGGCAACGCGTCTATGGCGCTGCCCGAATCGGCCAGGCTGGTGAATTGCACGGCATTTCGGACATCGGGAGTGGGCGTCTGTTCATCGTTAAGCCATACGGACTTACTGGCTTCACTCATCGCCCACCGAACGCCGCCGGGACTGGCCTGACGCCAGGAACGAGCCCTTTTCTCACAGCTGGATTAGATGTCAAACTCGGGCTGCGCTCAAACCTGGTCGCAAATTTCACTGTCAACACCGATTTTGCCGACGCCGATGTGGACACCCAGCAATTCAATCTCACGCCCTATAAGCTTTTCTTCCCTGAAAAACGGCAATTCTTCTTGGAGAATGCCGGAGTCTTCAACTTTTCCATGGGAGGGGATAGCGGCAACGGAGATCTGCTGTTCTTTAGCCGTCAGATCGGCATTGACCCGATCACTGGCATAGAAGTTCCTGTGAATGGTGGCGGTAAAGTGACAGGATCGATGGGCAACTTCGAAGTGGGCGCAATGGAAGTCAACACACGACAATTGGGACCTAATCCAAGCGCGAATTACGCGGTTATGCGTGTTAAGCGCTCGCTCTGGGGCGGCTCCTACGTCGGCGTCATGGGGATCGACAAGCGTTCCGGCAATCCTTTGGACAGCTTCAACCAGACCACCGGCGCAGATACTCGTCTGGTCTTTTTCAACAACTTGGTCGTTAACGGTTATGCCGCACAGACTCGGACACCGGGCTTTTCTTCAGGTCAAACTAATCTTGGAGCAGGATTCGATTACCAAACAAATTGGCTCGAAGTCTTCGCTCAGCATCGAAAAGTGGGGTCGAATTTCAACCCGGAAGTCGGCTTTCTCGGACGCACTGACTGTATATGCGACTATGTCGATGTGAACTTCAAGCCGCGCCCAAAAATCCGCGGCGTGCGCGACCTCAATTTTGAAAGCTTCCTATTTCATGCGCCGGACACTCGCCGTGTTCTCCAGACACAGGAGTGGCAGGGGACCTTCCGCATCGATTTTCATAATGGTGCCTACAGCGACGATGATCTCGTAGACATCTTCATACAACGATTGGTCACTCCTTTCAACATTTACAAGAACGTTTTCATCCCGGCAGGTGAATATCATTGGGATCGACATCAGCTCACTTACGGCTCACCTCAAAATCGTCGGCTGATGCTGAACTTTTTCGAGCGCTTCGGCACCTATTACAATGGACACCTCAATGAAGCGCGTGTTCGCGCGACCTACCGGGCGAATGAACGGCTGTCTTTCAGTTTCAGTGAGGAGTGGGACCGCTTCCGATTACCGGTGCCGGGAGGAAACTTCTCGGTCCTGGTGGGCGGTTTTCAGACGAATTATTCATTCTCGCGCTTTCTCACACTTTCCTCCTTGGTGCAAATGAACACTGCCAACACTCAGGCTGCTAGCGCCAACATTCGCCTACGCTGGAATTATCGTCCCGACAGTGATCTGTTCATTGTTTACACGGCTGGTCAGCGTTTCGCCAGCCTGGTGGCTGCGAACCCCGCACAATTTTACGAGAATCGTTTCGCCATCAAATACACATACTCCTGGCGACCGTGAGGTCACGACGAAAATAATGCACGTGCAACTATACTGAAGGTTTTTGGCAGAAAAATAACCTGGAACTCGTCCTCTGGAGGCATCGAATGCGAACCCGAATGGTCCAAATGAGCAAGGTTTTGACGTTAGGATTCTTGATCTCGGCAATGGGGCTTGAGGCTGCGCGGTCTGGCAATGCCGCCTCCGAAAATACAAAACACGTCCCTCTCAAGGAGGTCGCGGACATCCCCCTGCCAGGCCGAGCAGTCCGCTTCGATTACCAGAGCCTTGATCCCTCGCAAGGGCGGCTTTACATCTCTCACATGAACGCCAACCAACTCGTAGTTTTCGATATCAAGAAGCGTGAAGTCGTGGCAAACCTCGACGGCTTTTCTGGTGTACACGGAGTGTGGGCAGTTCCGGAACTGGGCAGAGTCTATGCATCGGTGACGGGAGAGCACAAGGTGGCCGCCGTGGACATGAAAACACTGCAAACGCTCGCCCGCGTAGGCCCCATTAACTACCCAGACGGCATTGCTTATGCGCCGGGCCCTCAGCGGGTCTTCGTATCCGATGAACACGGTGATGTGGACGCAGTAATTGATACGAAAACGAATTTGCTCGTGGCCAGCATTCCGCTCGGAGGCGGCGCCGGCAACACTGTCTACGATGCCGGTTCTGGCCATATTTTGGTTGCCGTTCACGAGAAGAACGAGGTTGTAGCGATCGACCCGGCAACCATGCAGATCATTGGCCGCTACCCGATGGCCGGCATTCAAAGCCCGCACGGAATCGCATTGGATCAGTCGGGACGGCTCGCATTCGTGGCCGGAGAGGAGAATCACATGCTGGCCGTCGTAGACTTGAATACCATGAAGGTCTTGGCGACACATCCTGTCGGGGAAGATCCCGACGTACTGGCGTTTGATCCCGGATTCAAGAGGCTGTATGTTTCAGCCGAATCCGGCAACGTTTTCGCGTTTCGTGAAGACCGAAAAACACTTGTCGATGAAGGGCACATTTCAATCCCGCATGCCCATACCGTGTGTGTTGACCCGAATACCCATCTTGTCTATTTTCCTTTAGAGAATATCGATGGCCATCCGCTTCTGCGAATAATGGAGCCCATCATAACGCAGTGAAAGGTGCTTCATTGCCATGTTTGCCGGTTACGGAGAAATTGCCCACACTATAATGGGCGCTGTATGAAGACCTCAGCGCCCCTCTCCAGGCTTGTGTGCTTATTGTTGCTGGCGGTGACCAGTGCTTCCTCCCAACAGATCACTGTCCAAAACGAACAATCTTAGTCCTGTAGTTCTCTCAGCAGCGGAAATCGCTGCCTTGCCTCATACCACCGTCAAGGTGAACGGTCACGACGGTCCGGCGACCTTCAGCGGAGTTCCTGTGTCAACGTTGCTGGAGAAGGCCGGAATAACGTTTGGCGAATCCCTCAGAGGAAAACGGCTGGCGTCGTGTTTGCTGGTGGAGGCCGCAGACGGCTACCGCGTCGTCATCGCCCTGCCCGAATTGGACCCAGGTTTCACGGACAAACAGATACTTCTGGTGGACAAACGCGAAACACATCCATTGGACGATAAAGAAGGGCCCTATCGGATCGTCATTCCTGACGAAAAAAGAATGGCGAGGTGGGTGCGACAGGTGAAGACGCTCAAGATCGTAGACGTACAATAACGCCCGTCAGTCCTTCTGGATCATCACTTCGGTAGCCTTCACCACGGCTGCCATGCTGTCGCCCTTCTTAAGATTCAGTTCTTCGGCGCTACGGCGGGTAATGACGCTCTCGATGAGGTTGTCGCCAACGCGAACGACGACGTGCGCCATTACGTCCCCCAGGACAATCTCCTCGATCTGACCGCGGAGTTTGTTTCTCGCTGAAAGTGTCATGCGTCTATTATAGACGCGATGGAGCAGGCTCAATGGTAGAGGACTGCCGTTGCGACGATGCCAAGCTGGCACGGTATCGTGACGCTCGGAGAACAATCATGAGAAACCTTTTTGCTGTTCTTGTATTGCTCTGTACTTGTGCTGTGTGTTTGTGGGCACAAACTTCGGTACAACCGAAGCCAAGCGGAACCGTGCAAGTGCTCTATGCCGGCTCACTCGGCTCAGTCCTCGAACAAACCGCAGGACCCGAGTTTGAGAAGAGCTCGGGATTCACGTTTCAGGGAGAAGGACAAGGCTCCTTGGGAGCCGCCAAAATGATATTTGACGGACTGCGTTCGCCCGACGTTTTCATCAGTGCAGATGCAGCCGTAAACAACAAAGTTTTGATGAACCCAGAGAAAAAGCTGACCGACTGGTATGTAACCTTCGCGTCCAGCGCGATGGTCCTCGGGTACAACCCGAATAGCAAGTTCAAGGGGCTTTTCGAGCAGGTCCAAGCCGGTAAGCTTCCCTGGTACGAAGCGTTGAAAACGCCGGGGCTGAGACTCGGGCGTACTGACCCCAATCTGGATCCTAAGGGCTATCGCACGCTCTTCTTATTTCACCTCGCGGAAAGCCATTACCATCGAAACGACCTGATGCCGCTACTGGGCGATCCCGCAAATCCAGCCCAGATTTTCCCGGAACCAGAATTATTGATCAGGATGGAATCGGGACAGTTGGACGCCGGCTTCTTTTATCGCCACGAAGTGGTCGCTCATAAAATGCCGTTCATCGAGCTCCCGAACGAAATTAATCAGAGCGATCCCTCGCTCGCGGCGTTGTACAAGGAGCAGAAATTCACCACTGACAAGGGCGTAACCATCACTGCTACACCGATTGTGTTCACGGTCACGATTCCACACACTGTAAAGAACGCTCCTGGTGCGGTTGCCTTTGTACGCTTCCTTCTGGCGGGCAGAGGACGGAATCTGATTGAGCAATACGGGCTGCGTCCTTCCGCAATACTAGTGAACGGTGACAAGGCAAAGATTCCATCCGAAATTCAGCCGCTCGTAGAGGGCGCATTTGTCCCGTGAGAGAACGACGCGAGTTGGCACCGATCGTTTTCAGAGTTCTTGGAGGACTTCTCCTCGCCTACCTCATCGTTCCGCTAATCTACCTGATCTTTCGCGTAGGTTGGCACGAGATGGCTTCGTCTTACGCGAACCCCAGGACAGTTCGGGCTGTTGAAGTATCGCTGCTCACGTCCTTCATCTCAGTCTGCGTAATGACATTCTTCGGCGTTCCGCTGGGCTACCTCCTGGCCAGACCCGGATTCAAAGGCAGGCAACTGCTAATCAGTTTGGTATTCGTGCCGATGGCGCTCCCGCCGCTAGTGGGAGGGGTCTTGCTCCTGCTTGTCTACGGGCCATACGGTATGGTGGGCGCCCTGTTCGAAAAGCATGGCTTCCAGTTGGTAAACAGCCTTGCGGGAATTGTGCTGGCGCAGGTGTTTGTAGCTGCACCCTACATTGTCATTGCTTCCATATCGGCCTTCGGACGCGTCGACGAACGGCTGGAGAAAGCCGCGGCGACGCTCGGGGACACTCAATGGCGCACGTTCCGGAGAGTGTCGCTGCCCTTGGCATGGCCAGGAATCATGGCTGGGGTAATGCTCGCATGGGTTCGGACGTTGGGGGAGTTTGGTGCCACTCTGATCATGGCGTACCATCCCAACACCGTGCCCGTCTTCTTATGGGTCCAGCTGACCTCAGAGGGCCTGATGGCCGCTCTCCCCTTGGCTCTTTTCCTGGTACTGCTGGGTCTCGTCGCAGTTTGCGCCGTCTATTTCTTTGGACAATTTACCAGCACGGATTCGTGATTCCTCCCTATCTACGCCCGAAGGACCGAACGCCCTAAGTAGCTGGAGTGGAAATGGGGGAAGGGCCAATCTGGGTCCTCCCACGGACTTTTTAAACTGCCTTTGACGCTCACCTAAAGCAACACCTTTTTTGGGGGCTTCCTTTATTTAGAGAAGGTCGGACATTTTCGTTCTCGAACGGTCTTGGCAATCCCGACTTGTCAGGTTTCCTCGGGTGGCCGCAGGCCTGCGAACTCTCTATATAGCAAGAGGTCGTAAATGATTTTCAGCGTTCCCGCGATGAAGAATGGCGCGTTGATCAGAGAAGGCCGAGCAAACATCAACCCGACAAACAACGGACTAATGGCGGCACCGGTGGTTCGGGCCACGCCGGTAATACCGGCGGCCGCGGATCGTTCCTCCGCGCTGACCACAGCCATGGTGTACGACTGTCTAGTCGGCACGTCCATCTGACTGATACTGAAACGCACCAGCAGAACCAGGACAGCCAAAGAAAGATTCGGCATCAGTGGAACAAGAATCAGCAGAATGTTCGAGGGGAGGTGCGTGACAACCATGATGTTGATAAGGCCGAAGCGAGAAGCAAGGCGCGACGCCAGTAGTGCCGAGATTCCGGCAAAAATATTCGCCCAAAAGAAAATGACGCCGAGTGTCGCTGGGTCTACACCAAAACGCAGATAGAACCAATAAGCAGCGAAGCTCTGCACAACAAAACCCCCTGCAAAGGAATCAAGAGCGAACAAACTGGCGAGCTTAGCCACCACGTGACGTGAACGACTGATTCCCAAAGTGCTTTTCAGAGTTCTCGGAGAAGCAGAGTCTTCTCCCGGTGAATTTACTTCTGCAGCGGACGAAAGCCGCGTAAAAAGCAAAGCCAAACACATACCCAGCGCGGCATAAAGAATAACTACAACACGGTAGCTGCTCACCGGCCTCATCGCGGTCTTCTGCAGCTCGTGCGCGAGAGTCCCTCCACATAGCGCACCGAGCGCCGTCGCCATTGAGCCGGCCAGCGTGTACCAGGCAAACACCTCTGTTCTGGTCCGGCCAGGAATGACATGAGAAAGCGCGGCTTGCTCAATTGACAGAAACGGCCCCACTTCATTGCCACTTGGGCTTATAACGCCAATCGTGCCGGCGAAAACCAGAAGCAAGAAATTGTGCGTGAAGGCGAATGCCAGACCAGCAGCAGCCATCAGAATAGCGCCGACGATGAGCATGCGCCGTCGCCCGATTCGGTCGGCACGAGTGGTCAGATAAAGGGAGACGACAGTATCCCCGACAAGCGTCAGCGTAAGCAGCAGGCCGGTTTGGGAATCGCTGAGTCCGAGGCCAAGCAGGTAGAAAACTAAGACTACAGATAACGAGCCATACGCGAACAGTCGTATGAATCGCGTAAAGAACAGGAGCCATGCATCATGTGTCAGAGTTCTGAGCGCACTGGGCAGTGAGTCCGTGGTCAGCATCGTTATCTTTACCCGGCGCGATTGTTCCTAGTCCCACGATCAAGCTGGCCGCAGGAACAGCCCCGCTATAGCCGCGCACCCTATGACAACTGGTTCAGGAACTTTCCATCGAAAGAGCACAGCGAGACTGACAATCGCAATCGCGAATGTAGGCACGTCATAAATTGAACGGCGCGCGAGCACAATCACGGCTCCCGCAATGGCTCCTGTTGCGGCTGCGGTGACGCCTCGCACAAAAGCATTCAACTGCGGGTTCTTGGCCCAGCGTTTGTATGAAGGCGCTAGCAGCACGACGACCAAATAAACTGGGAGAAATATTCCGAGCGCCGCGGCTGTCGCACCCGGAACTCCAGCCACTATGAAACCAATGAAGGCCACGGTGATTACGACCGGTCCCGGCGTGATCATCGCAACGGCAACCGCATCGACGAATTGATGGTCGTTTAGCCAATGATGTCCTTGCACTACTCCGCCGTAGAGAAATGGCACGACTGCCAGGCCGCTTCCGAACACGAACATTCCCGCTTTCGCAAAATAGAGGAATATTTCCGACAGAGTGCCGTGTACCCCGAAAGTTCCAAATGTCAGCAAGAGCGGGATAACGCTCCGTGTTTGCATGCGCGTCGGATAAGCCTTGACCAGCACAGCAACTACCCCGCCAAGTAAAAATAGCCAGATGACCTCATGGGAAGTCCATGCTGTGGAGACGGCCAGAATCGTGAAGATTCCCCACAACAATTTGTCCTTCCCAAGTGTGAGTTTGGTGAGTTTGAACGCCGACCGAGTAATGATCCCGATCACGGCTGCGCCGATTCCGTAGAACATACCCTGCATCCACGGCAGGCCGCCAAAGCGGACGTAAGCGGCCGACAAAGCGAGCACCATCAGAAATGAAGGCAGCACAAACGCCACTCCGACCG
>WNFG01009507.1_pt1 | contig 14221 bp, 15 predicted proteins | sample 5400431 | NCBI WGS metagenome assembly WNFG01 (sample SAMN13153346, study PRJNA577476) | soil metagenome | isolation source: 120 cm saprolite under Douglas fir tree site 2 hole 3 replicate 2 | place: USA:California | collected 2015-04-18
GCAACGGATTTGTTTTGGCGCTTCGCTCCGCTGCGCGCCGGCCTACGGCGTAAGGAAATGAACCTTTCCTTTGCTTACCCGGCACTTATTCCTTAGCGCGCTTACGCACGCCTCGCAAACGTGCCGGGGCTATTGTTCTGTCGTCCCGCTGCGCGGGACTGGGGTTCGAAAGCCACAGGCACTGTTTAAAAAATGACAGGCGGTTGCATCAGGATTAAGAGAGGAAAAATTCTGTCGATTGAAAAGCAAATTCGCACAGCCGAGGGCGGCTGTGCCACACGCGTTTCGACGTATTGAATGAATCGATCGTCAAGGTCTGGGAATTGATTGCAGGTTCTCTCGATCGGAGCCCAGCACATTCAATCCGAATTCATTCAAGTCAATAGATCCGGCCGCTACTTCGCGGCCACGGCCACGGCTTCCAGGTTGGCAATGATCGCATCAGTAAACTCCACGGTACCTGCTGAGCCGCCAACGTCGCGTGTGGTGTGCTTCTTCTCTTTGTAAGTCTTTTCCAGCGCGTTATAGACGCGATCAGCGGCTTCAACTTCGTGCAGATGACGCAGCATGAGCACAGCCGATTGCAGCACCGCCGTTGGATTAGCCATGTCTTTGCCAGCAATGTCCGGTGCGGAGCCGTGCACGGCTTCAAATATGGCGCAACCGTCGCCCAGATTGGCGCCCGGAACCATGCCCAGGCCACCGACAAACGCAGCGCAGAGGTCGGAAATAATGTCGCCGTATAGATTTTCCATGACCAGCACGTCATACTGGTAAGGATTCATCACCAGTTGCATGCAGGTGTTGTCAAGTCAATGATGTGCTCGCCGTAGGTGATCTCCGGATATTCTTTGGCCACGTCACGGCAGCAGCGCAGAAAAAGACCATCACTCATCTTCATGATGTTGGCTTTGTGGATGGCGTGTATTTTTTTGCGTTTTTCGCGGCGCGCATACTCGAAAGCAAAGCGCGCAATGCGCGTGGACGCCTTCTCTGTGATGATCTTGAGCGCTTCCACCACACCGGGCACAACTTCATGTTCAATTCCGGAATACTCGCCTTCCGTGTTCTCACGCACAATCACCAGGTCAACATTGGGGAAACGCGTGGGCAGGGAAGGAAGGCTCTTGACTGGACGGAAGTTGGAATAGAGCTCAAACTGCTTGCGAAGCTGTACGTTGATGCTGGCAAAGCCGCCGCCAATAGGCGTGGTGACCGGGCCTTTCAGGCCAACGCCGGTCCGCTGGATGGATTCCGTGAGCTCTTTGGGAATGTATTTGCCGTATTTCTCAAAGGCCTGGGCGCCCGCGTTTACGGTTTCCCAGTCAACCTTTACTCCCGCGGCTTCGATCACGCGTACCGCTGCATGAGTCACTTCGGGGCCAATGCCGTCGCCCGGAATCAACGTTACCTTATGTGCCATTCCAACCTACCTTGCCCCGATTTTAGTTTTTCCGATTCTAACTTTTATTGTTTCGAAAGTTATTGTTTCGAAGAGGTCTTCGCCTTGATTGATTTCTGCTTCTCCGGGTTCGCGTTGAGGAGTTGTTCCAGTTCGGAATGAAATTCATTTACGTCCTGGAAATCGCGATAGACGGAGGCAAAGCGAATGTAGGCGACCTTGTCAATCAACTTGAGCCGCTCCATGATCAACTCGCCCAGTTCGCTGGCCGTCCGCTCACGCTCGGGCGAATCCACCACAAACTGCTCCACGTCATTGACGATCTGCTCCATCTTCCCCATGGATATCGGCCGCTTTTCGCAGGCCCGTAGCACGCCGGCAAGGACCTTCTGGCGCTCAAACTTCTCCCGGCGGCCATCTTTCTTCACAACCATGTAGGGGATTTCGTCAATGCGCTCGTAGGTGGTGAAGCGCTTTTCGCATTTCAGGCATTCACGGCGGCGGCGAATGGATTCGCCTTCTTTACTCTCACGCGAGTCCACAACTTTATCGTTCTCGAACCCGCAAAAAGGACATTTCATGGGTGCTAAACACAACTCTGTCTTGAAGATAGGATACCGTTGATTGTATCAGACATAGCGGGACACGCTATAGGTAGCGGATGCAGGTGATTTGGTAATTGAGTAATTTGGTAATTTAGTAATTTGAAAACTCAAAATTGAGCTGCAGTCACTCTGAGAACCCGCCCCCAAATTACCCAATTACGAAATTACTCAAGTACCCAAATTCATCTAGTTTTCTTCCAGCGCCTTTTCTTCTTCCACCTGGCTTTCATACCGAAGCTTGCGCAGGGATACATGCTCAGAGTGCGCCAGAATCAGTCCCAGCGGAATGACCGACATAAACGTCACCAGCCAGAGCATCATGCCGCAGCTAATGGCCAGTTCTTTAGGAAATTGAAAGACGCCAACCATGGTGCCGATGGTCGCGAGCTGTGATCCTCCGCCGACGACCGGAAGCTGCAGGGTGCCTCCGGCCACACTCGCGCCGGTCAGGAGCAAGGCGCTGGAGAGTGTCATGTTTGGCCCAACGTCGCCATAAGCGTGCGTTACGCAATAGTAGGTTGCGCCGATCAGAAGCCAGAGTGCGACAGATATTCCGGAGAGTTGAAGAAAAGATGAGAAGTCGAGGATGGTATCCAGGCCCTGGCCGAAGGTGTGTACACGATGCGAAAGGCCTTTGCCCAGGGGGGGCGAGATTTTTCCAAACACCCGCTCAATCAGCCTGGCTGTACCTTCTGGATTGCGGCGAATCAGGAACGCGAACAAGGCGCCAAGGAGCACGGCGGCAAGCAATCCGAAGGCAATGGCTTCAAAAAGTTGGAAGGCCGATGGGTGGAACATGCCGATTTTCCTGGTCGCCCCGTCGGCAAACCCGGGAAGGTTCTTAAGGTCGGACGACAAGAGGACGTTCACGGCCATGATCACAGCAAAGGCGCCTACATCAAACAATCGTTCTACAACCCACACCGCCAGCTGTGAAGACATGGTTAGATTTTCTTTGCGCGCGATCAGAAACGGCCGTATGAATTCACCCGGCCGTCCCAGCAGTGCCAGCGCGGTAAAGCCAATCATGGTGGGCGCTACCAGGCGCGTCGTTTTTACGTCGCACACGGGACGCAACAGGATTTTCCAGCGCAGTGCTCGCAGATAGTAGTCAAAGTAGATGATGGCTACTCCCAGCGCAATCAGTCCGACATTAACGTCTTCTGTCTGTTCCTTGAAAGACTGCCAGTCAAATTTTCTCCACGTCTTTACCTGGAGAAACACGAGCGCGCCAAGGACAATTGCGACCACCGCAGTGAGCAGGATTTTTCGCTTATTCATTCAGGTTTTCTGGAACGGATACACTGCGTAAGAGCGAGCCTATCCCGCAGTTGAGCTTACTCATTGTAATGGAATGTCTCAGGCAGGTTTGTTGGCTTTGGAAACGCTGGCTTGTTGCGGGTGGGTGGCTTTAACTTTCTTCCTGGCGGCCGGCGCCGGATCTTTCGCAGTGCTGGTACCAGTCTTCTTGGTGGTTGCCGGAAGGGTCTTGTTCTGCGCGCGTTTCTTAGCGTTGAAGTCGCGGACAATTTTGGAAACATAAGCACGCGTCTCACGATAGGGAGGCACGCCGTGGTACTGCTCCACGCGATGCGCGCCGGCATTGTAGGCAGCCAGCGCCTTCACCGGATCGTCATGATACATGTTGAGAAGGGCATTCAGATGAGCGGTGCCCGCTTCGATGTTGGCCTTGGGGTCGAACGCGTCGGCCACGCCGAGCTCGGCTGCGGTTGACGGCATCAACTGCATCAATCCGCGCGCGCCCTTGGGTGATACGGCATGTGGCTTGAAATTGCTTTCCGCACGGATCACGCTGGCGACAAAATCAGGGTCGAGCCGGTTCTTTGCTGCCGCCTCACGCACAAGTTGGTCCAGCTCAGGCTGCGTGACCGGGACCGTTGTGGTCGCCGGAATACTAGCTGACTTCTGCGACGCTGATGGCTCTGATGAAACCGTGGCGACTACCGGATTCGTGTTCGTGACAGCCGCGCTTTTGTTCACGTCAGCCAATGGGACTGGCGTCTCTTCTTTTTCAAAGGACGCTATGTCAGCCGTTGCAAGATCCAGGTGCCCGCTAGAGAGGTAAAGGCGGGTGGTAGTAGAGTCGATCTCCTCTTTGCGCACAAAGCTGACCTGCGAACCATTGCGCAGCACGGCAATCTCCGCCGCGGAAGCTGAAATCTGCGCTGCCAGCAGAAGAACTCCGATCGCAACTGGTCTAAGAAGAGACATTTTGACCCAAGACATTTATTGTCCCCGAATTAGAGCCGGAAAGCCAGCCCCAAAAAGCTGGTCAATGGCCAAAGCCACGCCGCTTTCAGAGTTGCTGCCGGTCAGGTGAAAGCCGCGCTGCTTCAAACCGAGGTCGGCGTTGGCCATGACCACGGGAAGTCCTGCATATTCAAGCATTTCCAGATCGTTGTAATTGTCCCCAATGGCCATGATTTCGGCGGGCGGAATGCCGTGTTGTTCTGCATGTCTCCGCAGAGCATGCCCTTTGGAGCAATCGCGGGTGAGGATGTCCAGAATACAAAGGTCGCGATGGTCATATTGCGTGCGCAGGACGGTGAGCTCGTCGCCAAAGTCGGCCTGAGAGAGGCGCTGCTGTGCGCCCACCATTCTGGCCACGGAACCGCAGTACATTGCCTGGATCGGATCTTCGCTGAGCGCGTCTTCCAGGGGCGAGACGATCTTTATATAAGGACGATTCGCGTCCATCCAGCGCGAGATGCTCGCGTTTAACTCGTCGGCACGCTCCAGCACCAGAGAGTCATTGCCTTGCTTGTTCGCCGAACGATCAAACGTCAGCACAGCGTTTCCGCGAAATGCGTCCATATGCCGGATCAGCTTCAGGGCTGAGCTGGCAGGGAGCCGGTCAGTGAAGTCAGTCGCGCCCTCGCTGGACCTGACTAATGCGCCGTTGGAACTGATCAGCCAGATAGGGAAGCCGAGTTCACGGGCCACAGGCATGGCATAGTCATGGCGCCGGCCGGTGGCCAGCACGATTTGTATGCCGGCGCAATGGGCTTCACGCAGCGCGGCATAGTTGCGGGCGGAGATTTTGTAGTCGGGATCGGTGAGGGTGCCGTCAATGTCAACGGCGATCAGTCGGACGGAATGCTTTGCCACACTTCATTGTAAGTCAGGGCGGTAAGTCAGGGCGGTAAGCCAGGGCCGTAACTCAGCAACTTCTTTGGCCGCGAATGAACGTGAATCACGAAAACAATTGCCAAAATCGCCGGTATTGCCAGAACTGCCAAAATTGGGCGGCGTTCAGGGTGAGACCGACTCGTGCCGAGCCGGCCGCAACAGGAGCATCCATGCGTTACCACAAAATTAGCTCGTGAAGCGGGTTGGAGCGCAGCGACAACAAAAATGATGGCAGCATCAAAATTAACCGACGCTGCCGTATCTGTTGTGAATTGCAGAGTGAGGAGAGAGTTTTTTGCCGCGGACCAATGCGGCCTTATCCAAAGATCGCGTAAAAGCTATTGTCCGGCTGTTCCTGTTTGGGTTTTGTCTGTTTTGTCTGTTTTGCCTTTTTGGAATGCTTGTCAGCTTTCGAAGCGCTCGACTGAGTCGAGTTTTGCTGGTCACTACAGGGTTTGGTTTCAGCCGCGGCTGAACCAGCGATGCTTGACGCCATGATTGCGAGAGCAAGAGTGCGATTGAGGATGTTTTTCATTTGAGTCTCCTTGTACGTTGAATCGTTGTTGCACTGTTCATAACTTCGCGGGCGAAGTTTTATTCCGGAGTGAATTTCAAATTCGCGAACAGAAACGATCAGCAAACGATGGAAGGAAATGAAAAATACAAAACGGATTGGGAATAATTGGATGGGCGAGTTGGTTGTCGAGGGTCAGGTAGAACGCCTCAGGGCCTGAAGGCCAAATTATTTCTCGCTTTAACGCAGGCATGAATGCCTGCTCCACCCCGAGGAAGTACGCGTGTTCAGCCGTCCCTGGCGGGACTTCGTTATTGTCGCTACACTCCAACTGCATTGATCACTAACTTGTGGTTGCTTTCGGGATGCTTTTGTTGCGGCGGGCTCAACGCGCAAGTCCGCCTCGCCCGCGCTTACCCAGTACCTGCTTCGCGGCATGCCGGGCTACTTTCAGTCGCGCCTGCGGCGCTTTATCTGTGAACGTCAAGTGCCTCTCGTTAGGGGTATCGATATGACAGCAATTATGCGTGGTTCAGCATGCCGCTCTTTGTGTGCTGGTTTTACTTTGTAGGAGACATTTGCGAAGCAGCCGATACCAGCCAGAGACGACTTGTATTGATTCGAGTTTATTCGCGGCAGGTTCTTGATCCGCGTCTATCCTCGTTGATCCGCGGTAAAAGGGCTAGTTTACAGTCCCAGGTAAGCCGCCCGCACCATGTCATTGCTCAGCAAATTCTTTGAAGCATCCTCCAGGATGATGGAGCCATTCTGCACCACATAGCCGCGGTCAGAGATAGTCAGACCACTCACCACGTTCTGCTCCACAATCAGCATGGTGATGCCTGTTTTTCGCACTTGCTGGATTTTCTCAAAGACTTCATCCACGATTTTCGGAGCCAAGCCAAGGGATGGTTCGTCCAACAGCAGAAGCTTGGGCTTGGCCATCAACCCGCGGGCGATGGCCACCATCTGCTGTTCGCCGCCGGAAAGAGTCCCGGCAAGCTGTTCCATACGTTCAGCCAGGCGGGGGAATAATGCGAGTTGCTCTTCCAGAGATTGCTTGATGGTTCCGCGCGCGCGAGGCGTGTAGGCGCCGAGTGAAAGATTTTCCCGCACGGTAAGAAACGGGAAGACCTGGCGGCCTTCCGGAACATGACTCACGCCGCGTTCCACCATTTCATGCGCGGGCACGCGGGAAACGTCCTGTCCGGCAAAGTGCAGGGTTCCGCCCGCAAGCTGCTTCATTCCGGAGATCACGCGCAAAGTGGTCGTCTTGCCGGCGCCATTGGCGCCGATCAGCGTCACAATCTCACCTTCATTCACTTTCAGCGTGATGCCGAAGAGTGCCTGAAGGTCTTTGTAGTGAGCGGTCACGTTTTCCAGTTCGAGCAGAGGACGCGCGGGGTTGGTGACTGTCATGATCGCTCCAACTCCTTGTACTTCGGTCCAAGATAGGCTTCAATCACAGCGGGATTTTTGACTACGTCACCCGGAATGCCTTCAGCGATCTTAGCGCCATAATCCAGCACGACTACACGGTCAGCGATCTTCATCACGACCTTCATGACATGCTCCACGCCGCCGACCACGCTCACACCCCATTCCGGCAAGCGGCGTATGAGGTCGGCCAGGGCAAGAGCCTCACTGGTAGTAAGACCGGAGACTACCTCATCCAGCAGGATGAGCTTTGGCTTGGTAGCCAGTGCGCGGGCAATTTCAAGGCGCTTGAGCGCCGCCAGGGGCAGTCCTCGCGCCTGAAAGTTTTTGAGCTGTGACATCTGGAGAAAGTCGAGGATCTTTTCTGCTTCCTGCTCCGCCTGTTTCAAGTTGCCGGTGTGCATCAATGCGCCCAGCATCACGTTTTCCATCACGCTCAGGCTGGCCAGGGGCTTCACGATCTGAAAAGTCCGGCCGATGCCGATCCGTGATGTCTCATGCGGGGCAAAGCGTGAAACGTCTTTGCCTCCAAAAAGTATTGCGCCCTCGTCCGGGTGAAAAAAGCCACTAATCAGGTTGAATACGGTGGTCTTGCCAGCGCCGTTCGGTCCGATGACAAACAGAATTTCGTGGTCCTTGAGATTGAAGGAGACGTCCTTGACGGCGGTGAGTCCGCCAAAGCGCTTTGTCACGCCACGGAGCTCGAGTACGTTGGCCATGATCAGTCGCCTCCCTGACTAGAAGCCGCAGGCGCCGCGGTGGTGGCGGGAGCTGTCGGCGCGACCGATGGAGGCAATGGCGGTTTCTTCTGCGCGCGGACCTTACGCTCAAAGCCGCCAACAATTCCTTCGGGCAGAAAGAGAACCACTACCACAATCAGAATTCCGTAGATCAGGAGGTGGCTTTCCTGAAACTGGTTCTTAAATAGCTCTGAAGCTGAGAGCAGCAGGATCGCGCCCACGATGGGTCCAATCAGCGTGCCGGCACCGCCCAGCATAGTAATGATGGCCATTTGCACAGAGATGTCGATGTTGAGGATGCTGTCCGGCACGATGAACTGGAATGCGCTGCCGTAAAGCGCGCCGCCCAGCGCGGTGAGAAATGCGCTGATCAGCAGTGAGCGAAGTTTGTAATTTGCGGTATCAATGCCCACGGCGCTGGCGGTGTCTTCATCTTCACGGATCGCCATCAGGTAATAACCAAAGCGTGAACGCGAAGTCCACGCGTTGATGAAGAAGGTAAGCAGAGCGAGCGCTACGGCGGAGTAGTAAAACCATCGCCAGAATCCCTGTCCGGAGAACAATGCTGGAACGGAGAGTCCGATGGCTCCGCCGGTGATGGCCAGATTGGTTGCGACCAGGCGCAGAACTTCACCAAACGCGATGGTGGAAAGCGTGAAGTAAGGTCCGCGCAGGCGAAAGACAATCTTGCCGATGATTGCCGCGAAGGCCGTCGCTAATAGTGGCGCAAGGATGAAGGCGATCCAGCGGGGAACGCCGTGCGCCGAGGAAATCGCAAGGCCGTAAGCACCAAGTCCGAAGTAAGCAGCGTGGCCGAGAGAGAGCTGGCCCGCGTAGCCGCCAACCAGGTTCCATGCCAGCCCAAGGGCCGCAAATAATGCAATGCGGAAGAAGACCTGCATGAGGTAATCATTCTGAATAAAAATGGGAAGCGCCACGGCGACAATGCCCAGCCCAATGAGTGACCACAGTCGCCAACCCTGAAGTTCATTCATGCGCGCTGCCTCCCAAAGAGGCCGCTGGGCTTGAGTGAAAGCATCAGCAGGAAGAGAACGAAGTCGACGGCCAGCGCCCACTCCCGGCGAAGGCGATGCCAAGAGCAAAGCTGATGCCCTGAATGCGCGTAACGTTGATGCCCATCAGCGGTGCGACTTCACGGTTTTGGGCGATGGCCCGCAGTGCCTGCCCGGTACGACTGCGGACAACGAACTGCTGCAAGCCGACGATGAAGACCGAAGCAATGACGAATGACAGCACCGCCGCGGCATTCAATCCAAAGGGACCAAAACGCAATGTACGATTTACCAGTGCCAGATTGGTCTGGTGATAGTCGGCGCCAAAGGCAAGCTGCGCAGTATCAACCAGGATCAGCGAGATACCGGTGGTCATGAGAATCTGCATGAAGTCTGAGCGGTCGCGGATCGGCTGAATCAGAGCGCGATAGACCAGAAAGCCGAAGGCGAAGAGGAACAATCCGGCAGGCAGAAAACCAATGTAGGGATCGACCTTGAAACGATCAAAAAGAATGTACGTGGCATACATACCCACCATAAGGAAGGCGCCATGAGCAAAGTTAACGATGCGCATGACGCCAAAGATCAAGGCGAGCCCCATGCCGATGAGCGCATACAGCGCTCCGGTCAGCAGACCGTTCATGCAGGCTTGCAGAAAAGCTGTCACAGCTTTCGCTTCCTCTCTTCGACAGACTGGTCTTCAACAGACTGGCTTACACGAGGGCCGGCTTACTTGCGTTCGCTCCACTTCGGCGCCGGAATGATCGGCTTGGAATCGGCTGCGTCGGTCGGGAACACGACCTTGTACTGTCCTACCTGTACCTGCGTGATCAGCACCGCATGCTGGTTCTGTCCGCTGGCGTCAAAGTGGACCGGACCAAACGGCGTCATGGGCTGGTTCAAGGCTTTGATGGCGTCGCGAATCTTTGCGGCGTCCAGCGATCCGGCATCATTCATGGCTTTAGCAGCAGCGTGCAGAGAAGCATACGCCTGGATGGCGTGATATGCCGGATGTGAGTGGAAGCGCTTGAAGTACTCAGCGTCAAATTCTTTTGATCCCGGCCACTGTGCTGCGGGCAGCCACTGTGAAGTGGAGAAGGTGTACTCGGCGTTTTTGCCGGCGCCTTTAGCGGTGGGAAATTCTGCGGCGGCGAATCCCGTTCCTGCGGAGGTGTAGTACCTGGGATTGAGATCAACCTCCTGCGACTGCCTCATCAGCGTTGCCATCGGCCCTGGCGGCTGCTTCCATGGCTTTGCGATTGGCCTGGCCGAAGTTGGTGTTCTCATACACAATGGCGATCTTGCGGGGATTGCCGTTCGCCTTGAGGAAGTCGAGAGTGGCTTTGGCGTAGTCAGCGGCACCGGCGCATATGCGAAAAATCCACGGAGACTTGGAGTCCATCACATTGTCAGCCGTCGCCGTGGGAATAATCAGGGGAATCTGGCGCTGCGTTACGGCAGGAATAATGGCCTTGGTGTTCTCGCTGGAGTACGCTCCCAGCAGAATGGGCACGTGGTCCTGATCAATCAGCTTGGACACGCCCTGCACGGCCTGGTCGGTCTTGCTCTGGTCGTCATACATGTCCAGTTCGACCTTCTTGCCCAGAACGCCGCCCTTGGCGTTGATCTCATCCAGGGCGATGGCGTAGCCGTTCTTGTGGGCCTCACCGAACGCCGCCTGGCTGCCCGTGAGAGAGGTAATCACGCCGACTTTGGTAGTGTTTCCGCCGCCCTTCTGGCAGCCGATGGCGAACAATGACAACGCTACGGCAAGAATTCCGGTAACTGCTGGTTTCAAGCGCATTCTGATATCCCCCACAAAGTTGGTTGGGCAAGATGAATTTTAGGTCATGGGATTATACATAGGACAACGTTCAGGGCAACAGCGAAGCGGTATCAGGACGTGCGCGTCAGCGCGGCTTTCAGGAACGCATTCATTTGCGTGGTGGCCGCCCTGGCGGCAGGCGTTTCCGCCAGCGCGTTGGCGCCCATAAATCCATGGATTACGCCCAGAAATCGTGTACAGGTTACAGTCACACCGGCCTGAGAAAGATTTCGGGCATACGCTTCACCTTCGTCGCGCAGCACGTCACATTCGGCTGTGATGATAAGTGCCTGTGGCTGGTCATTAAGTTCATCAAGCGGAGTAAAGAGCGGCACGGCCGTGGGATTCGAGTCATTCACGGCATCAGGGACATACTGTCGCCAGAACCAGTGCATGGCGTCTTCCGTCAGGTAATATCCCTGGGCAAAATCACGGCATGATTGCGAACCGTAGTCCGGGTTCGCCGTGGCAGGGTAGAGGAGCGCCTGAGCAAGGATGCGTGGTCCGCCGCGCTGTTTGGCCAGCTGGCAAACTACCGTGGCCATATTGCCGCCAGCGCTGTCACCTGCGACTGCCATGCGACTGCCGTCAACATCAATGTCCGCGCCGTGCTCCGCCACCCATTTTGCGGCGGCGTAACACTCTTCCAGCGGAATGGGGAAAGTTTCCTCCGGTGACCGCCGGTATTCCACAAATACCACAGCCGCACCGGTTGCGTTGGTGATGTCGCGCAGAAAACGATCGTATGTGGTGGCGTCGCCCAGAACCCATCCGCCGCCGTGGAAGTACATCAGCACAGGCAGAGCACCGCTGGCGCCTTCGGGACGGAGGATGCGAATCTGCACGTTGCCGCGCGGGCCAACTGCTATGGTGCGGTCCTCCACGAGCGCGGGCAGTTTGGTGACAGGAAATAGTTCCTGGCCCTTGACCTGCATGGCGCGGGCCTGCAGCACAGGAACTTCCCAAACCTGCGGCCGGCCAAGGTCTTTTAAAAACTGCAGGAACCACTGCGTGCGCGCATCGAGCACAGGGTGATTGTCAAGGGACATGGTTTTTATTTCGCTGCGTTTTCTATTTAGTTGCTACCAGCGTCTTGGCCCGCGCTAGCTCGGGACGATCAGAGTCAATGCCCTGGCAGTTTTTCAGAAGCTGACCGTAGTACTGGCCAGCCTTTTCTTTCTGGTCGAGTTTTTCTGCTGCCTGGGCCGCGCCGGAAAGCTCATTGAAGCGATTGGGATCGGTCTTGAGTGCGACTTCATATTCCGCCAGTGCTTCCTTCGGGCGATTCATCTCCAGCAAAATGTCAGCCAGCATTTCGCGCGCCGGGGATTCAGTTTCACCTTTGCCGACTTTGTCCTGTGTGTCCGCTACTTCACGCAGGATGCGGACGGCTTCTTCGTTCTTGCCTTCGGCGTAGGCTGCCCATGCCTGCGTCTCTTTGTGTTCGTTCTTCAGCAGATCGGCATGGTATGACGTGGAGGATTTGCGTATGGTTTCCAGAAGCTCATCGTAATGCTTGAGTGCATCCTGGGCCGCGGCGGTGTCATGAAGGTGTCCGGCGGCAACGGCGTGGGCCCAATATGTGACCACCTTTTGCTGCGGCCGCGCTTTTTCGAGTGGCTGCAACGCCAGCGCATCTTTCCATTGACGGCGTTCGATGGTATAACGAGCGGCCATGCTGCTCACCATGTCGTCATAGTAATCCTGATAGTCCGACTCGATATCTGCGCGATTGAACTTTGCCATGGCGGCGCTCACCGCCCTGGCGCTTTGATCATCACCGATCTGAAGATAGGCGTAGTGCTGGTAGTCCATGGCGTGCATGCGGTGATGCGCCATGTGGAAATGCATCTCTGCCATCGTGTCGGCTGCACGCAGGGCGGCAGCGTTGGACGCGATCGAATCCTGCCATAGTCCCAGGCGGGCGAAGATGTGCGACGGCATGTGAACAGCGTGCGGCGAAGCCGGCGCAATCTTCGCATATTCGCGCGCGGCGGAAAGCCCAAGGCTTGCCATTTGCGGATTGTCGCAACTGTGGATGATGTAGTGAGCGATTCCGGGATGGTCTGGCTGCGCGTCAAAGATCTTGGTCAAGATGGCGACAGCTTTCCTGGCCTGTGCATGTGTTGCGTCGTTCTCAGGCGCAGCGCCCAGCAGCGCCACGGCATAGAAGGCTGCGGCTTCCGTGTCATTGGGATTATCATGCGCGAGCGTTTCCATTGCGCTGGCGTACTGGCCGAGTCGTTTCTTGTGCTCGATGGCGCCGGTCTGATAAAGCACTGCGACCGCTTTGATGTATTCCCGCTCGCGTTTCGTCTTTGGCTTGAGTTGCTGCGCCTTTTGCGCGAGTTCAGCTCCGTGCTTCATGTCGGCCTCTGACGGTCGAGCCCAAAGCAAATGGAACAACGTCATGGCCTGGCCCCAGTAAGCCATGGCACACTGCGGGTCCTGTGTTGCGACCTGCTTAAATCCGCTCTCAGCCTGCTCATATTCGAACGAATGCAACATGGCGATGGCGCGCTCAAATGGCTTCTGCGATTCCGGAGCACATGAAACGGGGAACGAGACACTGCCTAGCTTTTCATTGGCGTCCATGTGATGGTGGTCGTCGTCTGTCAAAGCCACAAACGAACAGGCTAGAACCACCGCGAATAATGAAGCCAGACGCATTTTGATCATGAAATACTCCAGTCCTGCCAATGTCCCACGTTTGTTTGTGATTCTACCGCCACCCTGGTAGCCATTACGTTAAGGCAAAGATCAGTGGTGAGCATTGCCTTTCCGATCTCGGCGATGTCGTGCGATCACCCGATGACGGCGATGGCTCCCTCCCCCCGTCATCCCAAGATCTAAAGGACTTACGCGATCTCATCCCAACCAATCCCACCCAAAACTTACCTTCATTCCAAGTCTGGGTTTGAATGGCGATTGCCCAGCTATCAAATGACTCAATTACGAAATCCGCGATGGGCCCCTCCCCCGTCATCCCAAGATCTAAAGGACTTACACGAACCATCCCAATCGACGCGGTTGTGTTCTTGTCTTGGCTATTCGCCAATTGCCATTTGCTGCCGTATCCGCGTTCATCCGCGTAAATCCGCGGTAAAGGGTTTTCTTTCTTCCGATCAGTGTCATCAGTGCAAATCAGTGGTGAGCTTTGCCTTTCCCGCGATGTTGTGCGATCACCCGATGACGGCGATGGGTCCCTCCCCGGTCATCCCAAGATCTAAAGGACTTACACGAACCATCCCAATCGACGCGGTTGTGTTCTTGTCTTGGTTATCTGCTAATTGCCATTGCTGTCGTATCCGCGTTTATCCGCGCAAATCCGCGGTAGCCCCTTTTCTTCTTTAATCAGTGTGAATCAGTGTTATCAGTGAAATCAGCGGTAAGGTTTTGCCTTTCCGATCCCGGCACCATCGCCACGCTACCGTATTCCGTATCGCGAAGCAAATAATCTTTAGTACTTCACTCCTCGTCTTTGTCCTGGGCCGAAGCAGTTGCGTGCCGATCTGGCGCGGCCAGCTTGATCTCC
>WNFG01003812.1_pt1 | contig 14218 bp, 12 predicted proteins | sample 5400431 | NCBI WGS metagenome assembly WNFG01 (sample SAMN13153346, study PRJNA577476) | soil metagenome | isolation source: 120 cm saprolite under Douglas fir tree site 2 hole 3 replicate 2 | place: USA:California | collected 2015-04-18
TGCTGGAGCTGACGTTCTATTCGCTGCTGGCCTATGGCGAGATCAATGAAGCGGTGCGGCTTGCCGAGCGGCTTGTGCAGCTCGATCGCAACAACCGCAATGCCCATCTTGTTCTCGGCGTGCGCTCGCTCAAGCTGAAGCAATGGAAGGACGCCCGCGCGCATTTCAGTCAGGCCATGCACGGGCCCGTCAACGATCTCACCGGCACGCTGTTGTCGGCCTGGAGCGCGTTCGGCGCCAACGATGTCAAGGGCGCGGTCGACGCCGTCGACAAGCTCACTGGCCCGGAATGGTACGGCATATTCAAAGATATGCATGCTGGCCTGATCTTCGATCTGGCGAACAACAAAAAGGACGCCGGCAAGCGGCTGGAGCATGCCTACAAGCTTGATGCCACCGCGCTGCGGATCATGCAGTCCCACGCGAGCTTCCTGTCGCGAAACGGCGCGCGCGACGAGGCGGTGAAGATCTATGAGGACTATGACAAGCAGCTGCCGCGCTATCCGCTCACCGTCGAGGCGCTGGCGCTCCTCAAGAGGGATATTTCGCTCCCCCGCATGGTCGAGACGGCGCAAGCGGGCGCCGCCGAAGCGCTCTATGGGCTAGGTGCGGCGCTCGGCCGTCGCGAGGAGGAGATGACTCTCGCCAACCGCGGGCTCGCCTATCTCCAGCTTGCGCTCTATCTTGAGCCCGGCCACGCGCTGGCGCAGCTGTCGCTTGCCGATCTCTACGAGGCGATGAAAAAGCCTGAGCTGGCGATCAAGATCTATGAGCGCGTGCCGGCCTCCTCGCCCCTCAAGCGCAACGCCGAAATCCAGCTCGCGCTCGATCTCGACGCCCTTGAGCGTACCGAGGAAGCCAAGAAGCACCTCGAGAAACTGATTGCCAGCAGGCCGGACGATATGGAGGCGATCATTGCGCTCGCCAACATCCAGCGCGAGCGCAAGCAATACGAAGGCTGCGCCGAAAGCTACGGAAAAGCCATTGGCCTCGTTGCGCAGCCGGCCAAGACGAACTGGACGACCTACTATTTCCGCGGCATCTGCTTCGAGCGCTCCAAGCAGTGGGCGAAGGCGGAGCTCGACTTCAAGAAGGCGTTGGACCTGTTCCCCGACCAGCCCCACGTGCTCAATTATCTCGGTTATTCCTGGATCGACCAGGGCGTCCATCTCGACGAGGGCATGAGCATGATCAAGCGCTCGGTCGAGCAGCGGCCCGATGACGGCTACATCGTCGATTCGCTCGGCTGGGCCTACTACCGGCTTGGCAATTACGACGAGGCCGTGAAGAATCTCGAGCGCGCGGTCGAACTCAAGCCGGTCGACCCGACCATCAATGATCACCTCGGCGACGTCTACTGGAAGGTCGATCGCATGCTGGAGGCAAAATTCCAGTGGTCCCACGCGCGTGATCTCAAGCCCGAAGAGGACGAACTGGTGAAAATCGAGCAAAAGCTTAAGATCGGCCTCCAGGAAGAGAAGTCGAACTCCGCCGACGCCGACAAGCAGAAGAAGCGCGTCGGAGGCGGCGGCTGAGACAGCCGATGGGGTTGTTAGGGTGGGCAAAGCCACCGGGTCCGGCCTTCGGCCGGCCCGCCGACAGGCTCCGCGTGCCCACCGCGGTGGGAGATTGGTGGGCACGGCGCGCCATCCTTCGAGAAGTCCTCAGGAACGCGCCTTTGCCCACCCTGCCATTACAACCGTGCCTAAATCCGAATCCACGCTCGCTCCCGCCAAAGTCAACCTGACGCTGCTTCGGCGACCGTCTAACATTGTGGCCGGGCGAACCACTTGATCTCAAAGTGTCGGGCCCGATGGCGGCCGGGGCCGGGCCGTTGGCCGACAACCTTGTGCTGCGCGCCGCCCGGGCCCTCGCCGAGCGGATCGAGGGCCTCGGGCTGGGCCGTTTTGTGCTTTTCAAGCGGCTGCCGTCCGGCGCCGGGCTCGGCGGCGGCTCCGCCGACGCGGCAGCGGCGCTGCGGCTTATCGCCAAGGCCAACGGCCTCCGTCCCGACGACCAGCGCATTCTCGAGGCGGCGCGCGCCACCGGCGCGGATATTCCGGTCTGCCTCGATCCACGGCCGCGCGTTATGCGCGGCATCGGTGAACGACTCTCGGCCCCCATGGTCCTGCCGAAGCTCGGCATCCTTATCGTCCATCCGGGCTTGGCGTTGCCGACCGGGCCGGTTTTCAAAGCGCTGGGTCTTGCTCCCGGCGAGCAATACGCGAAGGTGCCCTCTTCCTCTCCCTCCAGCGAGGCGGCCAACCGCGATGCCCTGCTGGCGTGGCTCGCGTCCGAGCGCAACGATCTCGAGAAAGCCGCCATCTCAATCGCGCCGCAGATCGCCGATGTCCTCAGCGCCATTGCAGGGCTTGCGGGGTGCCAGCTTGCCCGCATGTCAGGCTCGGGTTCGGCGTGCTTCGGCCTGTTCGACAGTGCCCGCGCGGCCGCGGCCGCCGCCAGGCGTCTCGCGGCCGCGCGTCCGTCATGGTGGGTGCGTGCTGGCCTGCTGGGGAGTTGATGCGGCGCCGACCGGGCCTTGATAGCGGACATGGCGCGGTCGGCGGCCGGCATTTTGCGAGGTCGACTGATGCCGCAAAATCGGGGCCTGTGTCGAGGAGCCGAGCCGCACGTCCCCGGTGAGCCCGCTAGCGGATTGTCCGCATTGATGTTGTTCCGATCTCGACGATCATGCGCTTATCGGAACTAGACTGCGCAACCATCCATTCGTGCTCAATGAGCGACATCGCCGCTTTGACGCGGCCAGCGGCCAGCGGCCCGAGGCTCGCTGCATCGTAAGGCAATCCTACTGAGCCGCCGGAAACGATTGCGTCCGATGCCGGCTCGAGGGGCCAAGGACCGGAAATCACCATCCATGCTCACAAGCACGGCATCGTTCATTTGGCTAACGGCTGCAACCAGTGGATCGGGAGAATCTGGGGCCAATTGTTGACGGAGCAAGACAACTTCATGGCCCGCGTCGACCAGCACACGCCCAACGGAATCCGGAACGCAATGATCGATAAAGAATTTGATGACCCGCCCCCTTTAGGCGGCAGAGCTTCGTTGCCCCTCGTGGCGTAGCGCCGCCCTGATGTCCACGTCTGTCAAATCAGGATACTCATCAATAATCTGTTCGGTAGTATAGCCGGCATCTTTGAACCGTTTGATCGCAGCTGTTGGAATGCGAGTCCCGCCCACTACCCACGCATTGTGATTGACGTAGCGCGATCTTTCGACGCGACCGATTTTTTCGGGGTCACGGCGACGCATTTTCTCCACGTCCCTCGTCGTATCCGAAATGATGGTCTTAAGCATCAATCCCATCACATATTGCCCGCTAACCACCTCTTGTGGGAGGTCGGTGCCGGGCTCGTGAAAGATCACCTTTCTGTTCAGAACGTATAGAGTCGTCTTCGTCCAGATGTCATAGCCGAGATGGCTGAGCTTGTCGGCCACCCTGCGAAGATGTTGAAGCGCGACGTTGTATTGATTGCGCAGGACACTCAAAGTACGCAGCGCAACGACGTCCCTAAACGAATACAACCGGCTAAACGCTGCCTTGCTGTCTTTGTCTGCGTATTCGGGCGCGAAGAATCCCGTCTTGTCCCAATAGCGAAGCTGGGACCTAGTCAATCCTGTGAGGCACATAACTGAGTCCTCACTGAACGCTCGGATGATCACGTCGGCGGTCATGCCAACAGCATCCCTGTGGGCCGATATCGACCGCGAATCTTAATATAAGACACTTGTCCCGGCAGGTCACTAGGGCGCCCGGACCACCTCAGAGCGACGTCAAGCTGATTGATGTCACCCAGTAATTGAGCTTCCGGGCTATCTCCTGTGCTTGTTTCATGGAAATGCCGGGCTCCAGATGCATCAAAGATCGGAATCCGCTCTGACGCGTGGCTGTCTCATAGAAAATACGATCAAGCCTGCTTCCGTGGGCTCAGCTCCTGAAGCCCCTAAAGGCAGAATGATATTCTTGACATCGCCCTTGCGCAGCCAGCGCAAGCGGGGAGGACGTTAGCTTGGCCCCCGTCAATTCGTCCGGTCAATAGAAAACTCCACCGCGTCCTCCAGCGCCAGCTTCATCGGCGCTGCGGGAAACAGCGCCAGCGCGTCTTTCGCAATGGCGCCGTAGTGACGGGCGCGCGACACCGTGTCCTCGATGGCGCGGTGCTTCACCATCAAGGCGATGGCCTCTTCGAGATCGCCCTCGGCCATCTCGCCGCGCTCGAGCGTTCGCTGCCAGAAGGTGCGCTCGCAGTCGGAGCCGCGGCGGAACGCCAGCACCACCGGCAGCGTGATCTTGCCCTGGCGGAAATCGTCGCCGACGTTCTTGCCGAGCCGGGCGGCTTTGCCGCCGTAGTCGAGCGCGTCGTCGACCAGCTGGAAGGCCACTCCAAGGTTCATTCCGAACGACCGGCAGGCGGCCTGCTCGGCCTTGGCCCGCCCCGCGATCACGGGCCCGACCTCGCAGGCGGCGGCAAACAGCTCCGCCGTCTTGGCGCGGATGACGGCGAGATACTCATCCTCGGTGGTGGCGGTATTCTTGGCGGCGGCGAGCTGCATGACTTCGCCCTCGGCGATCACGGCGGCGGCCGAGGAGAGGATCTCCAGCGCGCGCAGCGAGCCGACCTCCACCATCATCTTGAAGGCCTGGCCGAGCAGAAAGTCACCCACCAGCACGCTCGCCTCGTTGCCCCACAGCATGCGCGCCGCCAGCTTGCCGCGCCGCATGTCGCTTTCATCGACTACATCGTCGTGCAGAAGCGTCGCCGTATGCATGAACTCGACCGCTGCAGCGAGTTTGACGTGGCCGTCGCCCGGATAGCCGGACAGCACCGCCATGGCGAGGGTCAGCATCGGACGCAGACGCTTGCCGCCCGAGTTGATCAGGTGATTGGCAACTTCCGGTATCATAGTGACGTCGGAACCGGTGCGGGACAGGATCGTGGCGTTCACCCGTTCCATATCGCCGGAGACCAGATCGACGAGGCGATCGACCGAGGCGGGTCGGTGACTTTCAAACGGAACGATGACGGCCAACAGAATGCCTCCCATGAAATGCCTGGTCGGCCCGCACGATAATCCGGCTAAGGCGCCCGAATTTTGTCAGTATGCCTGTGATGATCATCCCATAGGCTCATCCACCCGCGCGACAGCTCTTCCAAAGTATGATCATCGACGTAACGGGCAATCCTAGCAGATCGTCGGCTCGATACCCATCCACCGGCCCCCTCCTACCTTCCCCCGCACGCCGGGGAAGGTAGGAGGGGGCCTGGCTTGCCATTGCCTTCCGTCTCGTGCTCGATACCGTTTCGCGGGGCCTGTGAGAGATCGATCGGCTCGCCTATCTGTCCTGTCGGTCCCCGTCCTCTCCCTCGTTCCCTCAGGCGGGGAGGGAAGGGCGCCCGCGAGCCCGCGCGGATCGATGCGGCGGAGGAGCTTGCCGTGAAGGAAATTTTGCGCACGAACGATGCCGTTCTGGTCTCTGCCGTCGAGGCGCTGCTCGAGGGCGCGTATATTCCCTACCTGGTCCTGGACCAGAACATGAGCGTCCTTGAGGGGTCGATCGGCATCCTGCCGCGCCGCGTTCTCGTCGAGGATCGGTGCCTGAAATCAGCCCGCCGCCTTCTCGAAGACGCGGGTCTTGCTCGCGAGCTGCGCCCCGATGTCGGCTAAACCACAGCCGGACGCAATCCCCCCAGATCTTACTGACGATGCGGTTCTCGGCGGCCGCCTGCGGCTATGGCAGCCACGCCGCGGCCATCGCTTCGGGCATGACGCCATCCTGCTCGCCGCCGCCACGCCAGCCCGCGACCGCGCCGTCGATCTCGGTGCGGGTGTCGGCGCCGCCGGCCTGGCGCTGGCGGCCCGTGTGCCGGGCCTCCGAGTCACGCTCGTCGACATCAGTGCCAACCTTGCGGCGCTCGCGGCCCTCAATGCCGCGCGCAACCAACTCGCCGGCCGGGTCGATGCAGTTGCGCTCGATGTCGCCGCGTCGGCGGCAGACTACGCGGTTGCTGGGCTGCCTCCCGCAAGTTGCGATGCCGTGCTGATGAACCCACCGTTTAATGATCCGACCCGCCACAAGCCTTCGCCTGACCGGCAGCGGCGCGCCGCCCATGCTCTTGCACCGGCATTGCTCGTGACGTGGATTGATGCGGCGGCACGGTTGCTGCGGCGGAGCGGCGTACTGACGGTGATCTTTCGTGCCGATGGGCTGGTTGATCTCATCGGCGCCCTTGCGGACCGTTTCGGGGCGATTACGGTCCTGCCTGTCCACGGCAAGCCCGGTACGCGCGCTACTCGCATCATCGCCGGCGCGGTGAAGGGCAGCAGCGCGCCGCCTGCGATCCTGCCTGGCCTGGTGCTCACGGCGGAGGACGGCAGCCCGACCGACGCCGCGGAGGCGGTGCTGCGCCACGGCGCCGAACTCACACTGTTTACCTCTCCCCAATAGAGAGATGTTATGGGGTAGATGGCACAACTTTTGGATACCGTTATGACAGCTCATCAAAGATGGATGCCTGAAGGACCCATGGCCGAACATGTCCGCCAACTGACGGCCCGCGCGGCAGCGGCGATCCGTCCGTATCTGCCCAAACGCTTACGGCGCGACCTGCCGGTGGTCCCGGTGGTGCGGCTCACCGGCGTGATCGGCTTTTCGACTCCGCTGCGGCCCGGCCTCTCCATCGCCGGGATCGCGAGGACGCTGGAGCGGGCCTTCGGGGTCCGTAACGCCAGAGCGGTGGCGCTTGCGATCAACTCGCCGGGCGGATCGGCGGTGCAGTCGCACCTCATCTTTCGGCGCATCCGCGCGCTCGCCGAGGAAAAAAAGCTGCCGGTCATCGCGTTCGTCGAGGATGTGGCCGCCTCGGGCGGCTACATGATCGCGTGTGCGGCCGATGAGATCGTGTGCGACCCGGCTTCCATCGTCGGATCGATCGGCGTCATCGGAGCGACTTTCGGGTTTCCGGAAGCGATCAAGAAGCTCGGTATCGAACGGCGCGTCTACACGGCGGGCGAGCACAAAGCGACGCTGGACCCGTTCCTCGCCGAGAATGAGGACGACGTGGCGCGCCTCAAGGCGATCCAGCGGGACATCCACAGCATGTTCATCGGGCTTGTCCGCGAGCGCCGGGGCGAGCGGCTCACGGGCCCCGAAAATACCGTGTTCTCCGGGGAATATTGGGTGGCCAAGACCGCGAAGGACCTCGGATTGGTCGATCAGCTCGGCGACGTGCGTGGGTTCCTGCGTCAGCGCTTCGGCGAAGACGTCGTGACGCCGCCGGTCCCGGCGGAGCGTTCACTGTTCGGGCGACGGACGCCTGGCGTGGCCGGTATTGCGACGGAGGGGCTCCTCGGCATCGAGCCACGCGGGCTCGTCGACGACCTCATATCGGCCCTCGAAGCTCGCGCCATCTGGGCCCGATTTGGCCTGTGAGCTGTGGCGCGAACCTGCATAAGATGTGATTATATTCGAGCTCGCCGTCGTCAACAGCGCGTCTGCAACGGACAACCAATATGCTGCCGCTCCCGCCTGTCATCACCTGGACGCTCGCCGCAATCGGGGCCGTGGCCGTTTCCAAGGTCCTGGCCCGGGAGTGGCGGCGCGTGAATGCAGAACTCGACGCCCGTGAGCGGGCGAGCCAGACGGTCGCGCGCGACGAATTGCCGACCTTGCGGCGCGATCCGCACAGCGGCGTGTACCGGCCGCAATGAGCGCTACTCGGCCTGCACTTTAACGCCGATCTCTTTCACGACCTTGCGCCAGCGCGCCGTTTCGGCCGCGATCAGCGCGATCAGATCCTCAGGCGAGCCGCCCGTCGCCGAGACGCCGTTGTCGGCAAGCTTGGCGCGGGTCTCGGGGTTGTGCACGGCGGCATTGAGCGCCGCATTGAGCTTGGCGATGACGGCCGGCGGCGTCCGGGCGGGCGCCAGTGCCCCGGACCAGTTGTCGGCCACCACGTCGGCAAAACCCAGCTCCGCGAACGTAGGGACGTCGGGCAGTACGTCGCTGCGGTTCTGTGCGGCGACCGCCAACACCTTCGCCTTGCCGGTCTTGAGCTGCGGCATCAGCACCGGCACTTCGGCGCTCATGGCGTTCACCTGACCGCCGATAAAATCCGAAATCGCCTGGCCGGCGCCCCGATAGGGCACGTATTGCAGCTTGATGCCGGCGGCATGCTGCAGCAACTCGATCGCCAGATGCGAAATCGCGCCGACGCCCGTGATGGCGACCGTGATGGTGCCGGGTTTGGCGCGGGCGAGCGCCAGCATGTCCTGGGCGGCATCGACCTTCAGGGCCGGCCCGGCCGCGAACAGCACGGTGTTGCGGGCGATCGGCGCCACCGGGGCGAAGTCTCTCACCGGGTCATACGGCAGGTCCGACCGCAGACTGGGATTGATCGTGATCGCGCCGGCGGTCGAGAAGAACACGGTGTAACCGTCGGGCTCGGACTTCGCCACGTAATCAGCCCCGATGGCGCCGTTGGCGCCGGGCTTGTTCTCGACCACGATGTTCTGGCCGAGCGCGCCCTTGGCCTTGTCGGCGATCAATCGCGCCACGAAATCCGTGGTGCCGCCGGCCGCAAATGCCACGATCATGCGGATCGGCCGGTTCGGATAGTCCTGACTGCGATCTTGGGCGGCGGCGGGCGACACCCATACCGCCAGGCTGGCGATGACCACAGCGATGAAACTTGATGGCCGCACGGAACGGAACTCCTCGTTGGCGCCTATCAGGCTGTCCCAGGAGAGACAACCACCCCGAGGCGAGCGTGTCGAGCCGGGTCGGCGCTTGACCCCCCGCGCGCAAGCCACCTATAGGTTGCGCGCCAAACCGCCGAGACAGAGGTCCCGATCGAGCCCCATGGCCGAACTGCCGTCCCATATGCGTCCCGAGCGCTCGTTCCAGGGCCTCATCCTCGCCCTGCAGCGCTATTGGGCGGACTACGGCTGCGTCATCCTGCAGCCCTACGACATGGAGGTCGGGGCCGGCACGTTCCATCCGGCCACCACGCTGCGGGCGCTGGGGCCGAACCCGTGGAACGCCGCCTATGTGCAGCCGTCGCGCCGGCCCAAGGACGGCCGCTACGGCGAGAACCCCAACCGGCTGCAGCACTATTACCAGTTCCAGGCCATCCTCAAGCCGTCGCCGCCTGACCTGCAGGACCTTTATCTCGACTCGCTTGCCGCCATCGGCATCGACAAGTCGCTTCACGACATCCGCTTTGTGGAGGATGACTGGGAGAGCCCGACGCTCGGCGCCTGGGGGCTCGGCTGGGAATGCTGGTGCGACGGCATGGAGGTGTCGCAGTTCACCTATTTCCAGCAGGTCGCCGGCTTCGAATGCGCGCCGGTATCCGGCGAATTGACGTATGGCCTGGAGCGGCTCGCCTGCTACCTGCAGGGCGTCGACAGCATCATGGATTTGAACTTCAACGGCCGCACCGACAATCAGAAAGTCATGTATCGCGACGTGTTCTTGCAGGCCGAGCAGGAATATTCGCGCCACAATTTCGAATTCGCCGACACCGATATGCTGTTCGAGCAATTTCGCATGGCGGAGGCGGCGTGCCGCAAATATCTCGACGCCGGCTGGGACGCCGAGCGCGCCCGCCACCTGATGGCGTTGCCGGCCTATGACCAGTGCATCAAGGCGAGCCATGTGTTCAACCTGCTCGATGCCCGCGGCGTCATATCGGTGACCGAGCGGCAGAGCTACATTCTTCGGGTGCGCGATCTCGCGCGAGCGTGCGGCGAAGCCTGGCTCAAGACCGCCGGCGGCAGCGCGTAAGCAGGCGGGCGGTGTTTCGGCCGGGAACGAGCAATCGATCAAGTGCAGAATCTGACAAGAGCGAATCCGACCACAAAAGGGGACCGACCATGAGTGACAAGGCCGTGATTGCCGGAACCGCGCCGATCGGCATCGCTGTGGAAGCCGGCAAGGACTACTGGTGGTGCGCCTGCGGCAAGTCAAAGAACCAGCCATTCTGCGACGGCTCGCACAAGGGCTCCTCGTTCTCGCCGGTGCAGTGGATGGCGCCCGAGAGCAAACAGGTGTGGTTCTGCGCCTGCAAACAGACCGCGACACAGCCGCTCTGCAGCGGCGCGCATAAGGGGCTGGGGGCGTGAGCCTTCACCCTCCCCTGCAGGGAGAGGGTCGGACCGCCGAAGGCGGTCCGGGGTGGGGTGACGGCGACGCAGCATATGTTGAAGCGCTGTCACCCCCTCCCGGACCGCTTACGCGGTCCGACCTCCCCCCTCCAGGGGGAGGTGTTCACCTCCGGCTCATCTGAGGCTCAATATACGGGCGAAAGACTGTGACCGACGACCGTCCGACAATTAGCGCGTTCCGCCGTCGCACCGCCAAGCGATTGCGCGAGACGACGACCGGCGCGGAAGATCTGCTATGGCGCCGGCTCCGCCGCTTCCCAATATCGGGTACGCATTTTCGCCGTCAGGTGCCGATAGGCCCTTATGTGGCCGACTTTGCCTGCATGGCCGCCCGTTTGATCATCGAAGTGGATGGCTCGCAGCACGGACGCGATGACCTTCGCAAACGAGATGAAGGACGGACCCCGCTGGCTTGAGGCTGAAGGATATCGCGTGTTGCGCTTCTGGAACAATGATCTCACTGGAAATATGGACGGGGTGTTGGAAGCGATATATGCCGCCATTCACGGATCATCGGCAGCAGAGCCCAAGCCGCTGAAGCATCAGCGCTACAAGCGCGTCGCGTCTCCGGGAACCGCCGCCACCCCACCCCGGCGCGCTCCGCGCGCCGACCCTCCCCCTGCAGGGGAGGGTAAAGGAAAGCCTCACCCCTGATGCCCGATCTCCTGCTCGAACTCTTTTCCGAGGAAATCCCCGCCCGCATGCAGGCGCGGGCGGCGGACGATTTGCGCAAAATGGTGACGGACCGGCTCCTCGATGCCGGGCTCGTCTATGAGGGCGCCACCGCGTTTGCGACGCCGCGGCGGCTGGCATTGGCCGTGCAGGGCATTCCGGCGCGCCAGCCCGACCTCAAGGAGGAAAAGAAGGGCCCGCGGGTCGGCGCGCCCGAGGCGGCCGTGCAGGGCTTTCTCAGGAGCGCGGGGCTTGCCTCGATCGCCGAGGCGACGATCCAGAAGGACCCCAAGAAGGGCGACTTCTACGTGGCCCTGATCGAGAAGCCGGGCCGCGCCGCGATTGACGTGCTCGCCGAAATCCTGCCCGTCGTGATCCGGACCTTTCGGTGGCCGAAATCGATGCGCTGGGGCGAGCGTTCGGCGCGCTCCGGTGCGCTCGCCTGGGTGCGGCCGCTGCATTCCATCATCGCGACCTTCGGGCCGGAAACCGAGACCCCCGACATCGTGCCGTTCACCGTCGACGGCATCGCGGCCGGCAATGCCACGCGCGGGCATCGGTTCCTGGCGCCGCGCGTCATTCACGCCCGGCATTTCGACGACTATGCCGCAAAGCTCGAGCGCGCCAAGGTGGTGCTCGATCCGGCGCGGCGCCGGGACATTATTCTCACTGACGCCAAGCACCTCGCCTTTGCTCAAGGGTTCGAGCTGGTCGAGGACCAGGCGCTGCTCGACGAGGTCGCGGGCCTGGTGGAATGGCCCGTGGTGCTCATGGGCTCCTTCGATGCGGACTTCCTGCGCCTGCCGCCCGATGTGATCCGCACCACCATCAGGGTCAACCAGAAGTGCTTCGTGGTGCGCACCTCTCACCCTCCCCTGCAGGGGGAGGGTCGCTCGCGAAGCGAGCGGGGTGGGGTCGGCGGCCGCGCCGCATATGCTGAACCGCTGTCACCCCCACCCGGACCGCTTGCGCGGTCCGACCTCCCCCCTCCAGGGGGAGGTGAAGAGAGCCGCGTCCTCGCCAACAAATTCATCCTGGTCGCGAATACAGAGGCCACGGACGGCGGCGCCGCCATCATTGCTGGCAACGAGCGCGTCATCCGCGCGCGGCTCGCCGACGCGAAGTTCTTCTACGAGACCGATCTCAAGACGCGGCTCGAACAACGTCTGCCGAAGTTCAAGGATATCGTGTTCCACGAGAAGCTCGGGACGCAATCGGAGCGCATCGAGCGCATCGAGCGGCTGGCCACCGAGCTTGCGCCGCTGGTCGGCGCCGACGTGGACAAGGCCAAACGTGCGGCACGGCTCGCCAAGGCCGACCTGTTGACCGACATGGTGGGCGAGTTTCCCGAGCTGCAAGGCCTGATGGGGAAATACTACGCGCGGGCACAGGGTGAGGAGGAGAGCGTCGCGGTAGCATGTGAGGAGCACTACAAGCCGCTCGGGCCTGCGGACCGCGTGCCGAGCGATCCGGTCTCGATTGCAGTTGCGCTGGCGGATAAGATCGACACGCTGGTGGGATTCTGGGTGATCGATGAAAGGCCGACCGGAAGCAAGGACCCGTACGCGCTACGACGCGCGGCATTGGGGGTAATTCGCATCGTTTTGGAACGGGAAATAGCCATTAGCCTGCGAAATATAGTTGAGAAGCATACCGAGGATGCTTTCAGATTAGGTTATCTCGAAATTGCAAGTCAGATCGATAATTTGATGATCTTCTTTGAAGATCGTCTAAAGGTGCAGTTGCGAGAGCAGAACGCCCGTCACGATCTTGTAGATGCAACGTTGGAAACCGGGTCACTGGTGGAAGGACATCAGTTGCTCCTCATCGTCCGTCGCGTCGAAGCCCTCGGCAAATTCCTCGACACCGAGGACGGCAAAAATCTCCTCGCCGGCTACAAGCGCGCCACCAATATCATCCGCATCGAGGAGCGGCGCGACAAGACCGAATACACCGGCGAGCCGTCCGCCGAACTCTATCGCCAGGCCGAGGAGTGGGAACTGGCGCGCGCCATCGACACCGCCGCCGCCGAAGCCACTGCGGCCGTGGCGCGGGAGGATTTCGCCGCCGCCATGAGCGCGATGGCGAAGCTGCGCCCGCATGTGGACGCCTATTTCGACAAGGTGACGGTCAATGTCGACGATGCGCCGGTGCGGGCGAACCGGCTCAAGCTCCTCAACCAGATTCGCGCCGCCACGCGCGCGGTCGCTGATTTCTCCAAGATCGAGGGATAGCGCCCCCCTCAGCGGAGTTCTGGATCGGGATCAAGGGTCACTGGCTTCATCCCGATATGATCGGCCATCTCAGCGCCCGTGAAGTTGCCGGTCGCGCTCGTCGGGGTTTCGGGGAGCATTGTGGCGTTCCAGGCATTCCACTCAGCCACGAGCCGGTCGTAGATATCCTTGCGCCGTTCCTTCAGGTTGGCGCGCTCCAGCGGATCCTCGACCACATTGAACAGGAACGTGTTGTCCAGAATCCTGAGGTATTTCCAGTCGCCGATCCGTGCTGCGCGCTGCCACAGCGCCTTGTAACGCCAGAACAGCTTGCGCTCCACGACCCCGGCACCTTCGGCCAGGTGGGGCAGCAGATTCATCCCGTCGGCCGGATAGGCCGGGTCCGGCGCCGTGCCGGCAGCGGCGAGCAGGGTCGGCAGCCAATCCATGTTCGCGGTGACCTGCTCGCTGATGCGCCCGGCCGGAATGCGGCTAGGCCAGGAGATAATGGCGGGGATGCGCAGCCCGCCCTCCAGCAATTCCGTTTTCTTGCCGCTGAACGGCCAGGTGTCTGAAAAGCGCTCACCGCCATTGTCGCTCGTGAAGATCACGATGGTGTCGCGAGCAATCCCATTGTCCTCGAGCGCTTGCAGGACGCGGCCCACTTGGCCGTCCAAGGCTGCGATCATCCGGCGATAAGTCTCCTGTGAGCCGCCGTCCCAGTGGTTGAGGCTCCGGCCGCGGAGACGTTCGGATTCGGCCTGATCGCCGGGAGCCTCCCAGGGCCAATGCGGCGCGTTGAAATGCAGGCTGAGGAAGAATGATTGCCCCGCGCGAGCGTAATCGCCGATCACCTTCACGGCGCGATCGCCGAACAGGTCGGTGCTATAGCCCTCCTGCGAGACTCGGCTGTCCTCCTCCCACAAATCCGGGACGTCGACGCCGGTGGTGTGCCGGTAATAATCCAGCGAGCCGCTGCGAAAGCCGAAGAAATGGTCGTATCCGCTTTTTTGCGGGCTGAAGAGCGGTAGCGCGCCCAGGTGCCATTTGCCGATCAGCGTCGTGCTGTAGCCGGCCTTGCGCAGCAGCGACGGCAGCGTCGGGTGCTCGGGCGGCAGGCCGATCCCCTTTTCGGTGCGCGCCGA
>WNFG01004758.1_pt1 | contig 14218 bp, 12 predicted proteins | sample 5400431 | NCBI WGS metagenome assembly WNFG01 (sample SAMN13153346, study PRJNA577476) | soil metagenome | isolation source: 120 cm saprolite under Douglas fir tree site 2 hole 3 replicate 2 | place: USA:California | collected 2015-04-18
AAGGGCAGCGATTCGATGTCGCCAACCGTGCCACCAACCTCGACGATGACGACGTCCGGATTGTCCTCCCAGGTCACGCGCGTGATCCGCTCCTTGATCTCATTGGTCACGTGCGGGATGACCTGCACCGTGCCGCCCAGGTAATCGCCGCGACGCTCCTTGGCGATGACCTCGGCGTAGATCTTGCCGGTGGTGACGTTGCTCGCCTTGCTGAGGTTGGCGTCGATGAACCGCTCGTAATGGCCCAGGTCGAGATCGGTCTCGGCCCCGTCGTCGGTCACGAAAACCTCGCCGTGCTGGTAAGGCGACATCGTGCCGGGATCGATGTTGATGTAGGGATCCAGCTTTTGGAGGGAGACGTTCAGGCCGCGCGCCTTCAGGATGGTCCCTATCGACGCCGCCGTGATCCCCTTGCCGATCGAGGAAACCACGCCACCGGTTACGAAGACGTACTTCGGCACCGGGACTCTATTCTACGCGGGTGCGTCGCCCTCCGCGCACCGGGTTATGAATCGGGCCGCGTTTGGGGCGTTAGTCCGTTGTCAATATGACGTTGTAAGGTCAAGCAGTGTATCCCTACGGACTGATCGGTAATTGCGAAACCGCCGCCCTGGTCTCGACCAGCGGCGCGGTCGACTGGTTCTGCTACCCGCGGTTCGACTCGCCGTCCATCTTCGCGGCCATCCTCGACAAGCAGCGCGGCGGCAGCTTTCGCATCGCGCCGGTCAACCCGGTGCCCACCGGCGAGCAGGCCTACGTCCACGACACCAACATCCTGACCACGACCTTCCACCGCGCCGAAGGCGCCCTCGTGGTGACCGACTTCATGCCCTGCTTCAACGAGGGCGAGCGCTTCCTGTCGCTCAAGCGCATCTGTCGCGGCCTCGAGGCCCGCGGCGGCCCGGTCGAGGTCGAGTGCGTGCTCGACCCGGCGCCCGCCTACGGCCGCGCGCGCACCAGCTTCGCCGAGCGCGAGGGCATCGTGATTGCCTCGGGCGGTGCGCAGGAGGTGATCCTATCGTCGACCGTCCCCCTTCACGGCACGGTGGAGGAGGTCGACGGGCGGCCGCGCTACGTCTTTCGCTTCACGGTCGAGCCAGGGCCACAGGCCTGGATCACGCTGGGCTTCGGCGAGCGCTACTTCGCCCTCGGCCGAAAGTTCCCCAGCAGCAGCGACGCCACCGAGCTCGCCGAGCGCACCCGAGCCTTCTGGGTCGGATGGCTCGAGCAGTGTCTCTATCAAGGACCGTTTCAGGACGCCGTCCGGCGCTCCGCCCTGGTGATCAAGCTGTTGACCTACGCGCCGACTGGTGCGCTCTGCGCCGCGCCGACCACCTCCATCCCAGAAGATCCGGGCGGCGATCGCAACTGGGACTACCGCTACTGCTGGCTCCGTGATGCCTCCTATGGCATCGCGGCCCTCTTTCGCGCTGGCTTCTCGCAGGAAGCCGTCGACTTCATCAACTGGATCCGCGACCGCGCCTACGACCATGACTTCGCGATGCAGATCCTCTATCGGGTGGACGGCGATCCGCACCTTCCCGAATCGTTTCTCGAGCACCTGGCGGGCTACGAAGGCGCCCGCCCCGTTCGCATCGGCAACCGCGCCTCGGGTCAGCGACAGCTCGATGTCTTTGGGGCGGTGATCGACTGCATGGCGGTCTATCAGCGCAAGGGCGGCTTCATCTCCACCAAGCTCTGGCACGTGATCGAGCGCCTGGCCGACGGCGTCTGGGACTTGAGTCGTGAACCCGACAACGGCATCTGGGAATTCCAGGGCGAGCGCAAGCATCACACCCATAGCAAGCTCTGGTGTTGGGTGGCACTGGATCGGGCGATCACGCTGGCGAAGGGCACCGGCAACCCGTCGCACGTCGAGGTTTGGGAGCAGCAGGCTGCGGCGCTGCGAGCGGAGATCGAACTGCGTGCGTGGAATCCGAAGATTGGCGCCTTTACCCAGGCCTACGACGACGAGTGCCTCGATGCCGCGGTGCTGCAGATGCCGGTGCTCGGGTTTCTGCCGGCGACCGATCCCCGGATGCGGGCCACCATCGAGACCGTCAGCCAGCGGCTGCTCAACGGCCCCTACGTTCGTCGCTACGACTGCAAGGACGACCAGGGCTACCTGAGCGCGGCGTTCCTGCTCTGCAGCTTCTGGTACGTGGACGGGCTCATCGGCTTGAACCGGCTCGACGCCGCGGAGCGCCAGCTTGCTGAGGTGATCGCGCTGTCCTCACCGCTGGGATTGCTCGCGGAAGGCAACGATCCGGTCTCCGGCGCGCCGCGCGGGAACTTCCCCCAGGCCTACAGCCACCTGGGCGTGATCGACAGCGCCGTGCGCTTAGAGCGGGCTCGGGCGGCCGAACAGGCGGCAGCCGAGGCCCCGCAGCCGCAACAAGCCGCCGGCTAATCCACCAAGGCCGTGGCCGCGGCACCCCGCGGTTCCAGGATGAGCAGCTTGGTCTCGTCGACCGTGGGCGACACGGAGATTTGCAGCTTCGGCTGCGGCGTTAGATCGGTCGCGCCCATCTCCTTGGCGAACTGCTCCACGCCTTCCAGGTTCTGCGCGAGCAGCGTCAAGCCCGGCAGCTTGTACGAGATGGGAACGACCAGCTTCGGCTCGATCTGGTTGACGATCTCGGTTGCCTGCGAGGAGTTGATGTGGCTGCCGCCGCCGATCGGCACGAACAGCACATCGATCTTGCTCCCGATCCCCTCGAGCTGATCCTCACTCAACCCGTGCCCGAGGTGACCGAGATGACAGATGCGAAGGTCGTCGATTTCGACGGTATAGATGAAGTTCTTGCCCCGCTCCGCGCCCTTCTTGGCATCGTGGTACGTCTGGGTTCCGGTCATGGCGACCGCCTTGATCTCGAACTCGCCCGCGCCCGTCACGACGTGGGGATCCCCCGCCAGCCCCTGCATGCTGAAGTGGGTCGGGTCTTCGTGGGTGAAGATGACGATCTGCACGTTCAGCCGAACCGGCGCGAGACCGAGTTTCGGCTCGTAGGGATCGATCATTACGGTCGCCTCACGGCCGCGAAGCCGGACCGCGTTCAGGCCGAAGTACGTGATTTCCATCGGCCCGTAGTCTACAGGCGGGAAATCCCGCCACCCTGTCTACATTCGGTCGGGCGCGGCGACACCCATCAGCTTGAGCGCGTTGGCAATGGTGGTTCGGGCCGCGCGAGAAAGCAGCAGCCGCGCGGCGGTCAGCGGCGCATCCTCGGTGACCACCCGGTTGTTCTTGTAGAAGCGATGGATGGCGGCCGCGAGCTCATCGGTGAAGAACGCCAGCCGGTGGGGCTCACGCGCCTCGGCGGCTTCGCGCACGACATCGGGCCAGCGCAGCATCACCCGCATCAGCTCGAGCTCCCACTCGGAGCCGAGCCGGACCAGCGCCGGCTCGGCGCTCGCCCCGGCACCGAAGGTCAGCACGTTGGCGAGCCGAGCATGCGCGTACTGCGCGTAGTAGACGGGGTTATCGCTCGACTGGCGCCGGGCCAGGTCGACATCGAATTCCATCTGCGCGTCGGCCGAGCGGAGCAGAAAGAAATAGCGCACAGGATCGGGACCAACCTCGTCGATCATCTCCTTCAGGGAGATGCCGACACCGGCGCGTCGTGACATCCGCACCGTCTCCTCTCCACGCTTGACCGAGACGAGCTGGACGAGCAGGACCGCGAGGCGCGCCGGGTCGATCCCGAGGACGGCAAGCGCCTCCTTCACCCGGCCGACCTGTCCCTGGTGATCGGCGCCCCAAACATCCACGACCTGGGCAAAGCCGCGCTTCTCGAACTTGTCTCGGTGATAGAGGATGTCGGACCAGAAGTAGGTGGGGTACCCATCACGCTTGATGAGAACCTCATCTTTTCCGGTGTCGGACTTGAACCAGGTGGCGCCGTCGTACTGGACGATTCTCCCGAGCGATGCCAGCTTCGTCATCGTCTCCCGGTCCCATCCCGCGTACAGGCTGCTCTCGAGAAAGAGCTGGTCGTGGCGGACATCCAGCCGCGCCAGGTCCTCATCGATGCGGCTCTGGACCCAGTCGATGCCGAACTCCGCTAAGGTCTCAGGCGCTGGAGCGATGGCCTTCGCCGTGGCTTCCGTGGCGATTTCGGCGATGTAGTCACCGCTGTATCCACCCTCGGGCATGGGTCGATCGAGGATGCGCGCCTGGATCGACTCGCCGAAGAGGCGGATCTGCCTGCCGCGGTCATTGACGTAGTACTCGCGCTGGACATCGAACCCGGAGGCTTCCAGGATTCGCGCCGTCACATCGCCAACCACGGCTCCGCGGGCGTGGCTGAAGAGTAGCGGTCCGGTGGGATTCGCGCTGACGAACTCGACCTGGACCCGGGTGCCGTGCCCGACCTCACTTCTCCCCCACCGTTCGCCGGCGTCGGCGATGGAGGCGAGCTGCGCCTGCAGCCAGGCGGGCTCGAGGGTGACGTTGATGAATCCGGGCGCCGCCACCGCGGTGCGACCGAATGATGGCGGGAGCGCCATCGCCGTCGCGAGTTCGTTCGCAATCGTGAGGGGCGGCCGGCGGAGGGTCTTGGCGAGCTTCAGCGCCAGCGTCACCGAATAATCCCCGTGGGCCGGGTTCTGGGTCCGCTCCACCACCACGGCCGGCAGCTCGGGTACGTCGGGCGGCCAGCCGTCGATGGAGCGAACAGCCTGGCGGACCGACTGGTCGATGATCGACGACGGCGATTTCGGAGGCGCCGCGATCAGGGGTGCGTTCCGAGCGTGACCTGGAGCGTCTGGGTCTTTCCGCCGCGGTAGATCGCGACGCTGACCTTTGTACCGGGCGCGTACTGGCGCAGCACGTCCTTCAGCGGATGGGTATCGTCGATCGTTTGGTCATTCACCTTGGTGATGACGTCGTGGACCTTGATGCCGGCGCGGTCCGCCGGCGACCCGGGCGTGATCGCCGTGACCACGGCGCCGACCACCAGACCATTGGCGGCCGCGGCCGTCTCGTCGAGCTGGTTATAGGTGACGCCGAGGAAGGGCCGGTTGACGTGGCCGGTCTGGATCAGCTGGTTGGCGATATCCCGCGCGGCGTTGCCGTCCAGCGCGAAACCGAGGCCGGGGCCGGCGTAGGCCTGCTCGATCGCAAAGTTCACACCGATGACCTGCCCGGCGGAGTTCAACAGCGGACCTCCGCTATTGCCCGGGTTGATCTGGGCGTCCGTCTGGATCGCGTTCAGGATGTTTTCGACCACGCCCGTGGTGGGATTCGGTATCGAGATGAAGCGGTGGAGGGCGCTGATGACGCCCTTCGTGACACTGTTCTGCTGACCGAGTGGGCTGCCGATCGCGATCGCGAGCTGGCCAACCTTGAGCGCACCCGAGTCGCCCCAGCTCAGCGCCGGGAGGTTCTGGGCGTCGACCTTGATGACGGCGACGTCGTCCTCCGGGCTCGTGCCGATGACTCGGGCATCGAATTTCTTGGCCCCATCGCGCAGGATGACCTGGAGCTGCCGGGCGTTTTCGACGACGTGGTTGTTGGTCACGATGTACCCGTCCGAACGGACGATGAAGCCCGAGCCGATCCCGTGCTGCTCCTGCTGGATGAACATGTCCGGTGACGAGATCGTGGTCTTGATCTCCACGACCGCCTTCCCATCCTGATCGGCGACGTTGATCACCGCGGATTCCTCGGTGAGCGTGTTCGTAACCGGCGCTCCCGGCGCCACCACCGCGTTGCCAGCCGGCGTCACTTTGATGAACCGCGGAGCGAGCAGGATGGTGGCCGCGGAACCGGCAAGGGCACCGACCAGCGCACTGATCACGACGATCCCGAGGATTCCCATCCGACGGCGCGGCGGGGCCGGCGTCTCCACCGGCAGGGGCGACAAAGGCGCCGGTTCGGGTGAGGGTGGGAGGTATTGAGGTTCGCTCGCCATCGAACTCAGCCCAATTCTACGCTCGCCTGTTTCAGCGACCGGGCAGCGGAAGCCACGTAAGGACCAACTGCTCGGTCCGCCGGAATCCTGCCTCCTCGTAGACGCGCACGGCCTGGGGATTGTTCGCGCGGGTCCAGACGGCGGCGAAGGTGACGTTCCGCTGACGAAACAGTTCCACCGCCTGCTGGAGCAGCTTCCGGCCGATTCCCTGGGAGCGGAAGCCGGGATCGACGTAGACCTCCGCGACTTCCGCCTCGAGGCCGGTGCCGGGATTGAAAAACACGCACCAGCAAAGACCCACGACCTGGCCCGCGGCGCGGGCCGCCAGGATGACATTCTCGCCGGAGAATCGGGCGGCGGGCGCGTTCGCCACGTCGTGCTCGATCTCCTTCTCGGTCAGCTGAGGATGGTCGTAGTGACGCTGCTCCGCCAGCATCAACTCGCGCAGCAACGGCCGGACCAGGTCGTGCTCGGCGGGATCGAGCACGGCGATCGAGATCTCGGCGGCGCCGGGTCTTTCTATGATTTCGCGGCCGCGGCCGTTGGCACGCCGTCGAGCACGCTGCGCAAAGCCTGGGCCGCGCCTAGCAAGCCGGCGGTTTCGACCGGCACGACGAGCTTCGCGTTCTCGCTGGCAGCGAACTTCGAGAGCGTGTCGAGTTGGAGGATCGACACCAGCGTCGGGTCGGGGGCGGCGTCCTTGATCGCCTTGTAGACGGTGGCGATGGCCTGCGCTCGGCCTTCCGCCTCGAGGATGGTCGCCTGCCTGAGGCCCTCGGCCCGAAGGATGGCCGACTGCTTGTCGCCCTCCGCGGTCTTGATCTGGCCCTGCTTCTGGCCGTCCGCGATGTTGATCTGCGATTGCTGCTGACCTTCCGACTTGAGGATGAACGCGCGCTTCTCCTGGTCGGCCGTCTTCTGCAGCGCGAGGGCGTTGAGAATCATCTGCGGCGGCGTGATGTCGACGATCTCGATCCGGTTGATCCGGATCCCCCACTTGTCGGTCACCGACTCCATCTGCGCTTGCAGCTGCGCATTGATCCGCTCCCGCTGACTCAGCGCGTCGTCCAGGCTCATCCCGCCGAAGATGGCGCGCAGCGTCGTGCGCGACAGCTGGTCGATGGCGATGAAGTAATTGCTAACGCTGAACAAGGCGAGCTTCGGGTCGACCACCTGGCTGAAGATGGTGGCGTTGACGCTGACCGTGACGTTGTCGCGCGTGATGACGTCTTGCTTGTCGCCGGTTCGAGGCGTCTCCCGGATGTCGACCAGCACCATCGAGTCGACGAGCGGGACGAGAAAGGTCAGACCTGGCTGCCGCACGGAGTGAAACTCGCCGACGCGCTTGACCATGCCGACGTAACCCTGCTGGACGATGTTGACGGTGCGGGCGATGATGACGATGGCCAGGAGCACGATGATGGCGCCGACGATCAAGGGTGCGGACATGAATTACACCTCTTCTCAGGCGGTTGGTGTTGATGTGGACGGCGCGGCTCGAACGATCAGCGTGGTGCTGCGCAGCGCAGTGACAACAACGAGGGTGTTGGCCGGCACGGGGCTGCCATCGTCGGTGAGGGCCGGCCAGAGCTCACCGCCGATCTTGACGTGCCCGGGCTGCCCGACACCAAGAATCGGCTCCAGCAGGATGGCCTGTTGACCGACCATGCTGTCGGCTCCCGAGCGTAGGGCCGGACGGCCGATGTGAAGCCGCTCGACAAGAAATGGCCGCGCGATCATGATGCCCGCGATGCCCAGCACCCCCAGCACGATGGCCTGCACCAGAAGGTTAAAGCCGAGCAGGCTGACGACAGCGGCACCCAGCGCGCCGATGGTTATGAAGACGGCGAAGAACGCGACCGTCATGACCTCGACGACCGCGAAGGCAATGGCGACGATCACCCAGAACCAGAACGCCGTCATTCGCGGCCATTCTACGTCCTGCAGGACGCGCGTGCAGGGTGCTCAGGCCGCTTCGGCTTGCAGATGCCCGCGCGCCCGGCGCTCGACCGCGATCGGCACGATGCCCGCGCCCTGGATCACCTCGAGCACCTTGGTCAGCCCGACTTCCTCACGCCCGGCCGGGAAGTCGATGCCGATCACCGACATCGAGGCGTCACAGTCGGGGCAGTGGGTGGCGCTCACCGCCTCGGTGGGATCCCAGGTGCGTTGGGCACAGGCGCCGCAGCCGCGGCAGATGAGATCGAACATCATCCCCTTCTGGGCACGCACATGCGTGGATTCCCCACCTCGCTCCACGTCACGTACAACGGTTGTCGCCAGAAGCACCTTGCAGCTATCCCGGTCAGGCGCTGAGGGTACGCCGCCAGCGCGACGGCACCTCGCCGTCGTAATCGATCGCCCCGGCTCGCAGGAACGTCGCGAGCGCGGCGATCGCCTCCCGTGTGGCCCGGGCCACCTGCATATCGTTGCAACCAGCCTCGACGCTTACGCCCCGGATCGATAGGCGCGTCGTTTCTCGGTTGAATGCGGGGTCGACGCGTGCCACGAGGCGATCGTCATGGAGGACGGGCATCGCGTAATACCCATAACGCCGCTTCGCGGCCGGCACGTATATCTCCATCGTGTAGTTGAACCCAAACATCCGGCGGGTACGCCTGCGGTCGATGATCAAATTGTCAAACGGGGACAGCAGCGTGTTCCGTGGCTTCCAGTCGCCGGCCTCGATTCGGTCGAGAAGCGCGAGGTCATCCGCGTGCACGTACCAGGTTGTCGGCCACGACCGGTCGCCTTCTCGGACGCTGACGGGCACAATCCGTCCCTGCTTCTCCAACGAGCTCAGCGCGACAGCCAGGTTCGGGTATTTGTTGCGAATGAAGTGGTCCGCGATGTCGGCGGCCGGCGCGACACCCAGCGCGCGCAAGGAGATTTCCGCCGCCCAGCGGACGATCGCCGGCTCCCCAAGCCTGGTCTTCGGAGTCCACGGGGGCAAACACCGCTCGGAGAGGTCCCACAGTTTTTGACCGCCGCTTCGGCCCGCGACCATCAGCTGTCCCATCATCTGCAGGTAGAAGAGCATCATGCCCACGTTGCGGCCGTTGTTCCACCCGCTGCTCCGCCAGGCGCCGCTCGACTGATCCTCGAAGGCACGCGAGGGCAGCGGGCCACGCTCTCGAATCTGCCGCAGGATGCTACGTCGTAGCGAGTCGTTCGCCTTCATCCACCCGAGGACGCGCTGCGCCTGTCGCTCGCCTGAGGCCGTGAACCCATGCCAAAAGCCCTTGCCGGTGGCGATACGACGCATGATCCAGCGATGGATCGGATAGTGCTCGGTCAGCACAATCGACGCGGCATGCGCCCAGGACTCGAAAAGGCGGCGCTCCTCCCAGAGCAACGTCTCCAGCTGCTTCGGCTGATACGGCCCGACGCGGCTGAAGACGACGAGCTGGTGACTGGACGCGACCACGTTGGTTGGGTCGAGTTGGAGAAAGCCCAGATCACTGACAACGTCGAAGATCCCGTCGGGATCTGCCTTGTTCGCTGATCCGGCCAACCGCTGCCGCGTGATCGCGAGCCGCCGTGCCGTAGTCGCGGAAATCGTGCGCACCGAGGGAGTTTAGTGAAGCCGGCACTCATCCGACCACAAGATCGTCGTCGGTAGCGATCAGGAAATCTTGGGGAAATCGGGGGCGGTGGAATCGCCGTAGACGGTTCATGGGATTCCAACGGGGCCGATGGATCTTCGGAGCCTCTTCTGAGGTGTTGCCTGCTTTGATCCACCAGTCCAGCGTCCGGTGAGGGTGGGTAGGTCTAGCCCGGTCTCAAAGGGCAGTGATAGACAACCTTGGTGTAGCTTCGAGGTGGGTAAGTGTAGATTCTGGCCGCCATAGTGTAGATTAATAGGCGAAACTACACTCTAGCGCCTATAATACGGGGCATGAGTGTAGATTTGGGCAAGGATTCTCCACCGCACTCCGCTCGCCTAGGGGAGGTAGCCCGAGAGCTTGGCGTCTCCACGAGTTATGTCCGCAAGCTGGCAGACGCAGGTGTGCTCCCTCATACATTCACACCAGGCGGACACCGCGTCTTCAATCTTGCCGAGACGAAGGCTGCTTTTGATCGACGCCGTGACCGCACGCTCACGCTTGAGCTGCCGATCGCCGGGTTAGAGGAGCACAAAGTTTGGGACCGCCTCGAAACAGAGGCTCCCGCCCGAGGCGCCACCAAGCAGGCGATCGACATCGCCAGGTATGCGTTTACGGAGTTGCTCAACAATGCCATTGACCATTCCAGTGGGACCACGGTCAGCGTGCGATGGGAACCGCGAGCCGACCAAATCAGTGCACAGGTCGGAGACAACGGGATTGGTGCCTTTGAGCGTGTCCGGCGTGACCTAGCCCTCCCGGATCATCGATCCGCGCTCGCAGAATTGTCCAAAGGCAAAGTCACTACCCAACCCAACCGGCATAGCGGCGAGGGCCTCTTTTTCACATCCCGGGCCGTCGATTACTTCGACCTCCAGGCTAACGGGCTGCGATGGAGCGTAGACAACCGCCTACGCGACTTTGCGCTGGGCGCCAGCCCCTATGCGCCGGGGACGCTTGCCTCATTTGAGGTCGATCCTGGGACCACGAGGTCTCTCGAGGAGCTGTTCAAGGCGTTTACGGATAGCGAGTTGCAGTTCAGCCGCACGACCGCGCGCGTCAAGCTCTTTGAGCGTGGCTCGACGTTCGTTAGCCGCTCCGAAGCCAAGCGCCTGCTTGCCGGACTCGAGCGGTTCTCCGAAGTCCAACTTGACTTCGATAAGGTGGAGTCAGTCGGGCAGGGCTTCGGCGACGAGATCTTTGGCGTGTGGGCGAAGCAGCACCCAGACGTGCGATTGGTACCCATCAACATGAACGACGGCGTTGGATTGATGGTCGGTCGTGCCGAGGCGAGAGGCGAAGCCAAAGCGTGACGACCGCCGGAAGGTCCTTTTCGAAAGGGAAAGCCGCCTCGGGGATTCGAACCCCGGACCGATGGTTTACGAAACCATTGCTCTACCGCTGAGCTAAGGCGGCTCGCGAACGCTGCGCTATTCTACGGCTCCAACGCCGGGAGGGGCCTTAGCTGGCGGCGACGCCCGCGTGTTCCTTGGCGCCGGCCTTTCGCAGAACGAGCTCGCCCTTCTCGGCATCGACCATGACGGTATCGCCCTCGCGGAACTTACCGTCGAGGACGGCCATGGCCAGCGGGTCCTGGATGCGGCGCTGGATGACTCGCTTGAGCGGGCGGGCCCCGTAAACCGGGTCGTAGCCTTCGTTCGCGATCAGCTCGAGGGCGGCCGGCGTCAGCTGCAGCGTGATCCGCCGCTCGGCGAGACGCTTGCGCAGCCGCTCGAGCTGGATGTCGACGATGTGCTTGATCTGGTCGCGGGTGAGCGGCTTGAAGATGATGATCTCGTCGACACGGTTGAGGAACTCGGGACGGAAATTGTGCCGCACCGCCTCGAGGACCGCTTTCTCCTTGTCCTCCTCCGTCAGGCCGTGCGGCCCTGGCCGTCGGTCAGGCGGCCATCCTCGAGGATCTGGAGCAGGATGTTGAACACATCCGGGTGCGCCTTCTCGATCTCGTCGAACAGGATGACGCTGTAGGGACGGCGGCGCACCGCTTCGGTGAGCTGACCGCCTTCCTCATAACCGACGTAACCTGGAGGCGCGCCGACCAGCCGCGCCACCGTGTGCTTCTCCATGTATTCCGACATGTCGATGCGGACCATCGCCTGCTCATTGTCGAAGAGGAATTCCGCGAGCGCGCGGGCCAGCTCGGTCTTCCCCACGCCAGTCGGGCCGAGGAAGATGAAGGATCCGATCGGTCGATTGGGATCGCTCAGTCCGGCGCGGCCGCGGCGAACGGCGTTGGCGACCGCGGTGACAGCCTCCTCCTGGCCGACGACGCGCGCGTGCAAGCGCTCCTCCATCTGGATCAGCTTCTGGACCTCGCCCTCCAGCATCTTCTGCACCGGGATTCCGGTCCAGCGCGACACGATCTTGGCGATGTCCTCCTCGTCGACCTCTTCCTTCAGCAGACGATGCTCCTTCTGGAGCGCCACCAGCTCGGCATTCTTGGCCTCGAGCTCCTTTACGACTTTGGGGGTCTCGCCGTACTTCAGGCGAGCGGCCGCTTCGAAGTCCGCCATCCGCTCAGCCCTCTCCGCATCGAGGCGCAGCTGCTCCTGACGCGCCTTGAGTTCTCGGATCTGCTGGATGAGCGCCTTCTCCTGCTGCCACTGCGCCCGCATGACCCGACTCTTTTCTTGCAGGTTGGCGAGCTCCTTCTCGATCGCCGCGAGGCGGTCCTTCGAGGCGCGGTCCTGTTCCTTCTTGAGCGCCTGCTTCTCGATCTCGAGCTGCCGAATCTGGCGCTCGATCTCGTCCAGCTCCTGGGGCAGGCTGTCGATCTCCATGCGCAGGCTGGAGGCCGCCTCGTCGATCAGATCGATTGCCTTATCCGGTAGAAAGCGATCGGTGATGTACCGCTGCGAGAGGACCGCCGCCGCGACGATGGCCGAGTCGGTGATCCGCACGCCGTGATGGACCTCGTATTTTTCTTTCAAGCCGCGAAGGATCGAGATGGTGTCCTCGACCGACGGCTCGCCCACGAAGATCGGCTGGAAGCGGCGTTCGAGCGCCGCATCCTTCTCGATGTACTTTCGATACTCGTCGAGCGTCGTGGCGCCGACGGCACGGAGCTGGCCGCGAGCCAGCGCCGGCTTTAGCAAGTTGGAGGCATCCATCGCCCCTTCCGCCGCCCCGGCGCCCACCAGGGTGTGAAGCTCGTCGATGAAGAGGATGACCTGGCCGTTCGACGACTCGATCTCTTTCAAGAGGGCCTTAAGCCGGTCCTCGAACTCGCCGCGGTACTTGGTGCCGGCGATCAACGAACCGAGGTCCATTGCATGCACGCGTCTGTCTTTGAGCGACTCGGGCACATCACCCTGCGCGATCCGTTGCGCAAGCCCTTCGGCGATGGCTGTCTTGCCCACGCCAGCCTCCCCGATCAAGACCGGGTTGTTCTTGGTCCGGCGCGAGAGCACCTGGATGACGCGACGGATCTCCTGCTCGCGACCGATGACCGGGTCGAGCTTGCCCTCGCGCGCAAGTGCCGTGAGGTCTCGCGTGTACTTCTCGAGCACCTGGAACTTCGACTCCGGCGTCGCATCGGTGACACGAGACGAACCGCGCACCTTGGTAAGAGCTTCGAGGACCTTCTCACGCGTAATGCCACCCCGCTGCAAAATCTTGGCGCCCTCGCTGTTCGCCTCGTCGATGATCGCGAGCAGCACGTGTTCCGTCGAGAGGTACTCGTCCTTGAGCCGCTCCATCTCCGTCGAGGCCGCATCGAGCAGCCGCCGAAGGCGGGAACCGAGGTAGGTCTCAGCTCCGTAGACCTTGGGAAGCCGATCGAGCTGGGCTTTGACGTCAGCCGTGACGCGAACCGGATCGGCGCCGGCCTCCCGCAGGATGCCCGGAACGGTGCCGTCCTGCTGTTGCAGCAGGGCGAGGAGCAGATGTTCTGGCGTGATCTCCTGGTGCTGGGCTTCCTGGGCAAGCGTCTGCGCTTGCTGGATAGCCTCCTGGGTCTTCTCTGTTAATCGGTCAGGGCGAAATGGCACAGTGTGGGTCTACCCGACTCAGATTATTCCTTAAACGACCTCAGACAAATGTAGCGCCCACCAAAACGCGTCTAACGCTCGCATCGCACTAAAGCGCGGCTTGCGTGGGCCGGCAGGCCCGACCCTCCCCCGCAAGCGAGGGAGGGAAAGGATGCGGCTTGTTTTAGACCTCTTTGAAATCGGCGTCGACCACGTCACCATCGCCGCCGCCGGGCTTGCCCGATTTGGGGCCATCCGTACCGGTGGCCGACTGGGCCCCCGCGCCGGCGCCCTGGGCCTGCTTGTAGACGGCTTCGCCGATCTTCTGCATGGCGGTTGCCAGCTCCTGGCTGGTAGACCGCATGCGCTCGACGTCGTTGTCTTTGATCGCCTGCTTCACCGGCTCGATCTTGCTCTCGACCTCGGAGCGGATGGCAGGATCGATCTTGTCGCCGTTCTCCTGCAGCTGCTTCTCGGCCTGATAGACCAGGCTGTCCGCCTGGTTGCGCGCCTCGACTTCCTCGCGATGCTTGCGATCTTCCTCGGCATGCGCCTCGGCGTCGCGCACCATCTTCGAGACCTCGTCCTTGTTCAGGGTGGTCGAGGCGGTGATCGTCACCTTCTGTTCCTTCCCGGTCCCAAGGTCCTTGGCCCGCACGTTGAGGATCCCGTTGGCGTCGATGTCGAAGGTCACCTCGACCTGCGGGAC
>WNFG01004196.1_pt1 | contig 14217 bp, 11 predicted proteins | sample 5400431 | NCBI WGS metagenome assembly WNFG01 (sample SAMN13153346, study PRJNA577476) | soil metagenome | isolation source: 120 cm saprolite under Douglas fir tree site 2 hole 3 replicate 2 | place: USA:California | collected 2015-04-18
ACGAAAGCCCCGCCTCAAGCCCGTCCGCGAAGGCGCGGCGCACCTCGTTGTTGGGCGCTGTCAGGCCGCGCCGCCGATAGGCCAGCCAAACGCAAGCGGCCTCGCCCATGCCCACGGTCACCCCGAAAGCTGCCGCCGCATTGAGCGCTCCCGCCGCCACGGCGCCGACCATCGGGATGAGCTTGAGAACCTCCCTGAAGCCATATCTGAGAGTCCACCAGCCGAGCGCGCCGCCGCCGATGGCGCCGCTGAATTGGGCGAACGCGCCCGGCGTCCAGGCTACCGCGTAACGGGTGGCAAGGGCGCGCAGCATGATGGCGAGGATGCCGGCGAGACTGCTCACGCCGACGATCGGGATTGGAACAGCGCCGGCGCCGGCGGCCACTGCGCCGTAGCCGTAAATCAGCGGCCGGGCTTTCGTCCTTATCCGGTCGCTCAGCGCATCGGACCGCGCGAGATGCAGCGCCTCGAATGCTTCGGGCGCAGCCTCCTCGAGGGTCCGCAAAAACATATCGAGTCCAAAGTCGTGAGGTTGGTATCCGTCTTCCGGCACGGTGAAGTCAATCGCCACGAAACGCGGCGGCCGCCCGGGCAACCCCTCGAACAAGCGGCGCTGATGGGCGAGCGCTTGGCGCAGGGCGTGCGGCACTGGGCCATGGGTCTCGTCCTGTGATCCGCCCGAATACGGATATTGCTCCGGGTGACCAGCGCCAACAGGGTAAAGACGGTGCAGGCCCGTTTGCGCGACGATGACCGGCCAGTCGGGATGCCGGCGCCGCGCCTGCGCAAGAACGCGCAACACCATATGCTGGGCCGGATCCGCCACCTGCATCACAATCAGCAACAGATGTGACTGTCCCTCACACCAGGCGATATCGTTCGCGGGATCATAATCGGGCTCTCCGAGCCCTCGCGTATCGAGAAAACGAAGCAGTGGGACCTCGGGCGGGACATCGTAAAACGCCGCCGTTCGCGTGCAAGGCGCAAACCCTTCGCCAATCTCTGCGCGCGGGTCGCCCGTGAGAGCCGCCACAAGGGCAGTCTTGCCTGCACCGGTCTTGCCGAGGAGCCATACAACGGGCGCGATCGATTGTGCGCGCTTGCGGACGTCCTCCGCGTCAGCGCCCGACCCCGGCATGTCGCCGAACTCAACCTCGCTGATAGCCTTCCAGAGTCGATCAAGAAATCCCACGATTTCAGCTTCCTCAAGTGGCGCACTTTTCTGGCCGGGTTCGAGGATTGGCCGCAGCTGACAGCTGGGGTGAGGCTACGGTTAATTCAACCAGTTCCGGCGAGCCAGTCGCCATCGCAAGAAGGGAGGCTTTCCGGGGCTGAGGTGCATGGTATCGTCGGCGTCGCTCGCGGGTGTATCATGCGAGGATTCTTGGCCGGCCAAAATGGCAGTGCCGGTTTAACAACTCTTTGAACGCAGGGGAGGAGCGCATGCGAAATAGTCTGGCGTCAGTCACGGTGAGTGCGGGTCTCGTCATGGCCGGCCTGGTTGCAGGGGGCGAGACGCAGGCGCAGCCTGCACCGGCCGCGCAGGCGCCTGCGCCGGTCGCTCCACCCGATACGGCGGCGCTGCGAGCCCAGTACGAGCAATGGCGGACGGAGTTCAAGACCTGGGGCAGATGGGCGCCGTCGGGACAGGAGTCCAAAGGCACGACGAACCTCATCACGCCGGAAAAGGTCGCGAGCGCGATGAAGCTTGCGCGCGACGGCGTCGTGGTGTCGCTCGCCCACGCCGAGCCGCAGACGGCCGCCGCCGACGTCGGCCCTCCCGGCGTCTTCCACCGCGTCACCAACGCCATCACCGACGTCGGCACGACGGACAACTACCAGGTGAGCTACCACGGCCAGACCGTCGCGCATATCGACACCTGGTGTCACTTCTTTGAGAACGGGCAGATGTACAACGGCGTCCCGGTCAAGGACAACGTGACGAACGAGAGCGGATGCGTCAAAGGCAGCGTGATGAACTGGAGGGGCGGCATCACCACGCGCGCCGTCCTCTACGATATCGCGCAGCTCAAGGGCGTTGACTGGGTCGATCCCAATGTGCCGATCACGCGAGCGGATCTCGAAGCATGGGAAAAGAAGTCTGGCGTGAAGATCGGCCCCGGGGACATCCCGCTCTTGTACACCGGCCGATGGAAGAGGCGCGCTGCATTAGGTCCGTGGACGGGCCAGGTCGCCGGCTACTACCCCGACACTATACCGTGGATGCATGAACGGCTGCCGTCGTTCATCGGCCACGACTTCAACATCGACTGGAATCCGAGGCCCGGCTGGGAAGGGATGCGTAACCCGATTCACGTGGCGGTGCTGATCTGGATGGGGATCAACATCGTGGAGTGCCTCGATCTCGAGGAGTTGGCCGCGACGGCGCGGCGTTTGAACCGGTACGAGTTCCCAATTACGTTCGCGCCGCTGCCGGTGGAGGGCGGTACCGGCTCGCCGGTCAATCCGCTGGCGATTTTCTAGGGAGACTCATGTACGTCGCAAATGTCGCCACCTTGCCGCTCAACGCGGCCATACTTCAGGTCGGACTACTTCAACCAGGGCGGATCACCGACGTCTTCTCGATCACCGCCCTGTTGTACAGCACTGCACATTGCCGGCCCGCGTATCACGCGGGCCGAGCCAATGATTTGGTCGAGCCGGCTCTCTTCGCGGCGTCGCCTTACTTACTCGTAGGCGCAGCAGATGAGGCGCACGAACAAAGGCGCGCCGATCGCCGCGAGCAGGATGTCCGTCAGCACGACGCCGCTCGGAGGCGCGCCAGTCGTGAAGATCACCACCAGAACACCGATGATGAAGAGCGAGACCATCAGCACCAACGTGGCAATCCAGCATCGCCTGATGCAGGCGAAGTAGACGTCCCAGCTCCATTCGCGCTGCGGTTCGCCTCCCCTGCAGCAGCACGCGCAAACGGCAAGCACGGAACCGAGGATCATGAGATATTCGAGGCCGGTTCCAATGCGGTTGTAGATCCACCACCACAGGAAGCCGAACACCACCGTGATGACCAATCGGATGACATTAATCATGCTCTCCCCCATGTGTGAGGGCGAAAGCCGCAACAGGGCTGAGGCTTTGCGCCCATGCCACCGCGGCCGACAATAGACCGATTCCCCTCGCGTCGGAGTCGAGGCTCGAAAAGTTTTCCCCTTTTTTTGTAGTCTCCCACGCGCTTCACCGAAGCGGACGAGCACCCGCCAATAGCACATAGTGCCCTGCAACTACGGGAGTTCGGGCCCAAAAGTGCTCACTGTTATTCGCTGCGGCGCACAAGTCTGGATATGTGCGGGTTTTCGGATCGCCAAATAGTCGAGGTGGCCAGGACAAGCCCGACAACGACGTCGTTAGACGGTTATTCGCTTCGACCTGACCGGCCGCGCCGTTCTCGCGCAAGGCAATTGCCGTCAGCCGCTCATGTCGAGCCGATAAAACCGCATTGCGGTTTGCGCAAAGAGATCGGCCTTTTCCGTACTGCTCGCCCCTTTTGCCAGAAGCTTGCAGGCATTCCAAAAGACCGGATAGCTGTAGGAGCCCTTGTCGACCGGGAAGTTGCTCTCGAACATGGAGCGCGACGGCCCGAACGCCTCGATGCATGTCTCCACATAGGGGCGCCACGTCGCCGCCAGGGTTTCGGAGGACGGCGGCTCGGCCTGCTCGTGAAACCCGAATCCACCGAGGCGCATGCCGAGTCCGCCGACCTTGACGAACACGTTAGGGCAGGCGGCAAGCTCCCTGATCGACTTAGCCCAGTGGGGAAACACCTCCTTGTGCTTGCCGCTATACGCGCCGATTCCGATCGGCCCGCCGATATGGTTGAGGACGATCATCGCGTCCGGGAATGCGCGTGCGAGATCGGCGAGTTCGTCAATTTGGGGATGAAAGAGCCAGGCGTCGAAAGACAGGCGGAGGCGCGCGGGGACCGCAAACCCTTCCCGGAAGCGGTTGTCAGCCAGCAGGCCACGCGGCGGGTTGTAGGCCGGATTGGGCACGGAGGCGTCAGCATCCCAAGTGGTGATATGGCGGATGCCGCGCAAGCGGTCGCCGCCGGCACGGATGTGCGCCTGCAGGATCGGCTCGACCCGGCCGCCCAGAGCCAGATCAGCGTGGCCGACGATCCCGGCGCAAACCCTGGTCTTGCCGTAGATTCCGCTCGCACTCATGGCGGCGATGCCATTGACGAACTCGGTTTCGCCGACCGGCCGCATCTCTGCAGGGCCGGTCCCACGGTGCATCGCGCGGGCCTGCACGAACACCGTCGCGACGATGTTGTGACCGCTGCTGGTGTCGGCCAGCAGTTCATCGAGGAGGTAACGCCAGCCCGGCCGGTCCCACAAATGGTGGTGCGGATCGACGATCGGCAGGTCGGAGTCGAGGATGGGCTCGCGGCGCCGATCAAGCCACGATTGGCGGACCGGAAGATAATTGGAAGTACCGGTTGCGGCGGATGAGGATGTTTCGGTCATCGGGTTGTCTCTCGGTAACAGGAGCAAAACTCGTGGCAGCCTGGTAGCCCGGATTGAGCGCAGCGAAATCCGGGTTAGGCTGTCCCGGATGTCGCTGCTCTCCATCCGGGCTACGGTCTGTTTGTGGGTCCTGTGCCCTCCCCACGTTCGGGCGGAAAGTGTACCCTGTGGGGCGCGGCGGAGGGCAATTTTAGGCAGCAGCCCGGCAGCCGCGGTGCTGAGGCCGTACAGGGGCAAGATTTCGACCGGGATGCAAGCAACGACACGGCAGGAGACGCAACAATGTCCTTGTTCACTTCGAGGCAAAGGCTATTCGCAAGCGGCATCTTAGTGGGAATGACGGCGGCAGCGCCGGTCGCACAGGCAGTGGCGCAAGAAAAAGCCGCGCCACCGGATTTCTCGTCGGACAATGTCGGGTGGGTTGGGCTTAACGGCGGTGGCCCCTTCTACGAACCCGTTCCCGGCCGTATTCCGCCTGTCACCCAGGATCCCGCGCATCCCTTCGTTCCCAATGGCGCGGGACGGCAGCCGACGTTTCGGATCTCCGATCTCACCAATCCGAACCTGAGGCCGTGGGTGAAGGAGCGCATGAAGAAGGACAATGACGAGGTGCTGGCCGGCAAGATCGCGTTTACGGCGGGCTCAAGTTGCATGCCCGCAGGCGTGCCCGGCTTCATGGGTTATGGCGGACCGAACCCCACCTACTTCCTTCAAACTCCAAAAGAAGTCTGGATCATCCACAGTGAGCAAGTCCGTCGCGTCTACATGGACGTGCCCCATTCGGAAAATCCGAAGCCGTCATGGTACGGCGAGTCCGTCGGCCATTACGAGGGGGACACGCTTGTCATCGACACGATCGGGCAGACCGACAAGTCATTCGTTGACGTTTACCGTACGCCTCACACCGAGAAGCTCCACGTCGTAGAGCGCTGGAGAATTGTCGACGACGGCAAGATGATGGAAGCGACCTTCACGGTGGACGATCCGGACGCCTTCTATGAGCCGTGGTCGGGGATGCGGCGCTATCGGCGTGCACAGCGGGAGATCACCGAAAACGTCTGCGCTGAGAACAATCAGCATTTGTTTGACTATCACATCCCGGTCGCGAGCAAGCCGGATTTCTGAGTTTGGAAACCCACGGCGCGGTGAGATACGGCGCCGCGGGTACCGCCCAGGCAGATGGGAGGGTCGACACCATGAACGAACGGCATTTGCGGAGCCTCGTCGCGCTGGTGAAGGCCGGAAAAATGTCCCGGCGCGTGTTCGTGCGAAAAATGGTCGAGTTGGGGCTCACCGCCCCGCTGGCGAGCCAGATGTTGGCGTATGCCGGCATGGCGGCGGCGCAGACCGAGTTCGAATACAAGCCAACCAAGCGCGGCGGTGGCGGCGCTCTCAAGCTCTTGTGGTGGCAGGGCCCAACTCTGCTCAATCCACACTTTGCCGTGGGCACGAAGGACCAGGAAGCCTCGCGCATCTTCTATGAGCCGCTGGCCGGCTGGGACGCCGATGGAAATCTGGTGCCGATGCTGGCGGCGGAGATTCCCGATCTTGAGAACGGAGGGCTTGGCCGCGACGGCATGTCGGTGACCTGGAAGCTCAAGCCGAACGTTCGCTGGCACGATGGCCGGCCTGTCACTGCCGATGACTTGGTTTTCACCTGGGAATACGCCAGTGATCCCGCAACCGCCGCGGTGACCATCGGCAGCTACAAGGATGCGAAGGTCGAGAAGATCGACCCGCTGACGGTGCGCGTCCTGTTCGCCAAGCCGACGCCGTACTGGGCCAACGCCTTCGTCGGCTGGCGCGGCATGATCATTCCCAAGCACCTGTTCGAACCATTCAAAGGCGACAAGTCGCGCGACGCGCCGGCGAATCTGAAGCCGGTCGGAACCGGGCCGTATCGGTTCGTCTCCTTCAACCCGGGCGACTTGGTCACCGGAGAGCTCAACCGCGACTACCACGTGGCAAACCGGCCACACTTCGACACGATCGAGGTGAAGGGCGGCGGCGACGCCGTCTCGGCCGCCCGTGCCGTGCTGCAGACCGGCGAGTACGATTTTGCGTGGAACATCCAGGTCGAGGACGAGATCCTGCAGCGGCTGGAGAAGACAGGCAAAGGGCGCGTTGAGATCGATCGGGGCGGCAACATGGAGCACATCCAGCTCAACAGCACCGATCCATGGACTGAGGTCGACGGCGAGCGCTCGAGCGCGAAGGCCAAGCATCCGCTGCTGTCCGATCCGGCGGTGCGCCAGGCGCTCACCGTTCTGGTCGATCGCGCGTCGGTGCAGGAGCACATCTACGGCCGAACCGGCATCCTGACCGGCAATTTCCTCAACTATCCAGAGCGTTACCGGTCGAACACCACGAAGTGGGAATTCAATATCGAGAAGGCTAATCAGTTGCTGGAGGCGGGGGGGTGGAAGCGCGGGCCCGACGGCATCCGCGCGAGGGAGGGCAGGAAACTGCGCCTTGTGTATCAGACCTCGATCAACGCGCCGCGCCAGAAAACCCAGGCCGTGGTCAAACAGGCGTGCCAGAAGGCCGGCATCGAGGTGGAGCTCAAGTCGATCACCGCGTCGGTGTACTTCTCCTCCGATGTGGCCAATCCCGACACTTATGCGAAGTTCTACTGCGATCTGCAGATGTACAACGTACTGATGAATGAGCCGGACCCCGAATTTTTTATGAACCAGTTTGTCTCCTGGGAGATCGCATCCAAGGAGAACAAGTGGCAGGGCCGCAATATCACGCGCTGGCATAGCGAGGAGTACGACAAGGCCTATCGCGCCGCCGAGGGCGAACTCGACCCGGTCAAGCGCGCGGCCTTGTTCATCCGCATGAACGATCTGGTGTGCAACGATCACGCGGTGATCCCGGTGGTCAATAGGCCAAAGGTGGAGGCTCTGGCCAACAAGCTCCATGCGCCGGGCTCCGGCTGGGATAATGACCTTTGGAATCTGAAGGATTGGTACCGGGACGCATGACCGCCGGCACGCGGGGCGGCTATCGCGCGTTACGGTGAGACCGTAATGACCTCTCCGCCGTCATGCCCGCGCTTGTCGCGGGCATCCACGCCTTTCTTGCGGGCTTTCCTGCTAAAAAGACGTGGATGGCCGGGACAAGCCCGGCCATGACTCCGAATAAATGATTCAATGTGACCGGAACACGCTCCAACGCATGGGTCGATATCTCGTCAGGCGCCTGTTGATCGCGATCCCGAGCTTGATCGGCATCAGCGTCGTGTTGTTCACGGTGCTCGCGCTCGCGCCGGGTGACCCATTCGAGGAACTCGCCACCAATCCCAACGTTCCGGCGGCCGTGCGTGCCTCCTTGCGCGTCAAGTTCGGACTCGACGATCCGATTGCCATTCGTTACCTGCGCTGGTTCACCGCAATGCTGCATGGCGATTGGGGCTTCTCGTTCGTCAGCCGCGTCGATGTCGACGTGCTGATCCTGCAACGCCTGCCGACCACGCTGTTCGTGATCGGTTCGTCGCAGGTCCTGGCGCTGCTGATCGCACTGCCGGTCGGCATCTACGCGGCGGCGCGGCCTTATTCGATCTTCGATCAGATCGCGAGCACGCTCGCATTCGTCGGCTTCTCCTTGCCGACCTTCTTCACCGGTATCCTGTTTATCCTGATATTCAGCATCTATCTCGATTGGCTGCCATTCGTATATCGCACCGACATCAGCGCCACCGGCTGGCAATGGTACTGGGAGCACATCCGGCAGGCGGCGATGCCGGTGGCTGTGCTCGGCCTGTTTCAGGGCGCCTCATGGACACGCTATGTGCGCTCGTCCGTGCTCGATGTCATCCGACTGGACTATGTCACCACCGCCCGCGCCAAGGGGTTAGCGGAGCGCGATGTGATCATGAGGCACGTCGTGCGCAACGCACTGATCCCGGTCGTGACGCTGGTCGCCTTGCAGATGCCGGCAGTGTTCGGCGGCGCCATCATCACCGAGCAGATCTTCCGCATCCCTGGCATCGGATCGTTGCTCATCAGCTCGATTCTCGCCAACGACACGCCGACGATCATGGCGGTGACATTCGTCTTCGCCTGCCTGGTCATTGTGTTCAATCTGCTCGCAGACCTCATCTATGGCTGGCTCGACCCACGCATTACCTACCGCTGACGTCGCGGCGCGCGCTGAGGCCGCGCGCAAGCGCGTGTCGCCGGGGCTTGAATCCTGGCGGCGCTTTCGCCGCCATCGTTTGGCGGTGGCAAGCGCCGCGATCTTGGCGTTGATCATTCTCACCGTCGTGCTGGGGCCGTTGTGGTGGCAGGTGCCGATCAACGACATCGATTTCACGGCTCGCCTCGCGGGTCCCTCATGGCAACATCCGTTCGGCACCGATGACCTGGGCCAGGATCTGCTGGCCCGCCTGCTTTATGGCGGGCGCATTTCGCTCGGGGTGGGGCTCGCCGCGATGCTGGTCGCGGTCGTGGCCGGCACGACCGTTGGCGCGCTGGCCGGCATGTCGCGCGGCAGCGTCGATGCGGCGCTGATGTGGCTGACCGATCTGTTTCTGTCGCTGCCGCAATTGCCGCTGCTGCTGCTCATCATCTATTTGTTTCGCGATTCCCTGAAGGCGCTGGCGGGGCCGGAGGCGGGCGTCTACGTCCTCGTCGTCGCGGTGATCGGCGGCTTTCGCTGGATGCCGGTGGCGCGGCTGGTGCGCGCCCAGTTCTTGTCGCTGCGCGAGAAGGAATTCGTCGAGGCGGCGCGCGCGCTCGGCGCATCGACGACGCGCCAGGTGGTGCGCCACATCCTTCCCAATGCCCTCGGTCCGGTGATCGTCGCCGGCACCATCGAGGTCGCCGCCGCGATCATCGCGGAATCGACGCTGTCGTTCCTTGGACTGGGCTTTCCACCCGACATCCCCACCTGGGGACGCCTGCTCTACGACGCCAAGGACTACCTCGACATCGCGCCGCACTGGGCGTTGTTTCCCGGCGCCGCGATCTTTCTCGCCGTACTGACGATCAACTTCATCGGCGACGGATTGCGCGACACGCTCGACCCGCGAAAGGTGATGTAGCCGTGACCGGCGAGCGCCTGCTCGAAATTCGCGGGTTGAAGACCCACTTCGCCACCGACGACGGCATCGTGCACGCGGTCGATGGCGTTGATCTTGCTATCGACCGCGGCGAGACGCTGGGCGTGGTGGGCGAATCAGGCTGCGGCAAGAGCGTCACCGCGCTTTCGGTGCTCAAGCTCATCCCTACGCCGCCCGGGCATATCGTTGGTGGCCGGATCCTTTGGCGCGGACGCGATCTCGTGCCGCTCGGACCGGGCGACATACGAAAGATCCGCAGCAAGGAGATTGCCATTGTGTTTCAGGAGCCGATGACCTCCCTCAATCCGGTTTACACGGTAGGCGACCAGATTGCCGAAGTCATTCGGCTGCATGAAGGGCTCACCCGGCGCGCGGCGCGGGACCGGGCTGTCGAAATGCTGCGGCTCGTTCACATTCCCAATCCCGAGCGCAGGGTGAGAGATTATCCGCATCAGTTCTCCGGCGGCATGCGCCAACGCGTCATGATCGCCATGGCGATCTCATGCAATCCAGCGCTGCTCATCGCGGACGAACCGACGACCGCGCTCGACGTGACGATTCAGGCGCAGATTCTCGACCTCATCGCCGAGATGAAGTCGCGGCTCGGCATGGCGGTCATGCTGATCACCCACGCTATGGGTGTCATCGCGGAGGCAGCCCAGCACGTCGTCGTGATGTACGCCGGCAAGGTGGTCGAGGAGGCGCCGGTCGGCGCGTTGTTCTCTCACCCGCGACACCCTTATACGCAGGGGTTGATCCGTTCGATCCCGCGTATCGATCCGGCGGCCACGCGCAAGCCGCGGCTCGAGGCGATCGCCGGCGTCGTGCCAAGTCCGCTCGATCCGAAGCCAGGCTGCCGTTTCGCGCCGCGCTGCCCGTTCGCACGCGCAGTCTGCCTTGAGGCGGCGCCGCCGCTGCGCGAGATCGCGGCGGGCCACAAGGTCGCGTGCGTGCTTTAGGGACAACGGTGCGATGAGCGAACCGCTGCTGCGCGTGAAGAACCTGGTGAAGCATTTCGTCATCAGAGGCGGCGTCTTTTCGCGCGAGGTCGAGCGGGTGCACGCGGTCAACGGCGTGAGCTTCGAACTCGACGCCGGCGAAACCTTGGGGCTGGTGGGAGAATCTGGTTGCGGCAAGTCGACCACTGGGCGTTGTATCCTGCGGCTCATCGAGCCGACTTCCGGCGAGGTGTGGTTCAAGGGCGCGAATGTCACGGCGCTCGACAAGGCCGCGCTACGGGCGCTGCGCCGCGATATGCAGATCATCTTTCAGGACCCCTACGCTTCGCTCAATCCGCGCATGAGAGTTGGCGCCATCATCGGCGAGGCCTTGATCATTCACGGTCTGGCGAAGAACCGGCGGGAGCTTGAGGACCGGATCGTCGCGCTCATCGAAACGGTCGGGCTCACTACCGATCACATGCGGCGGTATCCGCACGAGTTCTCCGGCGGTCAGCGCCAGAGGATCGGGATTGCGCGCGCGCTTGCGGTGTCGCCGCAACTGATCGTCTGCGACGAGCCGGTATCGGCGCTCGACGTGTCCATCCAGGCGCAGGTCATCAATCTGCTTGAGGAGCTGCAACAGAGACTCGGCCTCACCTACATTTTCATTGCCCACGACCTCTCCGTGGTCGCGCACATCAGCACCCGCGTCGCGGTGATGTATCTCGGCAAGATCGTCGAGATCGCCGCCGCGCGCGACCTCTACGCCGCGCCGCTGCATCCCTACACCGAGGCGCTGCTGTCGGCCGCGCCGATCCCCGACCCGGCGGTCAAGCGCCGACGCACCGTGCTGCTCGGTGATGTGCCGAGCCCGATCCGGCCGCCGTCCGGCTGCCAGTTCCACACCCGGTGTCCCATCCGCCAGCTTCCTCTCTGCGCACGCGAAACGCCGGCCCTCAAGCAGAGCGGCAACGGGCATTGGGTGGCCTGTCACCTGCGCGGCTGATCTTGCGTGATTGACGGTCCTCCAAAATTGCCTGCTGTAGGGGCGACCCTTGGGGCGACCCTTGTGGTCGCCCGGTTTTGCGCGCCGCGTCCGCCGGCAACAGGGGCGACACCTCCCTATGTTAGCGCCACAAGGGTCGCCCCTACCTTTTCACGATGCTCCGATCGCTTGAAGGCGCCCACCTGCATCGACTTCGATGTACAATGCCGTCCTCTTCCGATCCCTGACGCGAAGACGGTACCAAATTGATTTTGCCCAAGCGGGGGGAAACAGAAACACCGCAAGAGGAGGAACAACAATGTCCTTGTTCACTTTGAGGGAACGTGCGCTGGCCGGCGGCATCGTGGCCGGTCTTATGGGGGCGTGGACCGTGCTGGCGGTGGCGCAACAAAAGCCGACGCTGCCCATTTTCTCCTGGGACCTCACGGTCGGGTGGATCGGGGCCGGCGATTTCCGGCCCGTTCCGGGACGCGTGCCGCCCCTCACCAGCGATCCAAAGTATCCCTTTGTCCCCAACGGGCAGGGCCGGCAACCGACCTATCGGATCGCCGATCTCACCAACCCGAACCTGAAGCCATGGGTGAAGGAGGTCATGAAGAAGGACAACGACGAAGTCCTCGCCGGGCTTTGGCCGGCAACAACAACCCCGTGTGGTTCCTGCAAACCCCAAAACAGGTCTCGATCATCCGCGATGCCGATTCGCAGGTGCGCCGCGTCTATCTCGATGTGCCGCATTCACCGAATCCCAAGCCGACCTGGTACGGCGAGTCGGTTGGCCACTACGACGGCGACACGCTCGTCATCGACACCATCGGGCTGAACACCAAGACCTTCGTCGATGCTTACCGCACTCCCCACACCGAGAAGTTGCACGTGGTCGAGCGCTGGCGGATGGTCGACGACCGCCAGGCCATGGAGGTGACCTTCACGGTCGAGGACCCGGACACCTACTACGAGCCATGGTCCGGCATGCGACGCTACCGGCGCGTGCAGCGGCAATACATTGAAGAGATCTGCGCCGAGAACAACCAGCATCTGTTCGACTACAAGATACCGGTGGCCGACAAGGCGGAGTTCTGATCGGGACGGCGGTTACGACATGGGAGGCGGCCGCATGCTCGGCCGCTATTTACGGATTCCCGGTTTCTCCGGCGGGAGACCAGTTCGATAGCTAACGGCGTCCGTTCACGGGCCGGCCGGCAGGAGCACAAATGTGGTTCAATTGGGCGGTGCACCATAATCCCCATGCCGCCCGTCGGCCGCGGTAGTGTGCCCGTTCCGACACAGTCCGGCAAAAAACACTTCAGGGCTCGCGCCGGCGAATCGCGATTCGCGTCTAACACTCTAGTGGAACGAGGAAATTTTCGCCGTTGCGGGCCTGCCCGGATGGCCCCGAATCGACGGTAGCCGGCCCCTGTTCCGTTGACGAGACGCCTGCAGGCTGGGTAGATTGCGTTAAAGTTGTGACGTGCGGGTCTTGTGTGGGGGGCGCGATGCGGGGCGGCAAACGTGTGGGGGATCGGGGGCATTTAGCTGCCCCCTCTTTTAGTAAAGCTTACTGGCTGCGCCTGATGGCGGGCACGGTGCTAGCTGGCGGCTGGACGCTGGCGGCAGGACCGGCCCCCGTCCAAGCGCAGACCTGGACCGGCACGACATCGTCGGATTACAACACCGCCACCAATTGGACCTCGCCGAGCACGGTCCCGTCTGGTGGCTTGACGGCCACTTTCACCAACAACGCCGCGCCGACCTCGGTGAATGTCTCCGCCACCGTTACACCGGGTGGCTTCACTTACGATGCCGGTGCGCCGACCTATACGGTGACGGCGCCGTCGCCTTCTGCCAGCATTGCCTTCGTTGGGGCAGGCATTATCAACAATTCCGGCAATACACAAAATCTGGTTTCCTCTGGCGGAGGTACCATCCAATTCGGGGGTAGCGCCACCGCCGGCAATGCGACGCTCACTACTAACGGCGGCTTCATCCAGTTTTTCGACACGTCGTCCGGTGCGACATCTCAGATCGTCGTCAACACTGGCGGATTCCTGGTCGTTCAGAAGAGTTCGGGCGGATTGTCGATCGGGTCGCTGGCGGGCGACGGCGGCGCGGTCGCTTTTAGCAGCCAAGGCGGTGGTGCCGCGACACAATCCCTGACGGTCGGCAGTCTCAATACCAGCACCACTTACGCGGGCTCTATTCAAGATGTTGATGCAGTCGGCTCGCTGACCAAGGTGGGAACCGGCACGCTGACGTTATCTGGGATCAGTACCTACACCGGCACCACGACCGTTAATGCGGGGGGGCTGACGATTACCGGTTCGCTCGGCACTGCCGGCAGCCATACCTCGTTGCTCACCAACAACGGTACTGTGACGGTGGGCAGCACAGGCACATTATGGGCCACGAGCGTCACCAACAATGGTACCTTTACCAACAACGGGACCGTGCACGACGACCTGAACAACAACGGCACGGTCAATAACAACGGCAGTTTCAACGGCAACGTTGCGACCAACACAGGCACGATCAACAACAATAACGGCGGGACGTGGACCGGCAATGTCCTGACCAATGCTGGCACGATCAACAACAACCAGGGTGCGACGTGGATCGGCGATGCCAACAACACTGCGGGAACGCTGACCAACGCCGGAACCTGGACCGGCCGCATTACCAACGCCGGCACGTTCACCAACACGCTGACGGGGACCGTCAGCGCTG
>WNFG01002960.1_pt1 | contig 14213 bp, 12 predicted proteins | sample 5400431 | NCBI WGS metagenome assembly WNFG01 (sample SAMN13153346, study PRJNA577476) | soil metagenome | isolation source: 120 cm saprolite under Douglas fir tree site 2 hole 3 replicate 2 | place: USA:California | collected 2015-04-18
CACGTGGCCGACGCCCATGTCGCGCATGGTCTGGATGTGGCGGGCCACCGTGTCCGGCGAGCCGAACGCCACCGTCTCCGCCACCAGCCCCTCCCAGGTCACCTTCTTGAACCGCTCGGCCGCCGCGCGGAAGCCGGGCTGCAGGCTCGGGTGCGCGTCCTCGATCCGCTCTGGCACCTGGAAGCGGCGCAGCGAGTCCTGGTACCACATCTCGGCGTCCTTGGCCTCGGCGAGGGCCTGGGCGTCGGTGTCCGCCACGTAGATCTGGCGCGACACGCCCCAGTCCTTCATGAGAGTGGTGATCTCGGCCTCGGTGCGGCCGTGCTTGCGGAGCGCGGTCAGGTAACTGTCGCGGCGCTTGATCAGCTGATCCACCGGACCGGTGAGGAGCGAGTTGAGCATGGGCCAGCCGCGCGCGGCGGAGGACTCGATGCCGTCGTCGCTGCCGCACACCTGGTAGATGGGCGGGTGCGGCCGCTGCCAGGGCTTGGGAATCACCCGCGCCTCGCCGATGGTGTAGAAGCGGCCGTCGTGCGCGAACCGCTCCTGGGTCCAGGCCTTCAGGATGATGTCGACCGCCTCGTCGAAGCGCTCGCGGTTCTCCTGCTGGGGCACGTGGTAGCCGCGGAACTCGGCCGGACGATTGCCCCGACCCACTCCGACGTCGAGGCGACCCTTCGAGATGATGTCGATGAGCGCCATCTGCTCGGCCAGCCGCAGCGGATGGTGGAAGGGCAGGATGGCGGCGGCCAGCCCGATGCGGACCCGGCGGGTCCGCGCGGCCGCGGTGGCGGCGAGGCTCGCCGGGTCCACCGCCAGGCCGTAGTCGATGAAGTGGTGCTCGGTCAGCCAGATCTCGTCGAAGCCGAGCTCCTCCGTCCACTCCATCTGCTCGAGCTCGCGGTGGACCACCTCGGCGTGGGTGAGGCCGGGCGCGGCCTGGAAGAAGAAGAAGGTCCCGAAGCGCATGGTCCCGAGATTATAGCGCTCCCGGCGCCGTAGCCGCTCGCCGAGCCAACCAGGGTACGCGGTCCGCGCGTTGATTCGAAGCCCGTGCGCTTCGTGACATGTCTGGAGCGCCATAACCGGATCAGGGGGCACCGCGGCGTGGGGCGGGACCTCGGGCAGCGGACGCCCATCGGGACGCTCGAATCGGAGCGTGTCGTCCGGGGTGCGCGTGACGCGGTAGCCCTCTTCATGGACCGTGCGGTGATGGCGCCGGCAGAGGAGGACGAGGTTCGCCAGCGTGGTGGGACCGCCCTGAGCCCAGTGGCGTACGTGATGCCCCTGGCCGACCCGCACCTCGCAGCCCGGGAACCGGCAGGTCCGGTCCCGATGGAGCAGTGCCGCCGCAACGCCGGAGGAATGACCCGGGTCCGAGCGCCGATCTCCAGCAGCCGTCCCTCGCGATCGTGCCGCATCACGACCCGGCTCGCGTCGCACGCCAAGCGGCGGGACGTTTCCGCGGAAACGTGGCCCATCTCTTCCAGCGTGGATTGGCCGGTTTGCTCCGCGTCGGCCAGCACAGCCGCGTCCACGTGGACCACCACTTGGTACCGCTCGCCGGGCGCGCCGGGATCGAGGCCGTGATGCAGCGCGGTCTCGGCGAGCAGGGCCAGCGCGTCCGCCTGCTGCTGCGCCCACGTCGGGGGCTCCAGTGCGGGATCGCCCGCGGACGCCAGGCCGGTCGCGAGGGGGCGGCCGTGGTCCTGGCGGCGCGGATCCGCTGATACAGCGTCTCCCGAGCGGCGTCGAGCGCGCGCAACAGCAGCTCGCCCATCTCGGGGGAGAGCCGCCCGCGGAGCACCACGGTGCCGTCGTCCTCGCGGTGGACGTGGAGCGCCCGGCCCGCGTGCTGCTGCGCGACCTCACGCGCCTCGGCCTGCCGGTCCACCCGCCGCCAGCCGCGGATGATCCGCTCCACGTGGGCCGCCGTGCCGGCGCGGCCGACGGCCAGCAGGCGAGCCTCGGTGTCCGGCGTGGCTACGCGGGTCAGGGCGCGAATCTTGGCGTAGGAGAGTTGGCCACTGGACAGGGCCTCAGCCAGCCGGGGCAACGTCGCCAGCGTGCGGGCGACCCGGACGCGCTCGCGGGCCGCGCCCATGTCGAGGCCGACTCGCCAGACGAGCCAGTGCGCGCACGAGCGGAAGCCAGTGTTCCAGCCTCCGCGCGCGTCGAACTCGCGGATCAGGGCGAGGAGGCGCGCGGTGGCGGCATCGACGTGCGCAGATAGCTCGGCGATCTCGTCGCCGAGGCGCGCGGAACCTGTCAAGCGAAAATCCGCGAGCGTGATCGTCTCCTTGACACCTCCGCGAGCCCCGAGCAGTATGCGATCCGGAGGAAAACTCGATGGAGACACGTGTCGACGAGATCGCCGAGCGGATCTACCGGCTCTCGACCTTTCTGCCCGCGGTGGGTCCGAAGGGCTTCACCTTCAACCAGTTCCTGGTCGACGCGGACGAGCCCCTGCTCTTCCACTGCGGCCAGCGCGCCCTCTACCCGGCCGTCTCGACCGCCGCGGCCCGCGTCATGGACCTGCGCCGGCTGCGCTGGATCACCTTCAGCCACGTCGAGGCCGACGAGTGCGGAGCCCTCGCGGAATGGCTCGACGCCGCGCCGTCGGCCACCGTCGCCCACGGGGCCATCGGCTGCGCGATCTGGCTCAACGATCAGTCGCCGCGGCCCCCGCGCGCGCTCGCCAACGACGAGGTCCTCGACCTGGGCGGCCGCCGCGTGCGCCGCCTCGACACCCCGCACGTGCCGCACTGCTGGGACGCGGGCCTGCTCTACGAGGAGACCACCGGCACGCTGTTCACCAGCGATCTCTTCACCCACGTGGGCGATCCGGCGGCGGTGACCGGCGGCGACATCATGGGGCCCGCCACCGCGGCCGAGAAGCACTTCGGCTTCACCGGCGTCACCCCCGCGACCGGGGCCACCATCCGGCGCCTGGCCGGGCTCGCCCCGCGCACCCTGGCGGTGATGCACGGCTCGTCGTTCTCGGGCGCCGCGGCGCCGGTGCTCGAGTCGCTCGCCGGCTTCTACGACGACCTGCTCCAGAAGGGCGCGGCGCCCGCGCGCGGCTAGCCGCGCGGTCGGAGCACGCAGCGGTCCCCGATGCGCAGGGTGGCCCTGGCGGTCCTGCTCCTGGTGGTCGCGGGCCTGGTGGTCGCGGGCCTGGCGATCGCGGCGGCCGTGTTCCGTCCCGGCAAGGCGGTGCGGGTCGCCACCGGCCTGGTGAGCCATACCCTGTGCTCGGAGACCTTCGTGGCCGGGCTCGATCCCGACCAGACCTTCGCCGAGACGGTCCGCACCATGCCGGGCGTCCGCCGCCTCGTCCCGTGGCTCCACTACCGGGTCGACCGGACTGCCCGGGAAGTCAGCACCACGCTCGGCGGACGCTTCGAGATGCGGGCGGTCTACCACGACGGAGTGGGCTGCACGGTCGCCCTTCCCGCGCCGGCCGGGCCCGCGACTCCCCTGCCCTCTCCCGCGTCGGCGGCCACCCCGGCGGCCGCGCCGGCGCCCGCGAGCGCGGCGGGCGCGCCGGGCGCCGGCCCGGACATCGCGGGCCCGGCCGTCGTCGAGCCCGCGAGCGAGCCGCTGCGGGCCGCGCTCGACCGCGCGTTCGCCGAGCCCGCGGGCGGGCCGGTGCGCGGGACCAAGGCGGTCGTGGTGGTGCACGACGGTCACGTCGTCGCGGAGCGCTACGCGCGGGGCTACGGCCTCGACACGCCGATGCTCTCCTGGTCGATGAACAAGTCGGTGGTGAACGCGCTCGTCGGCATCCTGGTGCGGCTGGGGCGGCTCGCGGTCGGAGCGCCCGCGCCGGTCCCGGCCTGGCGTGATCCGTCCGACCCGCGCCACGCGATCACCGTCGAGCAGCTGATGCGGATGACGAGCGGGCTCGCGCTCGACGAGACCAACAGCGGCTTCGACCCGGCCTCGCGGATGCTGTTCACCGAGCCGGACATGGCGGGCTTCGCCCAGTCGGCCGCGCTCGCCGCGCCGCCCGGTACGCGCTACCACTACAGCAGCCCGAGCACCCTGATCCTCTCCCGGGTCATCCGAGGCGCGGTCGGGGGCCGCGCGGAGGACGTGCGGCGCTTCGCGGAGCGCGAGCTGTTCGCCCCGCTCGGCATGCGCGGGGTGACCCTCGAGTTCGACGCGACCGGCACCCAGGTCGGCTCGACCTACATGTACGCGACGGCCCGGGACTTGGCGCGCTTCGGCCTGCTCTACGCCAATGACGGCGTCGCGAACGGGCGCCGGATCCTTCCCGAGGGCTGGGTCGCGTATTCCGCCTCGCCCACCCCGGGCTCGCGCGACGGGTACGCCGCCGGCTTCTTCACCAACCGCGGCGAGAGCGAGTTCGGCCGGCTCCGCGTGCGGGGCGGCATGCCCGCCGACTCGTTCTTCGCCTCCGGCACCCAGGGCCAGCGCATCGTCGTCGCCCCCGTCCGCCGGCTCGTGGTGGTCCGGCTGGGTCGCTCGCAAGACTGGGAGACCTTCGACATCCGCGGCCTGATCCGCCTGGTCGCCGACGTCGACCGGGCGCTCTCCGGTGCCGCCCGCTAGCTCGACGCCCGGCGCCCCCGCCGCCACCGCCCGACCTCCTGGCTCACGAGCTGGAAGGCGTTGGTCGAGGTCCAGTAGAGGACCATGCCGGCGGGGAACGTGTAGAAGAGCAGGAAGAAGAGCCCGGTCATGGACGCGAGGTTCCGGCGCTGGCGGCGGACGAGCGCCGGGGTGAGCACCCGGGAGCGGAACCGGAGCAGGGTCGCGAGCGAGACACCGCTCATCAGGAACGGCAGCAGGTTGAGCTCGCACCCGAAGAAGGGCACGCACGCGGGCAGCGGGGCGAGCGCGTCCGGGCGCGACAGATCCGCGATCCAGAGGAACCGCGCGCGGTAGAGGTCGATGTCCTCCGCGAGCATGTCGAAGACCGCGATGAAGACCGGGATCTGGATCAGGAAGCCGGCCAGGCTCTGCAGCGTGTAGAGCGGGTGGACGCCCAGCTCGCGATAGAGCGCGAGGGTGCGTCGCGTCCTCTCCTCCCCGCGGTGGGCCGCGTTGATCGCGTCGAGCCCGGGCTGGAGTCGCGCCTGCGTCACGTTGACCCGCTCCTGCAGCCGCTCGGCCACCGCGGCCAGTGGCAGCAGCAGCACCTTGACCGACACCGCGAGGGCGACGATCGCCACGCCGGGATGGCCGAGCAGCGCGGTCCATCGGCGGAGCAGCTGGAGGAGGCCGAGCGCGAGGGCGCGCAGCCACCACCAGAGCCCCGAGAGGAGCAGGCGCTCGAGCTCGGGATCGACGTGCCCGAGCGACTGCTGCTCCACCGGGCCCGCGTAGACCGTGTAGCGCCACTCGGTCGTCGCGGGCCCGGGCGCGGCCGGCGCCACCAGGGCCACGCCGGGCCCCGGGCGCGGCTCGACCGCGGCCCCGGCACCATCGGGCCGCGCGAGCATCGCCCAGAACCGGCCGCGCACCCCCGCCCACTCCCCGGCGCGGAGCGTCCCGCCGGGGCCGGGCGCCTCGGCCACCGCGTGGACCGTGCCACCCGCGACGGTGACGCGGCCGACCCGCTCGAGCATCGCCGCGAAGCCCGCGGCCGGCGGTGGGCGGAGCTCACGCCCCGGTGCCACCTCGAGCGCGGGGCGCGCCGTCGCGGCGAAGGCGGCCGCGCCGGGCCCGACCAGGCGTACCGTGACCGCGGTGTCGTAGCCGTCCCGCGAGGGCGCGAACGACTCTTCCAGGCGCACGCCGTCGACGGGGAGATCGGCCCGGATCGTCACGCGGGAGACCGGGCCCTCCGGGGCCCGGTCGGCGGTGAAGTGCAGCCGCCCGAGGTCGATCGGCCCGCCGGGGCCGTGCAGGATCAGGCGTGGCTGCGGCGTATCGCCGTCACCGGTGAAGCGGATCGACGTCCCCGACTCCGCGTCGGCCCGGAGACACGAGGGCCGGCAGGCGCGCCAGGTCACCGGCCGGCCTCCGTCGATGGCGAGCACGATCTCCAGACGCTCGGTGGCCACCCGCACGCGCTCGCCTGTCCCGTCGGCCGAGACCCCGGGCGCCGGCGCGCCCGCGAGCAGCAGCACCATCATCAGCGGTAGAACCGGCCCATCTCCTTCTGCGCTTCCAGCAGGGCGTCGCGGGGCCGTGTGGCGCGCGGGATCAGGTGGTAGTCGGGCCCGCGGATCTCGTAGTAGGCCGGGTACACGATGGTCACCCGGTCGGGCTGGAGGAGGGCGAACTCGGTGTAGCTCGCCGCGACGAGCCAGCTCCACGGGGCGTCGCTATAGAGGTCGTGGCCGCTCGAGTAGTCGGACGGCAGGTTGGTGCACCCGAAGAGCCCGGAGACGAGAGTCGGCGCCAGGTCGTTGTGCGACGTCCGGCGCTCGACGAGCCCGGTGGGCCGGCCCGGCCAGCGCAGCACCAGCGGGGAGTGCATCTGGTAGCGGCTGTAGGACGTGCCGTGACCCGAGAAGCCGAGCCCGTTCTCGTCGAACTCCATGCCGTGGTCGGAGGTGATGAGCACGACCAGGTCGTCGAGCAGCTTGCGGCGGCGCAGGTCGTCGAGCACCTGCCCGACCAGGCCGTCCACGAAGTGCACCGCGCTCAGGTAGAGCGCGGCCAGGCGCTGCAGGGGGGTCGACGGCGCGGGCGGCTGGAACATGTGGGGATAGTTGTCGGGCGGCTCGCTGGACACCACCGCGTTGTAGTAGAGGAACCCCAGGAAGGGACGCGCGGGATCCCGCTGGTCGAGCCACCGGAGCCACTCCTCGGTCAGGGTGCGGTCCCGTCCGCTCGAGCCCGGGTAGGGCGAGTTGGTCTCGAGGCGCAGGTTCGGGATCCGGGCCAGGGCCGTGCGGTCGAGGCCGACGATCCGGTACACTGACGAGCTCGCGAAGATCCCGAGCTGGTACTGGTGCTGCCGGAACAGGTCCATCATCACGGGAGGCCGGGCGAAGCCGGCGAACGCGTCCCAGTAGGTCGCGGGCACGCCGTAGAAGATGGAGAACATGCCGGCCCGCGAGGAGTTGCCCCCGCTGTAGTGGGAGGCGAAGCGGGTCGCCCCGCGGGCGAACTCGCTGATGCGCGGGGCGTACTCGGGCGTGAGGACGTCCGCCCGCATGGCGTCGATGACGATGATCAGCACGTTGGGCATCGGCCGGGGCGGAGAGCAGGTCAAGGGGTGGAGCGGATACCGGAGCTCACCCGCCGGGGGCCGGCCGAGCGCGGCCGCGACCCCGCGCTCGCGGGCAACGACGCGATCGACGAGGCCCAGCCGCACCTGCACCCGGGAGTCGCGCAGCGGGAAGTAGAGCGGCAGGTAGCGGGTGAACGAGGTCACCGACACCTCGTAGCGGGCCTCGAACCACGCGTGCATGAGGTTCGCGGCCGCGAAGCACCCCACCAGGCCGAGGGCCAGGTAGCGGCCGACGTGCCGGGTGGGGGCGGTCTCGGTGCGGCGCCACACCACGCGCGCGAGCATTCCCTCGATGGCCAGGCCGAGCCCGAAGTAAATCCCGAGAAAGAGCCACGTCTGCGGGGCCAGCAGGGTGGCGGTCAGGATGCCGAGGTGATAGCGGTTCTCCGCGAAGACCAGGCTGTCGAGCATCAGGAAGCCGACCGCCGCGCTGGCCAGCACCACTCCGAGGGGCACCACCACGCGCGGTCGCGGGAGCAGCAGGATGAGCGGGAGCACCAGCAGGAAGATCGGCAGGTAGGCGAGCACTGCGATGTGGCCGACGTAGGCGAGCGGCGCGTAGACCCAGGCCGCCGTCGGGGAGAGCCGCAGGTAGAGCCACAGGTAGCGCAGGCCGATGAGACCGAGCAGGCCCGCGTGCACCGCGGTGAACCAGTGCGCCCACCGCAGCAGCCGGCGCCGCGAGGTCATCGCGGGCGGCCGGCCGCGCCGCGGCCCCGCTGCTGCTCGGCGAGGCGCGCGATCTCCCGCGCGCCCGCCTCGACGCTCCGGCCGAAGTTGAACGCCCACTCCTCCCGGAACGCGACGCTGCGCTTGCGAAACGACCCCGCGTCCCGCAGGAGATCGGCCACGTAGCGGGGCGCGTCGGCCAGGCGGTCGAGCGGCAGGATCGTCCCGAGCTCGTGGCGGATGCGCATCTCCATCGGCTCGAGGCCGAGCTCGCCGTACTTCGGGTTCCGCACCCGGGGCGGCACGTCGACGAAGAGCACCGGCTTGCCCAGGCCGAGCGCGTACTCGATCGCCATCGCGGACCAGTCGCTGATCAGGAGATCCGAGTCGAGCAGCGAGTCGCTCTCCTCCATGCGGTCCACGTGCCGAAAGCCCGGGTCGGCTCCGAACCGGGCGACCAGGCCCTCGACGAGCCGCGGGGCGAGCCGGGCGGTCTGGTAGTGCGGCCGCAGGATGACGCGGACTCCCGCGCCGAGCAGCGCCGCGATCAGAGGCTCACCGCACACGTGCAGGGTCGATTGCGGGCCCCACGTCGGGGCGAGCAGCGCGGTGGGCGCGGCGGGGGGCCGCGGCGTCCGGGCCGCCGCCGCGGCCACCAGCCGCTCGAGCCGCGGATAGCCGTAGGGGAAGAGGTGCTTGGCGGGCAGGCCCGCGAGCGCTTCGCGCCGACGGATCTCCGCCACGTGGTGCGGGCCCGCGCAGAGCAGGCTCTCGTAGTGGTCGTAGGAGTTCTCGTGGTCGACCATGTGGGTGCTCCCCATGCTGTGGAACACGTAGCAGTAGTGCACGGGGTGGAGCGAGCGCTTCAGCTGGAAGTTCTGCAGATCGAGCATGGTGAGCACCATGACGTCGGCCTGGAGGGTCTGGAAGAGCCACGTGCAGAGCGCGGTCGACCGGATGCGAAAGGCGTGGAGACCGGGCCCCGCCGGGGGCAGGGCCACCGCGGGCTCGGAGGTGACGTGGCAGACGGTGCGACCGAGCGGTCCCACCAGGACGTCGATGAGGGGCTGCAGGTGGTGCCAGTCCTGGTGGGTCTCGGAGTAGAAGACGAGGTTGCGGTCGCGGGGCGGGAGGTTCCGGAAACCGCGGTAGCTGGTCCAGTCCCGCCAGATCCCCACCGGCGGGACGGGCTATTCGTCCGCGGAGGGGGGGCCGTCCACCACTCCCGGCCGGGAGCCGCGCGGCTTGCCGCGAATCAACCCGATGAGCCGGTACCAGAACATCTTCACCGCGAGACCGACCGCCGCCGCCACCCCGATGATCGCCGAGAGGAGCATGCTGCCGGTTCCCGGATCGAGGTACGCCTCCGCGGGGGACGCGACGGCCAGGCACGCCGCGAGCACGCACGCGACCTGAAGGATTCGGGAGAGCGCCATCATGTGAGTGATCACGAATATCCGGAGTAACACAATCGACACCCGGACGCAATAAAAGGCGGCCCCGACGCGCCTCAGACCCTGAAGGTGTAGGTCCGGTTGGGGTCGCGCTCGATGTCGGGCGGAAAGCTTTTCCGCTTGTCCGCGAAGTAGCGGACCCGATGATCCCCCGCCGAGCGGCGGTTGTAGGTGATGTAGAGGACGCGCCGCCGCTCCCGGGTCAGGTTGGGCCCCGAGGCGTGAGGCGTGTAGGAGTCGAAGAAGACCACGTCGCCGGCCCGGGTGGGCACCGCGCGGGCCTCCATGCGGCGCATGTCCTCGGAGCTGAGCGGCTTCCACTCGTCCCCGATGAGCCCGCGGGTGTGGTGCCCGGCCACCAGCTCGAGGCAGCCGTTCTCGGCGGTGGTGTCGTCGATGCTCACCATCGCGGTGATGAAGAGGTCCGCGTAGGTGCTCCAGCCGGCCTGCTGGTCCTGGTGGGGCTTGAAGCCGTCGCCTCCCGGCAGCTTGAAGTTGATCTTGTCCTTGAACAGCACCGCCGGCTCCCCGAAGAGGCGCGAGGCATGGCCGCAGAGCTTGTCCCCGTCGCAGAGCGCGGCGAAGCCCGGATGGAAGGGGCAGAAGTTCTCGATCCGCTGCAGCACGCGCTCGCCTGGCTCGAGCAGGCTCGGCTCGAAGTACATCATGCAGTGACCGGGCCGCTCGGGCAGCGCCTGCAGCTCGTCGGTCCACGCCGAGATGCGGCGCATCTCCGCCTCGTCGAAGAGGCCGGGCACCACCACGAAGCCGGCCCGCCGGAACGCCTCGAGCGTCTCGGTCGTTTTGCTCATCGGGTTGCTCCTTCGGTGGCTAATATATATGCCCCCGCCCGGGTTCCGGAACCGAAATCCGAGACTCAGCCGTCGGAGGCCCCACCGCCCGGGCGTACGCGACGCTGGACCGGGAAGAAATGGACGTCCCAGCGGGAAGCCACGAGCCCCCAGAGCCCGCGCGGATAGACGAGCATCACGCCCACCGCCAGGGTGCCGAGCAGGATCATGTACCAGGCCCCGTAATCGGAGAGGCCCTCGCGCACCAGGAAGAAGAGCGCGGTGCCCACGAGCGGGCCCTCGAGCGTCCCGAGGCCGCCGATCACCACGATGAAGATCGGGTACGCGGTCCAGTTGATGCTGAAGGCCGCGTCCGGCGAGATGCGGAGCAGGTTGAGGTAGATCAGCGCGCCGGTGACCCCGGTCCCGAAGGCCACCCCCACGTAGACCGCGAGCTTGGTCCGGAACACGTCGATCCCCAGCGTCTCCGACCCGGGCTCGCTGTCCCGGATGGCCATCAGCCCCAGCCCATAGCGCGAGCGGAGCACGAGATACACCGCGATCAGGGTGGCCACCCCGATCGCGAGGGCCAGCAGGTAGGTCGTCACCTCCCGGCTCTCGCGCGCCAGCGGGAAGACCGCCTTCAGGGTGCGGCCGGAGCCGCGGCCCAGCGCGGGCGCGTTGGCGATGAGCAGCCGGCAGACCTCGGCGATGGCCCACGTGCCCACCGCGAAGTATCCGCCCCGGAACCGGAAGACGAGGGCCGCGGTCGGCAGCGCGAGCGCCGCGGTCACCAGCCCGGCCAGCGGCACGGCCAGGAACGGATTCGCGCCGAGGTCGTCGGCCAGCACGATGAGGGCGTAGCCGCCGAGGCCCACGTAGGCCTGCTGGCCGATCGACACGAGCCCCGCGTAGCCGGCGAGCAGGTTCCACATCTGGGCGAGCCCGAGCAGGGCGATGAACTCCACGAGGACCCGCATCGTGCTCGCGCTCCCCCACGCGGGCAGGCCGACCAGCGCGACCAGCACGAGCGCGGCGGCGACCAGGCCGGCGCGGCTGGCCCGCGTGGTGCGCTCGACGCGCACGGTCCCGGAGCGCACAGGAGGGCTCAGGCCACTCTCCGCGCCTTCGCGAACAGGCCCTGCGGCCGGAGGAGCAGCACCGCGAGGAAGACCAGGTGGCCGGTCAGGATTCCCCAGCCCGGCGACAGCTTGGCCCCGACGGTCTGCGCGACGCCGAGCACCGCGCCGCCCACCAGGGTGCCCCAGAGCGAGCCGAGCCCTCCGATGATCACCGCCTCGAACGCGAAGAGCAGCCGGTCCGGGCCGCTCGCGAAGGTGAAGGTGGTGCGGATGCCGAGGAACACCCCCGCCACCGCCACGATGCCGAGGGAGAGCGCCATGGCGAGGCCGTAGAGCCGGCGGTTGTCGATCCCCATCAGCTCCGCGGTCTCCTGGTCGTCCGAGGTCGCGCGGAAGGCGCGGCCCACCGACAGCCGGCCGATGAGCCCCTGCAGCCCGACGAGGATCGCCACCGCCACCGCGAGCGTGATGAGCGGGAGCCAGCCGACCGCGAGCTGCCCGCCGAGCGCCACGCTCGCGGTCTCGATGCCGCCCGGGTTGAGCCGGCGCGAGTCGGCCGAGAAGATCTCGAGCAGGCCGTTCTGGATGATGATCGAGAGCCCGAACGTCACCAGGATCGGCGGCAGGATGCCCTGCCCGAGCAGCCGGTTGAGCACCAGCGTCTGCAGCCCGTAGCCGAGCGCGGCCATCAGCGGCGCGACCAGGACCAGGGCCACGAACGGGTTGAGGCCGAGCGACTCCACCGCCACCACCGCGAGAAAGGCGGCCAGGATGCTGAGGTCGCCGTGGGCGAGGTTCACGATGCGCATGACGCCGAAGATGAGCGAGAGGCCGGTCGCGAAGAGCGCGTAGAGCCCGCCCAGGAGCAGCCCCTGGAGGATGGTGTCGAGCCAGGCCATCGTCACACCCCGAAGTACGCGGCGGCGAGCCGGGCGCGCGTCAGGTCGGCCGGCCGGCCCTCGAGCGACACCGCGCCCTTGCGGAAGCAGTAGACCCTCTGGGCCAGCTCCATGATCTGGCTCACGTCCTGGTCGACCACGAGGGTGGTGGTGCCCTCGGCCGCGATGGTCCGCAGCGCGCGGTAGAGGCCTCGCACGACGATCGGGGCCAGGCCGAGCGAGATCTCGTCGACCAGGAGCAGCCGGGGATTGGCCATGAGCCCGCGCCCGATGGCCAGCATCTGCTGCTCGCCGCCCGAGAGGTTCGGCCCGGGCTGGCCGCGTCGCTCGGCCAGGACCGGAAAGAGCTCGTAGACGCGCGCGAGGGTCCAGGGGCCCGGGCGGCCGCGGTAGGCGCCGACCAGCAGGTTCTCCTCGACGGTCAGGCTCGGGAAGATGCGGCGGCCCTCCGGCACCATCACCACCCCGCGGGCCACCAGGTCGTGCGCGGGCTGCCCGCCCACCGCATCGCCCGCGAAGCGCACCGCCGGCGCGGGCACCGGCAGCACCCCCGCGATCGCCCGGAGGCAGGTGGTCTTCCCGGCCCCGTTGGCGCCGATGACCGCGATGGTCTCGCCCTCGGCGGCCTCGAGCGAGACGTCGAAGAGGGCCTGGAAGCTCCCGTAGAAGGCGCTCAGGCGCTGCACCTGGAGGAGGCTCACTGCACGTCGATGCCCAGGTAGACGCGCTGGACCTCCGGGCTCCGCATCACGTCGTCGGGCGGGCCCTCGGTCAGCAGGCGGCCGGCGCTGATGACGGCCAGCCGGCTCACCACCGAGCGCAGCGCGTGCACGATGTGCTCGATCCACACGATCGCCACGCCCTCCCGCTGGACGCGCCGGATCACCTCGACGAGCTCGTGCACCTCCTGCTCGCCGAGGCCGCCCGCGATCTCGTCGAGCAGGAGCACCCGGGGCGCGGTGGCGAGCGCGCGGGCCAGCTCGAGGCGCTTGCGCTCGAGCAGGGTCAGGGTGCCCGCGCGGGTGTTGGCCCGCGCCGCGAGGCCGGTCAGGGCAAGGGCGGCCAGGGCGGGAGCGCTGGCCAGGCGCTCCGCCCGCCCGCCCCCGAAGATCCCGCCCACCAGGACGTTCTCGAACACGGTGAGGGCCTCGAAGGGGTGCGGGATCTGGTGGGTCAGCGCGATGCCGGCCCGGCAGCGCGCGTGCGGGGCGATCCGGGTGACGTCGCGCTCGTCGAAGACGACGGCGCCGCGCTCGGGCCGCAGACGGCCGATCAGGAGGTTGAGCGCGGTGGTCTTGCCCGCCCCGTTCGGCCCGATGACGCCGAGCGCCTCCCCCGGCGCGACCGAGAGGCTCAGGTCGTCGATGACCCGCAGGGAGCCGAACGCCTTCGAGACGCCCCGCAGCGCGAGCAGCGCGCTCAGCCGCGGACGCTCACGCCTGGCCGATGGGCCGGAGCTTGGCGGAGGCGGGGATGCTCGGGGCGGCCCGGTTGCTGACCACCGCCACGTCGAAGCGGAAGTCCTTGCCGCGCCCCCACTGCCCGCCCACGAGCGGGGTCTTGGTGACGTTGGGCACCGGCCCCTTGGCCCAGCTGATCGGGCCCACGATCGTGCCCAGGTCGGTCGCCTTGATCGCGGCGATCACCGCGCCCTTGTCGTCCGCGGAGGCGGCGCGCTTGAGGACGTCGGCGGCCACCTCGAAGAGAGCGTGGGTGAAGCCGAGCGGCTGGGTCCACTGCTTCTTCGTCTCCTTCGTGTAAGCCGCGGCCAGGTCGGCCGCGCCCGCGCCGGTCAGCGAGGACTTGAACGGATGCCGCGGCGTCCACCACACCTCGGTGGACATGCCGTCCCCCAGGTCGCCGAGAGCCTCGACGGAGCGCGGAAACAGCAGCGCCTTGCCGACGGAGGCGATCCTGGGCTTGAAGCCCTGCTGGGCCGCCTGCTTCCAGAACGTCGTCCAGTCCGGCGGGATCGGCACGCCGGTAACGATCTCGACCTTCTCCTTCTTGAAGGTGGAGATCTGGGCCGAGAAGTCGTCGGAGAGATTGGGATAGCGCCCGGGATCGACGAGCTTGTAGCCGGCGGTGGCCAGCGCGGGCGGAAA
>WNFG01003268.1_pt1 | contig 14211 bp, 10 predicted proteins | sample 5400431 | NCBI WGS metagenome assembly WNFG01 (sample SAMN13153346, study PRJNA577476) | soil metagenome | isolation source: 120 cm saprolite under Douglas fir tree site 2 hole 3 replicate 2 | place: USA:California | collected 2015-04-18
GTTCGGACGCTTACCGGATACACCCTCGGCACCGGCCTGCTCGGAAACGACTATCCCACCCGCATCATCGGCAACTACTACACGATCAAGAACAACCTGACCGCGCTTCGCGGCGATCATGAGCTCAAATTCGGCACGTACATCGGTCAGTTCCGCAAGGGCGAGGAGATTCGCACGCCCGACGCCGGAGCATTCACCTTCACTGATACGCGGTCCAAGGGCACCGGTGTCGCGCTGGCCGACGCGCTTCTTGGCCTCTACGATCGCTACACGGAAGCCGACGCCGCTCCGTATGTCGACATGCGTTACAACCAGGCGGAGCTGTATGCGCAGGATCACTGGCAGATGCGGCCGAATCTGAGCGTAAGCGTTGGCCTGCGCTATCAGTACATGCCGGGCATCTATGAAAGGAATGATCGGATCGCCACGTTCGACCCGAGCCGGTACGACCCCGCGCTGGCTCCGCAGATCGACTCGAAAGGGAATCTCGTTCCTGGAACGGGCCTCCTCATTAACGGGATGCCCGCGGTCGGAATCCTCCAGGCCGGCGTGAACGGAACGCCCCGCAGTCTTTACCGAACGCCGGGTAACAACTTCGGACCGCGTCTCGGATTCAACTGGGATCCGTTGAACACGGGCCGCACCATGGTCCGCGGCGGCTTCGGCATCTTCTACGACCGGCCGGTTACCAACAGCACTCGCGATCAAGGCGCCTCACCACCGTTTGTCCGAACGGTGGAGATTAGCGGCGGGTCGGTCGACAACCCCGGTGGAGGTGTTGCCAGCACCGCACCTCCGGGAGGCTTCGAGGCTGTCGCGACCAATTTCAAGATGCCGAAGGTCTCCGCCTACAGCTTCGGCGTGCAGCGCGAGTTGCCATGGAGTATCGGCGCCGATGTGAGCTACGTGGGGAACAAGGCGCGTCATCTGCTCCGCGTTCGGGAACTGAACTTCGTGACGCCCAGTGCGGTGACCGGGCTCGCCCCGACGCCGCTCAACGCCTATCGGCCATATCTCGGGTACGGCCGGATCGTCATCAATGAGACGTCGGCTCGATCCGACTACGACTCGCTGCAGGTGGCGATCAGTCGCCGGTCGTCGAACGATTTCTCGTTCGGCATCGCCTACACCCTTTCTCGCTCCCGTGGAGATGCGGACAGTGAGGACTCCACCGCCTCCTCCAGCCTTGCCCAGGACCCGCGAAATCCAGGCGCCGAGTACGGTTATCAGGACTTCGATCGCAAGCATGTTCTGGCGGTGAACTACATCTACCGGCTGCCATTCCTCCGATCCCGGGAAGGATTGATTGGCAGTCTCCTTGGCGGCTGGGAGGTCTCCGGCGTGACGCGCTACTCCACCGGCCGGCGCCTGACCATCACAGCGGGAACGAACACGACGATCTTCGGGGATCAGGTAACGCTGCGCGCGAACTACGTCCCAGGCCAGGATCCGAGTGGGGCACCCGCGGGCGGCAGAACGCAGAGTCACTGGCTCAATACGGCCGCATTTGCCAAGCCCGCCGCGGGGCAGCTCGGCACGTCACCGCGAAACGGCATCGTCGGACCGAGCTACTTGAACACCGATCTTTCCCTGTTCAAGGACGTGCGGTTCGCAGACAAGGAGAAGATGCAGCTCCGCATCGAAGTCTTCAACGTCTTCAACAAGAAGAACTTTCGAACGATCGACACGAACATGACCAGCGCCACCTTCGGTGCGGTGACGGCAATTGAGCCTCCGCGCATCGTGCAGCTCGGCGCCAAATTCATGTTCTGAATGAAGATCAACGATCCTTCGAGCTGCCGGCATGACCTCGTCAGCCTGGGCGAGGTGATGCTGCGCCTCGACCCCGGAGAAGGTCGCGTGGCCACCGCCCGCTCGTTTCAGGTATGGGAAGGCGGCGGCGAATACAACGTGGCCCGTGGTCTTCGCCGCTGCTTCGGCCTGCGCACGGCCATTGTCACGGCGCTCGTCGACAATGCCGTCGGCAGGCTGGTCGAAGATCTCATGCTGCAGGGCGGCGTCGATCTCTCGTGGGTCCGCTGGACCGCCGATGACGGCATCGGACGTCGCGCGCGCAACGGTCTCAATTTCACCGAACGCGGCTTCGGCGTACGCGCCGCGCTCGGATGTTCGGACCGCGGTCACACCGCGGTCTCACAAATGAAACCGGGGGAGGTTGATTGGGAGCGTCTGTTCAGCGGCGGCGTTCGCTGGTTTCATACCGGCGGCATCTTCGCCGCGCTCTCCGAGACGACATCGCTGGTCGCGCGCGAGGCGATGGACGCAGCCCGGCGCCACGGCGCGATCGTGTCGTATGACCTCAACTATCGTCCGTCGCTATGGAAGGGCATCGGCGGTCCCGAAAAGGCGCGCGAGGTCAATCGCGATCTCGTCGCCCGGGCCGACGTGTTGTTCGGCAACGAAGAAGACTTCAGCGTCGCCCTCGGCTTCACCATCGATGGCGTCGACGAACATCACTCCGTGCTGCCGGCAGATTCGTTCAGGCAGATGATCGACAGAGTGCACGCCGAGTTCTCTTCTCTGCGAGTCATCGCCACGACCTTGCGCATCGCGCGCACGGCAACGCGAAACGACTGGGGGGCGATCGCATGGTGCGACGGCCAGTTCTCAGAAGCCACTCCCCACTCTGATCTCGAAATCCTCGACCGCGTCGGCGGCGGCGACTCGTTCGCCTCGGGGCTGATCTACGGATTTCTGATGAACAAGGATGCAGCGTGGGCGGTGGAGTGCGGCGCTGCTCATGGCGCCCTGGCGATGACCACGCCCGGTGATACGAGCATGGCAACGCTCGCCGAGGTCGAACGGGTGATGAAAGGCGGAACCGCTCGTGTTAGCCGTTAATCGGACACAGCGGCTCGGCGTGGTCCCTTCTGTACGACTCTTGCGAGAATTTTGGTGGAGCTGAACGGGATCGAACCGATGACCTCCTGAGTGCGATTCAGGCGCTCTCCCAACTGAGCTACAGCCCCACGATGTTGGAAAGTATCGCTGCTAACGGCGGCCTCCCGGAGGAGAATTCCGAGGGGCGGATTATAGGGAGGGTGGGGGTGGAGGGCAAGCGGGGTGGCGCTATACTTCGGGCATGCGAAAAATGTTTGCGGTTCTTCTGCTCGCCATCGGTGTGTCCGCGTTCGCCCAGACGTTTCCGACCATCAGCCAGTTGCCGACCGGGGCGCCGGCGTTGCAGCAGGGCTCGGCGACGAGCTTCACCTTCGTCGTGGCCGGGGACAACCGTCCGGCTGCGAGCGGCGATCCGCTGACGCAGCCGTTGCTCGACATCGTGAAGCGCCTGGCCGCCAATCCGCCGGCCTTCGTGGTCTGGGACGGCGATACGGTCTACGGGAAGCAGGACGTCGGCATCGATCAGCAGTACGCGCAGTTCCTGGCGGCATTCAAGCCGCTGCCGGCGGCGGTCTTCAACGCGCCCGGGAATCACGAGATGGTGGTGCAGACGATGATCGCCTGCGGCACGACCAGCGATCCGTACAACGCCGAGCTTCCTGACTTCAGCGGGTCGATGATGGTCTCGTATCAGAAGGCCATGTCGGTGCCGTTCGGGATGTTCCGCTACGGGAACGCCGCCTTCCTCATCATCAATACCGACGACATGCTCGACATGACCATCGCCAGCGCCTGCAACTACAACGGTTATGTCGGCACGGCGCAGCTGGCGGCGCTGCAGGCGACGCTCGATCAGTTGGCCGCCGACTCGACGGTGACGCACGTCTTCTGCTTCATGCATCGCCCCATCAAAGACAAGGGCGGCTCCCAGATTGGCGCGCCGAAGGGCGATACGTCTCCATACGGTCAGCAGGTGCAGGCCTTCCGTCATCTGCTCGATCAGGGCAAGTATTCGAACATGACCTTCGTCTTCGCCTCGCACGATCATCTGCTGTATGTCGATCCGGCACCATCGAATCCGAACGGGCCGTTCACCGGCGGCGTGCCGAACAAGGGGGCGCCGGTGTTCATCGTGACCGGCGGCGCCGGCGCGCCGTTGAGCGGCTGCAAGAATGGGAAGGGGAAGGCTGGGGCGTACTACCACTACCTGACGGTGACCGTGAATGGGCCGAACGTGACGGTGAACGTGGTGCCGTTGTATGGGACGACGCCGTGTGGAACGTAGGTGCTTCGCGCGTTGTCGGTTGTCGGTTATCGGTTGGTTACGCTTCGCGCGTTGTTGAATTGTTCGGACAACTGACAACCGACAACCGACAACGCGCGAAGTGCAGTCGTCTCAGAATCTTCGCGAGATACCCAGGACCAGGCCGGCATCGGCGCTGTTCTGGTAGGTGATCAGGTTCTCGACGACGCCGGCGTAGGCGGTGAGGCTCTGGCCGAAGGCGTGCTGCAAACCGGCGGTCAGTTGGTACGAGCGGCGCGATAACTCCGGCGCGCCAATTTTTCGGAAGGGGCTCTGCGAGATGTTGATCTGAACCGTTGCGGAGGTGCGTGCGGCGATGAGGCTCGAGACACCCACGGAGTCGGTGATCACGAACTGCGAGCTGAGGCCGAGCGGGGCGTTGGGGCCGAGGACGAGAAGGCCGGCCGAGGCGTGGAGGCGGGTGCGGCCGAAGTCGCGCGTGGCCATCAGCTGCACGCCGCCGTCGATGGAGCCGGAGCCGTCGAGAGCGCGGGCGCTGCCGGTTGGCAATTCGACGGCGGCCTGCGCGGACAACGAGAGGTGGGGATCTTCTAGCGCCGGCAGCTCGTATTTGGCGGAGAGCGCGATGTCGCCGAGGTGACTGCCGGCGGGATGCTCGCGTAGGTAGGTGTGAGCGTCCGTGTGCAGGAAGACGGTCTCGTGATTGCGCTGCAGGGCGATCCGCTGATCGTCGCCGAGTTGCAGGGTGGCGTGGAAGTGTTCGATGAATGAGTCGGAGGAGCCGCCGCCGATTGTGGCAACCGGCACGGAGATGGCCAGCTCGAGGTTGTTTCCGAAGCCGCGATGCACTGCAATCGTCGTTCGGTGGATCTCGCCGTCGACGAGGAAGACGGTCATCCCGTCGTCAACGCGGATGAGCGAGAGCGTTTGCGCGCCACTGCGGCGTTCGGTATCGCCCTCGAGGTTGTGGCTGATCCAGCGCGACTTGGCGAAGGTGTTGGAATCGGCGGTATGGATGTCGACGACCCAGGCGTCCTCGTCGAGAACATGGGCGCTCTCGGGCTCGAAGAAGAAGAAGCCGTTGTTGAGGAGGTACTGATCGCGCACCGGCAACGGCCCGAGGAGGGCATCCGCGAGATCGCGCTGCTGCCCCGCGGTTGGCAACGCGAGAAGGGCGGTCACCGAAAGCACCGCGATCACGGTCAGGAGGCGCCTGGACATCGCTAGCTGATCCTGAACGTAAACGATGCTGCCGCCGGGGCGGATTTGTCCAGAGGTTTCTTTTCGAGGATGCGACACTGTTCGTGTGCTCAAGGTCAGCCGGGGGTTCGTCGCTTCGCTTTTCGGCATCGGGATGACGCTGCTGGCATGGTTCGGGTCGTGGGCGTGGCCGGGGTGGCCGGCCAGTCTGGCGTTGGATGTGCTGGGGAAGTACGCGGACTTTCCGGACTTGCCGCGGCCGGTCAAGGGGACGGTGGTCGTCCTGCTCATCATTATTAATGTGGGGACCTGGGCCGCCCTGGTTCGCGCGGCGATGCTGTTCCTCCCTCGGCGTGCTGAGGGATGATGCGCGGGCATGGATTTCCGTTCCGATAACACGCACGGCTGCTCCTCGGAGATCATCGAGGCGCTGGCGCACGCGAACGCCGGCACGATGTCGTCGTACGGTGACGACGAGATCACGGCGCGTGTCCGCGAACGATGCCGTGCGCTGTTTGACCGCGAGCTCGAGGTCTTCCCGGTCCTGACCGGCACGGCGGGGAATGCGCTGTCGATCGCGGCGATGACGCCGTCGTCGGGCTCGATCGTCTGCCACGAGGAGGCACACATCCGGCTCGAGGAGCTGGGGGCCTCGCAGTTCTTCACCGGCGGTGCGTCGTTGATTCCTCTCCCTGGCGCGAATGGCAAATTGAACGCCGGCGATGTGGAGGAGATCGAGACGTTCTCCTGTCTCAGCTTCGCGCAGACGACCGAAGCGGGGACGCTCTATGGCGTCGATGAGGTGCGCGCGCTCTGCGATGCGGCCCGGGCGCATGGCGCTCGTGTTCATATGGACGGCTCACGGTTCGCGAATGCGGTGGCTGCGCTTGGATGTGCGCCGGCCGAGCTCACCTGGCGTGCCGGCGTCGACATCCTCTCCTTCGGCGCGACGAAGAACGGTGCGATGGCGGCGGAGGTGATCGTCGTCTTTCGCAAGGATCTCGCCGAGGCGCTGGTGCCGCATTGGCACCGGAGCGGGCATCGCCTGTCGAAGATGCGTTTTCTATCGGCGCAGCTCGATGCGTATTTCACCGACGATCTCTGGCTCCGCAACGCCCGCCGCGCCAATGCGGCGGCGGCGCGGCTGGCAGCGGGACTTCGTCCGTATCTGGAGATCGTCCGGCCGGTGGAATCGAACTTCGTCTTTGTGCGCATCCCTCCTCATCTCGTCGAGACGCTGCGAGAACGCGGCTTCGACTTCTACGACTGGCAGATCTTCGGCGCCGATGTCTATCGGCTTGCCACCGCCTGCGCCACGACGGACGCGGAGGTCGATGCGCTCATCGAGACGGTGCGCACATCCACTTCGAGCCCTCGATCGTAATTGGGTCGGAGGAAGAGATCATGGCGACTGTCATGCTGATGCACTGGCCCGAGGTGACGAAGGAGCAGTACGAAGAGGTGCGGCGTACCGTGAATTGGGAAGGGGAGGCGCCGGACGGTGGGAAGTTTCACACGGCGTGGATGGGCAGCGACGGGTTTCACGTCCTCGATCTGTGGGAGTCCCAGCAGCACTTCGAGAAGTTCTTCCAGGATCGTCTTGCGGCGGGTGTGGCGGCGGCAGGGATCACCGGACAGCCGAAGGTGGAGTACGCGGAGACGCTGTCGGTTTTCGCGCCGAACGTCTGAAGGGGAGGGACGGCGGTGCGTTGGCGAGACTTTATCTCGGCCAGGCCGCCAGACCGTTCGTTTTCTCGCGTCAGGCTCAAGAGTGACGGAGAAGAGCGATCGTCACGAAACCCCAGAAGGCTGTGCTCGCTCACCGGGTTGCGATCTCACCGAAGGAGATCGCGATCTTCGGGACACAGATCGTGACCTAACTGGCGTAGGTCGCGATCTACCCGGCATAGATCGTGATCTACGAAACTTAGATCGCGATCTACCAAACATAGATCGTGATCTACCGGACAGAGATCGCGATCTCGTTGATCTTCGCAACCTGCTGATTCGAAGTCGGTTATCGCACGGGTCTTCACCACGTATCCCGCTTACAAGGCAACGGACGCCGTCGGGCCCAGCCCAGGAGACCACAGCGTGCGGCGCGCGCGCGATTGGTCAAGCTTTTGTCGTTGCTCCGCTCGCGTAGGTCTTCGTGAATGCGATCGACATCTCCGAAAAGAGATCGCGAACTACGGGACAGAGATCACGATCTGGTGGGTCTGCGGATCGCAACCTAATGACATAATGTCGGTTACCTCGCTCTTGCTGCGGCGCGACGCTTCCAGGCAGCCAACGAGACGGCTTCGCTCCGGCCGGCGAGGGAGGAGAGTCCGATCCTTCGGTCACTGCTCTTTGCGTCTTTGCCTTCGTGAATGCGAATAACTGATAGGTGAACGCGGCGATCACCATGAGTCAGCGTAAGTACCTGTTTCTGAAGCAGTTACAGATAGTCAAAAAACAAAGGTGTGACCCCTCGATCAAGTCTAGGATCTGCGGAACCAACGGCAGCGGGGTCGCTGGACAGCGAAGTTGGAGTTCGCGGAGAGCCTGTCGGTCTTCGCGCCGATCGGGTAGGGCGGCATTTTTGGAGGGCCGTGCCGCCATAAACGACGTCTTGTCAACTGTTCGCAAGAGTTAGCCGATGGGCGGCTTTGTCGGCGGAATATGCTCGGCGACCTCGGGCAGCGTGGGTAGAACCATTGCGAGCTCCTCGGTAGTTACGGGCTTCCTAATAAGAAGTCGGAAACCGGCCTCCGCGATGGACTGCGCGTCTACCGGCACGCCTGTGACTGCGACTATTGGGATGTTGCTGTCCTTCGCGTGCTCGACGAGATCGTAGCCACTCTTGCCTGGCATCCGTAGGTCGCTCAGGACCACATGGTACTCTCCTGATGCTATTAGTGGTAACGCCTCATCGACGGAGTTTGCAGCAGTAACGCTTGCGCCGGAATGCACTAACAATGCCGTCAATACTGACAGGTCCGAGGGGTTGTCGTCGACCAAAAGGATATTGACGTTGCTTAACGCTGTGTCTGTAGCACGGCGGCCGAAGTGCTCCCTGCTGGCAGAAGATGGTGCGACGCCTAGATGGGGGTAGCGAAGCAGACGAAACGCAACGATTGCCAGTGTCACGAAAACCATTGTGAATAGCGAGACTATTATAAACTGCATGCTACCGGCCTTTGGTTAATGCGTATATATGTGCCTTTCCGACGAGGGCGACAAATACGCTCACGGCCGCCGCAACTAGTTGTGCTTGAAAGTAGAAGGCGTCTGGCGGACGAGCGCTGTACCGAACCGAAAAATACATAAAGAAGAGGATCAAAGGCGGAAACCAGCAGAGGCCACGGAGGACGAAGACGGCGGTACGTCGTGCCACTATCGGGTTATCACCCAGTTCTGCAAAAGCCGAGATCGCCAGGGTGACTGCATAGAAGAATAGGGCACCTGATATTAGCGCCGACTGAAGGCCAGCTTTCGCGGATTCACCATGAATGCGCATGGCATCCCACCAATCGAGGTAGAAGCGCAGCAGCGAAATTATTAGTATGAGTGCGCTGTAGGTAGCTAGCGCCTTCAAAACACGAGCAAACCGCGACTCTCGCGGCGCATCATACGCGGTTGTCACAGCAGCCTCCCGACTTTGGTTTGGAGTAAAGGTAGTTCCTCGCCATCCTTCCGTCAAGTATCGCTTGGTAATTTTTCGGAATTGCCACAGCACGCTCGGGACAGGTGCTTGGCGCGAACTGACTTGTCCGGATCTCTGCTGGTCTTGGCTAGGTTTGGGAGCTTGCTACTGCGCGCGCACGTTTGGGGAGTACGACGAGTACGACGGTTCATCGTCGCGGGCCAGTTTTTGCTTCAGACGAGGTGCGCTTCGGCATCAGGCGCCCGGTAGCCGAATCTCGAACGTCGCGCCGCCTATTGCATTGTTCGATGGCGCGATCGAGCCCCCATACCCCTCTACGATCGCTTTGACGATCGCCAGCCCGAGGCCGGTGTGTGAGGCGCGTGGGCGCGTGGCCTCGGGGCGATGGGTGAAGAAGCGGTCGAAGACGCGGGGGACGTCGGGCTCCGGGATACCGCGGCCCTGATCGGCGATCGTGGTGACGATCGTAGAGGCATCGCGCGACAGCGTGATCGTTACGACGCCGCCGGGCGGGGAGAAGCTGATCGCGTTCTCGAGTACGTTGACGAAGACCTGGATGAGGCGATCTTCGGAGGCGCTCACTTCGAATGACGCCTGCGGTGCGTCGAGGACGATGGAGACGTTCGCGCGCTCGCGGAGGCGGAAACCGTCGACGATTCGTTCCAGCAGAGCGCGGACATCGACGTGCGTTCGTTGCTCGGTGGTGAGCTGGGCGTCGATGAGGGTGATTTCGCGGACGCCGGAGAGGAGCGATTCCATTCGGGCGATCTCCAGCTCGACCATGCGCAGGAACCGCTTGCGTTGCTCGGGCTCGTCGACTTCGGCGAGCATTTCGGTGGCGGTGCGGATCGAGGCCAGGGGATTCTTGAATTCGTGCGAGACGTCGGCGGCGAACGATTCGATGAAGCGGACGTGCTCGTCGAGCCGGCGCGTGAGGCGCTCGAGGGCGCGGGAGAGGTCGCCGATCTCATCGTGCTTTCGCGAGCCCCGGAAGCGTCCGCGCAGCCGTCCGCGGCGGTCGAGGATGGACGCGGCTTCGAGCCGCAGTTGGCGGAGCGGACGGACGATCGTAGTCGCCACGAGCAGGCTGATGATGATGGCCACGATCACCGAGATGATGAAGATGCGCAGGATGCCGAGGCGGACGGTGTAGAGATCCTGAAGGATGGGGAAGGTGCTCTGCGATGCCAGCGTGGCGCCGATGACGTTGTCGCCGACGCGGATGGGCTCGGCGACGTAGACGGTGACCGAGCGGCGATCGGGCGAGATGCGCTCGACGGCGCCCGATTCGCCCTGCAACGCGCTCCGGATCTCCGTTCCAAACAGGCGTTTTGAGCTCTCGTAATAGTCGCCCTCGGCAAGCGGCTGCTCGGTGGTCCGCGAGAGGTGCAGCGGGCGGAGCAGGGCCGCGCCGGCGCGATAGAGGATGTTGCGCTTGGCGCGGTTGGCGCGTTGCGGCGGCGGCGGCCCGCTGAAGGCATGGGAGTCGGCGATGATGGTGCCGACCGGCGAGATCACCCGCAGCCGGATCGGATCGAGCGTATTGCCGCGCAGCCGGTGACGTGCCAGCAGGATCTCCTGCGCGCTTCGCCCGGGCACTTGGGCCGAGGCGACGGCGGCGGCGAGCAGGCGCGCCTCTTCCTGCAGGGCGCGGCGCTGCGATCCGAGGAGGCGCTGTTCGTAGGAGCCGAGGTAGAGGATGCCGGCTACCGGCAGGAAGACGAGCAGGAGGTTGAACGCCATCAGGCGGAAGGCGATGCGGGAGAGGAAGCGGCGGAGGCGGTTGGTAATCCGAGTGCTCACGCCACCCATCGGTAACCCACTCCGTACACCGTCTCGATCGCGGCGAATGATGGATCGGCGTCCTCGAATTTGCGGCGCAGCCGTTTGATGTGCGTGTCGATGGTGCGGTCGCTCACGTACGTGTCGTTCGGGTAGCCTTCCTTGGTGAGCTGCTTGCGCGATTTCACGTGGCCGGGATGGCGCACGAGGGCGTGCAGCATCATGAACTCGGTGACGGTGAGGTCGACGCGCGTGTCGTTCCACGTAGCCATGTAGCGTTGCAGGTCGAGGGAGAGAGGACCGCAGCGCAGCGGTGCTTCCTGCTGCTGCGCGGCCGGGTTCTCAATGAAGGAGAGGCGGCGGAAGAGGACCTTCACGCGCGCGGCAAGCTCGCGCATCGAGAACGGCTTGCAGAGATAGTCGTCCGCGCCGAGCTCCAGGCCGAGGACGCGGTCGAGCTCCTCGTCGCGCGAGGTGAGGAAGATGATCGGGAGGGTGTCGCTGCGCGCCCGCAGGCGGCGGCAGAGCTCGAGGCCATCCATGCGCGGCATGGTGATGTCGAGGATGGCCAGCGACGGAAGCCGGTCTTTGACGACGTCCCACGCCGCGGCGCCGTCCGAGAAGGTGACGACGTCGTAACCGTCGCGGCGCAAAGCGAAGGCGACGGTCTCGCGGATCGTCTCTTCGTCGTCGACGACTGCGATGGTCTGTCGCATGTTCTGAAAGTCCCCTATGCTGCCAGTGAGCGCAGCGAGAAGGCAGCATCTCCGGTGGCGCCGCGCTTCGGTTGTGCTTGGGCCAGCGGTCGAGCGAACCGCACGGTGGTTACAGCGAGGTCGCCGCAATGCCGCCGGAGATCCTGACGGTTCTCCTTCGCTTCGCTCAGCGGAACCGTCAGGATTCGCATCAAGGACATTGTACGGTGCCGCCGCGCCGCGCCCGCCCTCGCCACAATCCCGCCACATTCCGCCGCCGTGCCGCCTCGTTTTGACGCTCGCCATGCCACATCGCGGACTTCTATTGATCCCATCAACGATCGAAGGAGACGACGATGGAGACCAACGACATCACTAATACTGAATACGAGCCCCGCGACTACACCCTGGAGCGATGGATGGTCCTGCTGCTCTCGCTGCTGTTCCTGCTGCCGTTCGTGGCGCAGGGACAGGAGACGACGACGCTCGACAAGAACGACCGCGCCGACTTGCTGCTGAAGACGTCGACGCCCGGTGTCTACCTCGTGAGCCCGGCCGTGAAGTCGGAAGTCAGCATGACCGTCTCGGGCCCGATCGTCCGGACCGCGGTCAAACAGACTTTTCACAACACCACCGGACACTGCGTGGAAGGGATGTACGTCTACCCGCTGCCGGAGATGAGCGCGGTGGATACGCTGAAGATGACGATCGGATCGCGTGTCATCGTCGGTGAGATTCACGAGCGCGAGCAGGCACGCCGGGAGTTCGAGAAGGCGAAGAGCGAAGGGCGCAAGGCGGCCCTGGTCGAGCAACAGCGGCCGAACGTTTTCACGACGTCAGTCTCCGGCGTGATGCCGGATGAAGACGTGGTGATCGAGATCGCCTATCAGGAGATGGCGCATTTCGAGAACGGCCAGTATCGCCTTCGCTTCCCGATGGTGGTCGCGCCGCGCTATTCGCCGCTGCGCACGTTTGCAACCTCGGTTGCCGCAAAGCTGCCGGGCACGCCGTCGAGTATGGGTAATGCCGGCGGAACGGTTTCGCTGTCGGTCGACCTTCAGCCGGGCTACTCCGTGCGCAACATCCAGAGCGTGCAGAAGGTGCGCTCGGAGACGATCGGCAACCGGCACTACCGCATCACAGCGGATGCGTCGACGCTGGACGCCGATCACGATTTCGAGTTGACCTGGCAGCCGGACCTCGGCACGGACCCCGAGGCCACGGTGCTGACGGAGAAACTCGGCGACGACACGTTCGTGCTGGTGATGGTTACGCCTCCGTCGCGCTCGCCGGTGCGCTTGCCGCGCGAGACGATCTTCATCATCGATAGCTCCGGTTCGATGGAGGGGGCGTCGATGAATCAGGCCAAGGCGGCGCTGCTGCTGGCGCTCGACGATCTCAAAGCCGGCGACAAATTCAATGTGATCGATTTCGATTCCGAGGCGCGCCCGCTGTTTGCGGACAGCCGCTTCGCCGATCCGGCGGCGATCGCGGAGGCGAAGGGTTTCGTCGAGAAGATCAGCGCCGACGGCGGCACGGAGATGTTGAAAGCCCTGAAGCTGGCGCTTCCAGAGCATGCCACCACGCCTTCCGGCACCGTGCGGCAGGTGATCTTCATGACCGATGGCCAGGTCGACAATGAGCAGGAGCTCTTCTCATTCATCCACTCCCGCCTCGGCGAGAGTCGTCTCTTCACGGTCGGCATCGGCGCCGCGCCGAACTCGCACTTCATGCGCAACGCGGCGCGCTTCGGCCGGGGAACGTTCACCTACATCGGCGACGTGCAGCAGGTGCAGGAACGGATGTCGGAGCTCTTCGCGAAGCTCGATGCGCCGGTGATGACGTCGATCGATGTGCGCAGCAGCGATGGCGCCGCCGAGTCGTGGCCGGAGCGCGTGCCCGATCTCTATCGCGGCGAGCCGCTGGTCGTGGCGATGCGCGTCCACGATGCGAACGCCAAGGTCGTCCTTCACGGCAGCATCGGCAACGAGCCGTGGACGAAGGAGTTGACGCTGCCGGCGCCGGGCACGAGCGAGAGCATCGCCAGGTTGTGGGGACGCGAGAAGATCGAGTCGCTGATGGATCACCNNCGAAGCCGCGGTGATCAGCGTCGCCCTGCAGCATCACCTCGTCTCGCAGTACACCAGCCTTGCGGCCATCGACCAGACGCCGCAGGGACTGAATCCGACGTGCAAGTCCGAGCTATTGCCGGCCGATAACTCCGCCGCCGGCGACCAGGCGGGCACGCTGCCGCAGACGGCGACGCCTGCCGCTCTGATGCTGATGATTGGAGGGTGGATGGCTGGGGCGGCGCTTATCGGGATGAAGTGGATGAGGTGAAATCGGGAACCGGGAGTCGGGTGTCGGAGAAGAGACATCCGGCTCCTGCCTCTGACAACTGACAACCGATAACCGACAACCCAAGGAACCCCATGTCCACCCGAATCCGCAATCTCACCCGCACCCTCCTCGCCGCCCTCCTCCTCGCCGGTCTCGCCACCGGCGGGGAGGGGCTGTGGATGTACGCGAAGGCGAAGCTGGCGCAGATCCTTCTGGAGACGTCGTGGCGGAGTGCGTTGGCCGGCGAGCGCGTCAAGCCGTGGCCGTGGGCCGACACACGCGCCATCGCCAGGCTGACCATCGAGCGCGGCGGGGCGGCCATCATCGTCCTGGCCGGCGCGAGTGGGCGGACGATGGCCTTCGGTCCCGGCCACCTCGACGGCACGGCCATGCCGGGCGACGCCGGAAACTGCGTGATC
>WNFG01013713.1_pt1 | contig 14206 bp, 13 predicted proteins | sample 5400431 | NCBI WGS metagenome assembly WNFG01 (sample SAMN13153346, study PRJNA577476) | soil metagenome | isolation source: 120 cm saprolite under Douglas fir tree site 2 hole 3 replicate 2 | place: USA:California | collected 2015-04-18
CCAGCCACTTTTACTGGTCGCACCGGGGTACGCCCAGCGGCCGGTGAACCGGGCTTGCGGGTCGCGGGCAGTTTCCTTTTCTTGTTGCCAACCGGTGCCGCTTCAGCCCGGTTGTAGTGGGGGCTAACCGGTTGGGTCTGTTCAGCGCCACCGAGCTTGAATAAGCTGATGGCCATGTTGAGATTCGTCGCCTGCTCTTCCAACGCCGCCGCCGACGCCGATGCTTCCTCGACCAGCGCGGCATTCTGCTGGGTCACTTCGTCCATCTGCAAGATGGCCTGATTGACTTGCTCGATGCCGGAGGTCTGCTCTTCCGACGCCGCGGCGATTTCGGCAATGATGTCGTTGACTTTTTTGACGCTCACGACGATGTCGTCCATGGTGCGCCCGGCCTCTTCGACTAGTTTAGTGCCGTCGCTGACTTTGCCGACGGAATCGTCGATTAAGGCTTTGATTTCCTTGGCGGCGGCGGCGGAACGTTGCGCCAGGTTGCGCACTTCGCCGGCGACAACGGCAAACCCGCGCCCTTGTTCCCCGGCGCGCGCGGCTTCGACCGCCGCATTTAACGATAGGATGTTGGTTTGGAAGGCGATGCCTTCAATCACGCTGATGATGTCGACGATCTTTTTGGAGCTCCCGTGAATAAGATCCATGGTCACTACCACTTTGCCGACGATATCGCCGCCTTTGATCGCCACCTGGCTCGCGCTCGACGCCAGGTGATTGGCTTGTTTGGAGTTGTCGGCGTTTTGCTTAACGGTCGAGATCAGCTCTTCCATGCTGGAGGCGGTTTCTTCCAGGCTCGAGGCCTGCTCCTCGGTGCGCTGGGAGAGATCGCTGTTGCCGACCGCGATTTCTTTGACGGCGACGGTGATGGTGTTGGAGCTCGCGCGGACTTCTCGCGGACTTCTCTCACCAGACGTAAAAGCTTGTCATTCATGGTTTTAATAGCGCGCACGATGCTACTATCATCTTCCCCCGCGACTTCAATACTCGTCGTGAGATCGCCTGCGGCAATTAATTCCGCGATCTTAACGGCTTTGACCCGGCGCTTGCGCATAACATTGCTGCGGATGATTAAGAAAGTAACAAACGCGCCGAGGGCTAATACCGTGCCCCCTATAACAAACAGGAGCGCACGGGTATGTTTATATGACCCGTTTATAGTTTCTGCGCGTTTCTCAATAACAGCCTTTTCATGAGCGATTAGAGCATCCAACGCGGCCAGCCACTTTTGCTGCATGGGGCGCACCTCGTTCATCAGCAGCTCGTTAGCCTGCTTGTTGCTTAACGCGGAACCGGTATTAACCACACTTCTAACGAGGGACGCGGCGGCACTCTTATACGATTGAATAGCGGAAACAAGCTTTTGTTCTGTTTCACTATCAGTCAACTTAGTTAAATCTTTTTCCGCTTTTTCGTACTGATCCCCTTGTTCGCCAATGTTGTCCACCTCTTGCTGTATGGCAGAGGTGTCGCTCAATAAAATAACATTGCGCACAGCGATCGCTTGGGAAACCATCGCCAACCGCATTTTCTCGGCAAATTCAACTTTGGCATGGTCATTTTTAAGAATGGTATTAACGTCATTATTGATCGCCGCCAGATAGCTACTGACACCGACTAATCCAATCGCCAGAGTCGACATCAATACAAAACACACCGTTAGGCGCGTGCCGATTTGTAAATTTTCGGAGAATATGGCTTGCATTACACCGCCGCCTCGCTGATCAGTTCCATTTCACGGCTGGTCATCAACCGTTCGATGTCGACCAGAATCAGCATGCGCTGATCCATGGCGGCCAAACCAATGAGATACTGGGTATCAAACGTGGAACCAAATTCAGGCACAGGCTTGATCTGCTCCGGCATCAGGGTAACGACATCCGATACACCATCAACGACAATGCCGATGACACGCTCGGCGATATTCAAAATGATGACGACGGTAAATTCGTCATATTTAATATTGCTCAAATTAAACTTAATGCGCAGATCGACGATAGGAACGATATTGCCGCGTAAATTGACCACGCCTTTGATGAAACCAGGCGCATTGGCGATGGCGGTAACGGCGCCATAGCCCCGGATCTCCTGTACTTTAATAATATCTATGCCGTACTCCTCATTAGCCAACATAAACGTCAGGAACTCATTATTGTTGTTAACCGTCACGGGAGCGCCGGATATGTTTTGCTTACTCATAATGATTTTTCCTCAGATTCTTCAGTAACCCTGTCGCTGGAACGACGTATCGGTTGTGATTTACCCTTGCACTATTCGTACCAACGAATTGACATCGAGTATCAAAGCGACCCGGCCATTGCCCATAATGGTCGCGCCGGAAATGTGTTTAATCTTACGGTAATTTAATTCCAGGCTCTTAATCAGCACCTGGTTCTGGCCCAAAATGGCATCGACAAATAAGGCGATCTTCTTTCCTTCCGCCTCGAGCAACACCAGGATGCCTTCCTGCAGGGAAGCGGGGGATGTAATCGAGAGAATTTCATGCAAGGTAAGCAAAGGCAGGTATTCGCCGCGGACATCGACGACGCGCCCTTGACCGGCGATCGTCTTGATTGCGTCGGTCCGCGGATGAATGGCTTCGACGATAAAACCCAACGGCAGAATAAAGATTTCCTGCCCCGCGGTGATGGACATGCCGTCTAAAATCGCGAGCGTTAACGGCAAACGAATCGTGAACGTAACGCCTTTTCCGTCGTCAGAAGCGATATCCAGGCTGCCGCCGAGACTTAGTATATTGCGCCGCACCACGTCCATGCCGACGCCGCGCCCGGAAATATTGCTGACCACATCAACGGTGGAAAAACCGGGCAAACAAATCAATTGATCGATCTGTTCAGGGCTGAGTGGCTTATCGGCATCGAGCAGCCCCTGCTCGATCGCCTTGGCGCGGATTTTCTCGCGGTTTAACCCCTGGCCGTCGTCTTTGACCTGGATGACAATATTCCCGCCCTTATGTTCCGCATGCAGCCACAGGCTCGCGACTTCGGGTTTACCTAAAGCATGGCGCACTTCCGGCGCCTCAATCCCATGACCCAGGCTATTGCGCACCAGATGCGTCAAAGGATCGATCAGCTTTTCGATCATGGTTTTATCCAGCTCGCTCTGCTCGCCGGATATCTGCAATTCGACTTTCTTACCTAACTGCTGTCCCAAGTCCCGGACCATACGGGCAAAACGGTTGAAGGCAAAACTTACCGGCAACATGCGTATCGCCATAACGCTTTGCTGCAGCCCGCGTATATTGCCTTCCAGTTGCAATAGCACCGCTTGAAGTTCGGCCGATCCGCCGGTTTCGGAGTTATCTCCCACCTGCTTAAGCATGGTTTGGGTCACGACCAGCTCGCCGACGATATTCACCAAATCATCTAATTTTTTAGTGTTGACCTGGATGGAGCCGTTGGCTGAGGATTCCCCGGTTTTATATTCGGCTGAGGCTTGCTTATCATGTTTCGATCGCGAATTAGCATCACCGGCGTTGTTGATGGCGGGGGACTTTTCGCCGCTTTTTACCGCCATTTTCACCTGCGCATCAGCGATGGGCTCAAGTTCTGTAATTTCCAAATCACAATCATCCATCACCCAATCAAACACTTCGGTAATATTGCTGCGCGGTTCTTTGGTAACCAGGTCGAGTTCCCAGGCTAAATAACTGATTTCCGGATCCAGATCTTCAAACGCAGGCAAAGAACAAACCTTGGTTTCAACTTTCAAATCACCCATCTTTTCCAAAAGCCGGAAGAGACGAAGCGGGTCATTCCCGGTCTTTAAAAAATGCGGATGCGGCCGGAACGTGATATGAAAGTGACACAGCTCTTGAGAGGTGAGTGGCGCAAGCCCCGGGGGATCATTTTCATCCGTTTCTGAAACAAGCACCGCGTTGCCTTGCAGTGCTGCTAACTTCTGCTGCAAGTTTCGATAATTAACCGGGTTTAATGCCGGAATCCCGGCCTGCTCCGCCGCGATCATTGCGCGCAAACAATCCACTGATTGCAAGATTACATCGATTATCTCGGCCGTCAGGCGCAATTTGCCGTGGCGCATTTCATCAAGCAATGTCTCCATCACATGGGAAAATTGCGAGATTTCATTAAATCCGAAAGTGCTGCTTGCGCCCTTTACCGAATGAATCGCGCGAAAGATGGCGTGCATCTTTTCGCTATCGCCGGTATTCTTTTCCAAATGCAATAAGTCGGACTCCATCAAATCGAGTCCGCTCAAGCTCTCGGCAAAGAAGGTCGGGTGAAATTGTTTTAAGTCTATCGCCGGCATTACACGAGAACCTTGCCTAATACGGATAAGAGGGAATCGGGATTAAACGGCTTTACAATCCAACCCGTGGCGCCGGCGGCCTTGCCTTCTTGTTTCTTCTCGCTCTGTGACTCAGTAGTAAGAGTCAGAATCGGTATGAATTTAAAACTCGGCATAGCCCGCAATGCCTTAATCAGTGAAATGCCGTCCATTTTCGGCATGTTGATATCAGTGATAACGAGATCAAACCGGTTCCCTCCCGCGGTTTTAAGTGCGTCCTCACCATCTGCGGCTTCAACAACGTTATGCCCCGCCCCGGTGAGCGTAAAATTCACCATTTGCCGCATGGTAGTGGAATCATCAACTACAAGAATGTTTGCCATAAGAAGCTCCGCTTAAAATAATTCGATCTTGTTATTTACCTTTGATTGAGAAAAAGATGTCGACTGGGCGTAAGTTGCATTTGCCGCAGCCTGGTCTTGGCGCGCATCTCTTAACCCACTCGTTCCTTTGTTTTTTGACCATCCCGCTTCCCCGACAAAGCGGCGCCGCAGTTTCTCGTAAAAAATATGCGTCTCTTCAGCGATGGCACGAAGACCCTGGCTTAATTCATTCAATAACGGGGTTTTTACATGTTCTAATTTCTGATGAGTTATATCCTGGAATTGGAGATCAACAATAATCTTATAAATATCCTGGCGCACCTCCTCTCCAAGAGCATTGATGTGCTCGATCATGCTAACCACTTCCTGATTCTTTTTAACCGCGCTTTCAGTCAACTGCGTGACGTTGTGTTTTATTGTGGTGGCGGCCGTCATCGCCTTGTTGGCTAGATTATGAATGTCTTCATAAGCGCGGCTTAAACTCTGCTGAATGATTTGCAAATGCTCGCGCATACGTATATTCAATTGATTGATTTCATTTGCATCACCGCTTAGCGTACCCATTCTTTCCGATATAGCAGCAGGGGTTAGGCGTTTCTCCGAAATAGCCAGAGCCATTATCTTTCCAATAACCGCATCCATCCGGAACAGCAAATCACCGGCGATGTCTGTCACCGCTCTAATACTTTCTTGATCAGCAGCGATATTTAGCGATGATCCGGCGAAACGAACAATTTCATCGGCTACTGCATTAAGTGTGGTGTCACTCGCATGGATATAGTAGGGAAGAACGCTGTCCTTCTGTGGATCTAAACCATGAGTGCTTTGCAAAAGACTTGTGGCATATTTCATCTGGGTATTTGTTTTATCGGTGATATTGCGAAAACAGCCGCTGATATTAAGCACCGCTTGTTCCGTCTGCTGCATTACGCCGTGAATCCGGCTTCGTACATCGTGTAATTCATCATGTGTTTTGTGCGCCATGCCCGACCAACGCGGAAGCAGCGCGCTAAGATCATCGCCAACACCGGCTTGCACAATCTGTTGACTGCCGGCAAAACCAGCATAATTGCGGTTTAATAGCAACCCGAGAACGGCTGTTGAAAGAATGGCTGTGGCTAAGCTCACTAGACTCGCCCATAGGGGTAAAAACACGCTAACCCAAGCCCAGGGCAATAAGGTTCCCGCCACTATCAAAATCTTAGGATGGCGATTTATCGCGGTAATTATCGTTTTAATCATTCAGCACACCTGGATAAGTCAGTTTCTTTTATTAACCGCTTAAGTAACTTCATTATTGACGCGAAGTCTTGCAAGTTCCGTTCCGGCCATCAGCATGGGCGTCAGCCGTTCATCGCCTGGTTCATGCCAATACTTTTTTCACCACGCTTAAGAGTTGCTCCGGATTAAAAGGCTTAACTATCCAGCCGGTAGCGCCGGCGGCTTTGCCTTCCTGCCGTTTTGCGTCTTGCGACTCCGTAGTTAGAACCAGTATTGGGGTAAATTTATAATCCTTAAGACCGCGCAAGGATTTAATAAGAGAAACACCGTCCATATTCGGCATATTTAAATCCGCGATCACTAGATTAAATTTCTTGCTCTTAGCTAGTTTCAAAGCCTCTTCACCATTAGCCGCTTCCAGCACTTCATATCCCACACTTTGCAGCGTGAAACTAACCATTTGGCGCATGGAAGCGGAATCATCAACCGCCATAATTGTTGCCATCGTCGTTCTCCTTTAAAATAATTCCACGGTCGGGCCGGTATCAGTCAGCATAGTTGTCTTTTGCCCCTCGCGTGAGGCGCCATTTAATGGCGAATGCTCGGCAGAAGCGGAATGCTCTTCGCCGGCACGCTCAAGCCAATGCTGATCATCGGATAAGGGGTTGTAAAAAAGGTTGTTGCCTAATTTGTGCGTATCTTCCATCAATTGGTAAATCGTCTGGCGCAACTTATCCATCGGATCAAACATTTGGTTAAGTTTTTGGCTGGTAATATCGTGGAACTGAAGCGAAATAATAACGTTCTGCACATCGCGAGCGAGTTCCTTGCTGATCGCGCTGATGCGTCCGCCGGTTTCCGCTACCTCGCGGTTCTTTTCTACCAATGCAGACGTCAGTTTGCTGACTTCCTGTTTGATCTTTAAGGCATGGTTCATGTCAGCGGCGGAAAGAATACGCATATTGCCGTGGGTGCTGCTTATGCCTGTTTTCACCGCTTTCATGTGTTCGCGGATGCGATTGCTGAATTCATGCGAACGTTGACTGAGCTTGCGAATTTCTTGCGCCACGATGGAAAATCCACGACCATTGTCGCCGGCGCGTGCCGCCTCAATATCGGCATTGAGCGCCAACAAACTGGTCTGGTCGGCGAGGCGCTCCACATCCAGCAGAAAGCCGTCGATCGCCTGGGTGCGGACTTGGACGTCATCCAAGTCTCCTACCATGCGCACGGATAATTCCGCTACCCGCACCACTTCATCCGCCATCTTATTGAGCATCTCGTCCGAAGTACGAATAAAATCTTGCAGTGAATGCGGGGTGCTATCGTTGGTTGCGCCTTGCGTGCCCTGTAACAACTCCATGGCGTGATTCGCCTGTACTGCGGCCTTATGGATAATCGCTTGAAAGCTGCTGCCGATGATATTGGTCGCCTGTTCGGTTTGTTCAATTACGGAATGAACTTGTTTGCGCAGCGTCAACGCCGCGTGGCTGTATTCCTGGGACATACTTGCCCAACGCTGTAACAATCAAGCGGCGCCCTTGATTCTCGCTCGCAATCGAGCGCAGTAAGTCGTCGACTTGTGGGGCTTGATCTTCAAACGCCACTTTAGGCAAAAGCGCGTCGATCAACTCATTCACCGGCGGGACCGGATCTTTTTCCGCGTATAGAATCTCATCATCCTTGGAATCGGCTTGACTGGCGGCATAATGGGTCACGATCGCGATGCTGATCATGGCGCTCAGGGCGCTCGCCACGGCCACCCACGCGGGGACAAAGGCCACGGTCCAAACCCAAGAACCGAGGATGCCGCCTAAGGTGGCATACCACCATCCCGGTAAAGAAATCCTCCCTATCCGCCGTTTAGCCGCGAGAGTACTCATGCGGCCATTTCCTGATTAGGTTCCAAGGCGGCCGTAAGGCCCAACAGGCGAACGGATAAATGCAGATAATCGTCCGGCGTTTGGTAGTGCAGGGGAAGTCCTTGTTCCTGTGCGGCCTGGCAAAATGCAACCAGCACTTGCAGCGCGGCCGTATCTACCTGCCGCACCTGTTCGCCGTTCAATATCAATGGGAGTTTCGCCGCCAACCCTTTGCTTAATTTCTTATGCAAAAGCGCGGCTTGCGAAATGGTAAGATTCTCGCTTAATACGAGGCGTACGCGATTATTGCGCCGCCTGATCTGAACAGGACCCATATACCAGCCTCAGTTAATTGAATATGACCTTGATCGTGGGTCCCTTGGTAACCCCGATCCGCCTTTAAACCCCGGAAAACCGGCGGCACGACAAGCCTTAATCTTGTTTAAGCTAACAAGAGCAATATATATGCCAAGGAGGTATTGAACGGGCTATGGCGCTAGCAGGGCCGCGATGAGAGCAACAAGGGGCGAAATGCCGCCGGTCGGCGTCTCGCCTTCATCTTGCACCGGTTTTCTACCATTTTTTGGTGTCCAACAGTAAACTGCTGTTCAGCCAGTGCCGAAAAAGGGAGTTTAGCTGTGCGCGAACTAAAGCAACCGATAAGCAAAAAATCCGACCACAAATTGGAACTTGGCGAAATTCTCACTGATCTGGTATCCGACGGTGTGATTTCACCGCAGGATGCCGATCCACTGCGTGCCCACAGGCCTGCCAAGATGCGTAGCGAGCTTCATCCGCTGGTCATTATTGCTGAAAAAAATCTGCTCAATGCCAAACCGCCGCACAAACCATTGTCGTTGGAAACGCTGACCATGTGGTTGGCGAAAAAAACCAACCTTAGTTACTACTATATCGATCCGTTAAAAATCGATGTGGCGGCGGTAACCGGGGTAATGTCCTATGCCTACGCCGCACGCAACAAAATCCTGCCGGTTGCTGTGACCTCAGACGGCGTCACTATCGCCACCGCGGAACCTCATGTCAGCGAATGGGAGAAAGAGTTAACCCCTCTCTTGCGGCAAAAGATCCATCGCGTCGTCGCTAACCCGGTCGACATCAACCGTTATCTGGTCGAATTCTACAGCCTGTCACGTTCTGTTAAGCATGCGGTCGGTCTGACCAACAACTCCCAGATCAGTGAAATCGCCAACCTTGAACAACTGGTTGAACTGGGCCGTTCCGGAAAACTGGACGCGAATGACCAGCATATCGTGAACATCGTCGACTGGTTGTTGCAATATGCGTTCGATCAGCGGGCCAGCGATATTCACCTGGAGCCGCGACGGGAGCAGAGCAACATCCGCTTCCGTATCGATGGTTTGTTGCACTTGGTCTATCAAATGCCGACGCCGGTGATGGCGGCAGTGATCAGCCGCATCAAGATTCTCGGACGCATGGACTTGGCGGAGAAACGCCGCCCGTTGGATGGCCGCCTTAAAACCAAGACCCCGGAAGGCAAAGAAGTGGAACTGCGCCTGTCGACCATGCCGACCGCGTTCGGCGAGAAGCTGGTGATGCGCATCTTCGATCCGGAGATACTGTCGAAAACCTTTCACGAACTCGGCTTGAGCGAGGATGACATCAGGCGCTGGGAAGGGATGGTCAGCCGCCCGCACGGCATTATCCTGGTCACCGGCCCTACCGGTTCCGGCAAAACCACTACCCTGTATTCCACACTAAAACAACTGGCCAAGCCGGAAATAAATGTCTGCACCATCGAAGACCCGGTAGAAATGGTGGAGCCGAGATTTAATCAAATGCAGGTGCAGCAGAATATCGGGTTGGATTTCGCTAGCGGCGTGCGCTCGTTGCTGCGACAGGATCCTGATATTATTATGGTCGGTGAAATCCGCGATTTGGAAACGGCGGAAATGGCGGTGCAAGCCGCGCTCACCGGCCACTTGGTGCTTTCCACGTTACACACTAATGATGCCGCCTCCGCCATCACCCGCTTGTTGGAAATCGGCATACCTTCGTATTTAATCAACGCCACCTTGCTCGGCGTTGTCGCGCAACGCTTAATGCGCAGCCTATGCCCGCATTGCAAAGGGCCCGGCGCGCTGGATGAAGAACTCTGGAAATCGTTGATCAGCCCCTGGAAAATCGCGAGGCCCGCCGCCGTGTCTGCCCCGACAGGCTGCCTGGAGTGCCGCAATACCGGTTACCGGGGACGCATCGGCATTTACGAAATTCTCACCATGTCCGCCGGTTTGCGTAAAATCATCCGCCCCGATACCGACATGGCGATGCTGCGCGAGCAAGCGTTAAAAGAAGGCATGCGACCGTTGCGTATAGCGGCGGCGCAAAAAGTTTATGCCGGCTTAACCACACTCGAGGAAGTAATGAGTATAGTCACTCACGCTGAATGATAGTCAACCCTGCCTGAGCAGCGGCTTCAGGTAAAGCCAGACATTATTTAATATATGCATTTGTGCCTCAACGCGCGGATGAATGCCGTCAGCTTGCATGAACTCGCCATCTGCTACGTCTTGCAACAAAAACGGCACGCGCGCCACCTCATAGTGCTGGGCAAGTTCCCCATAGAGAGTATAAAACCTGCCGGTATAGTCAGGACCATAATTAGGCGGCAATTGCATACCCAGCAGCAGTACCCGGGCGTCGTGTTTTTGTGCGATTTCTATTATCGCGGCAAGGTTTTTCTCAACTTCGGTTAATGCCAGGCCACGCAATCCATCATTGCCGCCGAGCTCTACGATGACAATGGCCGGCTGATGCATTTCCATAAGACGCGGCAACCGCGCCAACCCGCCGGCGGTGGTGTCACCACTGATGCTGGCATTCATGATGCTGTAGCGATAGCCTTCACGCTGCAGCCGCTTTTGTAATAGATTTACCCAGCCCTGCTGGACATCGATACCAAAACCGGCGCTCAGGCTGTCGCCTAACACCAGGATCACCGGCAATTGCGCATGCAACAGTGCCGCCCACAGCAAAACAAAAGTAATAACGGCAATAAGGAGTCGTTTAATCATGGTATTAGATTTTTCTTTACCCATCGTAAAAGCAGAGAATTTAACCAAACAAGTCATGAGTCCGGAAGGGAATTTAGTCTTGCTCGACAATATCAATCTTAGCATTATACCAGGAGAGGCGGTGGCGATACTCGGCGTTTCCGGTTCCGGCAAGTCCACCCTGCTCGGTCTGCTGGCCGGTCTCGATACCCCAAGCGGGGGGCGCGTAGTACTGGATGGAGCCGACCTCAGCCGTTTGGACGAAGACGGCCGCGCGCAATTGCGCGCCGCCCGCGTCGGCTTCGTATTCCAATCCTTTCATTTATTACCCAGCCTTACCGCGCTCGAGAATGTGATGTTACCGCTGGAGCTGGCCGATAGGGAGGCCCCGGAAGACCACGCGCGCGAAGTATTGCGCCGCGTGGGCTTAAGCGAGCGCCTGCATCATTACCCCAGCCAATTATCGGGCGGCGAGCAACAGCGCGTGGCGATCGCCCGCGCGTTTGCAACGCGCCCGAAAATTCTATTCGCCGACGAACCCACGGGTAACCTTGATCAGAAAACCGGCGAGCGCATAATTGATCTGTTGTTCGCCCTGAATCGGGAACAGGCTACTACACTCGCCCTGGTCACTCATGACGCCGCTCTCGCGAAACGCTGCGACCGGCATTTGGAGCTGGAAGCCGGGCGGCTACAGCCGCGCGCATGAGTACCCTTGCCTTTGCTTGGCGCGCCTTACGCCGCGATTGGCGCGCGGGTGAACTGCGGATACTCGCCGTGGCGTTAGTGATAGCCGTGGCCAGCGTCACCGCCGTGGGGTTTTTCACCGACCGTACCCGGCAGGCGATGCAACAGCAGGCGAGCGAATTATTGGCCGCGGATCTGGTCGTGGTCTCGGCAACCAAGCCGGATGAAGCCTGGATCGGGCAAGCGCAGCGGCTGCATCTAGCCCAGGTCCAGACCCTTTCGTTTGTCAGCGTGGTGCTGGCGCATCGACAAACCCAACTGGTGGAAATCAAGGCGGTCAGCTCCGGTTATCCCCTGCGCGGGCGTTTGCGGATCGCGCTGCGTCCGTTTGCCGCCGACGCGGCCACCGACACGATCCCTCAGCGAGGCCACGTCTGGCTCGATCCATATCTCATGGATCTGCTTGCCGTCTCGGTCGGCGATACCATCAATCTCGGCGCCGGCCGATTTACCGTCGCGCGCGTGCTGACTTATGAACCGGACCGCGGCGGCAACCTGTTCTCGATCGCGCCGCGCCTGCTGATGAACCTGGCCGACGTACCCGCCACCCGGTTGCTGCAACCGGGAAGCCGGGTGCGCTACCGATTGCTATTGGCCGGCGACCAGCAGAATATCGCCGCGTTCCGGTCATGGATGACGCCTGACCTCGTCGAGGGCACCCAGGTGCAAGACGTGCGCGAAGCGCGCCCGGAAATGCGCGCGGCGCTGGAACGGGCCGAGCAATTCTTAGGGCTGGCGTCGCTCGTCAGCGTGATGCTTGCCGGCGTCGCGGTGGCGACGTCGGCGCGGCGCTACGCCAGCCGTCATCTCAATAACAGCGCCATCATGCGTTGCCTCGGCGCCACCCAAACGTTCATCACACGCCTGTACCTGCGGCAAATATTGCTATTGGGTTTAACCGCCAGCCTGCTCGGCGGCTTACTCGGGTATATGGCGCAATTCGGCCTTGCTTACTTGCTGGCCGGGCTGATCACAGCGAGTCTGCCGGCACCCTCCCTGCTCCCGTTCGCGCTCGGCATTGTTACCGGGCTGGTAACCTTGGCAGGGTTTGCCCTGCCGCCGCTGCTGCGCCTGAAGGATGTTTCGCCGCTGCGGGTGTTGCGGCGCGACATCGGCACCCTGCCGCCGCACGCGATGATGGTATACGGCGCCGCCTCGGCCGCCATGGCCGCCTTAATGTTATGGCATATCCACGACCTCAAGCTGACCGGTTACGTATTGGGCGCTACGGTCGTGACCTTGCTGGTGCAGGCCTCCGCGGCTTATCTGCTGATCAGGATTTTGCATCCGCGCAGGCTTCGTGTAGGGGTGGCCTGGCGCTTCGGCCTGGCGAATATCTCCCGCCGCGCGCACGGCAGTATCGTACAAATATTGGCTTTCGGCCTCGGTATTATGGTGATCCTGCTATTATCGTTGGTGCGCGCCGATTTACTCGCCGACTGGAAGCACAGCTTGCCGCCGGATGCGCCTAACTATTTCTTGATCAACATTCAAAAAGCGCAATTATCGTCCCTGCAGCGGTTTTTTAATCAGCATCGGCTAAGCGCGCCGCAGTGGCATCCCATGGTGCGCGCGCGGCTTATCGCCATCAACGGCCGCGAAATTACGCCTGCTGATTTCAGCAACGAGCGCGCACGGCGTCTGGTGGAACGTGAATTTAATCTGTCCTGGACGAAGCAACCGCCGACCGGCAACCGTATCGTCGCGGGACAATGGTGGACGCCACAAACAGGAGTAAATCCACCAAGCGAGAAGGATGGTAACAACGGCCTGTTATCGGTAGAACAAGGTCTCGCTGAGACCCTGGGCTTGAAACTCGGCGACGTCCTCACTTACCGGATCGCCGGTGAAGATATCCGCGCCACCATTACCAATTTACGCGCGCTCAAATGGGATTCGTTTCAGGTGAACTTTTTTGTGCTGACGCCGCCGGGTTTGCTCGAAGACTTTCCCGCTACTTACATCACCAGCTTTTATCTTCCGGTGCAAAATAAAACCGTGCTGAGCGATCTGGTCAAACAATTTCCCAACATCACCGTCATTGACGTAGACGCTATTATGAGCAAAGTGCGTCAGGTGATAGACCGGGTCACCTTGGCGGTGGAATATGTGTTTCTGTTTACATTATTAAGCGGCCTCGTGGTGCTGTATGCCGCCATTCAATCCACCCATGACGAGCGCATGATGGAAAGTGCGATCCTGCGCACGCTCGGCGCCAGCCACCGGCAACTATGGCTCGGTTTAGCGGCTGAATTCACTACCCTCGGCTTATTGGCGGGCTGGCTTGCGGCGGCGGCGGCGAGCGGGGCCGGCTACCTGTTGGCAAGCCGGGTGTTCGACATCAATTATCACTTCGATCCCTGGTTGTGGCTGATCGGAATGGCGGGGGGTGCGTTGGGCATAGGCGCTGCCGGCATTTTGGGGATGCGCTCCGTGTTCCAAACCCCGCCGTTGCACGTCCTGCGCCGGCTTTAAACGGCCCCAGCCTTTGATTTCACGGCAAATTTTCGCTATCTTTTGTTATTAGGCGGGCGCAATAACCGCTCTTTATTGTTTATAGGTAAGGACCAACAGTATGGATAACAATCGGCTTGAGCGGCATTTCAGCGCCTACAGCGAATGGCGGAATGGGCTGTTTAAAGCGATTAACGAATTTAAAACCTGGCTGCAATCGCAGGAATTAAGC
>WNFG01002963.1_pt1 | contig 14205 bp, 17 predicted proteins | sample 5400431 | NCBI WGS metagenome assembly WNFG01 (sample SAMN13153346, study PRJNA577476) | soil metagenome | isolation source: 120 cm saprolite under Douglas fir tree site 2 hole 3 replicate 2 | place: USA:California | collected 2015-04-18
TGTGTTTTTCAATCTCCCATTTGCTTTCCCAATGGGTGATGCCGGTGTTGCGCTCAGCCCCGCCCACGGAACTGTAGACAAAGTGTTGCACTCCCGCTTGTTTCGCAACATCGGCCAGATTCTTGCCTTGCTGCACCTCACGTTTCGCTCCCACCGTCCAAAAATCCTGGACGCTGTAAATGCCGTAGACACCCCGCGACGCCCGCTCAAGAGACGCCACGTCTTCCAAGTCTCCTTGCACTACTTCGACGCCTTGGCGCGCCAGCTCCTGAGCCGCATGGCTGCTCGAATTGCGAGTAAGGGCGCGCAACTTCCATCCCTTGGGAAGCATGTGCCGGACGACAGCTCCGCCTTGCCGCCCGGTGGCCCCGGTAACGAGCACCGTTTTGTCAGTATGGACCATGGTTTCCGTCTCCTCTTTCGCTGAGTCTGCCCGCTTCGAGGCAAGGGAAATATTCTCATTCCCTCCAGGTCTCGCCTTGTGAGAAACCGGCCCACTTTGACATGAGCCGGCTCCGAAATACTACAGACCACAGAGTAGCGTTAGGCCCCGGCGCCAATCTTTTTTAGAGCTTCCAGGATTTTGGGGTTTTCCGATTGAATTCGCCCATCCATGGCCACGTTTTCAACTGGATATTCACGCAGGAAGATCAGCGTGTCCCCGATGTGGTATGCCTCGTCGACCGCTTCGGTAATCTTTTGCATCATCGCCCTCTTCTTCTCGGGACGGATGCCCGGAGGCGCTTCGATAAACAGGACTGGCATTTTTCACTCTCCTTTTAGGCTCGGGATTGTTTTCGGCCCGGCACACTCCGCTCTCGACGAAAGTGAGACGTGTTGGTACAATCTTCCGCCAAGCGCGTATCTACCGGGGCCCGCGCCGTGCCACGGCTTTTTGGAGACCGCTGCAGAGCGGCGTCATTAATAGAAGAAAGCGGCCCAGAAATCAAGTACAGGATGGAGCGCAAATGGCGGCTTGATTCGGCGCAGAGGCTGCATCCTGATTGTACCTGCGGGTACAAATAAAAGGAGCGCATGAAAGCGAGATTTGTGAGGGGCGCGGAGACGAGACTTCGGATCATTCGGACTGCCGCTGACTTGTTTCACAAACAAGGAGTTCGCGCGACCAGCCCGGACCAGATCATCGAAGCTTCCAGGACCGGGAAGGGCCAGTTTTATCACTATTTCAAAAGCAAAGAGGGCCTCATACACGAAGTACTTCAGGCTTATCTGGAGGAGATCAAGACACACAGCGCGCCTCTCAGCTATGAAGTCGGCTCGTGGAAAGATCTTGAACAGTGGTTCCGCGCACAGGTCGAACTGCAGAAGAGCTTTCAGATGACTCGTGGTTGTCCATTCGGAACCATGGGGAACGAAGTGACCGAAAATGACGAATTGACCCGTCAGGACCTCAGCCTGATCTTCGAAGTTGTAAAGAATAAGCTGGCCGCATTCTTCATCAAAGAGAAAGCCAAGGGCAGACTTGCCAAGCAGGCCAACGAAGAGCGAATGGCCGACTTTTGCATTGCCACGATTCAAGGCGCCATGCTCATGGGCAAAATAGAGCGGAATAGCCAAACTGTTGAAACGACCGTCCGGGAAGCCTTGGCGCATCTCAAGGGCTACGTGGTGGCGCGCAATCGTTGAAATGCAAGTGACTCAAGGCGATTTACGTCTTCGGCAGGGTCGCGTCGTGTAAACCCTATCTGCGACGGATGAAGCTACGTCTTGTTTCGATCTGTCCTTACGTTGTACGGTATGTGACGGCAATCATCGAACTCATTGAACTGGAGGGAACAACGAATCGTGAAGACAACGCAGCTGGGACACAAGGGACCCACCGTCTCCGTAGTTGGACTTGGTTGCATGGCGATGTCCGACATGTACGGGCCGTCGGATGAGGCAGAGAGCATCGCGACGATTCAGGCGGCCATCGATTCCGGGATCAATCTGCTGGATACAGGCGACTTCTACGGAATGGGCCACAACGAGATGCTCATTCGCCGGGCCATGGAAGGCCGCCGCAAGGACGTCTTCATCTCCGTCAAGTTTGGCGCGCTTCGCGGGCCGGACGGCGCTTTTTCCGGACACGACATGCGCCCGGTGGCGATACGAAACTTTCTCACCTACAGCTTGCGCCGGCTGGGGACCGACTATATCGATCTATATCAGCCGTGCCGGGTCGATCCGCATACTCCGATCGAGGAAATTGTCGGCGCAATCGCCGATCTGGTGAAAGCGGGATACATCCGCTACGTTGGCCTTTCGGAAGCGTCCGCGTCCACCGTTCGGAGAGCGAACTCGGTGCATCCGATCTCTGCTCTGCAGATTGAGTATTCGCTTGTAAGCCGCGGCATCGAAGCGGCCATCCTGCCCACTGTGCGCGAGCTGGGCATTGCGTTGACGGCCTATGGCGTGTTGTCACGAGGGCTGCTTTCCGGCTCCCCCATCACTTCGCCGAAGGATATGCGTAACCGCTTTCCGCGCTTTCTTGGAGAGAACAAGGAAAAGAATCGCAAACTGGTGGACGCGTTGAATGCGATTGCGGCGAGTAAGAATGCGACCGGCCCTCAGGTGGCCGTAGCATGGGTCATGTCGCGTGGCGGGGATATCGTTCCATTGATCGGTGCGCGACGGCGCAAACAGTTGGAGGAGTCTCTGAAGGCGCTCGATCTGAAACTAACGTCCGAGGACCTGGCCCGCATCGAATCCACAATTCCCGCCGACGCCGTCGCGGGAACGCGCTACTCGGAAGACCAGATGCGCTGGCTCGACAGTGAAAGGTCCGCAAGTAAGGCGTCATCAGAATTCGCGTAGGAGGTTCACTTGAGAATTGCCTTATGGACTCTGATGGTCGCCGCCGCATTGTCAGCCTCGTTAGCAACCATCGAACACTCGCCTGGGTGGCCCGGGTGGCATTCCACTCCCGGGATATGGGGAATAGTCTTCAATTTGCCTGGCTCTGCGATCGCCATTGGAGCGTCTGACACACTCAATGACTTTTTGATGTACTTCATCATGTTCATGGTGAATTGGCTTTTTTACTGGGGCGTGATTCAGGGTTTTGTATCCGTGAAGCGCAAATTGTTTAAGTAACCTCCTACCGAATTTTCTTTTCGAGTTCTGGACCGCGCGCCATTCCGCTAACGCGAATTTCCCACAAGAATTATTGATATTGCCGTAGGCCTTCTCCGTTGCATGCAGCCAGAGCGCAAGTCCGGCGCGGTCCCGTAGCACAGGCTTCAGCCTGTGTGATTTTGGTTTTCGCGCGCGTGGAAATGCACACAGACTGAAGTCTGTCCTACACGGAAAGCTTGCGCCTTTGTGAGCGTCAGATCTTCAGGATTTTTGCCGCCGTCCCACCCAGGATCATCTTTCGTTGCTCCGAATTCAAGCGAAGTTCCTCGACCACTTGCACGGGTTGGTCGTAACCCACTTCGAAGCAGTAGTCGCTGCCGAGCATGATCCGATCGACGCCAACCTGGGAAATGACGTACTCCATCAGAGGCTTCGAATGAGAAATCATGTCGTAGGTGAAACGGCGTAAATACGTGCTCGGCGCTTGCGCGGAGCGTTTGGCTGCCGGGATTACTTTCCAACCATGGTCGAGACGCCCGATGAGATTTGGCAGCACGCCGCCGGCATGCGGAAGGGTCACCTGGAGATTTGGATGGCGATCCAATACGCCGCCGAAGATCAGATGGCAGGCGGCAATCGTTGTGTCCATGGGAAAGGCGATCAGATTGGGGAAAGAGTACGGTTGCAACCGCTTGCCGCCTACGAATGGAGCCAAGGGATGCAAGAAGATCGGCAGGTCGAGCGCCTCAATGCGCGTGAAAATCGGCTCGAACAGAGGATCGTCAAGATCGTGGTTGTCAATATTGGTGCCTATATAAATGCCGCGCACGCCCGGGAGCTTGCTGACACGATTCAGTTCGTCGACGGCGCGGTCGGGGTCTAGCATCGGGAGAGTCGCCAGGACCACGAATCGGTCAGGATGGGCTTGATGCGCCGCGACGGCCGCGTTGTTCCACGTCATAGAGAGCTCGTGTGAAAGTTTGCCGTCCGCCCAATACACCATCGGCCCGGTGAGTGAGAGTGCATGGATGGTCACGCCCTGCGTGTCCATGTCGGCTAGACGCTGCTTGAGATCGATGAATTTTGCCGGCAATGGCCCGCTCGTTTGGCTGGGGGTTTTGAAGAAAAAGCCCTGTTCGGTCATGTGGAACTCGGAATCAAAACGCCGGTCCTGCGTGTTGAAGAGATCGAAGTAGGCTTGCGGGAAATAGTGGGCATGGATGTCGATCGCGCGTACGCCAGTCTTCGCCGCAGGTTGAGCGAGCGCATCGCTTACTCCGCCCACTGCAGTGACCGCAGCTGCCAGGCCCCCTTGCAGGACTTCCCGCCGCGACATTCCTTGATGACAGCCGCATCCAGCTTCCAACTTCATGGCGTAGCCTCCAGCAATCGTCTCTTACGGAATTTCGGTCGTACAATATATCTTTAGGCAGACCATACGGCGGCAGTCGTGTGGCGTCAAGCTCTGCTCGAACGGGATAGGGTTGCGCGTGGTGAAAAATCGGAGGCATCTAGTGCGTTTCTCACAAGAACTCTGTGGAACTTTCCGGCCGGCTTTACCGCAAGCGGTTAGAGCGTAGGTCCGGCGCGGTCCAGTAGCACAGGCTTCAGCCTGTGTACTGTCGATGGGCCGCAACTAAACCACACAGGCTGAAGCCTGTGCTACTCGAGGCCTCCATATACCGCAGTGCAATTCGACGCAGCAAGCTGACATCACTGAGCAGATGCTTCACCCACTCGTGAGATAACGATGCCAGGCGGGGACTCATTGACTGCGCTGTTCGAGGCGCGATGGTCAAGGTGCGGGAACCATGGCTGACACCATCTTGGAAGCCGGGCTCTCCCTCTTTTTCGAATCAACCGCAGTAATGTAGTAGTTATAGGTGTGGCCGGCTTGAACCGTAGTGTCTGTATATTGCGTCGCCGAAACCGGCTCAGAGTTCAGCTTGATATAATTCCCGCCGGGGGGATTGGTCCGGTAGACATAGTAGCCCGCCACAGGAGATGTATTCGCTGCCCAGGATAGGGTCACCGAATGAGGTCCATCCCGCACATCCAGAGCCGCGGCACGTTTTTTCCCGCATCCCGTTAGAACCAACGCCACGACGGCCCAGAAAAGCGATGCAACGAAAACGTGAGAGGACGGTTGGCGGAAGTTAGGTCTCATGTAACAAACCGGAGTATACATCAGGTGTGGATTGCCCTTATGGAGGGCCGCTCTGCATTTCCTCTGATTGCGCCTGCGTATACCGCCAATCCGCGCTCTGCCTGGGAAGTTGCTGAAGGGGATGGCGAAACCGCGTGTGGGGCGGGAAATAATCGAAGTCAGTGTACAATGCACGTGCTTACGGAGTCACAACGCGGGTAGTAGTTTATATATACCTGTCTACGTTTATTGCTATCCTGACTCGAGAAAAGTCTTTCGGGAAAAGGTCCGGTTGATCGATGGATAAAATCATCGTGAGCGCGAGCGAAGTCACAGAGGTCAAGGAGGCGCCTGAGCAGGGGCCGCGAGTTGAAGCGAAGCTCCCCCCCGCGATCCCCTGGTGGGGCAGGCTGATCATGGCTCCTCTTGTGGTCTTGCTTCCTGTCCTCTGCCTGATTGCGATCATTTTGAGGGTTGCCTTCCGAAATCAGCCTCCGAGAACGCGTCTGGCCTGGACTTCCTACCTCTCGACGTTGCTGATCATCAGTGGGTTCCTGACGTCAGCGGCGGCTGTTGTGACGTTTTCGCTCGGGCCGATTCCGGCGATCGTTAGCTCAGGCATGGCGGAGCTGGATGAGCGGACGAAATTCCCCGAGTTGCCGTCCAGTTCAGCGTTGAGCGGGTCCGATGCGGCACAACAGCTCAAGACTCTCGTGGCGGTCATTACGCCCGCAGCAGGAACTTTGTTTGGCAGGCGCGAAATTCCGTCGGACAGCTTTGGCGCCGGAATGTTGTTACATGCAAATTCAGACGGATACCTGTTCGCGACGGCGCGGCACGTGGTAGGGAGCGCCGACCTGGACTTGCGCAAGAAAACACCGCGCGCACTGGTTTCCATGGCCTCCGGTGTGTGGGCGGGAGCAGACGTGATCGCGCGCCATACGAGCCTGGATCTGGTCCTACTGTGGATGCCCCGGCATTCGGGAAAGATGGAATTCACGCAACCGATCGCAAACGCGAAACAGGGCGAATCGATTTTCGTGATCGGCCATCCGGAAGGCCTCAAGTTCACGCTGAGCACCGGCATCATCTCCCGGATGGAAGAAAGCATTCTGCAAATTACCGCCCCGGTGAGCCCCGGAAACAGTGGCGGCCCTGTCTACGATCCGCAAGGAAACCTGGTGGGCGTGGTCAATGAAACCGTGGACAAGAGCCTCAAGCCCAACGCGGAGAACATCAATTTTGCGGTGACGGCACAGGCTTTCCTGCACGAAAGCGGATGGGAATTCGTACAGGGGGGACGCGAGAAGCTGCAGGAGTTCGTGCGCGATATGACCGAGGGCGGAAAGCTGCGAAGCCAATGCTGCAAGAGGTTCCGGTGAACTCACATTTCACCATGGAAACGAGAAAACATGCCCTCGATTAACGTCACTGTCTACGACTCCACAGAAAACAAGCGCGTTCCAGTAGAACTGCCGAATGACGCCCCGTGTAATAAGATTATCTCGGTGCTCGTTCAGAAATTGAAACTCCCCACGAATGGTCCCGATGGCGCCCCGCTCAGCTACAAATTCCACCATAAGAATTCCGGCCGCCAGATCCAGGACTCTCAAACTCTGGCGGAAGCTTTGGTTCAGGATGGAGACATTCTGCGGCTGCAACCGGAAATTACGGCGGGATTCGCGTGACACATCCGCCCACTGTCACCGTCGGCGCGCAGGACATCCATGAGGATCGTTACAGCCGATTGAGCCTGATCCCCTGGTGGGATCAGCAGAAAATACGGGGCACGCGCGTGCTGGTGATTGGTGCGGGGGCCTTGGGAAATGAGATCCTGAAAAACCTGGCACTCCTCGGATTCGAGAAGATCGTGGTCGTTGATTTTGACAAGATCGAGGAATCGAATCTTTCACGATCCGTTCTTTTTCGAAGCGAGGATGTCGGCCAGTTCAAGGCACATGTAGCAGCTCGGGGCGCCGCGGCGATTTCACCTCTCACTGAGGTTCGTCCTTTAGTCGCAAACGTGGTGCACGATTGCGGCCTTGGGTTGATCGCGTGGAGTGACGTCATTCTGGCCGGCCTCGACAACCGCGAAGCCAGGCTGTGGATCAACCGGTCGGCTTGGAAGATGAATCGGCCGTGGATCGATGGCGCCATTGAAGGCATCAACGGAGTGGCGCGCGTGTTCCTGCCAGGCTCAGCCCCATGCTACGAATGCACGCTAGGGGAGATGGATTGGAAATTACTGGAACAGCGAATGTCCTGCAACTTGCTCCTTCGAGAAGCCAATGCCGAAGGAAAAGTTCCGACCACTCCCACAATATCATCGATCATCGCGGGCATCCAGGTGCAGGAAGCCGTCAAGCTCATCCACGGGTTACCGACGATTGCGAGTCGGGGATACATTTTTGAAGGGTTGAACCACACTTCCTACCTCGTCGAATACACGGCCAATCCCGACTGCATGAGCCATTACACGCACGAGCGGATTGTTGAGTTGCCGCAACGCTCTTCGGAGTTGACACTCGCCCAGCTCCTCGAGCGCGGCAAGAAAGATCTTGACGCTGGCGAGGTGACCATCGAATTCAGCCGCGACATCGTTCATAAGCTCGTTTGCCCGCAATGCGGCGCGGCGGAAGAGCGGTTCGCTCCCGTGGGTAGCATACGATTTGACGAAGGCCGATGTCCCGCGGACGGCCAGATGCGCGCGGTTTCCACCGCTCATAGTTTTTTCGGCGGCGAATCTTTCGGCGGGCGGACTCTCGACAAACTGGGCCTTCCGCTGTTCGACGTATTTACAGCGCGTGCCGCCGACCGCGAGATCTCGTACTTGATCGGCGGCGACAGAGAACAGGTGCTCGGTCTGCATTCGTCGGATCAAAGAGGATAAGGGTGCCGAAATCGAATCCCACGCTCGCGCAACCCGCCGTCCTGGTGGACGGAGAAGTCATCCGCCAGATTCACCAGCATGCCCGGTCCTGCAGCAAGACGGAAGTCTGCGGCGTGCTGATCGGCGATGAACGCAAGAACTCCGTCGTCATTGAGGCCTGCATCGCAGGCCTGAATGCCGCGCAAGCAGGCACGCACGTGACTTTTACCCAGGACACCTGGGAGCATATCTATAAAACGAAGGACAAGGATTACCCCAATCAACGAATCGTCGGCTGGTACCACTCGCACCCTGGATTTGGCGTCTTTCTTTCCGACCACGACACTTTCATCCATAAGAATTTCTTCTCGTCGCCGCTGCAGGTTGCCTGGGTCTACGATCCGCACAGCGACGAGGAAGGATGCTTCGGCTGGCTCGGCAATCGCATTGAGAGGCTTTCGGAAATTTCAGTGAAGGACCATAAGGGTGGCGAAGAAGCGGGCGAATCTGGCAAGCCGGAGCCGGTGGGCGCGCAGGACGACGGGGAGGAGATGGATGCAGCACCTATGGAGGAAGACCCTCCTCCTGCATGGGTGCGCAAGACGCTCCTGGTCGCGTCGCATTTGTTGGTCCTGGCGATTGGATTTCTTCTCGCCTGGTTTCTTTTTCCACGAGTGCTCGTCCTCCCAGTTCCGGTCGATCCGCAAACGGGGCGGCCACTAATACAAAGCCCGGCTGGCGATCCAGGAGCGACGTCTCAACCCAGCGTTAGTTCCAGCCCTTCGAGTACGGACTCGAATCGCAAGGGCGACACGCCACCGCCGCCTGCCCGGGATAGCGACAAGGTGAACAATGCCCCCAGACAATGACGACAAAGCGATAAAGATCACACTGGAGGACTTGGCCGGAGTCGCAACTTCGGAGGCAACCACGTCCAATACTCCGGCGGGGCAGGTTGCGGCCGGGGCAAAAAATTATGGCAGCGTCACTGAGGCGGCTGAACAAGCGGAACCTGTTTCGGAAGACCACGGCAGTATTCTCTTAAAGGGCTGGTTCTATCTTGGATTGGCGGGCCTCGTGGGCGCGTTCCTGGGCTGGTCAATTGTCGAGCCTGGCTTTGTGGATGGTGGGGGGCGTCACTGGGGAAACACATGGATCATGCCGCTGATTGTAACCATGCTCTGTCTCGGCTTCGGGATTGCCGAGAGCATTGTCGAGCGCTCGGTCCGAAAGGCTCTGATCCGTGCAGCAATGTCCCTTCCGCTCGGCGTGATTCTCGGATTCATGTTTTCCGCGGTTGCCGACTTGATCTTTGCGATCGCGGTAGAGATTTGCGTCAGCGCCGGCGTTCAATCCACGCGCAATCCCGCATTTTGGATCGCCCGCGGGATTGGGTGGATGGTGCTGGGGGCTGCCGGGGGCGCGGTCTACGGCATCGTTGGCCAATCCTCCAAGAAAGCGCTGTACGGGATTCTGGGCGGTGTGATCGGCGCCGGACTAGGCGGCATTATTTTCGATCCGATTGCATTGCTCACGCATGGCGGAGCCGCAAGCCGCGCCGTGGGGTTCAGCTTGCTCGGATTGGCGACAGGCGTAGCGATGGGCCTGGTCGAGAGCGCCTTGAAGGACCGGTGGCTATATGTGACCGCCGGACCTTTGGCCGGGAAACAATTCATTCTCTACAAGCCCCAAACCACAATTGGCAGCAGCCAACAGAGCGACATCTACTTGTTTAAGGATCCCAGCGTACTGCCAAAGCATGCGGTAGTGGAGATAAACGGGGCTCGCGTACAGGTCCGCGCTCTCGGTGAAATTCAAGTTTTTGGACGGCCAATCCAGCTGCAAGTACTCCAAAGTGGAACGTCTCTTCGGATTGGGCGGTATGGATTTCGATACCAGGAGAAGCACCGGAATTGAATCCGATCTGCCCATATTGCCGGACCGAAATCGGCTCTCTCGAAGGAGAGAGGATCGATTGCCCTGGTTGCGGCACACCGCATCACTCGGATTGTTTTCAGGAAAACGGCGGATGCACGATTTTTGGCTGTTCGAAAGCTCCGGTGGACGATCCCAAAATCAGCGTATCCGGAACCGATTTGGTGGAAATGGGCAATCCAGGCGCAGCAGAAGCGCCGCGGCAGGTTTTGGGTACTGGAATGTTTCCCGCCCCGCCGATGGAAGCGCCTCGCGACACTGCTCCCGCGCCGCCTCCTCCACTGCCACCTCCGACGGGCACGGCCCCGCCCCCTCCGCCTGCGGGGCATGTGAGAAATAGCTCCACTCCTTCGGCCCTTGTGGATTACTATTCGGCGAACCGCCCCAAAACTCGCGTCGTATTTGTGCTGCTGGGAATTTTTCTTGGCATATTTGGGGTGCACAATTTCTATGCCGGCTACGTACGAAAAGGAGTTGCTCAACTCTGTACGACGCTGTTTACTTGTTTCTATGGGGCCATCGTGAGTTGGATTTGGGCGATTGCCGAAGTGTGCATCGTGAGCAAGGACGCAGACGGAGTTCAATTCATATGAGGACACGAGCGGTCGAATGAACTATTTCATCAAGCGCGACCTGACTGAATTTGGGCCCTATACTTTGGCGGAACTGCAGCGCTACGTTGCCTCGGGCAACGTCCTGTTGACCGATTCCTGCCGCAGCGATGGCATGACGGATTGGATGCCGGTTTCCCAGGTCATTGGGACCATCCCCGTGCCCGCCGCGGCGCAGGCGCCGACCGCCGCCGCACAGGCGAGTCTCTATCCTCCGCCGCCCGCGTTGCATTGGGGGCTGGTGCTGCTGCTGACTGTTCTGACGTGCGGGATATTTCATTGGGTTTGGGGAATTGTGCAGGCTTCGTGGATGAAAAAGGTCCAGCCCTCAAGCAAAGCCATGATCTACTACATCGTTGCGCTGGCGCTGTTCGCATTCCTGTTCGTCACCATCGCGACTCCTCCTGGGCCTGTGCGGGCTTTGGGCAGACTCGCCAACCTGGGTGGCTCCATCGTTTGGCTGGTGGGCGCTTTCAGCATGAGATCCTCCATCGAAGAACACTACAACTCCGCCGAACCCATTGCGTTGCAACTGAGCGGGGTAATGACTTTTTTCTTCAGCGTCACCTATTTTCAATATCATTTCACCCAAATCGCGAAGATGAAGGAAATGCAAGCCACTGGACAGAGAGTGGGAATGTAATGCAGGCCCGGCTGAAGGCGAAGCTTATGGCAGCAGTCGCGCTGGCGGGCGCCTTGACACTCTACCTATTTCCTCCGGAGGAAAACACGTTCTATCCGCAATGCCCGATATTCCGTCTGACGCATCTGTATTGTCCGGGCTGCGGCGCCACGCGGGCGCTTGCGGCGTTATTGCATGGAAGGCTTACGGAGGCTCTGCATTACAATGCGCTGCTGGTTTTGCTTCTACCATTTTTGTCAGGCTATTTTGCGGTGGTATATTGGAACGCGGTCAAGCGGAACCAATGGGTGTGGCCGCGGCTTCGAACTTCGACCCTCATCTGGCTGATGGTGATTGCAGCCGGTTTCACGATCCTGCGGAACGCCTTGCCGCTTTCCATTTAATTTAGAGGACGCATGCTTTCACCGCGAACACGAAGACTGATGCTGGACCATGACATTCTCCGGCAACGGTTTTCCAATTGGCCACTCATCCAGATGAGCGGGACAGCCGGCATGCCTCCGGAAATGTACCGCTTTACGTACCGTGTGAAGGGCCTGTATGTTTCCGCGAACGGCGAAATTCTGGAACGGGAAGTTCACCTTCTGGAGGTAAATCTCTCCTTGGGATATCCACGCCGCGCGCCGCAGTGCCGGATGATTGCGCCGGTGTTTCATCCCAATTTCGATGAGAACGTCGTGTGTATCGGCGATTTCTGGGCTGCGTCGGAAGGCCTGGACGACCTGATCATTCGAATTGGGCGCATGATCGCTTACCAGGAATATAACACCAAGAGTCCTCTAAACGGACTGGCCGCAAAATGGGCCGAGCAGCACGCCCACTTGCTGCCGATTGATCCCCGAAGCGTCGCGCCGCCTTCCGCGGAGGCGGTCCAACAAGGGGCATCACAGCTGACCGGCGGGGGATCCCCAAACGGCCACGAGCATACGGAAAAGACATCGGAACCACAAAGTCCACTGCCACAAAAAATCGTGATCGAATCCTCCGATACGAATGAAAATCCTTGAGGCGCATGGATGCGCCCCGGGCCCGAGCTTGGTTCGGCCGCGGCTCGCTACTTTTGCGTAACCAATCTCCGCCATTCTGAAATTGCTGCTCTCTCAATACTTCTTTCGATTACTTCTCGGATAAATACGTCTTATGGAAACAACCCAGGATATCTTTTCGATTCAAGAAGTAGTTGACAGCAGGGAATGTAATCCGCCCGATCAGGAATTCATTCATCTCTTCAACAATGCTCATCCTCGAACTCGCTTGTACCGCCAGTTCTCGAAGGAAAAGAATTTACGATAGTGAACATCGGCAATCTCCTGGAAGCCCACGGATCTTGTCAGTTTTAAGGAAGCCGTGTTGGAACGAAGGGTTCCTCCATATAGCCGGCGAATTCCTCGCCTCTTGAGGTCTTCAAATATTCTGCATCGAAGCTGAGACCCTAGGCCCGTCCTCCGAAACTCTTTTCTTACTGCAATGTGCTCGGACCAGGCCAAGCCTCGCCGGAGCTTTTTCTTCAGATTTACCAAAACCAACGTGGCATGTTCAAAATTGATCAGGTTAAACCCCGCGACCTTCTCCCCGTCCAATGCAACAAGACACGGTTGACCCGCCGCGATTTTGTCCTTCAACTGGCCACGAAGCCACTCCGCGATATTTTCAACCTGCGCGATCACATCCACGTCTTGAGCGGTCAGAATCCTGAACGCGAAATCGTGCTTGTCGAAGTCTTCAGGTGGCTGGGTTGCGTCAAGCTTGATTCTGTAAATCCGGTAGACCTGCTGAAAATAAACGGAACGAACGAGATAAGCCAGCGCCTTCTTCGCCGTAATACGCCATCCGTAATCATCCAGGTTGCGCTGAACTTTGTGGGCCAGGCCAACCAATCCGGGTGAGGCGATCCCGGGACTGTAGTCTTCCCTCGGCGCCCCCCTCAGTATGTCCGGCCCAGACTTGGCATTTCTCGGGATATCAGCTTGATGGTCCATCCGCATCCACAATGTTAAACTTTTCGCATACGGGAATCATAAAAATCGGTCTGGAATAGTACGGAAGTTGTCCTGGCAGTCATTAGTATCGTGTTACGATATAAAGCAACAAGCTACACCCGTGTTTCCTCATCCACTAAAGAGGTCCTGACGCTTTTGCTGTTCGACAGGGCTTTCGTAAATGGAGCTTTCAAAGGCAGATTAGCACGCCCCAATGAATGGAGAATAGCCCAAAACTCGCGGGTGTTTCTTGTTATGAGATAGATACAATTCAGCGTCAGCCGCACTGTGAAGGACACAAATGGGGCTGCCAAACCGCTTCCAGAGTGGCAAATGATCGAAAACTTTGGTGGACGGCAGGGGATTCGAACCCCCGGCCTCATCGTTGCGAACGATGCGCTCTCCCAGCTGAGCTAGCCGCCCACAGAACTTTGGATATGTTAGCAGGGCTCGGCGCAGTTTCCAATCGCGCCGGTCCAAGAATCTGAGTGAAGAAGTGGCGAAGTGAATTACTGCTGCTGCGGTGTTCCCATTCCGGCCATTCGCTGGGCGATGATCTTCCGGGCATTCTCGTAAAGCGTCCGCGCCTGGGGCAAGGAATCAACCGCTTTTTGAAGTTGCGCGTCATCTTCGAGATCGACCTTGTACCCCTCCGTCAGGCCGAAAACGGAAATGAAGGCCTCTTTCCTGATCTCCCGCTTGATCCAGGAAAGATTCTGGGCGATATCCGCGTCGGTGTACTTGATCTTCTCTTTATCCAAGTACGCCAAAAATATTTTTATCGCGTTTTCGTCCGCCTCGAAATTCTTTGTAATTTCGGGTTTCGAACCCAGGAAGTTGGTGGTGAATCCGCCCACGCCACCCTGGTAGGCAAAAAAGACGTCTCGACGAAGCAGCGTTTCCTGGAAAGGATCGACCTTCGGCTGCACGGCGGACACGTCGGG
>WNFG01002966.1_pt1 | contig 14201 bp, 12 predicted proteins | sample 5400431 | NCBI WGS metagenome assembly WNFG01 (sample SAMN13153346, study PRJNA577476) | soil metagenome | isolation source: 120 cm saprolite under Douglas fir tree site 2 hole 3 replicate 2 | place: USA:California | collected 2015-04-18
CCCATGAAGACCGAGGCGGGGTAGGTGTTGAACCAGAGAAATGAGATTCCAGCGCCGACGATGGAGGCGCAAAACACCGCCAGCTCGGCGCCGCCGGGGACCTGAGCAATCCCGAGGTACTTCCAGAGCGCGATTCCGATCAGCCTTTGCGTTCCCCCGCCGGTATCGACGAGGTCCGCGATGTGGACGCTGGTGCCGGCGACGTAGCAGAGCACCGCGAAAGTCATCGCCGCCACGATGGTGGGAACGATCGCCAGCCCGTCCAGGCCGTCGGTCAGATTCACCGCGTTGGCAGTGCCGACGACGAGAAACCAGCCGAGCACCGGGTAGAGCCACCCGATGTTGGGGTTGAAACGATGGGTGGGCACGAAGGGAAGGGTCAGTCGCGTGTCGAGGAGCAGTTGCACGCTGAATTTGCCCTCGGAGGTTATCTTCCAGTCGCAGAAAAAGACGACCAGCGCGAGCACGTACACCAGGGTCTCGAGCGCGATCTTCTTCTTGCCCGCCAGTCCCCGCGAGTTGTTCTTCGAGAGCTTGAGCCAGTCGTCGACAAAGCCGATCAGGCCGTAACCGAAAGTAATGGTGACCACCGCCCCCACGGTGGGGGATCGCAGATCGGCGAAAAAGGTCGTCGCCACCGCGATGGACAACAAGATTAGAGCGCCGCCCATCGTCGGCGTGCCCTTTTTGATCTGATGAGTTTGCGGCGTGTCCTCCCGGACGTTGTTCTGTCCGTGCTGGGTAAACCTCAAACGGTCGATCAGCTTCGGCCCGATAATCATTCCGATCAAAAGCGAGGCGACCCCCGCGGCGACGATCCGGAAGGAGGGGTACTTGACGATGTTGAGAAAGCGCGCTGCCGGCGTTCCGCGAAGGTGCTCGTAGAGCAGATAGATCACGGATGGATCTCCTCGACGACCCCTCCGCCCAGCTGTTGCACCACCCGCTCGAGGCGCATCCCGCGGCTTCCTTTGACGAGGACGAAGTCCCCCTTCTGGAGCCTGGGGCGAAGCCAATCGAGAAGCCCCTCCAGCTCTTCGAAGTGAGCGGCGTCGGACCCCAACCCGACCGCGGTGCGGCGACCTTCCCCGAAGCGCGGACCGAAAAATGCCACCACCTGCGCCGATCTCGACGCCAACTCACCGATCAAACGGTGCTCGCGCGCCTCGGCGGACCCAAGCTCGAGCATGTCCCCGAGCACCGCCACCGCCCGCCCGCGCCCAGCCAGGGAGCGAAGCGTTTTCAGAGCGGCGGCCATCGAGGAGGGGTTCGCGTTGTAGCAGTCGTCGAGGATGGTGATTCCCGCGGGCGCGGCGACGAGGGTTAGTCTGTGTTCTTGGGGCCGGGCTGCTTCCAGGCCGCGGACGCATTCTTCGGGCAGATAACCCAGGGCGATGGCCAGAGCGAAAGAGGCGGCGGCGTTCTGCGCGTTGTGCTCTCCCACGAAAGCAAGGCGGACGGCGTACTCGCGGCCTTGATACTCCAGCGCCGCCAGGAGACCCGCGGTGCCTCGAGTTTCGACGCGCACGAGCCGAACGTCGGCGCCTTTGGCGCGGCCATAGGAAACTTTCTTCGAGCTCAGCGATCGCGCCTGCTCGACGACCAGCGGATCGTCCAGGTTGACCACCGCGGTTGCCGACGGCCGCAAGCTCCGGAAAAGCTCCCCCTTCGCCGCGGCGATGCCTTCGACCGATCCCAGCCCGAGCAGGTGCGCAGGTTGAATGGCGGTGATCAAGCCGGCATCCGGGAGGGCGATGGCGGTGAGCCGACCGATCTCCCCCGGGTGATTCATTCCCATCTCCACCACCGCGGCGAGGTGATTTCGCTGAAGCCGAAGCAGGGTGAGCGGAAGGCCGACCTCGTTGTTCAGGTTCCCCTCCGACTTGAGCGCCGGGCCTCGCAACTTGAGGATCGCGTGGGTCATCTCCTTCGCCGTCGTCTTCCCGTTCGAGCCGGTAATCGCCGCCACCGGCAGGGTGAAGCGAAGGCGGTGAAAGCGGGCCAGCGCGCCCAACCCGGCCAAGGTGTCCTCGACCTCGTAGATGGCGAAGTCGGCGGGTAACTCGGGGAGTTTTTTGCCCCGTTGAACGAGGGCCCCCGCGGCGCCCTGCGCGGCGGCCTGCGCCAGAAACTGATGCGCATCGAACCGCTCGCCCTTGAGCGCGACAAACAGGCAACCGGTGCACGACTTCCGGGTATCGGTGGTGACTCCTGCATAAGTGCGCGACGCATCCGGTTCCGCGGCTCGCCCCGCGGTTGCCTCGAGAACCTCTTGCTCTGAAAATTGCTGCGCCATCAACTTCGCTCGACTCAGCCTCGTGCTTTGAGCGCCTCTGCTGCCTGCAGCCGGTCGTCGAATGGGCGACTTTCGCCATCGATCAGCTGAAAAGTCTCGTGCCCCTTGCCGGCGATGAGGATCACGTCCCCTGGTTTGGCCAGATTTGCGGCGAGGCTAATCGCCTGGGCGCGATCGGCTTCGACCAGATAGCCCTTCTCCCCGGCCCGGGCTTTTCCCTGGGAGATGCGTTTGAAGCCCGCCTTCTCGATGCCCGCGGCGATCTGGGTGATGATCTCGTCGGGATCTTCGGAGCGGGGATTGTCGGAGGTGATCACCGCCACATCGCTTCCCTCGGCTGCCGCCGCGCCCATCAGCGGTCGCTTGCCGCGATCGCGATCGCCGCCGCAGCCAAAAACGACGATCAACCGCCCCTTGGTGAAGCTGCGGACCGATTCCAGGACGCGCCGGAGCGCATCGTCGGTGTGCGCGTAGTCGACCAGCGCAACCACTTCCCGATCTTCAAACCGCTCCATCCTCCCGGGAACGCCCTGCATCCGCTCGATTCCGTCCTGAACGTCCCGGCGCGAAAATCCCGCTGAAAGCGCCACGCCGGCAGCGGCGAGAATGTTCTCCAGATTGTGGGTGCCCACCAGCGAAGATTTCACCGGGATGTCGCCCGCGGGTGTTTTCAAGGTCGCGCGGATCCCGGAGTGGGTGAGCTCCGCATTCACCGCGGCGATCTCCGCGTTCGGCTGGCGCGAGAACTTCCAGGCCATCCGCTTCATCCCGCGCAGCTCGGTGTAGATCCGATTGCAGTAGGTGTCGTCGCTGTTGACCACCGCCACACCACCAGCGGAGAGATTTTCGACGAACAATCTGCGCTTCGCCTGGAAGTAGTCCTCGATCTCCTTGTGATAGTCGAGGTGGTCGCGGGACAGATTGGTGAAGGCGGCGGCGCGGAAGGTCAGCCCAAACACGCGGTCCTGCGTCATCGCGTGAGAGGAGACCTCCATCACCACGGTGTCCACGCCCGCTTCGACCATCTCGCGGAAGATGCGGTGCATCTCCAGCGGATCCGGCGTGGTGTGGCTGGAAGGCAGGACCCGACCGGCGAACTTGGAGTGAATGGTGCCGATCACGCCACAGGAAGCTCCACCCGCGGCGCAGATCGATTCGAGCAAGCAAGCAGTCGTGGTCTTCCCATTCGTTCCGGTGACCGCGAGCAGGTTCAATCCGTCGGCGGGGCGCTTGTAGAAGTTGGCGGCGATGACGGCGAGCGCCTTTCGGGCAGACTCGACCTGGATCGTTGGACACTTGAGGGTCAGCGGCCGTTCGGTGACCACCGCCACCGCCCCGCGAGCCACTGCCTCGTCGGCGAACTGCGCGCCATCCACCAGCTCCCCGGGAACGGCGACGAAGAGATCTCGCTTCGTCACCTGGCGAGAATCTCGGGTGACTCCGTTGATCTCTGTGCTCTTCACCGCCGCCGTCATTTCGGCGCCAGTGCCTGAAAGTAGGTCAACCAGCTTCATGCATCCCTCTACATTCGACGCTGCAATAGATGAACCTGCCCACCTGCGGCCCTAGTGCCGCAGCACAAGCTCGACATTCACGCGCGAACCCTTCTCCACGATTGAACCGGCCGGGGGTGTCTGCGACACGACTCGACCACTACCGGACAAACGTGGCTGGAGGGCCGCGGTGAGGAGCCGTTCTACCGCATCGCGCCCCAATCGTCCCTGCAGATCGGGGACCCGGACGGTCCCCCGGTCGGTCCGCTCGGTAACGTCGGACTCGCCGGCCACGGGCTTCTGCCTCGACTCTTCGCGCTCCGCGGAGTTGAACGCGAGGGCAGGCGGCGCGCCGAGTTGGCGGGGGCGGGACGGAGGGACGCCCAGGTAGGCCATCACCGAGGTCGCAATCTCCTTGAAGGCCGGAGCCGCCACCAGCCCGCCAGAGACCTCGGTCTTCGGCTCATCAATGACCACGAGGATCACCGCGTGTGGATCGTCGGCGGGAACGATGCCCGCGAAAGAGGCGATCCGTTTGTCGGAGTAGCCGCCGGCGACGGGGTCGACCTTCTGGGCGGTTCCCGTCTTTCCGGCCACGCGATATTCGGCCATCTTCGCCCGAGGGGCGGTTCCTTCTTTTTCCACCACGCCCTCGAGCATCGTTACCAGACTCTTCGCGGTTTTCGTCGAGACCACCCGGCGTACCTCGACCGGACCCTTCTCGAGCAGCACCACACCATCTTGATCCGTCACCTTCGAAACCAACCACGGGCGCATCAGCACTCCTCCGTTGGCAAGCGCGCCGTACGCCGCGGCGATCTGGACGGCGCTCGCGCTTACCCCGTGTCCGAACGCCGCGGTGGCCAGGGAGACCTCGGCCTTGGGAAAAGGAACGGAACCACGCGCCTCGCCCGGCAAGCCGAGCTGGGAACGTTCACCGAAACCAAAACGCTCGTAGTAGCGCACCAACTGCTCGCGGCCAAGGACCTGCGCGATTTTTGCGGAACCGATGTTCGAGGAGACCTGGAGGATCTTCGCCGGGTTGAGCCATCCATGCGGGTGCGTGTCGTGAATCGTGTGGCCCCCTACGTCCCAGCGACCCTCTTCGCAGTAGAACACATCTTCGTACTTGATTGCGCCCTGATCGAGCGCGGCGGCGATGGAGAACGACTTGAAGGTGGAGCCGGGCTCGAAGACATCGAGCGCGGCGCGATTCCGGAACAGCTCCCGGGATGCGCCCGGGGCATTGGGATTGAAGCTGGGAAAATTGGCCAGCGCGAGGATCTCCCCGGTCCTCGGATCGAGCACGATCGCCATTCCGGAGACCGCCTTCGCATCCTCCACCGCCTTGGCGAGTGATTTTTCGGTGAAGTACTGGATCTGCCTGTCCAGGGTGAGGGTCAGGGTCGCGCCCTGCCGATTGGGCGGGTACAGAGTCCCCTGCGTCAAAAGATGGCGTCCCTTCGCGTCGCGCAGGCCGAGCAATTGGAGGTTCTGGCCAGAGAGCGCCTGGTCGAACGCCACCTCCAGCCCCTCCAGGCCTGCCCCGTCGATGCCGGAGAGCCCGATCACCTGGGCGGCCAGCTCGCGGTGCGGGTAGAACCTCCTCGGCTCCCGGGTGAAACCGATCCCCGGCAAGGCCAGCGCCTTCACCGCCGCCACCTCCTCCTGTTTCGCCTGCCGCTTGACCCAGGCGAAGCGCTTGGCCCGAGCGAACCGCGCCCTGACCTCCTCCGGATCGACGTGAAGCGCCCGCGCCAGGGTTCGCGCGTTGGATGCGGGGTTGGGCAACAACGAAGGATCGACCCAGATGGAATCGACCTCGACGCTCTGGGCCAGCGGCAGCCGATGGCGATCGAAAATGTCGCCCCGCCGGGCGGGAATCTCGATCTGTCGCACGTACTGATCCTGCGCCAGCTCTCGAAGCCGCTCTCCTTCGAATACTTGCAGGATCACCGCGCGGAGGAGCACGCCGCCGAGAACGGCCCAAAACACGAGCGCCAGAAAGACGACGCGGAGGCGGACCCAACGCGACGGAGATGAGCGGCCCGTCGCCTTGTAGTCCTTCACGGTCCCACCCGATTGGCCACGCTGACCACGGTGGGTTGGTCGCTTCGGGAGAGCGCGCCGGCCTTCTGGAAATCGACCGCGGCTCGGACGCCGCGCCGGGTGGCGATCACCGAACCCGCCGCGGGCGGCGCCATGCTGAGCTTCTCCTGGGCGATCTTCTCCAGTCGGCCCGGGCTCAAGAGGGTGGCCCGCTCCAGCCGAAGCTGGTCGTGCTCCCGGGAAAGCTTCCGGGACTCGCCCTCGAGCTGCGACATCCGGTAGCCGGCGTGGACCACCAGCACCCGCGAAGTCACGTGCACCACGCCCACCACCGCGAAGAGCAGACAGAGCGAGGCGACCGGCAGCAGCTGCACCATGATTCCGCCCATGCTGATTCCCCGAGCGCGTCGCTTTTTCACTGGACCTTCTCCACGGCGCGAAGGCGGGCGCTGCGGGCGCGCGGGTTCTTGTTGACCTCCGCCTCGCCGGCGCTGATCGCCTTGCGGGTAAGGATCGAGAAATTTCCCTGGGCGCCGCAGACGCAAACGGGGAGTCCCTTGGGACAGGTGCATCGGCCCTCGAGACTGCGGAATGCCTGCTTTACCTTCCGGTCCTCGAGGGAATGGAAGGAGATGATCGCCGCCACGCCCCCGATCTTCAGCAGCCGCGGGAGCGACTCGAGGATCGAATCGAGCGCGTCCAGCTCGCGATTCACCGCGATCCGTAGCGCCTGGAATGTCTTCGTCGCGACGTGGATGCGCTTCGGCCAGGCGCGTCTGGGCACCGCCCGCTTCACTTCTTCGGCCGCCTGGAGCGTGGTGCGCGGCAGCGAGCGCTTCAGCCCCCGGGCGATAGGCCGGGCGAAGCGCTCCTCGCCGTATCCCCGAATCAATTCCTCGAGCGAGCTCTCATCGATCGATTCGATCAGCTCGGCGGCGGTTGGACCCTCGCCGCCCATTCGCATGTCCAGCGGTCCTTCCGTCTGGAAGGAAAAGCCCCGCTCGGGATCCTCGAGTTGGGCCGAGCTCAACCCAAGATCCAACAGAACGCCATCGACGGGCAGAGCCGCCTGCGCCCCTAGAGTCTGCTCCAGCTGAGCGAAGTTTCCCGGCGCGGCGCGAAATCGCGGCCCGAAGCGCGAGAGCCGCGCGCGTGCGAAGTCCACCGCCCGCGGATCGCGGTCCATGCCGATCACCGTCGCTCCTTCTTCGAGGAGCGCTTCGGAATGGCCTCCGCCGCCCAGGGTACCGTCCGCGATCACTTTTCCGCCTCTAGGTTTAAGCAACGACACCACTTCGTCGAGAAGGACGGGGTGATGAGAAAACTGCACTTCGAAAACGCCCCCTATTGCTGACGCAGCTCCGTCAAGACGCGCATCACCTCTGCCGAATCCGCCGCGCTCCGCGCTTCCTCTTTGGCCTTGAGCCACCCTTCTTGCGACCAAAGCTCAATCACCTTCACCATTCCCGCCCAGACCACGTCCTTGTGAAGGTTGGCGTGGCTGCGCAGCGTCTGAGGAACCAGAATGCGTCCGAGTTTGTCCACCGGACACTCCTGCGCGCTTGCCACGTATAATCTCATCAGCGTCTTCACCCCGGCCTCCATCGGGTTGCGCTTGGCAAGGGAGCTCTCCAGCTGCTCCCATTCGCGCACCGGATAAGCGTGAAGGCATTCGTCCAGAGCGGTGGTCAGGATCAGGCGTTCGTCGTAGCTGCCAAACAGCGTGTCGCGAAGCTTCGCCGGCAGGCTCGTCCGCCCTTTCGAGTCGATCTGATGCTCGTAGACACCTCGAAACACCGCGCACCCACGGATTGGGGAAAAAGCTGATATCTAATCCACTTATTACCACTTTCTTCCACCGAGGGGGAAAATACGAGCCTTCGACGGGGGCGTCAAGAAGCCTCGACGGGGGGCCGAAAGGTGATTCGGAGAGCGTCCTTAGCCGGGAAGGTGCGATAAGAATGGCGTCGCGTGGCGAAGTGGTTGAAGACTGCGCTGTCTGGCTGTCCGAGCGAGAGGGAAGATGTTGAGGGCGATCGGCCTGGCGATACCGGTGGTTCTTCTGATGAGCGCCTGCGGAGCGACCGTCGGGGATCCGTGCACCGTCGCGTCCGACTGCAGCAATCAAATTTGCATCAATCAGCCCTGGACGCCCGGCGGTTACTGCAGCAAAACCTGCACCGTCGGCGACAATGCGTCGTGCCCCTCCGGGAGCACCTGTATCGACGGTGGAAACGCGACGACCGCCGCCTGTTTCCGCGCCTGCGCCATGGACAGCGATTGCCGCAGCGGGTACGTCTGCCGGCCGTCAAGGACCAACCAGAAGCTCATCTGCGTGGGACCCGCCGGCGGCGTCTAGTGTGCGCCGAACAGCTAAGCCATCGAAGCGATCTGATCCGGCGTGGTTCGCACGGGCCTCGAATGCAAGGCAGGGCTTGGGAAGGGACGGCGACGGCGCAGGTGGTCTGGCCGGGCGAGATCCCTGCGGCGTGCTACGGGCCTCAAATTCAAATCGCGCGTGGCCTGCCCTCTCGGCTGGGCATGAATCTCGTTCCTTGTTGAAGCTCGCACACTCACCTGACGCCCCTCCCGCCAGTCCATGAGGCAGCATGTGGCCAACTCAGAAAGGGGGACGGTGCTCTCTTTAGGCATGCCTCCCGCCCGCGCGGGTGAGCGGAGTACGGTCGCTCATGGAATCCCCTCGGGTCGAATCGCACTACCGCGAGCCCTCCCGGAAGTTTTTTTGGGGGGGCGTGGAGGTATGAAGGGCTTGCATTTAAGAAATCGTTAACATGCGTCGGTCTATCTCTTAGATTTTCTAGCAAAATCGGGGAACCCGCTGTTTAATCGAGGGGCTTAATACCTTCGAGCCGGCTTTTTTTTGCGCGCCCGACCCGACCTGTGGGGGAGGCGTGGACGACACTCACCCCTCGAGCGTCTGGCGAAGAGCCCGTTTTCGAGCTCGTTTTGGGTTGCCGCTCCATCGATGCTCGTAGCACGCCGCAGGGATCTCGCCCGCCCAGACCACTCGCTCCGTCGTCGTCCCTTCTCAAGCCCTTCTAGCAGGCCGCTCAGCGACCGGCACCGGAAGGCGGACGAGAAACAGGCGGGTAGATCAGGCAGAGCTCATTGAAGATCCGCTTCCCTTCGGCACGGTAATAGCCGGAGAGCGCCCGGGCGATCGACGGGAGCTCCATCCCGTACGAGGGAACGAGGCAGCTGTCGGGCGCATTCGAGAATCGCTCCTTGAGCTGCTCGAGGGCGCGCCGGAGCCGCCCGATGTCCAGCTTGCCGCTGCGGGCGGGAACCGTCGGGCCGTTGCGATCTGACCCGGCCATCTTCCCGATGTTCGTCTGGATCTCGAACCCGTCCGCACGTTGGATAACGCGGATTTTTCCCGGCCCAGGCTCGACCAACCAACGCTCGAATTCAGCATTATCCCGGAGCGTTACCTTGAACGCGACCGGGGCATCGGGGTGACGGAGCCAGACCTCGCAGCCAGCCTTGGCGAGCAATTCGAGCAGGTCGGCGAGATCCGCCAGGTACCTTTCCGGATCTGAATCCAGCAACACCGCGCATTGCTTTCCGGACAAGAGGCCCCGCACCTGCGCGGACCAGTCCGGAGCCAGACGACTCACTGTCTTCTTGCCGACGGAAATGGCGGTCGCTTCCACGTACAGCGGCTGCGCGGAGACGGGCAATCCATCGCCCCAGGCCGGAACCGCCTCCACCCGGAAGAGCGCTTCACGCGCATCCTCGGTCGACCCGTCGCTGACCACGCGCTCCGGCTCGAGGACCGGAAGGGGCGCCGGGGCCGCGGATTGCGGGGGTTCCTTGTTCTTCTCTGGACAGCCGAAGAGCAACAGCGAGCCGAGCGCCATCCGAAAGCAGGCCTGGGCGTTCCGCATTTTCAGAGCATGGCATTCTTTCGCATTCAAAGTAGCGTCCCCACTGCTTTTGATGCTACGAACGGCCGCTCCGATAGGTTGAGAGGTCAATGACTGATTCCGCACCGGAGTTTTCGCTCGCGGTCGGTGACCGCGTGGTTTATCCGAACCAAGGTGTCTGTCGCGTTTTCAATGTCGACACCCACGAGGTTGCTGGTCAAAAGCTGACCTTCGTCAGCATGCGCCGCGAGGAAGACGGCGCGGTGGTGATGGTACCTACGACGAAGGTGCAGTCGATAGGCCTGCGAAAGCTTGCCAGCCATGACCAGGTGGCCAAGCTCTTCACCTTCTTGAGCTCCGACAGCGACAAGGCGGACCTCGACTGGAAACAGCGCGCCCGGACCAACGTGGATCGGATGACCCAGGGCGGCATTCACGGCCTGGCCGAGGTCGTCAAGGGACTTCAAGTACTGTCCGAGCTCCGGCCGCTCCCGACCAAGGAACGCGAGCTGTACGACAACGCCCGGCACCTTCTTGTGTCCGAGATCGCCGCTTCGCTCTCGATTTCCGAATGCGATGCCGAAGATGCAATCGACTTCGTGCTTTCGCCGCCGGGAAAAGAGAGGCCGAAGCGCACCGCGGAAGAATTCAAGCAGCCCTCCACCGGCGACGAGGGACTCGAGTTAGGCGCGGATTTGCTGACGCTGGGCGGAGAGCTCGAGCTTGTTCCCGACGAGGAAGCGGAGCCGGTGGAAGCGGAAGCGGCAGAAGGCGACGAGGCGGCCGAGCCCGAAGCCGAGGAAGAAGAACAGCCCGCGGCCCGGCGCCCGAAGAAGACCGCCGAGACGAAGAAGGCGGCCCCTGCCAATGGGCACTCGGGGGGAAAGCGCGCCAAGTCCAAGCCGAAGGCGGTGGAGCCGGCCAAGGCGAAAGCCGACCCCAAGGCCCGCAGCGCCAAGCTTTCCGCCGCCAAGCCGGACGTCAAATCGAAGAAGAAACCAACCGCGTCGCGGCCTGCCAAGGCCGCCGCGCGAAAGAAGAAGTGAACTGATCCTCCGAAAACGGCGATTCGAGGTGAGTGGTTGATCCGGTTACTGACGTTGGATGAGTACGATCCGAAGCAGATCGAAAAGCTGTGCAATGCTCTGTACACCGCATTCGGGGTGGGCTGCGAGACCGCCAAGATCCCCATGCCGGCAGGACTCGGAGATCCGGTCGATGCGAGAAAGCTGCTCGAACAGGTCGACACGGTTCGCGCTTACGCCGACGACAAGCTGCTCTACCTTTTGCACAAGAGGCTCAAGGATCGCGAGCTGCCGTCGGGCACCGTCCCCACCCATGGCTACGCCTGGTACGGAAAGGATCGCGCCGTGGTGACCACCCATGGGGTGAAGAACCTGGAGGAAGGGCTCAAGCGGGTCACGCGCAGCAGCATGCACCAGCTCGGGCACCTGTGGGATCTGCACCACTGCCTCGACCCGCGCTGTTCGATGTATCCGCCCTGGACGCCCTCGTTCGCCAACGGGGAGCCGATTTTCTGTACCTTCGATCGTGAAAAGAGCGAGCAGAAGATCCGGCTTGCCAAATCCTGAGTCGGCAGCGAACGGCCTCACGCTCGCGTGGGCAGGCATCCTGCTCGTCGTTGCCCTGGGCGCCCTCTACTTCCAGCTTTCCCTGCCAGGCAAGTTGCCGACGGAGCAGGCCTATCGCGAAGTCGCCGCGGTGCTGGCGAAGGAAGGGAAAGAGGGCGACGTTGTCCTGCTCTATCCCTGGTGGACCGAGCGCGCTCGCCTGTTCGTTCCCAAGGCGATCCCGGTCGTCGGCTACCTGGGCTCGGACGGCGATCCTCTTTCAGCCTACTCCCGCATCTGGGTGTTGGCGCAGCCGCGCCTGCCGCGTTCCGACCTGCGCGGATTCGAGCGGCGCTTTCTGCCCGGCCGCGCTCCAGTGGGCTCGCCGCGCCCTTTCGGCAATCTCCATTTCTCGCTCTACCGCAATGGGCTTCACCGGCCGATCGTCTTCTCCGCCGTCTCCGAATCCGCATCGGCGCGCGTCTACCTCGAGCAGGGCGACCGCGCGCGGCTGGATTGCCCGTTCGACGGCAAGGCGCACCGCTGTCCGGGCAACGAGACGCTCCATGTCGCGCCGGAATGGCACGAGGTTCTCTACCAGCCGCGCTTTTGCCTCTGGATGCATCCACCCGGGGGCTCGCGCCGAATCGCCGCCGAGTTTCCGCAAGCCCGATGGGGTGAGCGGCTCACCCTCGCCGCCGGCATCATCGGCGAGCTCGCCTTCCACCACGAACCGGAATTGACCCCGACCCAGGTGGTGGTTGAGGAGATGGCGTCTGGTCAGCGACTGCTCGAAATCATCATCCCGCCCGGACGAGAGGGAATCGTTCAGGATTCGCGACCGACCACTGGCGCGGTGCGCGACCCGGTGGGCCTGAGGCTTTGGGTCCAATCCGAGAATCCAACCCTGCGGGAGACGTGCGTCGAGCTCTTTTCCGACCGCGCCAATACCCCATGACCTCCAGCGAGGCAAAGCCCGTTGACCCGCCGTCGGCGAGGGATTCCTGGATCGCGGCTTCGCTCTTCGCCGCCAGCATGGTGGTCCTCTTTGCCACCCAGGCATCGGTCGGGTTCGTTCGGGACGAGAGCATCTACTTCGTCGCGGCGGAGTCGTACGCGCGCTGGTTCGAGCAGCTCATCCGCGCGCCGGCCGCGGCCCTGACCGACAACGCGATCCTCCGCGCCTTCGACATCAATCACGAGCATCCGGCGCTGATGAAGATGCTCTTCGGTCTCTCCCACCTGGTCTTTCACGACTGGCTGGGCGTCCTGTCGCATGCCGCCGCGTTCCGTATCCCAGCCTTCGTGGTTGCCTCGCTCATCCCAGCGACGATCTACCTGTTTGCCCGCTCGTTGTACGGGGGCCAGGCGGCCCTCTGGGCGGCCGTCTCGTTCCTCCTCGTGCCACGGCAATTCTTCAACGCGCACCTCGCTTGCTTCGATGTCCCCATCGCGGCGTTCTGGCTGCTCACCGCGTACACTTTTTTGCGCGCCCAACGCGAACCCCGGTTCTGGCTGTGGTGCGGTCTGTGGTTTGGCGCCGCGCTGGCGACGAAGCACAACGGATGGTTCCTACCCTTCGTGCTCGCGCCGTTTGCCCTGGTGCGAGGGTGGCTTTTGAGCCGCGGCGTCCCGGAGGCGCGAGCCTGGTTGTCTCGATTCGCCGGCCTCTATGCGGCGGTGGGCCTTCTGTTCGCGGTGCTGTGGATCGCCCAGGGGCCAGGTCGCTTCGTGCAAAACTTCATCCTCCTCAGCCCCGCCAGCGCGCTGCTCGCGCTGCTCGTCGTTGGGACCGCGGTGGTGCTACGGCAGCTCTGGCGCGCCAGTCGATCCGTATTCCGCTCGGTGGCGCCGATCGGAGCGATGGCGATTCTGGGGCCGGCGACCTTCTATCTCCACTGGCCTTATCTTTGGCACCACCCGATCGAGCGAGCGGCCTGGTACTTCGATTTTCACGCTACCCACGTCCACTACGCCTGGTTCTATCTGGGCAAGCTCTTGCGAGAACCCCCGTTTCCGCTCGACTACGTGGTGGTGAAGACCGCGCTCACCGTGCCGATCACGATTTTCCTTCCGATGGCACTCGGGCTTGCCGCGGTCGCCGCGCGGACCGTGGCCTCGCTGTGGCGGCAATGGCGGCCGCTTCTCCCATCGTTTGAAGAAGCGTTCGTCGCCGCCAATGCGGTGACCCCCATTCTGATCATCAGCCATCCGAACGTTCCCCATTTCGGGGGAGTCAAACACTGGTTTCCCGCGATGACCTTCCTCGCGATCCTGGGAGGAGCCTGCGTCTGGCGCGCCGCCCAGGGCCTGCTGGGGACGCTGCGCCCGCGCTTTCCGGCGTTGAGCGACTGGGGACTGGCCTTGCCGTTTTTCATTCTCCTCTTCGCCCCCCCGGCGATTGCGACCGCGCGCAACCACCCCTATGGAACCAGCTACTACTCGGAAGTCGCAGGCGGCGTTCCCGGGGCCGCCACCCTGGGGATGCAGCGGCAGTTCTGGTCCAACAATGTGACCGGCGTTCTGGGTTGGTTGAACGAGCATGCGCCGTCAAACGCGCGGATCTGGCTGCACGAGGTGACCGGCCTGGCGTTTCAGGAATACCAGGCCAATGGGATGTTGCGCCGAGATCTTCAATCTGCGGCCGGCCCGTGGGATGCTCAGATTGCCGTCTACCAGTACCATCAAGAATTCCGGGAGCACGAGATGAACATCTGGCAGGCTTTCGGCACTCGGACTCCGGTGACCGGGCTCTATCTGGATGAAACGCCCCAGGTGATTGTCTATCAGCGGGAGTGATCTCGATGCGCCATCCGCGCGGTGCACAGATGAACAGGTTGGGCGCCGGCATTGCGTCGTTGATCCTGGTGCTCGCGGCTTGTCCCGAAAAGCAGTCACCTCCCCG
>WNFG01003422.1_pt1 | contig 14201 bp, 10 predicted proteins | sample 5400431 | NCBI WGS metagenome assembly WNFG01 (sample SAMN13153346, study PRJNA577476) | soil metagenome | isolation source: 120 cm saprolite under Douglas fir tree site 2 hole 3 replicate 2 | place: USA:California | collected 2015-04-18
CTCCCTGGGCGCGCGCCGTCTGACAACCGACGAGCGTGAGGAGCATGAAGCCGAAAAAAAGAGGAATCTGGCTGAAAAATGGACTTGCGCAACCGCTGGGTTCCCATGCGTATTATTCCGCGATCATAACACTCTGGCGAAAGACCCTCTGCGCTTGTCTGCTACGATGGAGCCGAAAAGGGGAATGACACGGAGAGGTTGCCGAACATGTGGCGATGGGCCCAAATCACAGTCTGCGCTTGGATTGTACAGGGATGCAGTCTGAACGTGTTGGGGCAGATGTCCACTGTGTGCAAAGGTCCAGCGGAGTTGGAGAAGGTAATTGCGACTCATCCGTCTGCAGGTGCCTACGACGCACTGGGTGCCTTCTTCGGCGAGCGGCAGCAGTTATCGTGCGCTATCGCGGCATTTGAAGCTGCAGTGCGTCAGGACCCGAACTTATGGGAGGCGCGCTTCAATCTTTCGTTGGCGCTGCTTCAAAAGCATGATGCTGCCAGGGCCGCTCGCGAACTAAGAGTGGCAGTACGGATTAAGCCCGACGATCCATTGGGACATATCGCACTTGGTGAGGCGCTGGGTGAGTTGGGACAAAACGACCCAGCGATTGAAGAGTTCAAGCTCGCCTTGAAATCAGACCCCAAGTCTGTGCCTGCGTTGGATGGGTTGGCGAAAGCGTTGATTGCGCAGAAGCGTTACTCGGCAGCGCTTGCATATTTGAAAGATGGTCCCTCCGATCCTGCGCTTCAAGATGACCTCGCAGTGGCCTATTCCAGCAACGGAGATGTTGCGGAAGCGGTGAAGTTGCTGGCGCAGTTGGTACAGCAAAATCCCGCATCCGCCGACCGGCATGCCAGACTGGGCATCGCGTACACGCAGGAGTCTCAGTTCCGGCAGGCTGTTGCCGAATTCCAGGAGGCGTTGCGCCTCGATCCAGGCAACGATGTGACCAGGCTTTCGTATGTGAAAGCTTGCCGGAAATCCAGAACTATCTTCAGCGCAAGCCGCACGACTTTGACGCTCTGTACCTGACGGGAGTGGTCGATCGCGGTCTCGGAAATTACGCGGCTGCCGAACCCCTCCTCAGGCAGGCCGTCACATTCAATCCAAATCATTATGACACTCGTTATAACCTCGGCTTTGTTCTGGCGAAGATGGGAAGGCCGCAAGAGGCACTGTTGCATCTTGAAAAAGCGGTGCAGCTGAATCCGGCATCGAGTGAAGCGAGATTTCAACTGGTAGCTGTGCTGAGAAGTTTAGGCCAGGAGCAGAGGGCCCAAAAAGAGCTTGAAAGCTTCCAGGAAAAGAAACAGCAGAGCGTCAAACAGAACGTCGCCGGAACCAAGGTCAACCAGGCCAATGAATACTTTCAATCGGGGGAGTATGAACGCGCAGCGGATTTTTATCGTGAAGCTCTGGCGCAGGATCCTGGGAATGCGCGTACTTACTATGATTTCGCCTTAACCCTTGATCACCTGGGCACACTTGGCGATGAGCGCGAGGCCCTGCAAAAAGCTATTAATCTCGACTCCACTCTTGCTCCCCCGCATAACCAGCTCGGCTTTCTCAGTCTTCAAGCTGGGCAGGAGATTGAAGCAGAAAAAGAGCTGAAAGCAGCGATTGCTTTGGATCCGGGTTATGCCGAGGCACAGAACAACCTGGGTGTGCTGTACGGACAGGAAGGAAAAAGCAAAGAAGCAGAAGAACTGTTTCGTCAGGCGACAGAAAATAATCCGCAATACGCGCAGGCATTCATAAATCTCGGACTTACGTTGGCGGGCGAATCGCATTTTCCCGAAGCAGAACAGGCCGTGCGCAGCGCGCTCAAGGTCAATGCCAACGATTCTCAGGCTTTGACTGTGCTGGCAATGGTCCTGACGCGCATGAAGCGGACTGAAGAGGGAATCACCTACTTTCAGAAAGTTCTCCAGCAGGATCCCAAGTCCCTGAGTGCACATTTGAACCTGGGAATTGCGTATGCCGACGAATTCAATTTGGAAGGCGCTCTGGCAGAGTTCTCCGAAGCCGTGAACCTCGATCCGAATTCCGCGCCCGCTCACTACAACAAGGGACGGGTTCTTCTCGATCTCCGGCGCGACCAGGATGCGAAGCCTGAACTTGAAACTGCCGTGCATCTCAATCTACAGTATGCAGAGCCCTGGTACCTGCTCGGACTTATCGAAAAGGGGGCCGGAAATGCCGCAGCTGCTGTCCAGGCGCTGCAGAAGTCGGCGGAGCTGGACCCGAAAAATCCCGATACGCTCTTCGTCCTGGGTCAAGAGCTTCTGCGCAGCGGCGATCGGGCTGGCGCCGTTGCGCAATGGCGGAAGGTTATTGAGATCAATCCGGAGCACAGTCAAGCTCTCTACAATCTATTCCGCCAGTTGGACCAATCTGATCCTCAAGAGGCCAGGCAGTTTCAATCTCGGTTTGAAGCTTTGCAGGCCCAAAACCAAATCATGGATCGGGCTCAGACACTGGGGAACTTCGCATTGGCATCCGCGGCAGCGCACGATTGGCCACAAGCTATCTCACAATTGAAAGAAGGGATCCAGGTCTGCGGCAGTTGCACGGCGCTCGGCCAATTACACAAGGACCTTGGACTCATCTACCTGCATTCGGGCGACACAAAGGACGGGCTTCAGGAGCTGCTCGAAGCCAAAAAGCTTACGCCCGCGGATCCGGACGTCGAAAAAGCCATTCGCATCGCGCAGGGTGCTCAAAGGTGAAGTGTTGTACAGTGTAGAGCCATGTTTAGGCGGCTCTGCGTCATAGCGATTCTGCTCTGGTCGTTGACTTATCTAGTCGCGCAAGACATCGATTCAGTCCCAGCCGTTCAAAAGCGCAATTTCGCCAATTTGGCCGATCAGATAACTGATGAAGCGGAGCGGTCTGCGTTCTTGCAGCTTTTTAAACCAGCTTCACCGGGAGAGATGCGTGCGCGTGCCGAAGCCTTCCTCACCCGGTTTCCACGATCGGCATTTCTGGCTCAAGCGTATGAAGTTGCAGCGCGTGGTTGCTTCGATCTCGGGGATTACGACCAGGGCCTGAAGTACGCGGGGCAATCTTTAGTGTTGCTTCCCGAGGATCCATTGTTGCTGGTTCCGGTTGCGGACGTAGAAGCGCGTCAAAATCTGAATTCAGCGGCTATCGAACATGCGAACGAAGCGCTCGAATATCTCGATCGTTTCGCTGGGCCCGCGTCGGTTCGCGAAGAAGACTGGCCGAAGGTGAAGCGGCAGCTTCAGGCAACGGCGAGTTTTGCGAAGGGCCGCGCGCTGTTGCAAGATGCGGTCGCGCAGCCGGCAGGCGAGCTACGCAGGCAGTTGCTGAAAGACTCAGAGGCGTCTTTACTCGACGCACAGCGGTCGAACAATCAGAACCTCGAGATTGCGTATGTGCTGGGCCTGGCGCAATTCAGCTCAGGCAAAGCGTCTGAGGCCAGCGGCAATTTGGCCGCAGCATATCGTGGCGGCGGGGAACTCGCCCCCAAGGCGCTAAAAAGTCTTGAGGCAATACATCGTCTCCTTTACCCAAATTCGACTATTTCGTTCGACACGTTCTTGCAACAAACGGTGGCCAGGTGGAACACGGGAGCCCTGAAGTCCAGCGAAGCCCCGAAGAACAAAACTCAGGCCGCACCAACAGCGTCCGCGTACTTCGGTTCCGAGTCCTGCCGTGGCTGCCATTCCGAAATTTATCAGCGATGGTCAGAAAGCGGCATGTCGAAGATGTTTCGCCCTTACGCTCCGCAAAACATCCTGGGCGATTTCACGAAAAACAATGAGTTTTACCTCGGCGACGAGGCAGGCTATCAAGACGGAAAGTTCGATCTAAAGCGTGGCCGAGAGCGCCGAGCGTTCGCCAGACTGGTCGTCAAAGACAACCACCACTATTTCGACATCCTGCAGTCTGACGGCAAGTGGCACTCATATCCCGTTGATTACACCATAGGAGCAAAATTTGAGCAGGCGTACGCCACGAAACTTCCGAACGGTGAAGTTCACGTATTTCCAATCCAATACAACATGCTGCACAAGCAATGGGTAAATTTCTGGAAGGTCATAGACGGCCCGGGGAGTGAACGTGCCGACCCGCAGACCTGGGAAAAACTCGATGCCTCGACCAGCTATCAAGCAATTTGCGCCGTCTGCCATGCCAGCCAGTTACGGAACGTTAACAGCGGCGGTTTCGACATCAATCATGTCGAGTTCAGGGAGCCCGGCATCAATTGTGAGATGTGTCATGGTCCCTCGGGTGGTCACGTCTTGGAAATGAGCGAGCACGACTACCATCCGAAGGAACCGCTAGATCCACCGGTAAATTTTCACAAAATCGACAGCCGAAAATTCGTGGCGATCTGCGCGCAATGCCACATGCAATCGGCAATCCGTGATCCTGGGCCAGATGGCGAATTGAACTATGTTTCGTCTGCAGAGTTTTTCGGGAGCCGTTTGCGCCAACCTTTCGGCGAGTTCTCGCGAAAGGGTTTTTACAAAGACGGCCGCTTTCGGCAAACAACCTTCATAGTTGAAGCGCTGGAACGCTCGCAATGTTTCAAGAAAGGCGAGGTAAGCTGTGGGACCTGCCATGATCCGCACAGCCGCGACTCCGCTTCGAATCCAACGTCGCTAAAATTCCGGGATAAACCTGACCTGATGTGCACCGGTTGTCATACTCAGTTCAAGGATATGGTTGCCCTCAGCCAGCATTCTCACCACGCGGCGGAGTCAGAAGCCAGCCGATGCGTTTCCTGCCACATGCCTCGCATCATGGACGCTTTGCTGTTCCGGGCGCGCTATCACCAGATTGACGACATCCCCAATGCTGAAATGACGAAGCGGTTTGGCCAGGAGGAAAGCCCGAACGCTTGCCTGTTGTGCCACAACGACAACAACGCGGATTGGGCCGAGCGGCGACTATCCGCGTGGAAGCTCAATCGGGCGAGCACGCCGCGAAACCAGTCCAAACTGCTCAACAATCCAACCCAACGTTGAATTAGGTGGTCATCAATGCAATCGTCGTCACATTCGAGTCCGGCATTTGCGGCGGCAATTCCAGCGTGAGCGCCTGTTCGGTTTGCGAGAACTTCGCTATCTGCCCTGTTGCTAGGACGCGTGCGGAAATCACTCTCGGTTTGATTCCGCTCACTTCCAGTGCTCCGGATGGCCAGTCGAAGACGTGAACGAAAATCTTGTTATCTTTTGCGGTCGTCCGAATCGAAGGCATTCCTTGCACCGGCCCATAACTGGTGCCGTAAATCGAATCACCGTTGATGGAGAGCCAATCGCCCATCGCGCGCAGCCTTTCCTGGAACTCTGGCTGGATGGTCCCGTCGGGTCGTGGCCCAACGTTCAGCAGGAAATTTCCCCCACGGCTCGCCACTTCGACCAGACCTCGAATTAGAAACTGTGTCGATTTGAAGTCCCGATCGTTTGCGTTGTATGCCCATTGATTGTTGATGGTCATGCAGGTTTCCCACAGCTGGAAATCCTCGGATCTGGGTACCGTAGACTTGAGTTTTTCGTTGACGGTCGTATCAATCGCATTGAACCGGATGCCCTTGGTCGGAATTCCCGTGGGGATAAATTGTTCCGGCGTTACGTAGTCTGCAGGAACGCCGATGCGATCATTCACCAACGTTGCCGGTTGCAGGTGGTGAATTAATTCCAGGAACCTTGTGCCGTCGTATTTCTGCTGATCGTGCAGCCCATCGAACCAGATCAGAACTACGGGTCCGTATCTCGTAAGCAATTCCGTCAACTGTAGTCGCATGTAATCGAGATAGAGGGGCCACTCCGGCCGCATCGGCTCACCGTTCCAATTCGCTGATGTCGGCTTCGAGGTGTCACGAAAAGCGGGATGATGCATATCGGGCGGGGAGTAGTAAAAGCCGAGCGGCATGCCTGCCTCTTTGCACGCTGACGAGAGTTGCTGCACGATGTCCTTTCCGTATGGAGTGTTCGTGATTTTGTAATCGGTGTACTCGCTGTCGAACATGCAGAATCCGTCGTGATGTTTGGTTGTGAAGACCATGTATTGCTGTCCCGCGGAGCGGGCCAATTCCACAAATGCGCGAGCATCAAATTTCTCCGGGTTGAAGCGTTTTCGCAACTCCACGTATTCCGCCTCAGTAATGCCGCCAGGCTTCGGCCTCATGATCGGCCACGAGGCCTCGACGCTGGCGAGTGAGTAAGGACCCCAATGAATGAACATGCCGAACTTGGCGTTGCGGTACCACGCGGTGCGCTCGTCGGAAAATATGGACGAAAACGCAGCCGTCGGCAGCAGCGGCAACGAGCCTGCCAGGGCGGCGACTTTGAGGAAGGCCCGTCGGCTGGTGGTGAACTGGAGTTCATTCTGTGCGAAATTTTCGTAAAGTCGACTTGTCACGTGGCTTCTCCCTGTTTTTTTCACGAATACTTGGCAAAAGGCGCGGTCAAATAATATCAGCCTACATTTAAGCGCTCAAAACATCAATTTGACTGTACAAAAACGAGGGCTATAGTATCACTTCTCATCATCTGAGCACTCATTCTTAATTCAGCAGAGTCGGAGAAGCGTTTTGTGCGCCATCCTCTTTGATATGGGTGAAATTCGTCTAAATCTCGAGGGGCGGAAAGACCATTATGTCTGGTGACCTTGCAGAGAAAGTGATCATCGTCACGGGTGGAGCTGACGGCATCGGCCGCGAGTGTGCTCTTGCGTATGCTCGCGAAAAGGGGACGGTGGTGATTGTCGACAGGAACCTCAACGCCGCGCAAAAGACTGCAGCCGAATTGGGTTCGCGAAGCCTGGCGCTGCAGGCTGATGTGTCCGATGGCGAAGCAGTCAAGGCAGCGGTTGACCACACGTTGAAAACCTTTGGTCGAATTGATGCCGTTCACAATAACGCCGGCATTGCCAGCCCATCAAAACCCCTCCACGAAACTTCCGAAGAGGAATGGGACAACTTGCAGCGGATTAATTTGAAATCGGTTTATTGGACCACGCGCTACGCTTTCAACGCTCTTCGCGAAAATAAAGGAACGATTCTTAACACCGCGAGCATGGTCGGATTGATCGGCCAGCAGGACCATGCCGCCTACGTCGCAACCAAAGGAGCGATGATTTCACTCACCAAGGCGATGGCTGCAGACTATGCGTGCTATGCCATTCGCGTGAATGCCATCTGTCCCGCTGGGGTGTGGACGCCGATGCTGGAACAGTGGTGTGCGGAGCAAAAGGATCCAGGAAGCATTCGCAAGTATCTTGACGACATTCATCCGCTCGGATACTGCCCTCGTGGCGATGTGATCGCCGACGCTGCCGTATTTCTCTTATCGGACAAGGCGCGTTTTATCACTGGCTGTATTCTTCCCGTGAGTGGCGGGGCCGAACTTGGATATCGTCGGTAGCGCGTTCTCACGCGCTTCTTTGGGCTATCGCGAGAACGCCCAGTGCGACAAGAACAATCAACATACCTAAAGCAAGCAAACGCTTAGTTGCGCTGGAGACATCGTCCCACTCGCCGGTCAAGAGTCCCGCGGTGTTGCTGGTCACGATGATCATGCCCATGAGCAAGGGCCAACCAATCACCACCCCTAGCGCGCCCATCCACGTAATGCCGACGGCGTAAAGCGACTGTCCTCCAAACCAGAAGAGTCCCATGAGCGCGCCGCAAAGCCAGCCGGTGGCTGCGCCCTCTCCTATGAATTTTGAGAAGCTTCCATTCTTGCGCAAAAGATATCCGCAATAGATCAGATTCGCGATGAAGCCCCCGAAGACGGCCAACGCCGTAACTGCGCCTGCGCTCCACATTGTGCTGGCGCCTAGAGACCGCGCGCGATCTACAACTTCGCCGCCGAACGCATACGCAAAATTCAGCGCCGACGAGAACAGCCCCGACAGGCAACACACAATGAATCCCGCAAGAAACGATTGGCGATTCGGAGATTCTCCCCGTGCGCGGGTCGCATCGCGCATCATTCCCGCGCGCGCGCACACTGCGATTCCCGCAAGCATGATCACGGTGCCAACGAGATAGGTGTGGCCTTGAGATGTGTGCAATTGCTGAGGAGTGAGAATGAGTAACGGGATCAACGATCCCACAGATGCTGCCAATCCGAGGATGATCGCCATGCCAAGACCGATCCCGAGAAGACGCATTCCTAAGCCGGCCAGCGCCGATCCAATTCCCCAACAAAGTCCAAAGCCCGCGATGCGAATGAGCACACCGGTTGGAGTAAGTGAATACACTTGAGTTGCCTGTGGGACGGTTGCAGCTGTAAGAAACCAGGGCAGAACCACCATCCCAGCCAAACTGTAAGTCAGCCAGATGTGTTCGTAGTTCCAGCGCCTGGCATACTTCATCGGAACAGCGAAAAGGCCCTGCAACACGCCAGCAAGTACGACCGCAGCCAATCCGATCCAGATTGCGAATGACATAGCGCCTCAACTTTCGCGACAAGAAGGTTCTACTGTGCCCAGACTTCCGACGCCGAATGGAGAAATGAATTCGTAACATGAATCAGCGTCTGTTCGGCAAGATGAGGACTACCAGAGGAAATTCTTGCCGCGAAAATCTCTTCTCTCAGCCGCTGGGCAACGTTCTCCTTCAATAGCCCACGCGGGTTGGCGGCATTGTGGTTAAGGTCACCGTGCACAGGTCTGGTACTGTACCACGACGATCAAATCGAGCGGAAAAACCACGCGCTGCAACAAAGGATTTTTCTTCTCGGTGCGATCTTCTGTGCCGGAAGTGAAGCTCGAACTTGACATGTCGGAGTAGAATCCTTTTTCTGCGCGGGTACACCGCTTGCGTATCAATCTGCTGCTGAGAGGCGGGCAAAATGATCACCACATCGAGACGTGAGTACTTGAAGCTACTGGCGGCCGCAACGGGACTCGCCGCAGCTGCGCCCCTAGCCATGGCACGGGAAGCCAATGCGAGCAAGCCGGCAGCGCAACTCGGTCCTCCGCCCGATCACGAACGCCGTATGCGCTGGTGGCATGAAGCCAAGTTCGGCATGTTCATCCACTGGGGACTGTACAGTGTCATCGGCCGCCACGAATGGGCGATGGAGGTGGAAGGTATACCCATCCCGCAATACGAAATATTGGCAAAGCACTTCAATCCCAAGCCGAACGCGGCGAGCGATTGGGCCCGCCTGGCGAAGCAAGCCGGACAGAAGTACATGGTGATGACGACGAAGCATCATGAGGGCTTCTGCAATTTCGATACGAAACTCACCGACTACTGCGCGCCAAAGCAGGCGGCTAGTCGCGACTTGGTGCGCGAATTTGTCGAAGCCGCGCGCGCCGAGGGGCTGCGGGTTGGATTTTATTATTCGCTGATGGATTGGCACCATCCCGACGGGGCGCGGTGCGCGACCGATGAAGCCTCGCGGCAGCGGTTCGTCGCCTACACGCACGGTCTGATTCGCGAACTCATGACCAACTACGGGAAGATCGACATCCTGTGGTACGACGTGGATTGGCCGCTGACAGCTGAGCAGTGGGAATCGCAAAAGATGAACGACGTGGTGTTTCAGCTTCAGCCTGATATCATTGTGAATAACCGCAACGGATTACCTGGAGATTTTTCCACGCCCGAGCAGGAGATCCGTGCGGCCGATAAAGGTCGCGCATGGGAAACGTGTATGACACTCAACGACAGTTGGGGATATCACAAGTCCGACGACAGCTGGAAAACAGCGAAAACGATCGTCCATAATCTGATCACTTGCGCCCGTGGCGGTGGCAACTACTTGCTGAATATCGGTCCCAAACCCGACGGCTCAATACCACAAGAATCGGTTGACATCCTGCAGGCGGTAGGGAAGTGGACTTCACAGAACGGAGCCGCCATTTACGGAACCGAACGCAACGATTTCGACTGGCACGTTTATGCCAACTTTACACAGCGGGGCAATACGGCTTACGCGCATGTCAACTACTGGCCTGGTAATACCCCGGCAGAGCAGTGGCTGAGTTTTTATCAACCGCCTTCAGTAATCTCATTCGGCGGTTGGAGGACAGAAGTGAAATCCGTGCGCCTTCTGGTTGGAGACAAGCCGCTGGCGTTCACACAGGACGATCTCTCGCTCCGCATAACTGGTCTTCCGGCAACCGCCCCCAACCAGCCCGCTACGGTGATTGCCATCGAATGCGACGGCGAGCCCGAGATGAGTCACCAGTACGTGAGAAAAACCCGGCCACGTTTCAAGGTTGGTGTCAGTTAGACCAACACGTCCTCGTCGACGTCTGAATGCTAACGAGCAGGCTCTTTGACAGTGAGAATCTGGTCTGCAGCTACTGATTCTAGACGCTGCACAATTCCGCCCGGCCAGGTGATCTCGATCAGTTTAACTTTCTTCGCAGGTCCCAAGCCAAAGTGCGCGCGCTTGTCGCTGGCCGAAATGTAACTTCCCGCCGTGCTCACAAACCGCGTTTGGTTGGCGGATTCGGTCAGCAGACGGATCTTGGCCCCGATTGCATCGCGGTTGCTTGAGGCGCCGACAAGGTTCAACGTGAGCCAGTGATTTCCATTGCTGCCCCCATTTCGCAGAATAATTGCATTCCCGTCATTGCAGTTGATCGCGATATCCACGAAGCCGTCGTTGTCTAAGTCGCCAAATGCGGCACCTCGCGCGGCGGTCGGCATGGTAAAAATCCCTCCACCTTCGGGCGAGACGTTTGAGAACCGCCCTTGGTTGTTCCTCAGCAACAGGGGCGGTTCGAGGTAGTGAAGTGTCGGCTCGGTGAGTTCAATGTTATCCATCACGTGTCCCTGGGCAACGAATAGATCGAGCCAGCCGTCGTTGTCGTAGTCAATCCATTTCGTTCCCCAACCGGAATGCGACATGGTCACGGCGCCCAAGCCGGCCGAATCGGTGACATCGTCGAACGTACCTTTGTTGTTTTGAAAAAGTTTGTACTTCTGGTTGGCGAGAGCATTCACGATCACCGAAGGCCACCCGGCGTTTTTGTAGTCGCCAAAGTCAGCGCCCATGCCTGCGAACGCGCGCCCGTTCTGGTCGTACGCCAGTCCCGACGGCAATGCTACTTCCGTGAAAGTCCCGTCGTGGTTGTTGCGGAAGAGTTGTTCCGCGACCGAGTCATTGGCGACGAAGATGTCGGGCCAGCCGTCGTTATCGAAATCGTCGATTGCGATGCCAAGACCTTTTCCCGGCGAACTAAAGATACCGCATTTTTTGGAAACGTCCGTGAAAGTCCCGTCGCCATTGTTGTGAAAGACGAGATGAGTGATTGGCTCGAATTGGTCCGGATGACAATATGCGCGATAACCCGGCCGGTGTTGCCCACAATAAACATCCAGGCTGAAATCCCATTGCACATAACGGCTCACGATCAAATCGAGCCGGCCATCACGGTCGTAATCGACGAAGCACGCTCCAGTGCACCATCCGCTACCGCCGACGCCTGCCTTTGCAGTGACATCGGTGAAAGTTCCATCGCCGTTGTTGTGATAAAGAATATTTCCGCCGAGATTGGTCACCAGTAGATCTACGTTGCCGTCGTTGTCGTAATCGCCGGTCGCCACTCCCATGCCATACAGTCGCCCTTGCAGGCCGGCCTTCTCCGTGACATCGGTAAACGTGCCGTCGCGATTGTTGTGGTAAAGCCGGTTCCAGTAACGTGGATCAGACTTATCGGGAGACGCGCTGTGGGGCATGGGGTCCTGAAGGCGGGCACCATTCACGAAAAACAAGTCAAGGCAGCCGTCATTGTCGTAGTCAAACATGGCCACGCCTGCGCCCATCGATTCTGGAAGATACTTCTGGCTGGTTCGACTAGTTTCGTGTTTGAAGCGAATACCAGACTTTATGGTCACGTCTTCGAAGACGGGTTGCAGTGCAGGCTGCGCAAGAGTGGCGCCAAAGATTCTTGCGACGGGAACTGCTGCTAGTGAGTTCAGTAAAAACGAGCGGCGATTGATCTTCGAAGGCAAGCTATCGCTGTTCTCCGCGAACTGGAGCAGGCGTATCGCGGGTCAGGTCTGCATATTTCTTGGCGAGTTCGGTATTTCCCAAGCGCGTATACACCTGAGTCAGCAGGCTGTAGAGTTGCAAATCGATGATTCCTCCCGTTTGCGTACAAGCTGCCGCTCTTTCAGCATCGGAACGCGCTTGCTCGTAGTTTTGCATTCGCAGATCGACCCTCGCGCGCTCGTACCATACGGCCCGTATTTCAGGCGTCGACTCGACAGCGCGATCAAGGTGGCGTTTACTACCGCTCAAGTCGTTGCGCTTCGCGAGAAACCGGCCATAGTTGTAATCAAGAAAAGCGTCGTGAAAGCGGCCGGGCTGATTCACCTGCAGGCCTTTTTGATAGGCGTGATCTGCGTCGTTCAGATCTCCTGAAGGCTCAAGGTTCAGAGCCAGATAGTCCCACGCTTTCGCGTCCCTTGGATTCAACGCCGTGGCTTTGCGAAAATGTTCGGCTGCCTGGCCAGCCTCTTTTGCCTTATCGTAAATCGCGCCCAGTTGGAATTGCGCCTCGGGATCATCCGGATCAATCTGAATCGCTTTGTCCAGCAGCGATTGCGCCGCAGAAGATTCTCCTTTCATGACCAGAATCTGCCCTCTTAGAGCCAAAGCCACTGGATCATCTGGATTCTTGTCCACGGCTGCTGCCGAGAGAGCATCTGCGCGCACGTAATCACGCTGCTCGAGAAAAAACCGCCCAAAGTAAGCCAGACCGCGCGAGTCATTTGGATCGATGTCCGTGTAGCGATAGAAGAGATCGGCCGCCTCGTTGAAGCTTCCTTTTGCCTGCGCGAGCCTTGCCTGCTGGAGCATAAGCTCGGGACAGTCAGGATTCGAGACGCTTACGGCACGCAGCGCATTTTCGGCGGAATCAGGAGTATTGAGGGCCAGGGCTTTTGACCCCTGCGCAAGCTGCGCTTCCGCGCCCGAACACGGCCCAGCGAACGCGAGCCAAGTCGCGCACGCGGCGAACAGCAGTGATAAAAGCGCAGTTCTCATCGCTTTACTGTTCGGTCACGGTTAGAATCTGGCCTGCTTTCACGTTGTGCAGCACCTGCACAGTGCCGCTCGGCCATTTCAATTCGATTTCCTTGATAACGGTGTCTCCTCCGAGTCCGAAATGGACCCGCGGATCATTCGAACTCGCATAGCTTCCCGCCGTCGTCACGTGGTTATACTGCACCAGGCCCGATGCTGTTGTGAGTTTGATTCGCGTTCCGATGCCATCTCGGTTGCTTTTCACTCCAACTGTCTTAATCAGAATCCAGTGGTTCCCGCCAGTCGAAGTGTTGTACAGCAACTCGGCCTGACTCCCAATTGCTGAAACGACAACGTCAATCTTGCCGTCATTGTTCAGGTCACCGAACGCACACCCGCGATGGGCCGCACGAATCTGCATGGCAGTTCCGGCATCGGCGCTCACATCTTGAAAAGTTCCGTTATGCATGTTGCGAAAAACGGCGTTCGGTTGCCGATACCGTTGCTCTTTGCCCAAATCGGCGTTTTCATTTACGTGTGAGTTCGCCGTGAACAAGTCTTTGTAGCCGTCATTGTCGAAGTCCTGAATGCCCGCGCCCCAGCCGCTCATCTTAAAACTGCGGAATCCAATGCCGGATTTGTAACTCTCATAGCTGAACAATCCATTGCCCTCGTTGCGGAACAGTGGAAAGGTCTCTCCGCCAAGAGCGGTGACGATGAGGCTGGGCTTGCCATCGTTGTTCCAATCGCGAAAGTCCACACCCATGCTTGAAACCGGCACTCCGTTATCCGTGTAGGCCACGAACGATTCGATGCCGACCTCGTCGAATCTGCGGCCACTCCGATTTTTGAAAAGAAAGTTTCTGTCATTGTCATTGGCTACGAAGATGTCTATCCAGCCGTCGTCGTCATAGTCTGCGATGGCAACACCCATTCCCTTGCCAACGTGTGGTGAGATCCCCATCGCTTCTGAGACGTCGGTAAACGTGCCATCGCCATTGTTGTGATACAGAATGTTCGGCTCACCCTTAAACAGGGTTGGGGAGCACGAGACCCGATTCCCCGGAGGGCCGCACACGCGTGAATTTGCGAAAGACCAGTCGAGGTAGTTGGTCACGAACAAATCGAGTTTGCCGTCGTTGTCATAGTCCAGCCATGCCGCGGAGATTCCCCAGAGCTTTTTCCCACTCGAGGAAACGCCGCTGACGTTTGCTTTCGCGGTCACATCGGTGAACG
>WNFG01002967.1_pt1 | contig 14198 bp, 16 predicted proteins | sample 5400431 | NCBI WGS metagenome assembly WNFG01 (sample SAMN13153346, study PRJNA577476) | soil metagenome | isolation source: 120 cm saprolite under Douglas fir tree site 2 hole 3 replicate 2 | place: USA:California | collected 2015-04-18
GGCCTCTCAGCCGCAAGGCGCCTCCCTCGTTCGTGAAGGCACCCAGCCCTGTTACCGAAGACCGCTCTCCTGCAGGCTTCCTAAGCCACCGCTACGCGCCCTGCCCAAAGGCGGGGCAAGAACCCCCGAACAATCCCATGGTCGAGGGGTTGGGGTTGTGGAGTTGGATGTTGCCGCCACCGGGCCCCGGGCCGCCCAACGTGTGATCCGAATCGAATTCGGTCGTATAGACGATGACGCCGGATTGCCTCAGCCGGATGGTGAACTCATCGTCGACGCCCGGTTCGCCTGTGTCTCTGGCTATCACGAACCAATCGACGTCACCGTACAGGTTCGTCCTGGCTGTGCCGCAAATGCGGCGGGCACCGATCGGCTTGCCGCGGGCGTCGGTACTCGAGTCCACCTCGAAGTACCCCGTGATGCTGGTCCAGTGAACGTTCAGGCCCGTGCCATGGTCCTGGTACTCCAGATGCCCCCAGGTCGGCGAGCCGTCCTTGCAGCCGCCTCCGACGCCGAAGTTTGCCTTGGCGCCGCTATCGCGGATGATGAAGCCGCCGCCAGTCAGGAAGTCGCACTCCCAAGCGCCCGCGGAGCCGCTGGCGAGCACGAGCGCGAGCGCCGCGACTCCAAACGCATAACGTGTCCAAATTCTACGCATTGTTATCTCCGTTCGCATTGTGATGATTCGGTGATTGCCCAGAAAGGCCACAGCCCTCAGTAGCTCGCCTGGACCGCTTTCGCGCTTCCGCCGCTGGAGCCGACCGTCGCAGATGCGACTGCCACGTCCGCAACGCCGGAGACGATCGCGTGAAGCGCATTCACCACCAGGGTGCCGTCCGGCAAGGATTGCTGCTCGTTGAGCACCACCGAACCTCCGGGGATACCGATCGTCTGGTTCGGGTCTCCGGTCACCGGGATTGGCACCCCGTTGATCGAGAGGCCGTCGATATTCGAGGTCCCGACGGCGCTGCCCACGACTGCCGTGGCCCGTGACATCACGAAGTCGGCACCGATGCTGGTTCCGGCGACATTCAGAGCGAGGGCAGCGAGCGAGGCTTCGGAGTCAATTTGATTCGGATACCCGATCGTCACTGCGTGGAGGACCTCCCCCGTGAGCAGGGAAGGGATGCCTGCTGTCGCACCCGATGCCTGCAGCGCGTCGCTCGTCCCCGCGGCGAGCGTTCCGGTGCCGGCCAGCACCGTCGTCGCACCGAGAACGGTGCCTTGCGGGGGAACGGGAACGGTGAGCTGCGCGCTGCCGACTGCAGGCCACACCAACAAGCCGCCCAAGACCCCCACGACGGCTGCGGCCAAACCCAAACGGGACGAATTTCTGTGGCGCATAGTAACCTCCCTGTTGAAAGAACCTGTGCAACAGATTATTCGCGCCTTTTATTACGGAGCTAAACCGTCAAGTAAGCCGAGAGGCCCAGCCAAGCATGCCTCGATCAGACCAAGGTCTTCGGCGTGCTACCGGTCATGATGGCTGGAGCCTCACGACAAATTTGGTTGCGCGGGAAGCGCCGATGCCGGCGATGCTGATGCTGCCGCTGGTGCGCTGGGCGCTCGATTCCGCTCCAGCCGCTCTAACCCAGGCTTGTGCGCCCGGATCGTACCTGATACGTCAGGGGCGTTTGCGGCGCTCGATGCCCCTGCGCAGCTCTGGGCCGTCGAAGTGCCGATTCCCACCTTGCCGCCGGTCGCGATCGCTGCGCCCAATCTGTCTTGTCTCCGGACCGGGCGCTACGCTCGCCGCAGCGAACGATTCGGGCTCGGCGGGGGATTCCGCGCCGTTCGCCTCGTCCCAGCGAGCGACGAATCCAAATGCCAGCCACAGCGCCGCCGCATCGAGGGCCAGCAAAAACAGCTCCAGGAACAGGAACGGCAGAAAGATGCCGCGCTGGACGCTGCCGCTGAGGGCGAATCTGAAGCCCTCGAATGCGCGGTCGGGCTGAGTTTCGAACGGCGGGAACAGCAGGATCAGCAGCAGATTGGCGATGACCAGCCATTGCAGCACGCTCTGCCAGCGAACTCTGGGTCGGGAGGGCTCCTGCGGCGCGCCTTGCAGCAGGAGCCAGGCGAGCACCGCGTTGACGAGCACGAAGAAGATTTCCAGATACAGCAGGCCGCTGTTGAGGGTGGCGTTGACGGGCGCGTCGAACGCCGGGTAGAAGGCATCGAAGCTCGCCGGGCCCGCGCGCAACAGTGACTGGTTGTTGAACGGCGGGAAAAGCAGCAGCAGTGCCAGATTGGCCAATGCGGCGATCAAGACCGTCAACTGGAACTTATTCATGCGTGGTTAAAAGCAAGTCGTGTGCCATTTGCACCGCAATGCGTCTCGCCTTATTAGTTGTCCGTCGGTCGTTCGCTAGTCTGTTGATTACTTGGTAGGCCGTGCAGGACCCCTCACAATGCTGGTAGCGTCAGCGAGAAATTGTACCAACCGATGGAAGCTAAGACACGAAGAGCGCGGCGGCTGGTTTGGATCTCGGTTTCGGCCCTAGCCGGACTGATATTTTATTATTTCTATGGTTCGCCCCCGCAGGTCGATCCGTCACCTGCACCGGCAGCCAGCCCCGACGCGAAGTCTAACGATCCCTCTCTTTCCGGGCGTCGATCGCCGATCGAGGTTGCACCGGCTGTCGATAGGAACGCTGCGCCACACGGGGCCGCGAGCGAATTCAAGTTAGCGGTTAACGGAGTGATGATCACGGCGGCGTCGAGGACCGCCCTGATTTCCGTCGATGATAGACCCGCGGTGCCGTTCGTCGAGGGCCAGCAGATCGCTGACGGAGTCGTCTTGTATTCTGTGAGGCCCGATCGCATCGTGGTCAAGCAAGGCAACGATCTGGTGCGTTTGCCGTTGCGCGGAGTGCAATCGCCAGGAAGTGCAGGTAGTGAGCTTTCTGCCGGAGGCCTGGTGCCGGTCCCGACCGACCCGCCGCCAGCGGGGTCCGAGCAAGGGCCAAGACAGCGCGACTCCGATTGATACCAGCGATGTGTGGCGGCATTCGTTATTGCATGATGAACATGAGTGAATGCGGCAAACCGTCAGCTGTCGGCGGGGCCTCCTTCTTGCGATGCGCGCGCTACGAGCGTGGCAAATTCAAGTTGCGGCGAGACTGCAACATACGATTGTTGCGCTCGTTCTCTTCCGACTTTCTGCGCAGCACTAATCGGAACCACTGAAACTGCTCATCTGGAACTGAAAAAACGATTTCCAAAAGGGTAGAATCCCACCCTTCTGAGAGAGATCGCAGCCCTGCGCGGGCATCAGCGATCTTAAGCGCTTCCGGCAAACGCTTGGGCGCAATTAGATTGAGGCACTGAACAGCTTCAAGGTAGCGGGCCATGATATTTACTCCAGCAAATCTGCCCTGCACCCGGGCTGGGGAGCCGAGCGAGGCTCGGACTCCTCACAGCGATCCGATTGGAGGCATCAGATCGCCTGCATTGCCCAAGGCTTCCGCTCCGCGGACAAAACAACCAAAGAGATAGGCGACGCCCAGCCCGACAAGAGGCCATGCAACCAGTATCGCCATCATCCAAGTTATCCAGCTCACGAGGGCACGAGGACCCGTTCCGCTCAGCAGCCCGACGGACGTTCGGTAGGGCCACTGCATTTTATGCCGATATCATAAAGTGCGCCGAGCGTGCCGAGCAGGCTATCGGTCAGACGCCGCGTGAAATAAGTCTGGTAGGCCGTGCAGGAGTCGAACCTGCGACCAACGGATTAAAAGTCCGCTGCTCTACCACCTGAGCTAACGGCCCGGAAAGGAGCGCGATTCTATTATGTCGCGCGAGCGAGCGTCAATGAAAATGCGCGCTCATGCGACGAATCAGCGCTTACGTTTGACGCATCAGCCGCCAGTACTGGATTTTCATCGTGAGCGCCGCGCCGGCGATGATAGCGAAAAACGCGAGGAACGAGCCGAGCGCGAGCGTGGAAAGGCCCGATACTCCCTGGCCGATGGTGCAACCTAGCGCGAGCACGCCCCCGAAACCCATCAGCGCGCCGCCGACCAGGTGATTGATCAGATCCTCGGCGTCGCGAAAGCTCTCCAGCCGGAACGACCGGGTCGCGAGCGACCAGGCGAGCGAGCCCGCGAACATCCCGAGCACCGTCGCGATCCCGAAGGTCAACACGCGGCTCTTGTCGCTCCACAGAAGGAGAAGCTCGAGAGAGTAGGCCTGCGGCGCGACGAAGGAGAGCGACTCCATGCGGCCGGAGTTGGTGGCGAGGAACTTTTCCTCGAGCGTGGCCGGATCCTCGGCGAGGTGGCCGATGTGCCCTGACAGATACCAGCCCCCGACGACGACAAGGCCGACGACTACTCCGCCCAGGACATTGTCGAATGTGCGGAATTCGCGCGCCTTGAAGACGAACGCCAGCAGGCCCAGCGAGATCGCGAGCCCGAGCGCGGCAAGCACTGCGCGCTTGTCGAACCCGAACGAGCGGGCGAGGATGGACGCGAGATCCTGCTCGCCGGCGAGCGTCGCGCCCACGGAATCGAGCGCCGCCACGCGGAACACTCCGAGGATTCCCTTGAGCGTCATGTACGCGGTGATCGCCAGCACGATCGCGACGACGAGCGATTTGAGGTTGCCCGTGCCGATGCGGATCAGCGTCCTCGAACCGCAGCCCGAGCCGAGCGTCATGCCGATCCCGAAGAGCAAGCCGCCCAGGATGTAGGAGAGCCAGGTGAACCGGGGCACGGTGTAGATCGTCTTCGACAGATCGACGAGCCCCGAGAGCTGCAGGGCGCTTGCGCCCACGGTCGCCACGGCGATCGCGAGCAGCCACATGCGCATGCGGTTCCAGTCGCCCATGTTGACCACGTCCGACACTGCTCCCATGGTGCAGAAGTGCGTCTTGTTGCCCACGGCGCCGAAGAGGAAAGCGAGCGCAAACGCCCCCCACACCACCAACGAGGCGAGCGCTGCCGGATTGGATTCGTTCAAGAGACCTCGATTCGGAATGGCCCCGGAATTCCGGCGGGGAGCGCCGAGATTGACCGCAGCCGGTTATTTTTTCTGTATGAGGCGCTGCTTGGCCTGCTCGGCCGCCGGGCTCGAGGGATACCGCTTCACGAGCGCGCGCAGCGTCTCGCGGGCCGCGGGGCTCTCTCCCAGCTCCGACTGGGAGCTCGCGATGTTGAGCAGCGCATCGGGCGCCTTGGAATTCTCCGGCCAGAGCCTGACCACTTTCTGCTGGGCGGCGATGGCGGACTTGTAGTCGCGCATCGCGTAATAGGCGTTGCCGATCCAGTACTGCGCCGAGGGCACGAGCTCGCTGCTGGAGAAATTGGTCATGAAATTCTGGAAGCTGGTGATGGCGAGCTGGTAGTTGCCGAGCTTGAACTGGTTGAGCGCCGTCTCGTACGCTTGTTTCTCGGCGGCGGCGCTGCGCTCGCCCTGGCTCAGCTTGTCCTGCAGCTGCGATTGCGTCTGCTCGAGCCTCCTCAGCCGGTTGTCCAAATCGACATAGAGGTCCTTCTGGCGGCGCTCCAGGGTCTCGGTCTGATTCGCGAGCACCTCGATCAGCCCGCGCAGCTTTGCGACGTCCTGCTTGAGCGATTCGATCAGCTGGGCGAGATCGACGACGCGGTTCTGCCCTGACGAATCCAGCTGCCCGAGCCGCGCGTCGATCGCCGAGAGACGCTCCTCGATCGCCTTCTGGCGCGCCTCGACCTGGTTTTTCAGCTGGAAGATCTGCCTGCGCGCCTCCTCGTCGTCGAAGAGGGCCGCGTGGGCCGCGATTGGAAACAGGAATATGAACGCGAAGAACCACCCCGAGGCATTAGGGTTTGTTCCCCTCCTCGGATGAGGGTGAGCAGGAAATTCGGCAGAGGTGCCTGCGCACATTTGCCGCCTGCGAACGCCAGCCGCGATGCAACGCGGCTGGCCGGGGCGGGTGGCGCGGAGCGCCGGGGTGGTCATGTCTGTCAGTATTCCCCGCCGTAGAGCATGTCGCTGCGGCGGTTCTGCGACCAGCATCCTTCGTTGTGATCGACGCAGCGCGGCTTTTCTTCGCCGAGGCTGACCGGCTCGACCTGTGCTTCGGTCGCTCCCATCAGCACGAGCATGCGCTTGACCCCTTCGGCTCTGCGTTGCCCGAGCGCGATGTTGTATTCGCGGCTGCCGCGCTCGTCGCAGTTGCCCTGGACGAGCATCTTCTTGCCGCGGTTCTCGGCGAGATACTTGCCGTGGACCTGCAGCACCGGGCGGTACTCGTCCCTGATGTCGTACTTGTCGTACTCGTAGAAAACCGAGCGTTTCGACAAATCGACCTGCGGGGCGGCAGGCTGGACCGGGCGCGCCGCGAGCGGCGGCGCGGCCGGGGCCGCCGGAGTCTGGACGCTGGGTTCCGCGGGCTTTTCGGGTTCGACGGGCGTGCTGGCGCATCCGTAGAGCAGCGCCAAGGTCAGAGCGGAAAACAATGCCTTCTTCATGATGACGACCTCCTTCAGAGTGCTTAACAAAACGGCGCTCCCCTAAATCGCGACCGTAACGGTCAATCTGTTGCGGCCTTTAGTTACCCAAGAACGGGCCCCACGACGGCTCGCGAACATCCGCCGCCTGGATGCCGAGCCGCTGCTTGAAGCGGCCGTCGCTCGATACCGCGGCGAGCACTCCGCGATTGTCGACGTCGGTTGCATACAGAATGATCCGCCCGTTCGGCGCGAAGCTCGGAGACTCGTCGCGCTGTCCGTCCGTCAAAGTCTGAACCTGCTTGCTCTCCAGGTCCATGGCCATCAGCTGGAAACGCCCGCTGACGCGCGAAATATACGCGAGGATCTTGCCGTCCGGGCTGACGCGAGGGGATACATTGTAATCGCCTTCGAAGGTCACGCGCACGGGCTCTCCCCCGCTCGCCGGCATCCGGTAAATCTGCGGGCTGCCCCCCCTGTCGGAGGTGAAATAGATGGATTGACCATCGGGGGTGAAAAATGGTTCCGTGTCGATACCTTGGGAAAACGTGAGGCGCCGGAGGTTGGTGCCGTCGGGGCTCATCAGGTAGATCTGTGAGGTCCCGTCCTTGGTGAGCACGGCCGCGAGCTGCTTGCCGTCCGGCGACCAGGCCGGCGCACTGTTCGAGCCCCTGTAGTTCGCGACCGGCGCGGGCTGCTTGCTCGCGGTGAGGTTCTGCACGAAGAGGATCGGCTTCTTGTTCTGGAACGACACATAGGCCATTCGCGCGCCGTCGGGCGACCAGGCGGGCGACATGATCGGTTCGGGGGAGATCAGGATCGATTGGGCGTTTTGCCCGTCCGCGTCTGCGACGCGCAGCTCATGGCGCGGGCCCTGCTTGACGATGTAGGCGATTCTCGTGCTGAACACGCCGCGCTCGCCGGTCATCTTCTCGTAGATGAAATCGGCGATCTTGTGGGCCGTGAGGCGGGTCTGCGCGGCGGTGAGGGTGAACGCGATGCCGCCGATCTGGGACTGCTTGAGCACATCGAGCAGGCGAAAGCGTACCTCGAGCTTTCCGTCGGGAAGCCGCTGCGCCTGCCCGATGACTATCGCATCGGCGAGGCGGCTCTTCCATTCGGGGAAACTGACCTGGGCGATCTCGGTGGGCGGAGGGCTGACTCCTCCGACGAATATCGCGCGAAAGCGGCCGCTACGCGAGAGGTCCTGCTCGATGATTTCCGTGATGCTCTGGGGCAGCACCGACTCCCCCGCGAACGGAAGCACCGCGATGGGTATCTGGTAGGCGCCGCCCCCTATGATCTCGATGGTGAGCTGGGCCCGGGCTGGCCCCGCGAGGAGCAGGATCGCCGCAAGGAGCGGGGCAAACGTCCGCGAGCTCATTCCAGCGGTCTAAAGCTGATATTGAACTCGCGCAACCATTGCTCGGGTCGATCGGGCTTCGGCAGCGGGGAGCTCTTCAGAATAGCCCGTTCGACGGCGGAGTCCAGGAGCGCATTGCCGCTCGTTTTGACGAGCCGCACCGAGAGCACCTCGCCCGTGGGCAGCTGCACGATGTTGAAGACCACCTCCGGGTTTCCCTTGATCTCGGACGGCGGGATGATGTTCGTCTTGATTTTGGTCCGGATCTTGTCGATGTAGCCCGCGTCCGGCAACCCTGCCGTAGGTGGCGAGGTGAACTGCTTGAGGACGTCCTTGCGCTCGCGGTCCTGCAGCGCCTTTTGCTCCTGCGCGAGCTGCTCCCGGATGCGCTGGGTCGTATCGAACTTGAGCGGCGGCTCCTTCTTCTTCGCGAGCTTCTTTTCCCGCTCGATCGCGATATCGGGCTTCGATTGCTTCTGCTCGACCCTGGGCTCGGGCTTCGGCTGCGGCTTGATCTCGGGCTTGGGCTCGACCTTGGGCTCGGGCGGCTCGATCGCCGGCAGCTCGCTCCATAGCTCGGCCACGACAGCGTCAGGGTGCTTCGACTGCCAGCGCAGGCCGAAAACCAGCACCGCGAAGAGCACCCCGTGCACGAGCAGCGACAGCGCCGCGGGTGCCGCGCCGCCCGGTTCGTCCGCGGGAATCGCGTAGCTCATGGAGTAGCGGGCTTCACCAGCAGCCCGACTCGCCGGATGTTCTGCCGCTGCAGCTCGTCCATCACTTTGAGGACCGCCTCGTAGCGCACGTCCTTGTCCGCGGAGATCACCACCGGCTGATCGGGGCTTTTCTTCTGTCTCTCGCGCAATGCCGCCACCAGCTGTGCCGTCGACACCGCGCGCTCGTCGGCCCTGCCTTTATCGCGCTCGCGCAGCATCAACGACTGGTCGCGCCGCACGATCACTTCGAGCGGCGTGGCCGGGGGCTGTGAGGACTTGCCCACGCTCGGCAGATCGACCACCCCTGGATTCACGAGCGGCGCGGTGACCATGAAAATGACGAGCAGGACCAGCATCACGTCCACATAGGGGACGATGTTGATCTGGTTCATGAGGCGGCGCGAGCGCATCGCCTTTAGGCCCCCTTCGCTTCGTACGCGCCCGCGAGTCTCGCCTGAGCCTGCCGCTGCAGGATGTTGGAGAACTCCTCCATGAAGCTCTCGAAACGCACGGCGAGGCGGTCGACGTCGTGGGAGAAGCGGTTGTAGGCCACGACGGCAGGTATGGCCGCGAACAGGCCGATCGCGGTCGCGACCAGGGCCTCGGCGATCCCCGGAGCGACCGCGGCAAGGGTCGCCTGCGCCATGTTGGCGAGGCCGCGGAACGCGTGCATGATGCCCCAAACGGTGCCGAGCAGCCCGACGTAGGGGCTCACCGAACCGACCGAGGCGAGGAAGGCGAGACTAGCTTCGAGGCGGTCCATCTCGCGCTGATAGGTCGCGCGCATCGCGCGGCGCGCCCCATCCACCATGAGGCTCGGGTCGGCAACGCCGCGCTGGCTTTTCAGCTTCGAGAACTCCCGGAACCCGGCCTCGAAAATCCGCTCGAGGCTCCCGGTCGAATGCCGGTGGTTCACCGCGCTCTGGTACAACTCGGCAAGGTCCGAGCCGCTCCAGAAGTCGCGCTCGAATTGTTCGGTCCTGCGCTGGGCGCGGCCGATCGTGAACAACTTGAGGAAGATGAAGTACCAGGACATGAACGACACGACGACGAGCAGCAATATCACGAGCTGGACGACGATGCTCGCGCTCGCGATCATCGCGAGGATCGAGAGGTCCTGGGCCATGTTCATCGCAATCCCTCTAGTTTTTTTCGAATCGCCTCAGGCACCGCGACGGGCCTGTAGCTCTTCGCGCTGACGCACGCCAGGCTCAGCTCGGCGCTCGCCAGCACCTCCTCCCTGCGCATGACTGCCTGATCGAACTCGAGCCGTGCCCGCCCTACGCGTTTCACCTGCGCCGTCACGGTCAGCAGTTCATTCAGCAGCGCCGGCTTATGGTAGGCGATTTGCGCCGAATGCACCACAAAGAGGACCCGGTCGCGGCGGGCAAGTTCCCCCAGATCGAACCCCAGCGATTGCAGCAGCTCGGTGCGGGCGCATTCCATGAAGGAGAGATAGTTGGCATGGAACACCACGCCGCCGGCATCGGTGTGCTGATAGTAGACGCGAATCGGCCACGCAAACGGCTTCGCGCCGGCGCTTCCGGTCATTGTCCGAACAGCGCTCCGGGCCCGCCCGACTTCGGCACCGCAAGCCCGAGGTGGCGGTAGGCGGAGACCGTCGCGACGCGCCCGCGCGGGGTGCGCTGCAAATAGCCCTGCTGGATGAGGTACGGCTCGAGCACGTCCTCGATCGTGTCGGCCTCCTCGCCGATCGCATGCGCGAGGTTGTCCAGGCCCACCGGGCCGCCCGAAAATTTTTCGATGACCGCGAAGAGGAGTTTCCTGTCCATCACGTCCAGGCCCAGCACGTCCACGTCGAGCATTTTCAGGGCGGCGTCCGCGACCTCGCGCGAGATCGACCCTTGAGCGCGCACCTGCGCAAAATCGCGAACGCGGCGAAGCAGCCGGTTCGACACGCGCGGGGTGCCGCGCGAGCGCTTCGCGATCTCGAGCCCGCCCTCGGGCGAGATTTCCACCTTGAGCAGTCTCGCGGAGCGGTTCACGATGCGCTCGAGCTCCCCCTCGGTGTAGAACTCCAGGCGCGCGACGATGCCGAAGCGGTCGCGAAGGGGATTGGTCAGCATGCCCGCGCGGGTGGTCGCGCCGACCAGAGTGAAAGGCGGCAGATCGAGCTTCACCGAGCGCGCGGCCGGCCCCTCGCCGATCATGATGTCGATCTGGTAATCCTCGAGCGCGGGGTAGAGGATTTCCTCGACCACGGGCGCCAGGCGGTGGATCTCGTCGATGAAGAGCACGTCGTTCGGCTCGAGGTTGGTGAGGATCGCGGCGAGGTCGCCTGGGCGCTCGAGCACGGGCCCCGCGGTCTGCCGCAGGTTCACGCCCATCTCGCGGGCGATGATGTGCGCGAGCGTCGTCTTCCCGAGGCCCGGCGGCCCATAGAGCAGCACGTGATCGAGCGCTTCCTTCCTGTTCCTCGCGGCCTCGACGAAGATCGCGAGCTGTCCGCGGATCTTTTCCTGGCCGATGTACTCGGCGAGCGACTTGGGACGCAGCGCGCGCTCGAACGCCTCTTCCTGGGGCGAGGTGGGCGCGGCCGAGATCAGGCGGTCGGTTTCAATGGCCATGGTCGGTAATCATAGGCGATCTGGATCGTTTTTTTCTCGCTCATTTGATCGGCTCCGCGCCCTCGCTCAGAATCTTCAGATAGGTGTCATAGACATAGAGTTTCTTGCGTTTGCGCCCAGTGCTTTCACTCACGATTCCGAGTTTCTGGAGATGATTCATGGCCGCGGTCACAGTAGGCTGCGACAAGCCCACACGCCTCGCCGCACGAGGGATGGAAAATATGACTCGCTCCTGAAAAGCGTGGTGCAAACGCAGCGTCGAGGACGCGGCCCGTCCCAGTTTTTCGACGCGAGCGCGATCGTTCCGGAACAATTCCAGGATGCGCTGCGCCGTGCGCGTCGCCTGCTCGGTAGTGTCGATGATGCCCGACAGAAAAAAATGGAGCCATGCCTCCCACGCGCCCTCGGTGCGCACGCGCATTAGCAGATCGTAGTAGGTGTCCCGGTGCTTCTTGAAATATAAGCTAAGGTAGAGCATCGGTTGCGCCAGGGCACCCTCGGCGCACATAAGCAAGGTGATGAGTAGGCGCCCGGCCCGGCCGTTGCCGTCGAGAAACGGATGGATGGTCTCGAACTGCACGTGGGCGAGCGCTGCCTTGACAAGAAGCGGTGTCTTCACAGGTTCGTCGTGAAGAAATTTTTCCAGTGCTCCCATGCACTCCATTACTCTATTCGGGGGAGGCGGCACGAATGCCGCGTTGCCGGGGCGCGATCCGCCGATCCAGTTCTGGGAAGTCCGGAATTCCCCCGGTGCTTTGGTATGGCCGCGACCTTTCGACAGGAGAATTCCGTGTATTTCCTTGAGTAGCCGCAGCGACAAGGGAAAACCTCCCCGCAGGCGCTCGAGGCCGTGGTTCATCGCGGCGACATAGTTGGAAACTTCTTTGACATCGTCCATCGGAACCCCGGGGACTTCCTTATTTTCGAAGAGCAGCAGATCGGAGAAGGACGATTGTGTGCCCTCGATCTGCGAAGATAGCAGCGCCTCCTTTCGGACATACATGTAAAGAAACAGATCTGGATCGGGAAACAGGCGCGCCACGCCGTCAAGGCGTCCGAGCCCGCGGTTCGCTTTTTCGAGCAGGTCGTGCAGCTCGGGGCTGATGTCGAGCGGGGGATCGGGCGGAAGCGCAGGCGGAACGAATGCCCGCACATTTTCGCCTGCGGTACTAGTCGTGAGATAAGTTCCGAGGCGAGGATTGGTGGTGGTCGGCACTTACTTGGCAGGTAAGCTTGCTTTAATTGGCTACGTTCAAATTAAAGGATACAGGCATAACCTTTAATAAGCAACCGGCTAGGTTGAGCTCTAAGCACCGCGTTCGTTCTCCCCGTACTGTCAGAACCTACCTGGATCCGTCTTTGGACGATTCGAACGAGCTATCGTCTCGCTGCAATGCGAATCGCCGCAATTGCGCGGTTTGGTCACAAAATACAATTAGGCGACAAACCCGTTGCATGGCTGCTGTCCGGAGCGCGTGAAGCTTTAGGTGGCCTGCCGCGTCAAGCTCAGCTGTTGACTCGTCGGGACTTAGGTAAAAGATATGCCGCTATCCTTTACTTGGGTAGCGGCTTAGTAAAAGATCTTTAACGCTCAGCTTTTAGCGAGCGACTTCAACGCCTGCCGTATGCCGTCGGAAACCGAAAGTCCCTCGGGCAGGTGCTTCACCGCGAGCTGCGCCTCCTTGTCGCTGTAGCCGAGCGCGAGAAGCGCGGTCATCACGTCGCTCGCCACCGGCCTGGGCCGGTTCACCGAGACCGCGCTCAGCGCGTCGCCGCCGAGTTTGCCTCTCAGCTCGAGCAGCAGCCGCTCGGCGGTTTTCCTGCCGATGCCGGGGACTCTCACCAGGCGCCCGGATTCCTGCGCGGCGACCGCTGCGACGAGCTCCGCTACGCTCATGCCGGAGAGCACGGCGAGCGCAGTGCGCGCCCCGACGCCCGAGATCTTCAGGAGCTGCCGGAAGGCGCGCCGCTCCGCCTCGGTGCCGAAGCCGTAGAGCAGGTGCGCGTCCTCGCGCACGACGAGGTGGGTGAGCAAGGTCACGCGCTCGCCGGACGCGGGCAGGTTGTAGAAAGTGCTCATCGGCACTTCGACTTCGTAGCCGACTCCGGCCGCCTCGACCAGAATCTGGGGGGGATTTTTTTCGAGGAGGACGCCCGCGAGCCTGCCGATCATACGAGCCTTCCCCTTTTCACCCGAAATCCGCTCGTGGGAATCGCCCCCAGGCCTTGCCCGCCGTGCGCGTGGCAAATGGCGCAGGCGAGCGCGTCCGCGGCGTCGGCGGAGGGCGCGCCCGCAAGCCCGAGGAGCCGCTTCACCATTTCCTGCACCTGCTCCTTCCTGGCGTGGCCGTTGCCGACCACGGCCTGCTTGACCTGGAGCGCGGTGTACTCTGAAACCGGCAAGCCCGCGTCCACGGCGGCGCAGATCGCGGTGCCGCGCGCCTGGCCGAGCGCGAGCGTCGATGCGGGGTTGACGTTGACGAAGACTTTCTCGAGCGCGATCTGCTGCGGCTGGTGCCGTGCGATGACTTCGCGCAGATTCTCGAGGATGATTTTCAGGCGCTCCGGCAGGTCGGCGTCTCCGGATTTGATGCAACCGCTGGCGATGTAGGCGAGCTTGCTGCCGTTTTTCTCGATGATCCCGAACCCGGTGATGCGCAAACCCGGGTCGATGCCAAGAATCCTCAGGGCTGGACCGGCCATTGCTCCGCATTATAGTCGTTCGATGCGGGCTGCTCGGTGCTGTTAGTGAGGCATTTCGCCTTGGCCCACTACCCGGGTGCTATTGGTCGATCACCGCCGTGGTGTAGACGTCCTGCACGTCGTCGAGGTCCTCCAGCGCATCGAGCAGCTTCTGCATCCGCCCTCCTTCATCACCCTTGAGAAGGTTTTCGGCGGTGGCCTTCATCGTGATTTCGGCGAGCTCCGGCTTGAGCCCCGCTTTTGCGAGTCCGTTCTTCACCGCGGTGAAATCGGCGGGCGCGCAGATCACTTCCACCGAGCCGTCGTCGTTGGTGACCACGTCCTCGGCACCGGCGTCCAGCGCCGCTTCCATGACTTTTTCTTCGCTCGTCCCGGGCGCGAAGACGAACTGCCCGCA
>WNFG01005358.1_pt1 | contig 14194 bp, 9 predicted proteins | sample 5400431 | NCBI WGS metagenome assembly WNFG01 (sample SAMN13153346, study PRJNA577476) | soil metagenome | isolation source: 120 cm saprolite under Douglas fir tree site 2 hole 3 replicate 2 | place: USA:California | collected 2015-04-18
GCGTGCAAGGCATGAGCGACGAGCTCCTTGCCGGTGCCGCTCTCGCCATAAATCAGCACGCGCCCGTTCGTCGGCGCAGTCACGGCGATCTGCTGGCGCAACGCCTTCATCGGCACGCTGTTGCCGATCACCTGATAGCGATGGCCCAGTTCGGTGCGCAGCAACTGGTTTTCTTCTTCCAGCCGCCGCTGCTGAACCGCGTTGCGAACGAGAACAATTATTTTTTCAAGCGAGAGCGGCTTTTCAATGAAATCGAAAGCCCCCAGCTTCGTAGCGCGTACGGCAGTTTCGATCGTGCCGTGGCCGGAAATCATGATGACCGCCGGCGGCCGCGGCGACGCCTGCAGGCGGCTCAATGCTTCGAGCCCGTCCATTCCCGGAAGCCAAACGTCAAGGAGCATGACTTCCAGATCGCCGGCACTGGCGCGATCCAAGGCCTCCTCGGCGGAACCGACGGCTTCGACGTGGTAGCCCTCCTCCTTGAGAATCGCGGAAAGCGATTCGCGGATTCCGGCTTCGTCATCCACAATCAGAAGGTGCGGTTTGAGGGTCATCAAGCGGCGTCCGTCCCATTGTGGTCGGCAACGGAGGCAGGCGTCAATTCGGCGACAGGGAGTTCCACGCGAAAGCGCGAGCCGGCGGGAAGATTGTCCTCCACGTGGATGCTTCCGCCGTGTTCGGCCACGATGCGGGCGGCGATGGCAAGACCCAAGCCCGTGCCGCGGTCCTTGGTGGAGAAATGCGGAAGGAACAGTTTGTCCTTGTCTTCCGGAGAGATGCCGTGGCCCGTGTCGGAAACGCAGATTTCGACGGTCTCCGCGTCCAAATGCGCCCGCGTGGAAACGACGATTTCGCGGCAGGTGGAATTTTCCAGAGCTTCCGCCGCATTGTCGATGAGATTCACGATCACGCTGCGCAGCAACGCGCCGTCCGCCCGGACGGTGGGGAGATTTTCCGCCAGAGCCGTCTTGAGCAGGATGCCATCCAGCCGGCCAGAGAATACCTCCAACGCTTCGTTGATAATGGTGTTCGCGTTCGTCGGCAGGAGCTTCGCGGTTGGGAAGCGCACGAATTGCGAGAATTCATTCACGAGCGCGGCGAGCGTAGAAACTTCCCGTTCGATCAGCTGAGAACATTCCTGAACCAGATTTGTCAGCTCCAAGTCTCGCGGTGAAGAAGTCTGAGAAATCTCCCGGCGATCCAAGAACCGTGACAGACGCTGCGCAGAAAGTTGAATCGGAGTGAGCGGATTCTTGATCTCATGCGCGATGCGGCGCGCCACTTCCTGCCACGCTGCTGACTTCTGGGCGCGTAGCATTTCCGTCAGATCGTCGAGAACCAGCACAAAACCGGAATTGGCACGGCGAGGGCCAAGCGAGCTCACGGTCACGGCGAGATGCAACACGCGTCCCGAAACAACTGTTTCGATTTCGCGCGAGACCACTCCCATGCGCAGCGACCGGCGCATCAGCGATTGCACCATGCGCCCGGCATCCCCGCCCAGGATACTTTCGAGCGAAAACGAATCACCGGGCCCGCCGCCGAACATCCGCGTGACCGACTTATTCGAGCGAAGAATCGCACCCGTGGAGTCCAGCGAAATCACCCCGGTCGGAATATTTTCCAGCACCGTCTCCATGAGCTGCCGCCGCCGTTCGAGTTCTTGCACCGCCTGCTGCAGATTTCGCGTGAATTGATCGATCTGCGAGCGGCTGTCGCGCAACTGCGTGGTCATGGTGTTGAACGAATGCACCAGGACCCCCAGCTCGTCTTGCGATTGCTCCGGGACCTGATACTCGAAATTGCCCGTGGAAACTTCGCGCGTTCCTTCGGCCAGCGCTTGAATAGGCACGGTCACCTGTTTTGCGAGAAAGAGAGCGACCCACATCACGGCAGACAGCAGCAGCACTGTGAAGAACAGCAGAATTAGGAGCATCTGCCGCTTCAGCGCGCGTAAATCCTGTTTTCCCTCGTAATACTCGCGGGTTTGCGACTGAATGGCCGCGAGACTCGTAAGGATGCCTGGGCTAGTGCGGTACGCCGTGAGGACATATCCTGCCGGCTGTCCGGCTGGGAGCATCGGGACCCGCGCGGCAAAGTAACTTTTTCCATCCGCAGCCCAGATTTCAACTCCGCTAGGCAGCGAGCGTGCAAACTTTCCAAGAACTCCAGGCTGTTCGCAGATCGTGCGGCGATCCTCCGGCTGCTTGTCGCAGACGATTCCTCCGCGGACCGGCTTGCCATTCGCATCCAGAATCCAGGCGGCGTCCGCCCCCCGCGCAAGCGCATGCCGCAAGAAATCCTCGCCCGGTTGCATGGCTTCTTCCCGGACCTGTTCGGCCATCCCGCGAAGCCGAGGCAACTGCGCGCGCCCCAGATCATTCAGTAGCTTTTGCGTTTCGTCTGAAGCAATCTCCAGCGGTTTGGGAAACCAGAGCAGCAAACTGCGATTGATCAGCGAGTAGCTGACGATGAACATGAAGATGATGGGCAAGAGCGAAATGGCCATCGCGCCGACAACCATCTTCGTTTTGAAGCGCGCGCCGAGCTGCTCTCTGCTGCGTTCCACCCAAAGGCGCAGAACAGTACGCGCGAGGATGAGTCCGAACACCAGGAACGCCGCGGTAATGAAACTCGACACGGCATAGAGCACCAGCACCGCGCGCCAGTTCTTCGGTTCGAAGGGCGCGGTCAGCGACCCGAACGTGAAAACTGCAGCGAGCAGCAGCGTCAGCAGGATTCCGCCGATAACCAGTCCCCAGCGTTGCCGATTGTCCAGATGACTCATGGCAAATTGGGCGAGTAGGAGCGGAGCGAAATTGCGAAGCCCCGTCTGTGGCAAACCACACAGACAATTTTGGTCAGCAATGCGCTGGGATGAGCAGAAAATGCCGGGCTGTGCTTCGCAACCATCTATCAGGCACGATAGCTGCCGCACGGAAGCAAGTCAAGATTCCTGCCTGTACTCCTTCCATCGTACCTGACCTTGTGGTCAGGTATTAGCCATTTCAGAACCGAACTGCAAATTCTGGATACTCTCTACATCAGCATTTGTTAAGGTAAGCCCTGGGTGAAAACCCGTCGGGAGTGCTGCGGATGTCCGTCCGTTTGGGCGAAATACTGGTTAAGGAAAGCTTGATCACGCAGGACCAGCTCCAAAAAGCGCTGGAGTTTCAGCGTGCCAATGGAGGCAAGCTGGGAAGCTGCCTGACGAAGATGGGTTTCATCACCGATGATGACATCACCGGTGTGCTCTCCCGGCAGTACGGCGTGCCTTCCATCAATTTGAAGTACTACGAAATCGATCCCAACGTCATCAAGCTCATCCCGCAAGATACAGCATCGCGCTACCAGGTGATTCCGCTATCGCGCGTTGGTTCCGTTCTCACCATCGCAATGACGGATCCCACCAACGTTTTCGCCATGGACGACATCAAGTTCATGACGGGATTCAACGTCGAGCCGGTCGTGGCATCCGAATCAGCCATCGGCGATGCCATCACGCGGTTCTACGGCGGCTCGGCATCGAACCACGAGGAACTCAGCAACTTGATGAAGGACCTCGTCGATGAAGAAAACGAACTCGAGCTGGCTGCCGAAGAATCGGAGATGGACCTCGCGTCCCTGGAAAAGGCCGCGGAAGAAGCTCCGATCATCAAACTCGTCAACCTGATTCTGACGGATTCCGTGAAGCGCGGAGCCAGCGATATTCATATCGAGCCGTACGAACTCGAGATGCGCGTGCGGTTCCGCATTGACGGACAACTCTCCACGGTGATGACCCCGCCCCTGCGCCTGAAGGACGCGATTACCAGCCGCTTGAAGATCATGGCGAAACTCGACATCGCGGAAAAGCGCTTGCCGCAAGACGGCCGCATCATGATCAAGTACAAGGCCGAAGGCAAGAAAAAGGAACTCGACTTCCGCGTTTCGACCGTCCCGACCTTGTACGGCGAAAAGGTTGTCATGCGCTTGCTGGACAAGGAAAACCTCCGGCTGGATATGACCAAGCTGGGCTTTGAGCCGGAGTCGCTCAAGAAATTCGAACGCAGCATTTTGAAGCCCTACGGCATGGTGTTGGTCACCGGCCCAACCGGTTCAGGTAAGACGAACACCTTGTATTCCTCGGTTGCGACGTTGAATACCGTTGATACCAATATCATGACTGCGGAAGATCCCGTCGAGTTCCAGTTGAACGGCATCAACCAAGTTCAGATGAAGGAACAGATCGGCTTGAACTTCGCCGCCGCCCTTCGCGCCTTCCTTCGTCAGGATCCCAACATCATCCTCGTGGGCGAGATTCGCGACTTTGAAACGGCGGAGATCGGCGTCAAGGCCGCGCTCACCGGCCACTTGGTTTTGTCCACGCTCCACACCAACGATGCGCCCTCCACCATCAGCCGTTTGATGAACATGGGCATCGAGCCCTTCCTGGTGGCCACGTCGCTGAACTTGATTTGCGCGCAGCGCCTCGTGCGCCGTATTTGTTCGAATTGCAAGGAAGAGTTGGATGTCCCGCAGCAGGCGCTCATTGATGCGGGATACACGCCGGAAGAAGTAAAGACCACCAAGATTTACCACGGCAAGGGCTGTACTACCTGCAACAAGCGCGGCTATAAGGGCCGCACGGGTCTCTACGAAGTCATGGAAATTAACGACGAGCTCCGCGAATTAATCCTCGTTGGTGCTTCGGCCCTGGAGCTCAAGAAGAAGGCGATCGAGCAGGGGATGATCACGCTCCGGCGCAGCGGCCTGATCAAGGTGGCCTTAGGACAGACCACCATGGAAGAAGTCCTGCGCGAAACGGTTTTCTAGAATTGAAGGTGATCGATGGCTGGAATCACGCTGAGTGAATTGCTGAAGAAGATGATCGAGATGGGAGGCAGCGACCTCCACATCACCACGAACAGCGCGCCGCGTGTACGCGTTCACGGAAAGCTTCGCCCGCTGGACATGCCGCCGCTCACGGCAGCGGACACGAAATCCCTCGCGTACAGCGTGCTCACAGATGCCCAGAAACATCGCTTCGAGGAAAACTTGGAGTTGGACTTCTCGTTTGGTTTGAAGAACCTGGCGCGCTTCCGCGGCAATTGCTTCAATCAACGCGGCGCGGTTGGCGCGGTCTTCCGCACGATTCCCTGGGAAATCAAAGGGTTTGATGCCTTGGGCTTGCCTCTGGTCGTCAAGGGGCTCTGCGACAAGCCTCGCGGGCTCGTGCTCGTCACCGGCCCAACCGGTTCCGGTAAGTCCACCACGCTCGCCGCCATGCTGGACAAAATCAACAGCGAACGCGAAGAGCACATGATCACCATCGAGGACCCTATCGAGTTTCTTCATAACCACAAGAAGTGCCTCGTCAATCAGCGCGAAATTCATGCCGACACGCATTCGTTCGCGAATTCCCTCCGCGCCGCGCTCCGTGAAGACCCTGACGTCGTTCTCATCGGCGAAATGCGCGACCTCGAAACCATCGAATCCGCGCTGCGCATCGCCGAAACCGGCCACTTGACCTTTGCCACTCTGCACACGAATTCCGCATCCTCCACCATCAACCGTATTATTGACGTCTTCCCTTCGCACCAGCAGCCGCAGATCCGCGCGCAGCTCTCCATGGTGCTCGAAGGTATTCTTTGCCAGGCGCTTCTCCCACGGTCTGACGGACGTGGCCGTGCCATGATCATGGAAGTTCTTATTCCTACTCCCGCGATCCGTAACCTGGTCCGCGAAGACAAGATTCATCAGATCTACTCCGCCATGCAGACCGGCACAGGCCAGACGGGCATGCAGACCTTCAACCAGGGCCTGGCCAATGCGTACTTTGCAAAGACCATTACTCTCGATATGGCGATTTCACGTTCCTCGAATCCCGATGAATTGCAGGACATGATCAACCGTGGAGTTTCTACTTCTGGAGCCGGGGCCAAAACTCCCGTGTCCAGCAAGCGCTAGGAGATTTTGACTTCGGAACGGCCACAGGCCGGAACTATGGAAGGACTTAGGAGGAAATAACATGCCGGATTACAAATATCAGGGAACCAGCCGCGCCGGCGCCAGCGTCAGCGGTGTCATGACCGCATCCAACAAGACGGAACTGGCGAACCTGCTGAAGCGCCAGCAGATCACTGCCACCAAAATGACCGAGAAGGGCAAGGAATTCAATATGCCCCAATTCGGCGGTGGCGTGAAGGCCAAGGAACTCGCGATCTTCACGCGCCAGTTCTCGGTCATGATCGACGCCGGTCTGCCTCTCGTGCAGTGTCTCGAGATTCTGGCGAGTCAGCAGGAGAACAAATTCTTTCAAAAGGTCCTGATCGGCACGCGCGGTCAGGTGGAAGGGGGCGCGACGCTTTCCGCTGCGATGCGAACCTCGCCGAAAGTCTTCGACGCTTTGTACGTGAACATGGTCGAAGCGGGCGAAACCGGCGGTATTCTCGACACCATTCTGCAGCGCCTTTCGACCTACATCGAAAAGAACGTCAAGCTGCAGCGGGCCGTCAAATCGGCACTTGTTTATCCGGTCGGTGTTTTGACCGTGGCCGGCGGTGTCATCACATTGCTGCTCTGGAAAGTCGTGCCGATTTTCGCCACGTTGTTCGCGGGACTTGGCGTTGATCTTCCTTTGGCCACGAAAATCGTCATCGGGTTGAGCAATTTCATCGGCAGTATTTTTGGCCTTTTGATCCTCGTGGCCCTCGGGGCCGGCATCTTTGGATTGAAAGTCTGGTATGGCACGAAGCAAGGCCGCTTCGTTCTCGACACCATCGTCCTTAAACTTCCCGTCCTTGGCGTGTTGATGAGAAAGATCGCCGTGGCCCGGTTTACTCGAACGCTCGGAACGCTGATCTCCAGCGGCGTACCCATCCTGGAAGGACTCGACATCACCGCGAGGACCGCTGGAAACGCGGTCGTCGAGAGGGCTTTGCAACAGGTAAGAAAATCGCTCGAGGAAGGCAAGTCGCTCACGGAACCACTGAGAGATTCCGAAGTCTTCCCGGGCATGGTGACGCAGATGATTGCCGTCGGCGAACAGACGGGCGCCATGGACGCCATGCTCCAGAAGATCGCCGATTTCTATGAAGAAGAAGTGGACGCGGCAGTGAAGGACTTGCTGACTGCTCTCGAACCCATCATGATCGTTTTTCTCGGCGTGGTGGTCGGCGGCGTGGTCATTTCCATGTACTTGCCGTTGTTCTCGCTGATCGGCAAGCTGAGCAGCGCGCACTAATCGGGCCTCCGTCCGCTCGGCATTGGCCCCTTCGCGAAGGGCATTGCAAGAAACTTTGCCCTTCGCTTTTCTGCCCGAACCCGGGGGTTCCGGCGGCCGAAGCATAGGCGCGGACAAGCCATGGACAAAAGCTTCGCGACAAGGGAATGGCTGGACTGGCTGACTCGTGTTCGCCTGCTCACGATCACTCTCATCCTGACCGTCGGAGTAGTTTGGCCGCAGTACGTCGGGAATTTGGGCGCCAATCGCTTCTTTCTTCCTCTTTTCATCTTCTGGATAACCCTCGGAATTCTTCATCTCATTCTCTTGCGCTGGGTTCCCGAGGCGCGCTGGCACGGCGGGCTGCAGGTTGCCGGCGATGTGCTGATGATTTCGTTGCTGGTCTATTCCACTGGCCTGCAAGAGAGTTATTTCATCTCCCTCTACTTGCTGGTGATTATCGTCGCGAGCATTTTGTTCTCTCGCAGAATCGCCTTCTTGATCACCTCGGCCTGCTTCATCCTCCTTGCTGGCATGACCTTTCTTTCCTACACCGGGAGAATTCCTCCCACTTACTCGAGCCCGCCGACTCCCGAGAGCCTGCGCACCTGGCTGGTCATCAACCTTCTCGGTTTTCTGGCCGTCACCTATCTGGCCAGTCTGCTCGCCCAGTCGCTTCGCAGCAAAGGGCGGGAGCTGGAGGAGAAGCGCGAAGAGCTTCTCAGCCTGCAGGATTTCACGGAAGACATCATTCACTCGATGCGCGGCGGACTCATCACCACGGACCTCGGCGGCCGTATCTTGCTGTTGAATCGCACAGGCGAGGAAATTCTCGGACTCCGCTTCTCCGATCTGCACGGCAAGAAACTGCAGGATTTGAACGAGGATTTCTGGCTGCCCGGCCAGTACGCCAACGCGGAAAGGCTCTCGCTTCGAAAAGAGATAGACTTCCGCACACCCGCTGGCGAGCGGCGCTATCTGGGAATCAGTATTTCTCCTCTGCGCACTCGCGACGCGACCCGCAGCGGCTATGTCTTCAACTTTCAGGACCTGACCGAGTTGCGCCGGCTGGAGCAGGAAGTAGCGACCAAGGAACGTATGGCTGCCTTGGGCCGCCTCTCCGCCGCTATCGCCCATGAAATTCGGCAGCCGCTCACGGCCATGGCCGGCGCCGTGAAGGAACTTGCACGGCTCGTTCCGCTCGAGGAAGACGAGAAGCATCTGGTCAATATTGTCAGCAGGGAATCCGAGAGGCTGAACAATATCATCACCGACTTCCTCAATTATTCCAGGGAAAAAAGCTATGAATTTCAGGAAGCGGACGTCCGCAGTCTCTTGGATGAAACCCTGATGCTGATGGAGAAAAAGCCTGAAATTGGGGCCAAGTACCGGATTCAGCGCGCGTTTAACGGGCACCAGATGCGTGCCCGCGTGGATACCGACAAAATCAAGCAAGTCTTCTGGAATCTCTGCGATAACGCCCTGCGGGCGATGCCGGACGGCGGCACCCTCACCGTAAAGCTCGAACCGCACCCGTTCTGGTTGCGCATCGCGTTCCGTGACACCGGCATCGGCCTCGATCCCAGGCAGCGAGCTAAGATTTTTGAGCCTCTTCAGTCGGGTTTTGAAGGCGGCACGGGCCTGGGGCTCTCCATCGTCTATCAGATCGTGCAGGCCCACAGTGGCAGGATCAGCGTGATTTCGGAAAAAGACCGCGGCGCGGAGTTTATCGTTGAATTGCCGCGAGTTGCGTGAGGCGCTATGCAAGGAACGAAAACCGCAGTGAAGGAAACGGGGCGTGAAATGCCCCATATTCTCGTCGTCGACGACGAGAGATCCATCGGCGAGTTGCTGGAGATCACCTTCCGCAAGGAAGGTCACCGCGTTGAAGTGGTGCATAGCGTGGAAGCCGCCAGGCGCAAGCTGGAATCACAGATCTTCGACATCATCATTTCTGACGTTCGAATGCCCGGCGAGAGTGGAGTCGACCTTCTCAAATTCGCCAAGGAAATTGCCCCGGGATCTTTTTTTCTTCTGATGACCGCGCTCCCAGCCCTGGACACCGCCATCGCGGCACTCAACTCCGGCGCTGACCGCTACGTCGTGAAGGGAGATTCGCTGGTCGATCAATTACGGCAGGCGGTTCATGAAGTTTCCGAGAACTTAAAATGGAAGAAGGAAGCCGGTTACTTGCGGCGGGAGATACGCCGCCTAACGGGCCTGGACAACATCATCGGACAGAGCCCGAAGATGCGCGCGATCTTCGACATGATTCAAACCGTTGCCCCTCAAACGAGCCGTGTTCTCATCACCGGGGAGAGCGGGACTGGCAAGGAACTGGTGGCCCGCGCCATTCATGAGAACAGTGTTCGGGCCCAGGCCCCCTTCATCACCATTAACTGCGGTGCGTTCCCGGAGACGCTCCTGGAGTCCGAACTTTTCGGTTACATGAAGGGAGCGTTCACCGGCGCTAACGAAAACCGGCAAGGCCTTTTCCAGGCGGCCCATGGCGGCACGCTTTTCCTTGATGAGATTGGCAATATGAGCCTCACCATGCAGGTGAAGCTCTACCGCGTCTTGCAGGAAGGCAAGGTCCGCCCGATCGGCAGCACAGAAGAAGCGGACGTAGATGTGCGCATCATTGCCGCTACAAACAAGGAATTCGAAAAGGAAATCGCCGAGGGCCGTTTCCGCGAAGATTTATACTATCGTCTCAGCGTGATCCCCATACAGGTTCCCTCGCTCCGGGAACGCCGCGAGGATATTCCGCTGCTGGCGCGCCACTTCCTCGAGCGCTTTCGAACGACCATGGAAAAACCCATCGAAGGCATTTTGCCGGAGGCCATGACGCGCCTCGAGGCTTACGGTTGGCCGGGGAACGTCCGTGAACTTGAGAACACCATGGAACGTGCGGTGGCACTCGAAACCGGCAGAGAAGTCTCGGTCCGTGTTCTGCCCGATCGTATTGCCGGCTATTCCGACTCAACTCTCGGTGGTTCGGTGGGAGGCCCATTGGCTGAATTCCCGGCAGAGGGTGTCGATTTCGAGAAACAAATTGCTGAAGCGGAGCGCCGCTATCTGCAAGGGGCACTGGCTAAAGCCGAGGGCGTTCGGACCCGTGCATCCGAGCTGCTTAACATCAGCTATCGTTCTTTCCGGCATTACGCCAAGAAGCATAATCTGTGAGTTTTCTTAGCCGGACGGAGCCGTGAGATCAGTCCGACCAGACTGCCGGAGGTGACCCTTTCTGCCCTCTCAAATGGACAAAAAACGTCAAACTCTGCGTCAGATTTGCCTCTCAAGGCCTAAAATCTGGCGCTCCCAGTTGTAGGAATTCCACATAACTCCTGTTTTTACAATGAGTTGCAATTCTACAAACTCTCTGCGACCTAACGGCGAAATTGGTCGCAGGCTTGCATCATACAGGGCGTGCGCTGGTACTATCGAATTTCTCAAGGAGATAGCATGAAAAGGCAAAAGGGTTTCTCTCTTATCGAGTTGCTGATCGTCGTGGCGATCATTTTGATCATCGCAGCCATCGCCATTCCGAACCTGCTCAGGTCGAAAATGGCAGCGAACGAAGGGCCTCGGCTACGCGGCAACATTGGCGACTCTGGGAGGATTACTCTCTCCGTGTACGGCGCTTTCGACCAATGCATGCTTAATCGACCCCGTTTTGAGCAGTGGAACAAAGAGCGGCTACACGTTTTCGTCTGCCGCGACTCTCCTAGTAGGCGGCGTGAATAACGGCTTTGAAGTCGAAGGCCATCCAAACGCGGTAGGCACGACCGGCCAGCGCTCCTTCTGCTCGGACCAGTCGGGTGTGCTCCGGTTTGACCCCGCGGGTACCACGATCGGCACCGCTGCGGGAAATTGCTCCGCGATTGTTGCGGTTCTCGGCAACTAAGTCCCAAGCTAGCTTCTGGACGGGGAGGAGGCTTCGCTTCCTCCCCGTTTTTTTTTTGCTAGGACCGTTCCGAACAGTACGCGGGAGAGTAGTCTCCCCTCCTTTCCAAGAGAGCTTTCAGTTTGCCGGATGTGAAAGGAAACATGGCCCCCGGTAGGGTTTCAATGAAAAGACCACAGAATGGGTTTTCCCTCATCGAGCTTCTGATCGTTGTGGCGATCATTTTGATCATCGCAGCCATCGCCATTCCGAACCTCCTCCGGTCCCGTATGGCCGCGAACGAATCTTCGGCGGTGAGTTCAGTCCGGACGATTAACACGGCCGAAGTAACCTACTCGGCGACCTTTGGTATTGGATATGCGACTTTGACTGACTTGAGTACTCCTGCCGCTGGATGCCCAGGCAGTGGTGGTACTCCGACTGCGGCTTGCTTGATTGACAACGTCCTGGGCGGAGGAACAAAGAGCGGCTACACCATTACTGCCACGCCTTCGAATGGCGCGGGCACAATGGCCAGCCCGTACGTTTCTTTCAACACGGGTGCGCAACCGGTAGCGCTTGGCCTGGCTGGGCAACGCTCCTTCTGCTCGGACGAGTCGGGAGTAATCCGCTTTGACATCACGGGTGCTCCGCCACCTGCGGCATGCGGTTCGTCGGGACTGCCTACCCTGCAGTAATTCTTCGGAAAGCAGAGGCGCATGGGCCTGACGGCCAACGTCGAATCTGATAGAGAGTCTTTTGCTTGATACCTCGGCCCCGGCAACGACCGCTGATCCGGCGATTTAGTCGTTCATCATCCAGATCCACTGTTCGCTTGTGCCACTAAAAAATCGCGCCTGATTTGGCCGCGCAACACAATCCGCTCCCTCTTGCTAGACTAGGGATATGCTCATGCGATTCCACTCCCTGTTTTTTTTCTTTCTCACAGTTACTAACAATCTGGATGTAGAGGCCGTCGTCGCGCGGTTTCAGGCGAGATATCACTCAGCTCGCACCTTGCAAGCCAGCTTTCTTGAACGTTACAGGGAAAACGGACGGGTCGTCCGCGTGGAGGCAGGCACGGCATATTTTCGACGGCCCGGCAAAATGCGCTGGAACTACCAGGCGCCGGAAAAAAATGTGTTTCTCATCGACGGCAAGACGGCTTGGTTCTACGTTCCCGCCGATCACACGGCCACGCGGGTTCCCGCGAAGGAAAGCGCCGACTGGCGAACGCCGCTGGCCTTGCTCGTCGGCGATATGAAAATATCGCGAGTCTGCGGACAGGTTCTGACCGCGATTGATGAAAAGCCTGAAAACCCAGAACACGCCATGCTCTACTGTGAGCTCCGCGGTACGGGAAGCAAATCCCCGAAAAAGGCCTCGGGAACAGCTTCATCCCCAAGACCTTTGAACAGCGAAGCGGTGTTCTTTGAGATCGACACGAATAGTGGCGATCTTGTCCGGGTGCTTGTTCGCGACCCAGGGGGAACCGGAATTGAATTTTCTTTCGCTAACTGGCGGATAGATCCCCAGGTGCCGGATTCGCTCTTCCATTTTGACGTCCCCAAAGGAGTGGCTATTGTGAACGGAGAATTGCCGCTCGGAGACGCTACCGTAAAACATTAAAACTGCAGCCGTTCCGGTACCCCTTTCCTGTAGAGAACGGCCAACCCTTGAGGCCTACCCCGCATATCACCCAGATGAGGTAAACTGAAGGCCTATGGGGGAATTTGTCTGCCGCGTGGCGGATTCTGAGGGACGTGTCTTTTCGCACGTCGAGGCTGCGAGCTCACCGGACGAAGCGCGCCAGAAGCTTGCGGGCCGGGGTTTGTATATTTACTCGGTGAAATCGCGGGGCGGCCGGCTTGTCAGCCTCATTCGACGGAGTAGCGACCGCCAAATCGGCGGCTCGGACTTTCTCATCCTAAACCAGCAATTCAACACCCTCATCAAAGCGGGGTTGCCGATTCTCAGGGCCTTGGATCTCCTCGCCGATCGTGCCAGCTCACCCAAACTCCGGCCCGTCATTTCGCAAGTTCGGGATCGCGTCCGGGAAGGGAAGTCTCTCTCCGAGGCGGTGGCCGAAGCTGGCGTGTTTTCCAAGGTGTACTCGACGGCAATTCTCGCTGGGGAAAAGAGCGGAAATCTGCCCGGCGTCCTGGACTACTACATCGCTTATCAGCGCGTGAGTACGGGCGTCCGCAAGAAGATTCTGGCCACGCTGGTCTATCCCGTCCTGCTGATCAGCGTAGCCATCATCATCGTCACTTATCTCGTTACCGCGGTGATCCCGAAATTTGCCCTGCTCTACAAGGACTTGAATGTAGACTTGCCTGCACCCACGCGGCTGTTGATTGCCTTGACGGTGGATTACCGTTTCGCGTTCTTGGGAGCCGTAGCGCTGTTGGCGGTGGCTGCCGCCGGAGTTTTCTTGTGGTCCCGCTCGGAGGAAGGCGGACCTGCTTTCGACCGTTTCAAATTCCGCTTGCCCATTGTCGGAGACACACTCCTGAAGTTTCAGGTGGCCCAGTTTTCGCGCACGTTGGCGACTCTACTGACGGGAGGCACCCCACTCGTCGCGGGATTGCAGACCGCTACGGACGCCGTCACGAGCAAGCTGCTGCGATCGACGGTCGCTGAAGCAACCCAGCGGGTACGCGAAGGGGAATCCCTGCATGCTGCCCTCGCCTCCAAGAATATTGTCCCGGAAATGGCGCTGGACATGATTGAAGTGGGCGAATCGAGCGGTGCGCTTTCTCCCATGCTGACCAGCGTGGCCGAGTTTTACGAAGAAGAAGTCAGCTTGCGATTGTCTGCGCTCGTATCCATCATCGAGCCTGTTCTTCTGATTTTCATGGGATTGTTGGTTGCCTTTATTCTGATTTCGCTATATTTGCCAATCTTTTCTTTCTCAATGACGGGAGCGCCTAAATAGGATTCATGGCTACCACAGAACAACTTCCTCCTTCGCCGGGGCTGCCAAGCAGTGACGAGCAGCACGAACGCGATTTCGCCCGCAAACTCGCCGAGCGCTATCGCCTCAGTTTTATTGATCTCAGGGAACAGCGCATCGACCCTGAATTGTTCCGAACGATTCCCGC
>WNFG01012581.1_pt1 | contig 14184 bp, 12 predicted proteins | sample 5400431 | NCBI WGS metagenome assembly WNFG01 (sample SAMN13153346, study PRJNA577476) | soil metagenome | isolation source: 120 cm saprolite under Douglas fir tree site 2 hole 3 replicate 2 | place: USA:California | collected 2015-04-18
AAACAGTGAAACAGACGTGACCATTCTTGCTTCCATCTATCGCGTGTCTCTCATCGGGCATGAGCGCTCAGCCGTTCTGCGCCTGGAATGCGAGAGGCGCATGATTCCTGCTCGACGGCCTTTCTGGTTTTGCCAAAGCGAGACGGCGGATAGGGAGAACGCAAGCAGCAGGATGGTGGGAAGCCGATATGGAGAAGCGTGCTGGCCTTGAGGTGTCAGGCAGGGAACTCCGGCGAACGCATCGCTGATGTTCCCCGATAGGCCACCCCATTGGCAGATGGATGCCATCTTTTCCCCTGCCGCGGCATGCGCCTCTTCGATCATGGTGCAAGCGATGACCTGCTCTCTCCTCCCTCTGGTCTCTCCCATCGTTTCCTCGCGCGTGTTGATACGATCGTGCTGTTTTTTCTCGAAGACAACAAGCAAGGAAGACCTCTCATGACAGAACATCAGCTTTCACTCCTCCCCTTCTACGCGGGTTGGGGGATCTACCAGCAGCGTCTTGTCGCGGCCATCGCGCCCCTGACAGCAGAGCAGCTTGCCTTGCGCCTCACGCCGCACCACTGGTCGATTGGCATGTACGCGACGCATATTGTCGCCAATCGCGCCTGGTGGTTCCACGCACGGATGGGCGAGGGGAGCGCCGATCTGACTTCCCTCGAATTATGGGCTCTGGGCATCTGTGAGGGGGACGTGGATCCATTGCACCCGGCGGCAGAACTGGTTGCCGGACTGGAGAAGACCTGGCAGATGATCGAGCAGACGCTTGCCCGCCTGACCCCTGCTGATCTTTTCGAGGTCTTCCCGCCTCTGGATGAGGCGGAACGTGTGCGTCACGCGAAACTGGTCGAGCCTGCGCTCCAGCCATTCGCCCAGATGTGGTTGGATGCGGCGCGTCTGGCTGGAGAAGTGAGACCCGCAGTTTCGCGCCAGTGGATCATCTGGCATGTGCTCGAACATGACATCCATCACGGCAGCGAAATCTCCACCATTCTCGGCGTACACGGCCTGCCAGTAGTCGAGTTGGATTAAGAACAGGAACGTCTTCAGTTCCCCTCTCTCATGGGTGGATATGGTGAAATGATGCGGTCGCTTCAGCGACAAGGTCGCCCCTGTCGCTGAAGCGACATTCCATGCTCACATGGACAGAAAAAGGGGAAAGACTGGATGGAGAGATGCACAGCATAAACCTGTTTTCTGACGCATATACCCGCCAAGTTGAGGCACTGACGCAGAAAAACCCCTTTCGGCGATGAATTCAGTCAACCCACAATGCTTGAGCCTCGCTCACCGGCAAATACCTCATCGGATTTCCTCAATCAGGATGAAAGCTCATGCTATACAATAGTATTGTGTACGTGTAGTTTTTCGTCGTAATTTGAGAGAAAGCAGGTGATACGCATGCGGCGTATTTGTGTGTTTGCCGGGTCTAATTCTGGGGTGCGCCAGGAGTATCGAGAGGCGGCACGTGCGCTAGGTCAAGAGATGCTTACTCGTCGGCTGGGATTGGTCTATGGAGGGGCTAGCGTGGGGCTGATGGGAGTGGTGGCAGATGCAGTACTGGCCGGTGGAGGAGAAGTGATTGGGGTCATACCGCGTGCGTTGCTTCGCAGGGAGGTGGCACACGAAGGGCTGACCGAGTTGCATGAAGTGGCCAGTATGCACGAGCGCAAGGCGTTGATGTCTGATCTCGCGGATGGGTTTATCGCACTTCCCGGCGGCTTTGGTACATTTGACGAACTCTTCGAGATTATCACCTGGGCGCAGCTCGGGTTACATAACAAGCCGGTAGGTCTGCTCGATGTCGCCAATTACTTCGCGCCTTTGCGCGCCTTAGTCGTTCATGCCTCCGCGGAAGGCTTTATCCCACCGGCCCACCTGGCTATCTTAATGCAGGAGCATTCCCCCGCTATCTTGCTTGATCGCTTTGCCGCTTATACCCCACCGGGGCGTGTTTCCAAGTGGACGGAGCTTCCACCAGAGCCCTAGTTTTCCAGTAGAAATTGGGCCTATTTCTTGTAACCAATTTCTCCTAATGTCCGTTAGACTGAATATAGCATTATTAGTACTCACGCAAACTATTTGATCCATTGAGGAAGGTGTGATAGGACGACTGCGTCGGTTCTTGCCCGTTCTGCCAACGACGCTGGCGCGTCTACTGACTTCGTCAGTCAAGCAGAACGAAAGGCACCTATCAGCTATTGAAAGACACCAACCAACGCCGCTACGACCTCACCCTCTGCTCCCTCTCCACTGCGTGGAGAGGGAAGGGGTGAGGCGTCAGTCAGGTTGGTGAAAGAAGGAGTAAATAATGTCTTGGCGGGTTATGCCCCCTGCTGCCCAGACGTTACGTAGCGCTACCATTCTAATTGTTGAGGATGATGCAGGTATTGGAGAGTTTCTCCAGCAGGTTATCGATGAGGAAACCCCTTATACTACGGCTGTCGTATCGGACGGACCTCGTGCCCTGGAGCAGGCCCAACAAGTCCATCCCTGTCTTCTACTGCTAGATTATCTATTGCCAGGGATGAGCGGGTTGGAGGTCTACGACCGTCTTCAGAATATGGAGGAGACACGAGGTGTGCCGGCGATTATGATGAGCGCGACACTCCCAACCGAGGAACTCCAAAGCCGTGGCATTTATCAACTGCGCAAGCCGATGGATATTGGTAATGTGATACGTATGATTACTCATGCGCTGGCAAGCTTTGAGGAGCGGTGTATGAGCGAAAGTCAACAATATATTTGAGGTCAAGCTATATCTTCTTGAGCGAATCTGATACAATAGTAGTATCGAAGTTGATCTAGCAGCGTGTTTATAAGGAGGGTTTGTACCGTGGCGAACAAAGAGCAGAAAAAGGTGCAGAAAGCACCACCCAAGTCGAACAAACAGAAAAAGGAGATGCGGAGGGAGAAAAAGGCCGCTAAGTTAGCCAACAGTAACTCTTTGAAGAAGGAATGAGGTATGTAGAGCATCTCGAGGAGATTTATGAATCGCACTGGCGGGGTGTCATCCCCGCCAGTGCGATTTCAGGGTCTGTGAATGTTCCCGAAAAGTGTGCTCATGTTCCTGGCACCCGCAAGGGGTGCCACTACATTTCACGCTCGGATTGGTCCGAAATGTAGTGGAGCACCCTCCGGGGGAGGATTAGTGCCCCCTTGCGGGTACCAGGATAATTCACAGACCCTGAGTGCGATTTATAGTAGACTTGACACTCTTGATACAATGCGGATAGTATCCCATCCGATGTTGTCAGGCGCGCAATAAGAGCCAGCGATAAGAGCTAGAGATAACCGTAGCCTGCATGAGAAAAACATGAAGAAATGGGGTGTCGTGTGCAGTCGAAATCTCACGAAGATGCAAACAAACGCGAGCCGAACTCGACGCCAGGGATGGCTCAAGCCAGGCCCGAAATAAATACAGGGCAAGAAGACCAGTGGGTTGTACTCCGGAATGAGGTGGAGCAAGAAGATACGCAGCGACAACCAGGGCAAGGGCGGTCAGGCGGAGAGCAGCGACAACCAGGGCAGGGGCGGCCAGGCGGAGAACAGCGAGATACCAGAGACGATGCCAATACCCGCTGGGAGACCTTTGAGTCGCTCGAACAATCCCAGAATGAAGTGGATATTGTGGTTGTAGGTGTAGGTGGCGGTGGTATGAACGCCATCGACCGCATGATAAATATGCGTGTGCGAGGAGTGCGTTACCTTGCATTGAACACTGACGCACAGGTTCTTTCCCTCTCAAGGGCGCCCCACCGTATCTGCCTGGGTGAGCGCTATACAAAAGGGCTCGGAGCAGGTGGCAATGCCGCAATAGGTGCGCGGGCAGCAACTGAAAGCACAGAAGAGATACAGGCTGCTTTAGCTGGTGCCGACCTGGTATTTATTGCTGCCGGCATGGGTGGGGGAACCGGGACAGGAGGTGTCCCGGTTGTCGCCTCAATTGCCAAAAAAATGGGGGCACTTACCGTTGGTATTGTCACCCTGCCGTTTGCATTTGAAGGATCGCTGCGAAGGCGTATTGCCGGGGAGGGCCTGGCGGCATTAGGCGCTGAAATTGATGCGTTGATTACGGTGCCAAATGATCGCCTGCTCTCTGCTACCGGGCGAGATCACAGCCTCACCGACGCTTTTAAGCTCGCCGATGATATTCTACGCCAGGGCGTGCAGGGTATTGCCGAAGTAATCAATGTACCAGGGCTGGTCAATGTAGATTTCGCAGATGTGCGCAGCGTGCTGCGCGAAGCTGGCACGGCATTGATGAGTATCGGGCAAGGGCAGGGGCGCAATCGCGCGCAGCAAGCGGCTGAAGAAGCTATTGCGGGTGGCTTTCTCAATGTGTCTATTCGTGGCGCACAGCGTGTGCTCTTCAACATTAGTGGCGGCGAAGACATGACACTTTTTGATGTCAACGAGGTAGCAGAATATATTGGAAAAGCTATTGATGACACGGCTGATATCACGTTTGGAGCTGTCATCGACTCCAGACTAGACGATATGATCCGAGTCACCTTAATTGCCGCAGGCATGCAGGAATCGCCAGGCAGGCGCATAGCTGCAATCCGCCAGGAGCAACCCCGCGTTCCACCGGGTACGCCGGTGCGTGCAGGGTCTGCAGGGTCACCAGATCCACAAATAGAACAACCTCCGCGCCCATCTCGCTTCGCCGGCCACCCGGCGCGTCCGCAGCGCAGTCTTGATGACCTGCGTGGGCTTCGCAGCATGGGCCGCCGCTATGAGACACCGAGAACAAAAGAGAGAACCGCGGAGGAAGGTGAATTAGAAGCCGAGGATGTGGATACGCCTCCGTTTTTGAAGTAGTATCCTGACCCGATAAATCGGCCCCCTACACTTCTTTGTCGGCGGCAACAGCGCGTCCATGTTCGCCGCCTTTTTTACCGATCTTTGAATAGAACGCAGAGCCTTGTTGACGCTTAGTGGACTCGCCACCTTTTTTGCCAATTTCAGCATAAAACTTGGGTCCGCGTTTCTCCTTGACAGTCTCGCCTCCCTTTTTGCCGATTCTGGAATAGAATTCAGGACCATACTTCTCGCGTACAGCCTGACCGCCACGCTTAGCCTTTTGTGATCCTGGTTCTGGTCCACGTTTGTTGTTTGCCATAATACGTCCCACCCTTCTGAAGCTACGTTTACCTGGCTTACGATGCGGTGAGATATTCTTCCTGGCGAACACCTCGCTGCTTTCCTACGGGGACTGATGTTTGCGCGCACGCGCCACGCGATTGGCAATCATTGCTGCCGTGATACCTGCGCCAATACCATTATCGATATTGACCACAGAAAGACCTGGCGCACATGTTTGCAACATCGAAAGCAATGCGGCAACGCCCTTGCCGCCCAATCCATAGCCAACTGACGTTGGCAAGCCAATTACAGGAACAGGAACCAGTCCTGCCACTACCGATGGTAACGCGCCATCCATGCCTGCCGCTACGATGATTGCATCAACTTCTCTGGCGAGAAGACTCCTCAATGGCTCCAATAAGCGATGCAATCCCGCCACACCCACGTCATAGATGCACGTTACATCACACCCCATTTCTTCTGCAATGAGTGCAGCTTCCTCCGCTACAGGAATATCGGATGTGCCAGCGCTGATTACGCCAACAAGTCCTCCCGTGCTACGACGTACATAGTCAGGTCTGTAGATAACTACCGCGTGAGCAGGTTCGCGGAAGCGAACGGTATATGCTTGAAACGACTCCCGCAGCGCCTCTACGGCTTCTGGTTGAACTCGACTGATAACCGCGCGCCCTGTCTCTTCCAGGATATTCCGCGCCATCGTGATGATCTGCCCTATTGCTTTTGTTTCGCCAAAGATGACCTCCGGCACCCCTTTGCGCTGCTCGCGCTGAAGATCCGGGCGAATCTCGATTACTGATGAGGTATGATTACTCTCTGAATTCTGCAATTTCTGCTGAAATCCGCTCGAAAGCGTTGTTCCATCTCGCTGCTCAAGACCCTGTTGACTACCCCCATTATCCTGCTTAAACGCTTCCTGGCCGAGCATAAAGTTGAGCTCATCCCATTCGTCAGCTTGATGACTCACAGAAATATACACCCTTACTAGAGGTTAATATAAAAATCTCATCTAGGAGTTCTCCAACCAGTCACAGTGTAACACAGTTCCACCAAATGAGCAAGGCACCGCTTGCCTGCCTATGTTACAATCTAGTGGTAACCTGGGGTAATCATTAGTCCGAAAAGATGGTTGATAATGAACACTGCCCGTTTTGTAGCGTTGAAATGTAGCGTTTTATGTATGGCGTTGCTGCTTTTGCTAGCGGCATGTGGCCCAACAGCAAGTCCGATTACGCCACAGGCAACCGTCACTATTAGCAATACATTTCAATCACAAGTTTCGCCGATACCGACCGTTCCGGCATATCGATGTGGAGCGTGGACGTCAAACAATGCCCCCGGAGCTTCCTCGACGATTACCATCTACGCGAGGCTTACCAAAGATATCGCGGGAGTCAATGGTGCAACAGCCACAGCGGTCGTTCATTTCCAGGGCGGAGACCAGACGCTCGATCAACATCCTGTGAGTGACGCGGGGGGATACGTCTCGTTCACGCTGCCCCTACAAGGCCGCCAGCCGGATAAGATTCCAGCCACAGTTGATGTATCTTTCACGAACTTCCCCGGAGGTACTGTAGGCTGCACGCCAGCTTTTTTCACACCGATGTGAGTTTCTGGCAGCCTGGACAAAAATGTGTACCGCGTTGAGCGACGATGATGCGTTCGACAGGCGTGCCACAGCGCACACACGGTTTTCCCTGCTGGTGGTACACACGGACATAGTTATAATTATCGCCGGCCTCCCCCCACAGATCGCGATATTCGTTGAAAGACGTTCCCCCATGCTCTATGCCGAGCGTCAATACCGAGACGATGCCCTCGTGCAGGCGTTGTATCTCGAGAGGTGTGAGCGTATTGGCGCGGCGCAAGGGATGGATAGAGGCATAGAAAAGCGCTTCGTCCGCGTAAATATTGCCCAGACCTGCAACCACCTCCTGGTTCAGCAGCACCTGTTTGATCGCGCCTTTGCGTGCAGAAAGGCTCTTAACCAGGGTTTCGACGGTAAAATCCTGGCTTAGTGGCTCGGGTCCCAGTCCTTTTAAGGCCTCTGATTCGCACGCGCCCGGCCATAGTTCGATGCGCCCAAATTTGCGCGGATCGGTGAAGAGCAAGCGCCTTCCGTTGTCTCCGGATTTTCTGAAAGCCGGGCCTTTGATATTCCAGGCAACGGGGTCGCCAGATTGTAAAGCGGTATCAATTTCCCAGCCTCGCGGGAGGAGGAACAGGTTACCTGTCATGCGGCGGTGTATGGTAAGGAGGAGCTGGCCACTCAGGTCTACCAGGAGAAATTTCCCCCGGCGTCGTACTCCGAGTATAGAACGATCAGCGATTTCAGCGAGGAAACCAGCGGGGTCGGGATGACCAATCGTGCGCTCCCAGAAAATAAGTGCATCATGTATGGTCGCGCCTACGATGGCATGATGCAGTTGGCGGGCGGTGTGCTCTACTTCTGGCAGTTCTGGCATATGCTATATAACTCTATCTTCTGACTTTATTCAAGAAGTGTACCGACCAAAGTCAGTACTGTCATCCTGAGCGCAGCGAAGGATCTCTTTGCCCATCGAGCTAGACCCTTCGCTGCCTCTTCGCTGCGCTCAGAGCTTCGGCTCAGGGTGACAACACATTTAATGCAGTTTCCCGACCACAGTCGGGACTGTCATCCTGAGCGCAGCGAAGGATCTCTTTGCCCATCGAGCCAGACCCTTCGCGGAGTTTCCCCTGAGCGAAGCGAATGGGCTCAGAGTGACAACACATTCCCGCGTCAATGACCACGAATCCCGCTGGGACGGATGCGCAGGGAGACCGAATAGATCGATGCGAATTTTTCTGGCGTAGTATAGCTCCTGGCGATGAAATCATGATATTTTTCCACGTAGGTGGGTAACCGGTCCGCGGGAGGATCATCGGAACTCACCTGCGCCTGGCCGGTGATGACAATGATATCACCTCCGCGTCCATTCCCGTCAAAATTGAGGGCTACCCTGGGGTCCTGTTGCAAATGCGCCAGGCGTTTGGCATCTGCCCGGCTATATATGAGAATAGTCGACGTGGCTTCATCCCATAGAAACCAGACAGGAGTCGGTTGTGGCATCCCCTTCGCGTCAACGGTTGTTAACCAGATGAGGTGTTCGTCACGCAGCCGGCGAAGGACCCTTTCACCAAATGGCGTTGATGGGTCTGGAAGTTGAAAGGTCATTTTGATTCTCCACCATTCTCAGTATAGTGGTCAGCGCTTTGACCACTACATCCTAGTATATCATCTAACCTCGCCATCACCGCTTTTTGCATGGTTGGCATGAGGTGTGAATTAGCCATTACAACCGATGCGGCGCAGCGTTGGACGGCTCGATGTGGGAGCCGGAAAAGGCCAAAGCGATCCCAGGTGTTCCCGACGATCTCCACTTTGGCGTCGTGATCTCCTTTGGCTACCCTCTCCCCAGTCGCGAGCAGCCTCATGTTCCAAAACCAAAGGGGGACGCAAGCGGTTCGATGAGCTATTTTTGGGGTGGGTGGATGGATGACCTCGCGAAAACGAACCTGTTAGCTTACCATATCTTCACTGAACCAGATCCATCCGCCGGAATCGACATAGACGCCGATGCCGATACGATGCAGGGTCGTGCTGAAAAGGTGGATACGGTGCCAGCCCCCGAGCGGCTCGTGAGCCATACTCTCCTGCACGGAATAAACCCCGTCCCAGGCGGTCGGATAGGGCCCTGCTCGGCCGATACTTTCTCCGCAGTCGCTCAGACCGGCGAAGCCTTCATCGGCGATGCGCTGATAAGGCGTGCTGCCATCAGGGCAGGTATGGCTGAAGCCGCAGTGCGCCATGTTCCAGCTATGCAGAAGCGCACCGGAGGCCAGGATGTTGTTCCAGGCGAAAGGGGGGAGCTCACAGGCGGCACGTTCATGATTAATCAATTGGAAGAGTTGCTGGGTGAGCTGTTGCGCCTCTTCTGAAACAGGTGCCGGTCCATAGGGAGCTGCTAGCGTCCCGGTCTTCGCAGGGACCAGGGTTGTCTCCTGGCTGTACGTTACACAGTTTGAGACCGGTGGAGGGGTACTGGTACTGGAAGCGGAGATGTGAGGTACCTGCGTTGGTACAGGCGTCGCTTTATGGCTGGGAATCGAGAGTGGAGGGATAGCAGTTGGAGAAGGAAGAGGAGATTGCTGCAGGCGGCTGTTGCTAAGCGAATCGCTCATGATGCTTTTGGACGACAAAGATGATGTGGTAATCTTCTCAGACCCGCATGCCATCAGCAATACTATCAGAGAGAGACACAGCAGTCCCCAACAGGGTTTTTTTCTCAAGCAATCACCCTTTCTGCTTTTTACTCCTTTGTTTCTCAATGCCTCATAGTGTAGCATACTGTGTGTCTATACACGCATCAAGCTGGTACTTTCGTCACAGAAAGATGATGGCGCGCTCAACCGTATGGCTACTCCGAATACATATGATGCGGGAAGGTATGGCCCGACTCAGACAGCATATCTCGATTCCGGGCAGAACGTGTCGTGCAGCTTTTCTGCTGTACCTATTCAGGCGACTACCTGGAATCCTGCTGAGTAGAGCGTCGTTGTCAGCCCGCCAAATGTTTGAGACGTGCCATAGCGCAACGTGGCACGATAGAGGCCAACGGGCCACAGAGAAGATCGGGAGGTGAGATCAACCGTAAGACTCTTCCCTGCTTCGAGCTTGTGCAGGCCTGTAAGAGTCATAAGCTTGCACACATTGATATTTTGCCAGTCCCCGTTCACCTGGTGCTGCAGCAGGATGACTGTGCAGTTCGTCAGGTGATCGGGGAAATACATGGCTCGGGTGCTTTGATTGCTCAGCGTGACGGAGATGGTATCGCTGGTGTGGTATGTTGTGGCCCCAACACGCAAGGTCACAGGGCCAGTGCTTGCCGGTGGGAGAGGGGTATTCGTGACGGTTGGTGAAGGCACGTTCGCCGGTGTCGGTGTCGCATTCGTCCCTCCACCGGTCGAGCCATTTTGTCCACAGCCTGTGAGCTGTGCTGCGATCATGATCACACCAGCGATGAGAAACAATCGGTGTATCCGCATCATGATGATCCTCCTTTCATCCCGCCCCTGGATGTCTAGTGTAGAGACGTGCACTGCCTTGTGCAAGTTCCCAAAAGTGATGCGGAGCACTGGAAACGACGCGCTGTTGCATTTTTCCTGCGCAAAGTGAAGTGCAGCGTGACTCCCTGTTCATGTATGTCGATGTTTTTACCATCCACGACCCTGGTGCAACTCAATCAAGGCACCCTGAGGCAACCGACACGATCAGCAAAACGGCATCCTTCATCAAGCACTACTTTGATGAAGGGGAGTTAGCAGTATGGTTTTCTCGATTGGAAACGCTCCAGTACACAGAGGTAATGATCTACGATGATACGCATGGCAATCCCCACTTTCATGGAATTGCACGCTGATTAGCAGAAAACCATACAGTTCGGGGTAACCTCGGAAACGGAGTATGGCCAAAAAGCTCATTCTTCATGACAGGAACGTCGACAAACAAGACCCTGCTTCCCTACGCATGGTGAGAACGGTCAAAAATAAGCCAGCCGTATCTCTCTATCGACATCATACAACCAATTGCTTTGCTTGCCATTTTAGGCCATATTATCCTGACTAATGTGACCTCAATTCCCCGTAGTAAAATGTAGCGACGAATGTAATAACACGGGGGATGAATAGCGAAAAAGGTGATACCAGCGAACAAGGCACTTTCGATTTGAATAGGAAGAACATGAGTTAACAACGACGAACAACCTATGCCGAATCTCTCCTTCGATGAGAATATATTCCTCTGCTTATGAGTGTGAAAATCGGTTTTGCCAACCCTGCCAAGATTGGCAGCAAAGATGGTAAAAAACTGGGCTCATCCGCACTTCCCGTGCTCAACAATATCAAGGTGATGAAATTACCACTCGCTAGTAGAACGACTGAGATTTCCCAGGCTCATAGAGGGAGGTTTTCGGACTATCAGCCGAGCTTTTGTCATCCATCATCGCACGCTTACAAGTGCTGAGCACAGGAAGTACGGAAGAGCCAAAAACTGTTGTATTTGATAATATTTGGCGAACAAATACAGCGGTCTCTTCCCTCCGTTCTGATCAGCCAAAGAGCGTATTATCAGCGATAGAGCCCTCTATCGCTGATAATACCCATCATCAGGAGCCAAAACATAGCCTGCTATGGATGTATTGACCCATCGGGCATGGTTGTGCCTTTGAGAGACTTAGCTTTCTCCAATTGTTCCTTAGTGACAGTAGCTCCACGCAGGTCAGCTTCACGCAGGTTGGCTTCACGCAGGTTGGCTCCAAACAGCTTAGCTCCAAACAGCTTGGCACAAGTTAGGTCGGCTCCACGAAAGTTGGCTTCACGCAGATTAGCTCCACGTAGGTTGGCTCCAAACAGCTTAGCATAAGATAGGTCGACTCCACGCAGGTTTGTATAAAGCAAGTTGGCATGAGACAGGTCGGCTCCACGCAGGGTAACTTCACGCAGGTCGGCTCCACGCAGATTAGCTCCAAAAAGCTTGGCTTCAAACAGGTCGGCTTCGCTTAAATCAATGATGCGATTGTTTTTGTCTATCAGGCCAGCCTCATGCAAGAATTGGAGCAGGCTCGCTTTTCGAGCTGCGTCTAATCCGCGTAGGACGGTCAATGTCCGTACTCGTGCGATCTTCCGTACCTCATCTTCTTCCGAGTCACGCAACTTCCCCTGCAGGAGAAGTTCTGACATGTTGTCGATATAGGTTTGCAAAGCAGCTTCACGCTGGTTATCCTTATTCGTCGCATCGCTCACCTGGCCTTGCTTTGTTGTGAACCATACCGTTCCTACACCCACCACAACTGGGATAGCAAGTATTCCAAGAGGCTGTAACCAATCCCAGAGGTTTTTTGCCGGTTGCAATTCTGTAGCTGTGGTAGTTCCTTTGGAAGTGCTTGTTACGGTTATTTTACTCTCTCCACCATTGAATCCAGTCCAGTACCAGTTCAACCAGTATCCTAAAATAATCACCGCAATCAGTGCAATTCCTAGCATACTTGCTACCATGATAACAACTGCTGTCATTAGATGCTGTCGTATCTTCTGCCACCAGAATCGAAGTCTTACTACCATGGCATCTTCCCTATCGCATCACAAATAGACTAGATTGGAAGTTGTGAACAATTTACTATTCCTAAGTATAGCAGATCAAGTAGAGTAATGTACCTGCTTATGAACCAAATGGCTGCACAAATTTCCTGTTTCTTTCTACCTCTGGCCTGAAATGATGGAGCAGAGTCATGAATTGGCGGGGAATCTGGAACTGACATAGAACGCGAAGATATGAGAAGAATGAGCACAAAGTATTGTGTTGGATAATATCATTTCTTCCTTCTAGCTTTACTCTTTGGCTGACTTTTCGTTTGTTGTATCTGTTTAGCCTCTTCCTCGGGCGTTGAGCGCCAGTAGCATGCTTCAAAAATAGATCGGTATTCAGGGTCTTGTGATTGGACCATTGATACTAAGTCTCCCGTCCGAGATTCATCGCCATATGCCAGATCACGGATACAGTGAGCTATGCGCAGCGGGGCTGCATCAATTGTACGCGTTAAGTCAGCTAAACGACCAAAGATTATTTCATCCAGCGAATTATAATATCCAAATATGTAAAGCCATGAGTCGAAAAGGAGTTGCCAGGCAGCGCGATATACTTCGGTTTCACCTGCTTTGCCATTTGCAAAGGCATTTTCTACTTGCCGCCATACAGCTTGATCGAAAAGGTTGATACGTTCTGGTACTTTGGGAAGGAAGTCGACCCGAAGCGCCTCCCACCATTGTGCTCTAGGCTCCAAGTTGAAAGTGTCACACAAGAGATCAAGAATGAAGCTGTAGAGACCAGGTGTGACAATAGCATTTTGCCAAATCCCCTCCTTAGTGCTCCGGGCCTCCTCCAGAGCCCGCTCCAGAGCCAGCTCCAGAGCCAGAGCCTCGTCCCGCTCCAGAGCCCGATCTAGAGCCTGAGCCCGCTCCAGAGCCTCGTCCCGCTCCAGAGCCCGAGCCCGATCTAGAGCCAGAGCCCGCTCCAGAGCCTGATCCCGATCTAGAGCCCGAGCCAGAGCCAGAGCCCGCCCCCGAGCCTGCTCCCGCTCCAGAGTTCGAACCTGACCTCCATATTGAACTCTTATCGATGTAAGAATGCGAGATCGATCATTTAAAGCAATACCCAAACCATTGAGGGTGAAATCACTAAAAGGTCCGTATATAGGACCATAAGGTAAGACAACCATCTGTTCTTGAAAGGCATTTTTTGCAGTGGTATTCGGTCCGCAAAAACTTGTTATCGCTTGGATAGCCGCCGCAACAAAGTTTCCATATGCTGATGTCAACGAGAGATAATCTTGCAATGCCCAAAGGAGTTCCATATCTTGTATCAAAGAGCCAAAAATTTCAACCTTTGACTCTTTAGATAAAAGTAATTTAAGTAGGTCAGCTTCCCGCGTTTCTTTGAGGAGGATATCTTGTATTAACTCAACAAAATTTGTTTCTGATACATCGACGATAGATGCGATAAGCGCTAAGGCAATCCTCTGTTTGTCATCTATCGTGACTTTCCATAAAGATTGGAATATCGAATATATTAACTCTTCACCAACGCTCTCTTTTGTAATGAGTGTCCGAAGCAAAGACGTTATAAGTCTCAATTGCTCGACATCAGGTGCTATACTTCCCGAACGGACTAAGGACTTTATGATCTCTTCTTTGTGCATCTCTGCGGCTTCAATTCCATCAAGCAACAAACCTCCTAATACACGAGATTTCATCGCATGCTGATCAATTTCGCTTTTCAAGAAAAGCTGATCAATAATGAATTGCTGACTCTCATCATTCTTCAGTCCCGCTGTTATCAGCCTGATGATTTCATGCCATCTCGGATCGTTACAGTGGTCTTTGATCGTCTCCCAGATGCCGCTCACACCGTCCTTTTCACCAAGTGTGATGATATTGGAAGATGTGAGATACTCCTGGAATGTGAGATGCACAAAGCTATACTGGTTATCGCCAACCTCAATA
>WNFG01007568.1_pt1 | contig 14183 bp, 14 predicted proteins | sample 5400431 | NCBI WGS metagenome assembly WNFG01 (sample SAMN13153346, study PRJNA577476) | soil metagenome | isolation source: 120 cm saprolite under Douglas fir tree site 2 hole 3 replicate 2 | place: USA:California | collected 2015-04-18
CTCGACCGCCTTGTGAACTACTTTATTCCGCCGGCGATCGCGGCTGACCGCGACGCGCGAAACCGCGCGCACGTCTTTTTGGTCAGCCATATTCTTGGGCCGTTCATTGGAAACGTCGTCCCTATAGCACTCTATGTGTTTGATCCGGCTCCAGGATACGAAGTTGCCGTGCTGGCAATTTCGATCACGTCGTTCTGGATCTTCCCGTTCGTGCTTCGAGCTGGCGCGCCTTACAATCCGCTGGCGTTGGTTTCGATCCAGAACCTAATATTCTGTATTCTCTGGAGTTGTTACTTTTACGGTGGAGTAACCTCCCCGACTCTGCCCTGGGTGCTTGTTATCCCGCTGCTCGCGTTTTTCTACCTGGGTTCGTCCAAGTCGCTTCGCGTGATCGTGATGGTCATGTTCGCTGCTAACCTGGCGATCTTCAGCAGCTTTTATTTGTTTGGTTACCCAATCAAGAACGATCTGCCGGTTGCGGCAATGCAGGGCCTGGGGCTTGTCTCAACCGTCGCGGCGTCGCTCTATGTTGCGATGATGGCGCTGTACTACGCCAAAATACAGGCGTCGCAGACCGAGCTTGAAAGCGAAATGCGGCAGCATATGGCGACCGCATCGGCGCTCCGCCTGGCTACCGAGGAAGCCGAGCGGGCGGGCGCAGCCAAGGCCGAATTCCTCGCCAAGATGAGTCACGAGTTGCGGACTCCCCTTAACGCGGTAATCGGCTACAGCCAGATCCTCCTTGAGGACGCCGAAGACGAAGGCGACAGCGAAGACATTGCGGATCTAAACAAGATTCACAGTGCCGGCCAGCACCTCCTCAAGCTCGTTAACGAGGTACTCGACCTGTCGAAGATCGAGGCGGGAAAAATGGAAGTGGACCTGGAAGAAACTGATCTGGCCGAATTGCTCGGCGAGATTGTCAATGCAGCGAGACCAGCGGCAAAGAATAGCGGAAACGAGATCATCTGCACGATCGCTCCCAATCTCGGAACGGCCCTCTGTGATGCCGGCAAATTCCGCAATATGACCGGTCAGTTGCTTGATAACGCGGTAAAGTTTACTCACAACGGCAAGGTCGAGTTTGTCGCCGAGCGCCGGCTCGATGGACCAAGCGATGATCTTGTGATCCATGTCATCGATACCGGCATCGGTATCGCTTCGGATCAGATCACGAACCTCTTCGAAAAATTTACTGTCGCCGACGACTCCAGCACCAGCAAATACGGCGGCACGGGGCTGGGATTGGCGCTCAGCCAGAAGCTCTGCAAGCTGATGGGCGGCGAGATCTTCGTCGAAAGCGAAGTCGGAAAAGGCAGCCGCTTTACGATCCGGATGCCGCTGCTCGCCGGGCGGCGGAAGGGAGATGTCTTCGCTTCCGCGACGCTCGTCCCGGCACCTTCCAATCTTGCTTTGGAAACGACCAATGCATAAAATCCTGCTTGTCGAAGACAATGAGATCAACCGGGACATGCTGACGCGACGTCTGCAGCGTCACGGTTTCTCGGTCTGTTGTGCTCACGATGGCGCAGCGGGCGTTGCGATGGCCGCTAACGAGATGCCGGATCTGATCCTGATGGACGTCGCGTTGGGTGAAATGGACGGCTGGGAAGCGACCCAATTGATCAAGGCTAATCCAATGACATCCGCAATCCCGATTGTTGCGTTGACGGCCCATGCTCTGGCCAGCGACCGTGACAAGAGCGTCGAGGTTGGATGTTCCGATTTCGATACCAAGCCGGTCGACATGAAGCGGCTGCTGGGCAAAATTCGAGGCTGTCTGCTCCCCTTGGAACGTGAAAACGCTGTCGCTTGACTTCGGTCAGGACAGCTTTTTCAAATTGTTAGCTCGCTAGAACCTGTGGGCCGCGGCACGCGAACGGTGCAGGAAGTCGGCTCCTGCTCGCTGCTCAACCCGGAAACGTCACCACCTAGTCGTATCGATAGCCCCCAAAGTTGCCGTAGCGTCAATTCAGCGCGCGCCGGATATTTCGTGTGACAGCGACCTCCAAATCACCACCTGCAGTCCGACCGGCCCGCGGGTCCGATGTCGCCTCCGATACCCTGCTATCTGGTTGCAGTAGCGTATGGCTTGCGGTCGCAGAGGCCAGATCGTCGGCACAGCCCCGAAAGCAACCCTAGCCAGGCATTGTCGTGCCTCCAGTTGGCACCGGCTGCAGCAAATAGAAGGCCGACCGGAAGCCAACCTGCATGTAAAGCAAGCTCAAGAGGAAGAGGGCAGGAGATTTTAGCGGCAAACGGCGCACCGCCACCAATTTCAGACCTTGCCCCGACGCAAGTCTTTCGATCTGTCCCCGAAACCAAATCGGAAATTGAATGAGGAGCCGGCCATCTTCCGCGAGGTGTTCGCCGACCTGCGAGAAAAGGGTGGGAAGATAACGCACCGAGGTGGCGAATTGCTCCTCCTTACTCTCGAATTCTGCCTCGATATAAGGTGGGTTCGCCAGGATAAGGTCGAACTTACCCTCTACGCCAGAAAACATGTCACTTTGCTTGACCGCGACGTTGTTCAGTCCATTAAGCCTGCAATTCTCCTCAGTGTTCCGGACCGCCGACGGGCTTATATCGACGGCTACCAACTCGCGCACTTTGGGCGCACAGAACACGGCACCCACACCGCTCCCGCAACCGAGGTCCAGCATCCTGTCACCCTCTCGGCAGTATTCGGCACAAGCATACTCGTTCTCCAACGGCTTATAGACGTCAGGAAATATGACCAGTCGCTTCCCTTGAATGGTTATCGACGGCCAAATTGAGTTCAGGGTCCTCACGTAAGGATACCAGAAGGTCATGAACGCGCGCTTTGCAAATAACCAAATTTTCATCACCATAATTCCTGTGCATTTGCGGGCCGATTTGAACATGACAGGGTTAAGAAACATGCTCGACGGGTCCATTTTCCTTGCGATTCGCGCGGACTTATCCTTAGGCGGTGCCCCGCTTTATTCTATTGGAGTGCGGGTTCGCAATCTCACCGTCAAATCCGGAAAGCGACGGGGGCATTTAGATAACGTCCGTAATCGGCGTCGCAACATTTAGATTTAGCGCCGGGGTATTTTGCGTGACAGCAACCTCACCGCAGGCGGTGCTGATGGCCAGCGTGGTCAGGTATCGTAGCGGCGGAAATTGAGAAGTTCGGCGAAGCTGTTGATCCCGGCCATTTCAATATCCGTCTCAAGGCCCGATACCGTTGCGCCAATCTGATAGTTACCGCGGGCGTAGAGGCCCCCAACGGCGCCCCTCGGGGCGTGATCCCATTTTTAACCGGTGAGCGTCTTCGTTCCGTCGGTCGTGCTGTCGTGTTCCCCGGCATATCCGACGGCGGCACCGACATAGCCTCCGGTCCAGGAGAAAATGGGAAGCGGCGGTACCGCTTTGACGGGTAGCCCCAGATCGGCGACGCTCGCGAGGCTGGAATGTATGAGCGCTAGGACGACGGCGGCTGCGGTGCAAGGAGCGCAAGAGCTGGTTCGTGCAGCAACCGCGCACGGTGCGCGGGGCAGTGAATCCTCGAGTTCTCGAACGGCCTGCCGGACCGTCAGACAACGCGTTCCATACACCAATATGCAGCCATCATGGTTAATGGCCGCCTGATCCCTTTGAAGTTCGTCTTTCTCCTTATGTCGCGCTGCATCGGACAGTGTCCGTCAAACACTCTCCGAGACGCCGATCGAATTAATGAGCGGAGAACCAAAGAATCACATCGGTAAATTGACACCTAATAAACGACCGACGCGGAATCGAATATTAATTTCGCTCGGGCATCGTTTTTCCAAACGCCAACAAGTCCATTTAAAAAAGCGTCGAACAGGGATAGCAATGTCAGATATTACCAACGCCCATACTGTGCCCGCTGCATTGACCGGCAGCATGAGAGATTTCCGCGTGCCCGGTGGGGCGGACCTCCTCGGACGCACCGAAAGCTTTTTCAAGTGGCAAAATCTGCGTCGTCACAACGGTCTCTGGCCATTTTCCCGCGCGACCGAAGATGGGCCTAGCACGGTTTGCTGGGCACAGGACGATAGCGGCAACAGGATGCGTGGCGTCAATTTCGCGTCGCAAGACTACCTGAGTCTGTCGTCACATTCCGGAATCAAGGCGACTGCCAAAGAGACAATCGAACGCTGTGGCGTCCATAGTGCGGGTTCGCCGGCGCTGGTCGGCAATACGTCCCACTCCGTCGCGCTAGAGCGTAAGATCGCCGATTTTCTGAAAATGGAAGAAGCGGTGCTGTATCCGACGGGTTGGGCCGCGGGTTTCGGCGTGATCAAGGGCCTGGTCCGATCGGCCGACCATGTGGTCATGGACATGTTGTCGCATTCCTGTCTGCAGGAAGGCGCAAACGCCGCCACTAACAACATTCATCTGTTCCGCCACCTCGATAACAAGTATTGCCGGAACATCCTGACAAAGATCAGGGCGAAGGATAAGGAGAACGGCATTCTGGTTGTTACCGAAGGCCTGTTCTCCATGGATTCGGATACGCCGGATCTGGCTAGACTGCAGGCGCTCTGCCACGAGTTCGAGGCGACCTTGGTCGTTGACGTTGCGCACGACTTGGGTTGCCTCGGCGACGACGGCCGCGGACACATCGGCATCCAGAACATGCTGGGCAAGGTCGATATCGTGATGGGCAGCTTCTCCAAGACCTTCGCGTCAAATGGCGGCTTCGTCGCTTGCAAGAGCCGCGCGGTGAAGGAATATCTCCGCTTCTACAGCGCGCCCACGACATTTTCGAATGCGCTGTCGCCGGTTCAGGCAGCCACTATCCTCAATGCATTCCACATCGTCGATTCCGTAGAAGGACGCGCGCAGCGTCAGGCGCTAATGGCTAACGTCCTGAGGCTTCGTCATCAACTGCGTGAGGCTGGCCTCGATTACTACGGCGATCCGTCCGCAATCGTCTGCGTAAAGATGGGAACGGAAGGCCTGGCTCGTCTCGTTAGCAAGCGATTGCCGGAACTCGGACTGATCGCCAATCTAGTCGAATTTCCGGCCGTACCGAAGGGAGCCGCCCGCATCCGGATGCAGGTCATGGCCAACCACTCGGAAAACAACATCGCTGACGCTGTCCGGATTCTGAAGACTGCCCGGCAGCACGCGGAGCTCGAATTCGAGGACATGAACCAGCCCACGCCGCGAGCCGTTGCCTGAAGCCGGAAGGCCTGCCCCGCATGAATCGGTTGGCTGGGCCGATCGGCTTAAAATTGGGTACCCCGGCAGAGGGGGTCGTCAAGCTGTGAAAACGGTCGCCTATTAGCGTCCTGACTTAGGTGAATGTCATGGAAGACAAACGCAACAGCCCACGACATAGAGTCATGAAGGCTGGAACGATCGGTTTTAACGGCACGGGCATCGAATGCCTCGTTTGCAATATGTCTCCATCTGGCGCGGCGATCGAGATAAAAGGGACGGTATGTATTCCTGAGTCGTTCAATCTGATGATCGATTCAGAGCAGATCGATAAAACCTGCCGCGTCGTTTGGCGAAAGTACCAACGTATCGGGGTAGCATTCATCTAGGTCTTGCTGCCAGATCCCGTGTAAATGGCACGTCTGCCGCAAATCCCGACGAGCGGCGACGAGTCGAGATTCCGAGTGCAGCTGGTTTTTTGGATTCAGGTGGTCTTTCTAATGTTGGTAGACCAACCTTGCCCTGATCGTCCCATCAAGCGCGCGAATGTCGTCAAGAATTTCGTGACTGTTGTGTCCGGTTAGATCCGCATCGAGCACCACGTAACCAACCTCGCTGTCGGTTTCCAGATACTGTGCAATGATATTGATGTCGCGTTGCAAGAATACTTCGTTCAGCCGCCTGAGCATTCCAGGCACGTTGCGATGAACATGGCTGAACCGCGCGCCGAGGGGGTGCGTCTGCAGTGGAATTGTGAGAAATTTACAGCACCCATCGTCGAGCCACTGCTGAAATAATCAAGCATCTTTCGGGCCACTTCTTTGCCAATTCGATCCTGCGCTTCTTCGGTCGAACCGCCAATGTGAGGGGGTCAGTATCACATTCTTTAAGCCCTGCAGGGGGCGTTGAAAGCGTTCCGAATTTGAGGACGGCTCGATCGGAAAAACGTCGAGCGCGGCTCCGGCGACATGACCGTCGCGAAGCGCCTTCGCAAGTGCTTCGAGATCGACGACGGTACCGCGGCTGTTGTTAATCAGATACGAACCCGGCTTCGTCAAGCGCAGTTCGGTTTCTCCGATCATCCCGCGTCTCCGGAACGTGCAGACTGACGATGTCGCTCTGCGTCAGAAGATCCTGAAGGCTCTCGACGGGCTCGGTGTTACCGTGACGAAGCTTGTCGGTGCGGTCGAAGAAAATGACCTTCATGCCCATCGCTTCGGCAAGCATCGAGAGCTGCGATCCTATGTTGCCATAGCCTACAATTCCGAGTGTACGACCTCGCACCTCGCGGCTGCCTGTCGCGGATTTATCCCATCCTCCTTCGTGGGCCGCCGCGGAGCGTGGAAATATGCGTCGAAGCAGCATGACGATTTCGCCGATCACCAACTCTGCCACGCTGCGGGTATTCGAGAATGGAGCGTTAAAAACTGGAACGCCACACTTGCGCGCCGCGTCCAGATCGACCTGATTAGTCCCCACGCTGAAACAGCCCACGGCGATCAGTCGGTCAGCATCGGAAAAAATATCGAGGGTCAGTTGGGTTCGAGAACGAATGCCCAGCAAGTCGATGCCTCTGATGGCCTCGCGCAACGCTTCCGCCTCGAGGGCTGTGGGGATGCGTTCGACGGATAAATATTCCGAATTCGAGAACAACTCGACCGCGCTATCGTTCACGCCCTTTAGGAGAAGGGCACTAGCCCTCTCATCGGGCGGTGAACGAATTGCTGCCATTATCATCTCCAATGGATGCGTCTATTAGCAGGCTCCGGCCGCGCACGCTCGTCGATTAAATGGTATGGAGCTTATGCCAAGCAAACTTTCGCATAGCACGGTTTGTCGGATCACCTGCGTCCGAACTTCGTCGAAAAAGGATCGAACGTCCGCGTCAAGAATGAAGTTCACCTTCTTGTCGGTGATCCCGACCGCCAGAGCGTCCAGCGCATCGTGCTGGCCGCGCTTCGGCCGGAAGCCATAGCTGAACCCGAGGAACTCTTCCTCGTAAATGCAGTTCAGCACCGCAACGGTCGCTCTCTGGACGATGTTGTCTTCGAGCGCCGCCACCGCCAAAGGCCTCCGTCGCCCGTCCGCCTTCGGAATGTACGTCCGGCGTGATGGCGTTGCCCGGTGCGCTCCTTGATGGACCCGTGCATGCAGATCAGTGAGGTTTTGCTCAAGGTCTGCCGCAGGGGCCGGACAGACGGTCTGCTTTCTCCTCTCGGGTTTCATCGCACTCAGAACAGGGCCTCCTTTGCGCGCGAAAACCTGCGACACGCTTCGATCGCGCAGGTTCATCTCTAACTTGGGGCGAGGGGTAACGATAAAAAGAAGTTGCCGGATCTCGGGCGAATCCGACGATCAGTTCGTCGGAGCGATACGACTGCCGCGAATTGTTGAGAACGGGGCTGTTCCTAATGTCGAACAGAAGAGTTAGCCCGCCGATGGCCGACACGATAGATCCGTCTGCGCCGCTTCGTTTGGATTTTGCCGCAAAAATAGCTTTTCCAGACGGGTCCATGACCGCGTCTGGTTTGCGGCGAGAGAGCGCCAGGGGCCGACTTGCTCTCGAACGTATCGCGAATAAGGATTATACTACCCTTGAGGCGATCAGGACTATGAGGGAGTTATGCCGCGTCCAAGCAAAGGAGTCAGACTTTACAAACGCAAGCCGCGATACCGACGCGGAAAACTCGTTCACCAGGCCGTCTGGATCATCAAGGATGGAGACCGCCATATCGCCACAGGATGCGTTGCGAGTCCGTCTGAAACAAAGCCGCCTGCGGAGCCAGAGCAAGCCCTAGCGAACTACATCGCTCAGAAGTATCAACCCGAACGCCGCCGGCAGGACATCGAGGACATCGACTGCGCTGACGTGCTGTCGATCTATTTGACCGATGTCGGCGAGCCGGGCGACCAGTTCGAGATCGAAGCCAGGATTGAACGGCTCAACGAATTTTGGGGCAGCAAGAAATTGTCGGCGGTCAATGCTCGGACCTGTGCCGCCTACGTCAAACGTCGCGGCAACCGCGGCGGTGCGCGCCGCGACCTCGAGACGTTTCGCGCCGCAATCAACCATCATGCAAAAGAAGGCTTTCACCGGGGCATGGTGCGCGTGTCGCTACCGCGTAAGGGCGAGGCCCGCGACCGGTGGCTGACACGCAAGGAAGCCGCGGCGCTGATTTGGCACTGTTGGCGCCATCGGGAGAAGCAGACGATCCATTCGGGGATGTCAAAAGGTGATCCGGTGAGCACAAACCGCCGCCCCCTGAGACATATCGCCAGATTTATTCTGATCGGCCTTTATACTGGCACCCGGGCTGGCGCGATTGCCTCAGCGTCGCCCTATGCCGAGCCCGGTCGATCTCACGTCGATCTTGAGCGAGGCATCTTCTATCGCAAGCCGATCGGCAAGCGGGCCACCAAGAAGCGCCAGACGCCCGCGCCCATACCGCCGCGGCTGCTTGCTCACCTGCGTCGCTGGAAGGACCGGAAGCTAATCGCCACCTGCTTTGTTGAGTTCAACGGAAAGCCGGTCGTGTCGGTGAAGAAAGGGTTCAAAACGGCTGTTGAGCTCGCCCGTCTGCCGGGCAAGGTCACCCCGCACACCTTACGCCACACCGCCGCGACCTGGCTGATGCACCGCGGTGTGCCGATCTGGGAAGCCGCCGGGTTCTTGGGCATGTCGCCTGAGGTCCTGCAGGACACCTATGGCCATCATCACCCCGACTATCTGCAGGGCGCGGCAGCCGCGATCGGCCAAAAAGGCCGGTATGTTTCGGTGGCCAAAACGGTGGCCAACTTGACCGAGGACCGAAATGAGACGAAAAAACCTAGTGATTTCTGGTCGGAGTGGCAGGATTTGAACCTGCGACCCCTGCGTCCCGAACGCAGTGCACATCGTCTAAGTTGTTGATCTTTCTTACAGTGACAAGCGCATCCGCCACGTTTTGTTCACGGTCGTTTCACCCAATTCGTTGCGATTTCGTTGCGGCGTTCTCCCCTATCCGGATGCAGAGATCACGAAACGAGTAGCGGATTTCTACTCCGTGGGTTGCGGTTCGAATCCTGCTGGGATCGCCAACAATTTCAATAAGATAGATGTTCTTCTCCCATGAAAAACGTGTCTCGTTCTGTATTGAAGAAAACCCTTTGATATCAGGCTTTCCCGTCTAATCCCGCTCAGTCAATGAGACACGGATGCTACATCCAGGTTCCGTTTGTGTTCGCTGATGAGGCCGGCGGCGCTAAAGCAAGCAATCCGCTGTGGGGTCATAGGTGATGACGGAGAGCGAATTGCCTTCAATCAGATGGATGAAGTGCTCCCGCGGCCCTTCGTGATCTAGAAATGGATAGCGCCTTGAAGCTTGGCTCGGCGTAACGTCGAACCTCTCACCACCGTCTGTCTCAATGATCGTGTGCGGATTGAACTGCACAAGCGAAACGAGGCCGCCGGACGTTCTTTCGTGGTCGAATACCATCCAGCCGTGAATAGCTTTGCACCCCGGATTATATTTCGCCCAAAGCCCCGCGTTCTGGTGGCACTCGCCTTCAAGATGATCTGGATTGACCATTTTGTACGGTATAATCTGGCCAGAATACCTGCGTTCGTAAAGGCGCCTTGCTATCAATAGCAGTTCGCTCATGTGAGCATTACACTCCCCCAAAACGTGGTTGAGGTATATGCAAAACCGGTGCCCTCACCTCTCATCGTCCGGATACTTCAACTACTGGACAAAGGCGGTGTGTGATGCAGCTTTTCACTTTCTTGTCCTGGCAGGGAAAATTCCAAGCATTGGACGGGCGTCAGAATAAAAAACAAGAGAGTTCAAAAAGTGCTTGATTGCATTGGCTAAAAGCTGGCTGGGGCGGGAGGATTCGAACCTCCGTATGGTGGAATCAAAATCAGCCAACCCTCTCAATGATTTCAACGGGCATTCTGAAAAAAACGTGGAATACAGCCTTAAAGGTATCAATAGGTTAGCCAACGATTCAGAATGAACACGGCATCGGAGGTTTGTTACCGCGACTAAAGCCCCACCGCGCAGCCACGACGCCGACTATTGCAACAGCCACAGCGACCAGCACCATCGCCAGTATGGTTGGAGCAGCTACTGACACGGAATCCGGTCCCTGCCACCCCGCGCGACGAATGCAGAAAGACCGACTCCGGTGGAGCAAACCATCCTCCGAGCTAGCAACGGGTGCCGAGCTTGAGAGCGACCTCTATATTGGTATCAGTATCCTACAGTGGAGCACCTTTTCCCGATTTTGGCTGAGCGCGAGCCGGTGGCGCAGCAGAGGGGGTCACCCTTGCGCTTTCGGCTCCTCTTCGCTGGCGCCCGATTGAAGTGCAACTGATCTCTTCGACTGGTAAGCGGTCTTGGGACCATGCTTGTGGCGCGTCTTGCCTCGGTTCGAGTCAATCCATGCGGACATCGCGGCCGAGTTGGTCTTCGCATCATCTGGGATGATGATGTCTTTCCCCTGCGCGATCTTCTTGGCGTACAACAACTGTGCCGGACTCACCGGTTTTGGGTCGAGTTTCCCAGCCGTTTCACCATCGGCTGTCTTGGACGCGTGTTCGCTGAGAAATTTGCGGCAGATCGATATCGACGTCTTGTAGCCGGGCGGTGGCTTGATGCCCTTCTGCCGGCTAAGGCTGTCGGCAAAGCGCTTCATCGCTGGAGTTGGCGGATATGCGCTTGCGGGAGGTCCTCCGGCGGCGGCGCCCTCCTTGAGCTTGCCGATGATGCGTTGGGCGACATCGCACACAGCGTCAATCGCCCCGACCATCTCCTGTTTGCCGACAACGACATCGTCGAGCAGGCACTCGAGTTGCGCCGTCACTCCCGGATCGACCAGTGCCGGATCGGCCTGTTCGAGAACGCCGAACAGCGACAGGCCGGTCTCGGTCGGCACGATGTGCTTTCCCTGGGCAATCAGAAAACCCTGCTTCTTCAGCCCGCCGATGATCTCCGCTCTCGTCGCCGGCGTGCCAATGCCCTTGGCTTCCTTCAGGCGCTCCCGAAGAACCTCATCATCAACGAAGCGCCAAGCATTTTGCATTGCCTCGATCAGAGTGCCTTCGTTATAGCGCGGGGGCGGTCGGGTCTCCTTTTCCTCAATTTTGGGATCCTCCAGTTGCGCGGTCTCGCCGTTGCGCAGCGGCGGCAGCAATTGCGCCTCGTCGCCCTTTTCGTCAGCGGGCTGCCATTCCGGGAATGCTGCTCGCCAGCCGAGATCGATAGGCTGGCGACCGGTGGCGCGGAATTCGAAGCCGCGCACATTGAGCGTTGCGGTCGTCTGCCGGTAGCGGAAGTCAGGCATCACCGCTGACAGATAGGCCCGCGCGATAACGTCGAACAGTTTCTTCTCGTCGGACGAAAGCCGAGGCCAGACCTCGCGCAGTTTGTCGATCGTGTTGACGTTAGGAATGACGCACCCTTGCGGATCACTGGCGGGTCGGGCACGGGGATCGCGCTGAACGATTGGCCCACCCGCAGTCCGGCCACGATCCGCGGCAGGTCCGAAATCAAGTTCTGCGGTAGGTAGCGCACCTCGGCGCGAGGATAGGTGATGATCTTCTTGCCGTGGCCGTCATAGAGTTCCTGCGCCACCTCAAGCGTCTTGCTGGCCGGCCAGCCAAAGCGTGAGCTGCATAGTTTCTGCAGCGACGGCAAATCGTGCAGTTTGGGCGGTCCTTGCCGCTTATCCTCGACTCGCACAGCTAGCGCGCCCTCGAAGCCTTCGGCTGCTTTGACTACGTCCCGAGCAATGTCGCGCCTGACAATACGGTCCTGCGGCGCGTGCCGCATCTGGAATTGGCCTCCCGCAACCTTCGCGGTGGCGACAACTTCATAATAGGCGAGTGGCAGGAAGTTCCGGATTTCCAACTCGCGCTTGCACACAATAGCCAACGTCGGCGTCTTCACCCGGCCGATGCCGATCACTCTCCGCGCGCCCTGTCCCAGGATGACGGTCGCAGTTCGGGTGAGTGACAAGTTGTAAATCTGGTCGGCCTGCCGGCGAGCGACAGCGGCGGCGTATAGGCGAGCATATTCGGTATTTGGCTTTGCCCGACCAAATGCGTCACGGATTGTCTGCGCGTCCTGCGCGGTGAATAGGACCCGCATGACTTGGCCGCGGTACTTGTAATGCTCGAGAATTTCCTGACCGATTAGCTGACCCTCGCGATCGCAATCGGTGGCGAGCCAGACCCGCTTTGCAGTGCGCAGTGCGTCGCGAATAGCTTTAAGCTTGGCGGCTTTATTTCCGCCCTTTGCCGGGCAAGTGTCGTAAAGGCCTTCGGGCCGCAGAAGTATCGGCGACCAACTTTTCCAGGCCGGCACAACATCTTCTGGTTCGAGCAAATCGAACAAATGGCCCTCAGCCGGGAGAATGTCTCCGTAGTGAGAACCGACGGCGGCGCGGACGTCCTTGGCCTGACTGGTTTTCTCCGTAATGACGATCTGATCTGCCATGACGGCCCGCTTGGGAGGATCGATTCGGCAACGTTTCAATAAGAACATATAAAGAACATTGCCGATCCACAAGCTCCCTTTTTCCCAGGCACACCGAATGCCGGATATTTACAGAATGTGAGCGGGGAGAGACGACACTCGCGGAGAGCTCAGGGTTGAGGGTCAGCAACTGAAATCCCTGATCAACGGGAAAAGCTATGGCATCGGAGAGCTTGAGTTGGTGTCACTGCAAGCCTGCAGCGCGACAGGGCGAAATCCGCCAACGGCCTACCTGGACGACTCAAAGTTGGTGTTGTGACCGGCGACGCGTACCCGGTGTTCTTGACGCGGCCTGCCGATTCGGAAGCGCGGATCATGAAATTCAAAGACGATGCCCGTTCGCGATTGCACGAAACGTCCGATCGCGACTGCGACAATATTCCAAACGTTGTGAGCAAAATTGACCACGACGTCCGGAGCCGGAGGCGCAAACTGGTGCGTCACCACACTGCCTGTGGCTGCCCTTCGGTTAATGAGAGTTCGCTGCGCCGATAAGCGAGACCAACGGAGGATGTTATGACCACAAGTTTTGCGTCAACTTTTCTTGCGTGCGGAGGGATTTTCGTTCTCTCCTTCGTTGCAATTGGGGCTTTTTGGTTTGCAGAACGGCTGCGGGGAGAGAGTGCTCCGCACTTTTGAAAGCCATGCCTGACGTCGACGTGCTCCTTTCCCGAATTGCCCGCACAAAAGGCGCTGCCGCGATGATCGATATTGCAATCCGCAAGCGGTTCGAGTTGATGGTCGCCGAACTCCAACGCGGACTTGCTGCGATCGAACAGCACCCGGTTTCCCAGAGAGACAGCGACAAAAATTGAGGCGGGCAACTGCGTGGCCTTGCGATTCGCGCACGGCTGGATCGTGTTGCATCCGTCCGGCGCTTACGGGACGTTCACTCAGGCCGGGGCGAACCTGTTCGCGTAGCGGCGCGCGTATTGACAGACGCGTCGAGCGCAGGCCCGGCGGGAAGCCCCTGACGGCAGCGGACTATGCTCGGTCCCACGCGCGATTCTAGGTTTCGATAATTGGACGTTATCACCTTTGGCGGTCTTGTCCTTACAGATGCGGGCCTACAGAAGATTGCAGAAGGCGGCAAATGACCGACAAGCCGCGCCCGTGACTCCAGGAACGCCGCTGGTGCGTCTTTGCTTAGGAGGCTTCCGACACCGCCCGCCGCGGAAAACGAGTCCTGAGGTCCAGCAGACGGCAAGGATCGGATGCTGCGCGGAACGAATCCGGCAGCCTTCGATTGAAGCTTCCGTTACCGCGCTCCTTGAGACGCAACACGCCGGCGTGCAGCATGGCGAAATTCAACACACCGGGCTAAGCTACGGGGCTCTTCGAAAAGAATGTCTGGAGACCGTTAGACAGTGGCCCGGGTGCGAGACCGTTGGCGGCATTCAAATTATTCGAGATAACACACCGGGCGGCTTTTCGGTCCGGGGGACGTTGTACGGGAAGGCCAACAAGAAAATCGCCGATCGCGCGATCACCTGCGTCCAGCGCGAGAAGCGA
>WNFG01002971.1_pt1 | contig 14179 bp, 12 predicted proteins | sample 5400431 | NCBI WGS metagenome assembly WNFG01 (sample SAMN13153346, study PRJNA577476) | soil metagenome | isolation source: 120 cm saprolite under Douglas fir tree site 2 hole 3 replicate 2 | place: USA:California | collected 2015-04-18
TCGCCTCTGTTATGGGATAAGGTGCGCCGCGGTCTTTCAGCCGGACGGGTGCAGACGGTCGCGCTGCGACTGATCGTCGAACGCGAACGCGAAATCAAGGCGTTCGAGAAGAAAGAATACTGGACGATCGACGCTCACCTCGCCAGCAACAAGCCTCCCGCATTCGACGCGCGATTCCTGGGCAAGGGCGAAGAGAAGATTGAAGTCACAAATGGCGAGGAAGCCGAGAAAATCCGCGCCGCGCTGGAGAATGCGAATTGGGTAGTTCGCTCTGTCGACAAGAAAGAACGCCGCCGCAATGCCGCACCTCCCTTCACAACCAGCAAGCTGCAACAGGATTCCTCGCGCAAACTCCGCTTCAGCGTGAAGCGCACGATGATGATCGCGCAGCGCCTGTACGAAGGTGTGGAACTCGGGGAAGAAGGCTCGGTCGGCCTCATCACTTATATGCGTACGGATTCAACCCGGGTCGCGCCGGAGGCAATCCAGGAAGTGCGCGAATACATAGGCCAGGAATATGGAGCGCCGTACCTGCCCGAGCAACCGAACACATATAAAGAGAAGAAGGAAGCGCAAGCGGCCCACGAAGCCATTCGCCCGACCGCGGCGATGCGTCATCCCGACCAGGTCAAGCAGTATTTAAAGGAAGACGAGTTCAAGGTCTACAAACTTATCTGGCAGCGGTTTGTTGCCTCGCAGATCAATCCGGCGGTCTTCGATCAGACATCGGTGGACATCGACGCCAAGAGTGGCAGCGAGACGTTCTGGTTCCGCGTGACTGGATCGGTGCTGAAATTCGACGGATTTTTGAGAGTCTACGAAGAGTCGAAGGAAGGCAAGGACGAAGAAGACGAGGAACTGAAACACAAACTGCCTGCGCTTGAAGCGGGGCAGAAGCTCACACTGAAGGAATTGAAGCCGGAGCAACATTTCACCGAACCGCCACCGCGCTACAACGAGGCTTCGTTGGTCAAGGAACTCGAGGAACGCGGCATTGGGCGGCCATCAACCTATTCGGCCATTCTTTCCACCATTCAGGAAAGGCAGTATGTTCAGAAACTCGGTGGCAAGTTTACACCCACTGAAATTGGCCTGGTCGTTACCGACCTGCTGGTGGAAAACTTCCGCGACATTTTCGACGTGCAATACACGGCTCGCCTGGAAGAAGAGCTCGACGAGATCGAAGAAGGCAAAGAGAAATGGACGGACGCGCTCGCCGACTTCTACAAGAAATTTCAGAAGGATCTCAAATATGCCGAAAAGCATATGGAGAATATCAAGCGGATGGAAAAGCCCACAGACGAGAAGTGCGAACTCTGTGGCGCGCCGCTGGTAATCAAGTGGGGTAAGCACGGATCCTTTTATGCCTGCAGCACGTACGAAAAGGACGATCCCAACACCTGCAAGTTCACCAAAGAGAATCCGATCAACCTGCCTGACCTGGACTCAGCCGACGTCCAGGAGACTACGCAGGAAGAATACTGCGAGAACTGCGGGCGGGTGATGGTGCTCAAGCGCGGACGCTTTGGCCAGTTTATGGCCTGCACGGGATACCCGGATTGCAAGACGACCCGGCGACTCGATCAGGGCAAGAAAGTTCCGGACATTCCGCTCGACGAACCGTGTCCGAAGTGTGGGCGCAACTTGATGATTCGCCACGGGCGCTTCGGCGAGTTCACCGCATGCAGCGGATATCCGGAATGCAAGTTCGTGAAACAGAACTTCATCGGCGTGAAGTGCCCCGAGTGCAAAGACGGAGACCTGGTCGAGAAAAAGGCGCGCAAGGGCAACACATTCTACGGTTGCGGCAATTATCCGAAGTGTAAATTTACATCCGCACATAGGCCGATCGCCGAGAAGTGCCCGAGTTGCGGCAGCGAGTATCTGGTGGAGAAGAATTTGAAGGCTGGGCCGGTGATTGCGTGTCCGAATAAGGAGTGCGACTTCGAGCGTCCGGCCCCTGCTCCGGAAGCGGCGGCGACCACGGCATGAAAAATATGTAATTGAGTAATTGAGTGATTGGGTGATTTAGTAATTGGGTAATTACAAGAGGTATTTTGATGGCCAAAAAACCTACGGTAGCCGACGCTCAACTGATTCTCCAGCTCTACGATTTGCGCCGCGAAGCTGAAATGCGAAAAGCGCGGCACTGGTGGGCCGCTGAATTCTTTCCGCAGAACGCGGACGAATTTCTTAAAGTCTCATGGGCAATGGGTACCCAGGAGAACAACTGGCTTCGACAGGTGCTCGGCTACTGGGGCATGGCAACGTCATTCGTTCTGCAGGGTGTGCTGAACGAAGACTTATTTCTTCAGCCGGCTTTCAGCGGCGAGATGTTCCTGATCTTCGTCAAGGTACATCCATTCCTGAAAGAATTGCGCGAAAAGATGGGAGATCCTCACGCCTTTCGCAACCTCGAACTGGTTGCCACGCGCACGAAATTTGGACGCGAACGTTTGCAACTGCTGGCCAAGCGCGTCGAAATAATGCGCCAGAAGAGGGCCGAGCGCAAAGCGAGCTAGGCGATAAGTGAACCGCCGGAGCGGTGAGTCGGGCGGCTCACCACTCCGCGAGTGATCGTTGGTCTGAGCTAGTGGGAACCGTGGTTTTCGTTGTGGTGAGTTGCCCAAGGTCCAATGGCGGTACCGATGATAATCGTATCCACGTCCGCGCCCATCGAATGTTTCACGTTCGCTGGGACCAGGAGATAACTTCCAGCCGGATAGGCCTTAGCGCCGTTTTTTTCTAGTTTCTCGCCGAAGCTAACTTTGAGAGCTCCTGAAACGACCGCGACTCGGGCGTCTTGCGTGTGCCAGTGGTGCTCCCAATATCCTGCGGGAATGAAGAAAGCGTATGTGAATGCTTTGCCGGGTATGTTTCTATCTCCTTCAAGCAGGGCATACTTGGTGCCGCCGGGCTCAATATCCTGCCAGACGATAGTTTTTGCATCCCACGCCTGCTGCGACTGTGCCGGCATGGCCACCGCAGTGACGAACAAGATCAGCATTGCTAGGACGGATTTCATGGCTTTCCTTGCGATTCGGAGTACCGGGTTAACCCGGTCTTTGGGCACACTACGCTGGGAAAAGAAGGCGTTCTATCCGAATCTTGCTTCCAAACGCAATCCCTGCTCACCGCGGCTCATCTGTTATTCTAAACGGCTGTGCGGATGATCTGGTGGTTCCTGATCCTGGGTGTGAGTACGCTGGTCGTAGTGTGCGTTGCAATCGCCTTGTACATGCGTCTGCGGCGGCATTTGCGGCAGGCGCACGCATCGCAGGAGGGGATCGTGGCCGACCAACGCGGGCGTCAACCGGGAAATGAACGCTGAGCTTTGGTTTCGCCCGACCATTATTCGCTCATCGTTGCGCTGATCATCGTTTGGAGATTGGGAGAATCTAGCCATGGTAAAACCGGCAGTTGGAGCATTAGCTAGACCGCAAGACCGGTCGCTCGATGTGGTGCGGCAGGTTGCGGTGGTTGTCGGAGCCAGTTTATTCGTAGCATTGTGCGCGCGAGTCACGATTCCCTTGCCGTTCACGCCAGTGCCACTAACCGTTCAGGACTTCGGTGTGTTGCTGGTTGGCCTGACGCTCGGCAGTAAGCGAGGCTTCGCAGCGCTTGCACTGTATTTAGCGGAGGGCGCGACAGGCTTGCCGGTGTTCAGTCCGACAGGTCCGGGCGGGATCGCTCAGATCCTTGGACCTACGGGAGGATACTTGATGGCGTACCCGCTGGTCGCGGGCTTGGCTGGATTTGTTTTTGAGCGCGGGGCAAGAACTTTTACGCGCGCGGCCATCGGCGCTTTTCTGGCTGAAGTCCTTCTGTTCGCCGGGGGCTTGTCCTGGCTTTATTTTCTTACGCACTCACTGGCGAAGGCGGCCTATCTTGGGCTGTACTGGTTCATCGCCGCGGGCGTGATCAAAGTGATGTTCGCCGCCGCGATTGCAGTTCACTGGCGTCGCATGGCGAAGAACTAAGGCTTGATGGTATGCGGCCGCGCCGACCGCAGGGCCAGCGCAACGTGGTTGTGTGGCGCGGGCACTCTTGCCCGCGGCCTTTTAGATGCTGCATGCAACGCGGGCAAGAGTGCCCGCGCCACACAATCTTCACGCCAATACATCGCATTAAACATTCGACAAGGTTGGAGTTTCACAAAATGACCGTCGTTTCCGAACAAACATCCCGACCCTCCGGTAATAATTCATCCGCTGACGTCCGCGAAATCAACGTGGCCCATAGTCCGGACTCCGATGACGCCTTCATGTTTTATGGCCTGGCCACCAACAAGGTTCGAGTCCCCGGTCTGCGTTTCAGTCACACGCTCTGCGACATTGAAACGCTCAACCAGAAGGCGCGCGAAGGCGTGTACGACGTAACTGCAATCTCCTTCCACGCCTATCCCTACATTCAGGACAAGTACGCGCTGATGGCCTGCGGCGGAAGCGTGGGCGAAGGCTACGGCCCCATGGTCGTTTCACCGCGGGCCTTCACCCAAAGCGAGATCAAGAAAAAGCGGATTGCTGTGCCCGGCACGCTGACCACGGCTTATCTGGCGTTGCAACTTTTTGCTCCGGGCATTGAGACGGAAGTTGTGCCCTTCGACCAGATCATCCCGCAAGTACTCGAGGGTAAATATGAAGCGGGACTGATCATCCATGAAGGTCAGTTGACCTACGACAAATCCGGCCTGCACCGGATTGTTGACCTGGGCAAGTGGTGGCAGAAAGTTACCGGGTTGCCGCTGCCGTTGGGAGGCAATGCAATTCGGCGCGCTCTTGGCCCGGACCTGATGTTGGCGGCTTCCAATGCCTTACGGAACAGCATTCAGTACGCGCTCGATCACCGAGAAGAAGCGTTGTCTTATGCTATGCAGTTCGCACGCGATCTCGACGCCCCGACCGCCGACAAGTTTGTCGGCATGTATGTGAACGAGCGCACCCTTGATTATGGTCCGGATGGCCGGGAAGCTGTCCGCCGCCTGCTGGATATGGGTCACAAGGCGGGGATTATCGGGCCAGAGGCGCGTGTGGATTGGGTTTAGAAAGCTTCTAGCCGCTAGCTCCTAGCTTCTAGCCAGGACTGCTGATTTTGCCGCCTGTTCCGGTCTTCATTTCCGCTCACTCGCAGTTTATTTGTTGAGCTAGTAGCCAGGAGCTAGAAGCTTGTTTCCACAAACACTACTCATCGATGCTGACGACACGCTGTGGGAGAACAATATCTACTTCGAGCGAGCGATCGCCCGCTTCATCACGTTTCTCAATCATCATGAATTTTCTCCCGAGCAAGTGCGGGAAGTTTTGAACGACGTGGAACGGGAATGCATCGTGAAGCATGGATACGGGCTGCACAGTTTTGCCCATGCGCTGGTCGACACATTTGAGCGGCTCAGCGTTGTGCCGGTTACTCCCGAACTGCACGCGCAGATTCACAGCTTCGCGCACACAGTTGCTGAACATCCGGTGGAGTTTCTTTCCCAGGTTCCCGAAACATTGCAGTATCTGGCCGAGCGGCACCACCTTATTCTGCTGACCAAAGGTGCGATCGCAGAGCAGACGGGAAAGATTGAGCGATCGGGCCTGAAAGAGTTTTTCGCGGCGGTGGAAATTGTGGCAGAGAAGGATATGGCGGCGTACGCGTCAATCGTCGACAAATATCAGCTCGCTCAGGACTCGACCTGGATGATTGGCAACAGCCCCCGCTCGGACATAAATCCTGCCCTTGCGGCGGGTCTGCACGCCGTATTCGTGCCTCACGGCGACACCTGGATACTGGAACATGATGAAGTTCAGAAAGCGACACCGCCACAGCAGTTGCTTATCGTGGGAAGATTTGCGGAATTGCGGGAACACTTCTAGCAGGCTTAAACATATGGTGTGCTGGAGGAATTCCACCCCAGCGGCTAAAGCCGAACGCTTTTGCTGCGTCTTATGGCGCGGCTGAAGCCGCGCCCTTTCAAAGCGAAGTCAAAACCAGAGTGTTTGGTCAACTCTCTATCCAACAAGGTCCTTGATTAATCGCATTTCGTCGCGAATGAGTCTGGGCAGCAAGAATTCGGTACGAATCTTGTCTTGGCCGGCGCGTCCGAAACTTTGGCCGATTTCAGGATGTTCCAGCAGGAATAGCACCTTGGCCGCACAGTCTTCAACACTCTCCACGAGGTAGTCCTCGTATCCAGCCGGAAACTGCAAGGGGATACCGCCAGCATGTCCGGCAACAATCGGCTTCCCTTTCCAAAATGCCTCGGCCACCACCAATCCAAAGCCTTCCCGCAGCGATTTTTGAATGATCACATCGGCAGTGCGCTGGAAGGCGTTGACCTCCATATTTCCAACTCCAGTCATATTCGTAAACACATAGAGATCGGGATCGTTACCGGCTTCTGCATTGATCTTGTCCAGAATTTCCCAGCCCTGGGGATCGTCTCCCGCCATGGCTCCGACCATAGCGAGTTGAATCTCGGGAACCTTTTTCTTGGCAAGCTGGTAGGCACGAATCACGCCCAGCGGATCTTTCCAGGGATCGAAGCGCGAGACCTGAAGCAGCAGCGGACGATGCAGGTCAATTCCCATCTCACCAATCGCGCGATGGCAGACCTCAGCAGGCAGCTCCATGTTCTTGGTCGACACTGGATCGATGGCCGGTGGAATAAAAACCACGTGCTTCAGCTCCAGGTCAGCTGGTTGAAAAGCCTTCAGGGTAAATACCGCAGCGTCGTACTCCTGTATATAGGGATGTAGGAATCCCCAAACTTCCGGATTGGGCTCAGAACTGTCGATGTGGCAGCGCCAGATCCATTTGCGTCCGCGGTTTGGTTTTGCAAAGTGCCGCAACGCTGCCGGCTGTGGATCGTGCACGATGAAGACGTCGTAATCGTCAGGCAGCATCTCCGCGCTCGCCTTGTTGCGTTCTAGATAAGCTCGCTTCGCATCTGGCGTCAGCGTGAGTTTTGCACCTTGCAGGGCGTTGTGAAAGCTCTTAGTAATAGTGAAGAAATCCTTGTCGCCGTAAATCACGCGCCAGTCAGTTGTGATTCCTTGGGCCAGATATGCAGGGATCATCCGGCTCAACAACTCGGCCACCCCGCCGCCGGCAGCTGTGGCATTCACATTACAAATTCGCACGCCTTTCAGATCCTTGCTCAGCTCATGAATCTCGTCGATCAAATCGTCGCCTACCCAGCGGCGATAGTTGTCCACATTGATGGCTTCCGAACTGAGATGCCGACCTACCGCCACTCTGGGGAGAGAGTTCGACGCGCTGACCGCCATTTGCGGATCTCCTTGGAAACAGAACTGCTCTACTGCGATGACTACACACCCGCAAGCGGTTGCTAGATCCTCAAACAACGCAAGGACGGACAGATTTCAGCCACCATGCTCCCGGGCACGCATTTTGTATAGAGCGAATCCAGTCAAAGGGTACAGAACCTACCCGATGTTCGAGTGACGCCGGCGACTCATAGGTTTGAAGTACTGGTAAGCAAAGAACCGCACGGACATCACCTCTGACTGGCTTCCCGCTTTGTCATCCATACGGCATTTTTACTTACTGGACATTCTTACCAGACAGGAGTTTGCGATGAAAGCCATTACGTATGAAGGCACCCGAAAAATGTCAGTTTCGAATGAATCGAAACCCAAAATCAAATCGCCTACAGATGCAATCCTCAGAGTCACGACCAGTGGAATTTGCGGCAGCGACCTGCACATGTACGACGGCCGAACTCCCCTGGAAAAGGGGACAGTCGTTGGTCACGAGATTATGGGTGTAATCGACGAGGTAGGCGAAGCGGTCGAGAGCATCAAGAAAGGCGACCGCGTCGTCCTACCCTTTAATGTGTCGTGCGGCTATTGTTTCAATTGTCATCGGGGGCACACAGAGGCGTGCCTGGTGATGAATCCGGAAGACGCCCACGCCGCTTATGGATATGCGGGAATGGGCCCATATCAAGGGGGCCAAGCCGAATTCGTCCTGGTTCCCCACGCCGATTTCAATTGTTTGAAACTGCCCGGCAAACCTGGCGATGAATGGGAGGATGACTTTCTTCTTCTCTCGGACGTTTTCCCGACCGCATTTCACGCCACCGAGTTGGCATGTGTCACTCCGGGTAAGAGGGTAGCTGTGTTCGGGGCCGGTCCCGTCGGGCTATTGTCTGCCTACTGCTCAGTGCTGAAAGGGGCGTCGGAAGTTTACGTCGTCGATAACATTCCTGAACGCCTGCAAAAGGCTGAGGAATTGGGGGCCGTAGCCGTGGATTTCTCCAAAGGGGATCCAGTGGAGCAAATCTTTAAACTCAGGAAGAAGAACAAAGGGATCCAACAGAGTCTTCGGCCAGGAGAAGAGAAGATGGAGGGCGTCGACTGCGCCATTGACGCCGTTGGATATCAGGCCCGCGATGACAAACATCCGGACAAGGAGAATCCAGCACAAGTACTGGAGAATTGTCTGCGCGTGGTCAATCCTACGGGCAGCATTGGGATGATCGGCGTCTACATCGCTCCAGACCCCGGCGCTAAGAACGAACAGGCCAAGAATGGAATATATCCGTTTCCGGTAGCGGAATACTTCGATAAGGGAATCACCATGGGCAGCGGCCAGGCGCCGGTCAAGAAGTACAACGAGTATCTTCGCGATCTGATCGTGAATGGCCGTGCGAAGCCCAGCATGATTGTCAGCCACCACATTCGGATCGACCAGGCTCCCGAGGCTTACGAAAAATTTGATAAGCGCATTGAGGGCTACACGAAGGTTCTGATCCGTTTTGACGAAGGAAAGGCTGCGGCCTGAGGTCCATAATTCAGAGCGGGGGCGTAAACGCCCCCGCTTCCCTTGGGCTGTTCACAGACCCGGCGGCGTTTTGGCAGGTCGACTGCAGAATTCTCCGCCGCACTCCGTAGTGCATCCATTCGGAGGTGAAGCTACCTCGAAGACATACTGTAGTTCCAGATCGTAGCCATCCACTCAGTGCCGTTCGGCAACTGAGAAGCGTGCCGAGGTTTGCGTTTTGAGCACTTCGGGCGGTAGGTGCGCGTGAAGGAAATTGCCATAAGAGTGATCGTGGGCGGAGTGGTGGTTTCCGCGTTTGCCCTGTTGGGGGACTTGCTGAAGCCAAAGAGCTTTGCCGGGCTATTCGGCGCAGCACCCTCGGTGGCACTCGCAACGCTGTTCTTGACGGTGGCAAAAAACGGTCAAGAATTCGCGAGAGTCGAGGCTCGGTCGATGATCCTCGGCGCCGTAGCTTTCTTTGTATATGCATCCGTTGTGAGCCGATTGCTGATTCGGAAACGGCCGGCAGTTTTGTCTGTCACCAGCTGGTCAATGATGTTGTGGTTCGTCTGCGCTTTCGGCCTGTGGCACGCGCTGTTGGGGTAGCTTGTGAAAATAAAGATCACGACCGACGGACTGCGAGAATCGCGATGGTATGAGTATATCGGCCGCTTCGTGTTCGGCGGCGCGGTGACGGCGTTGACGGGAATCATAGCAAAACATTTTGGGCCTGAAATCGGTGGGCTCTTCCTGGCATTTCCTGCGATCTTTCCTGCTACTGCGACGCTGATAGAAAAACATGAACAGCGAAAGAAAGAAGAGGCGGGCCAGGAAAGTACGGCACGTGGGAGGGCGGCTGCGGGCGTCGATGCAGCTGGAGCGGCCATGGGAAGCGTCGGCCTGGGTATCTTTGCTGTCGTTGTATGGCAAGGACTGCCGAAAACTACCGTGGGCGTAGTACTCAGCATCGCAACACTTGCGTGGCTGGTAACTTCCATGGGCGTTTGGCGGATCCGCGAAAGCTTATGGAGGCGGCTCCGCGCACACCGCACTCACACTTCGGGCCATACGCTGAGTACGTCTTTGCCCGCTACACGGACAACGAAAAAGGAGAGCAGATGAGTAAGAATGGAAGAGTTAAGGGCGGTCTTGCCGATCCGTCCCGGCTCCAATCGCTGGATCGGGACGATGGTGACATCGTTCAGGTGGTGATCGAGACGCCGAAAGGCAGTCGCAACAAGTATGCGTTCGATCCCCAGCAGAAAGTGTTTGAGTTGAAGAAGGTTCTACCTGCAGGGATGACGTTTCCATATGATTTTGGCTTCATTCCCCGGACGAAAGCCGAGGACGGTGATCCCGTCGATATTCTGGTATTGATGGACGAACCCGCGTTTCCGGGATGTGTCCTGAAATGCCGGCTCATCGGAATCATTGAAGCCGAGCAGGGAGACAAGAAAGATAAAGAACGTAATGATCGAATTGTTGGCGTCGAGAAGGACGATCACAGCTTTGCTGACATCAAACACATCGACGATTTAGGTAAGCAATTTCTCCACGAGCTTGAGGAATTCTTCGTAAACTATCATGAGTTAAGCGGTAAGAAATACCAGGTGATCGATGTGAGGGGGCCGGGCCAGGCCAGAAAACGGATCGAGGATGGCATTCGCGCCGCTCGCGGAAGATAAGGCCGTGGATTCGTCGCGAAGGCACATTGGCGGTCATTGCCAGCCTCTTCCCTGCTGTGTTAGCCTCAAGTCGAGGGATTCACTTTGCAGGACAAAGTTCCCGCCGGACTGGATCGAAAGGAAGCGGAAGTCTACCGACAGCTCGATCCGGAGCGGCTCCCAAGACACATCGCCATCATCATGGACGGCAACGGGCGCTGGGCCAAGCGGCGCCACTTGCCGCGCGTGGCCGGGCACCGCGCCGGAGTCGCCGCCGTGCGTTCGACGGTCGAGACGGCAGCGCGGATCGGCCTGCCCGCTCTCACCTTGTATGCATTTTCTGAAGAGAACTGGAGGAAGCGGCCCAGGGGCGAAGTCGACTTCCTGATGCGGCTGCTCTCGCGGTATCTGAAGGCGGAAGTCCCCACGCTGAACCAGAACAACATTCGTTTGGAATACATCGGGCGGCAGCACGAACTGCCGGAAGACGTGCAGGAGCGCATGGAGTGGGCGCGCGCAAGTACGGCGCACAACGCGGGCATGGTGCTTACGTTGGCGCTGAACTACAGCGCTCGTACCGAGCTGGTGGACGCGTTTCGCTCCATAGTGAAGGCGGCTTCGCAGAACGGTGGCATTGAGCATCTGCACATTGATGAAGAGACCGTCGGCCGCCATCTTTACACGCGGAGCCTGCCCGACCCTGACCTGGTGGTGCGGACCAGTGGCGAGATGCGCCTGAGCAATTTTTTGCTGTGGCAACTGGCTTATGCGGAAATTTATGTGACTCCGACCCTGTGGCCGGATTTCCGCGGCCTGCAGTTACTCGAAGGCATTGCGGAGTACCAGAAGCGGGAGCGGCGCTATGGTGGACTGAACCACAGCGACGGGTACGCGCACGCCGAAGTACATTCGAAGACGCACAAGTAGCCATCTACCTTGTTGAAACGCATCGCGACAGCGGTCGTCCTGATTCCGATTGTTGTGTTGCTGGTGCTGCGAGCGCCGATTCCGCTTCTTGCAGTGGTGGCGGCGGTGGTTGCACTGCTAACCATTCATGAGTTTCTGAAGCTGACGGAATCGTACGGCGTGCAACCCGTCCGCCTACCAACCTACATATTTGTTGGCCTGTTCTTCCTGTTACTCGCGGCAAACACCGGCCAAGGGAAGCCCCTGCTCTCAACTGCAATATTTGTTTACGTCCTGGGATTTGCATCGGCTGTTGCTCCGTTTCTTTTTCTGACGATTGCCATGCGCCGCGCGGAGTTGAGCACTGGATATCCGGCGGCGGCAGCCTCCGTTTTTTCCTTTACCTACATTGCGCTGCCCCTGGGGATGCTGGTGCAGCTTCGCCAGCAGTGGGCGGGAGCGTTCTTCCTGTTGTATTTGCTGATGGTGGTTTGGGCGGGAGATATTTTCGCCTACTTCGTGGGGCGGTCCGCAGGCCGTCATCCGATGGCTCCTCGCATCAGTCCGAAGAAGACCTGGGAAGGTGCGGTGGCATCGTTCGTGGCCAGCATCTTCGCAGGGACCCTCTGGTATCACTATGCGCTGCCCATCAGTTCCTTTCTTTTGCGGACACACTTGATAGAGCCGCGCGACGGAATTTTTAATTTGCAGACACCGCCGCTGTGGCCAATCGTCATGCTGTCGGCAGTTCTCAATGTTGCCGCACAGTTGGGGGATCTGGTCGAATCTCTGCTTAAACGTGGCGCGGGGGCGAAAGATTCGGGCACGATTTTGCCCGGTCACGGCGGCATGCTTGACCGTATTGATGCCCTGCTCTTTGCGGCGCCGGTGCTGTGGTACTATGCGGCATGGCGCGTGATGCAGTAAATTTTCTTGCATCAGGCTGTTTTGTATAAAGCTTGTTGCAGAAAAACCAGCCGCTCCCCACTGCCCGCGCAGGATAAGAATCCCTCAGCATGAGACGTATTGCCATACTGGGCTCGACCGGCTCCATCGGCCGCAGCACCCTCGACCTGGTCGAATCCTATCCTGAACGATTTGACGTCGTTTCGCTGGCAGCGGGCAGGAATTTAGACGTCGCATTCGAGCAGGCTGTCCGTTGGAAGCCGAAAGTCGTTTCGGTTGCCGCCGAAGCCGACGCAGAAGTTCTAAAATCCCGGTTCAAGACTGCCGGGTTGAGCAACATCGAAGTGGTTTATGGTTCGGCAGGATCGGTTCGCGTGGCTACGCATCCCGAAGTGGATTTCGTGGTCAGCGCTATTGTAGGCGTAGCGGGGTTGGAAGCTACTTACGAGGCCGTCCGAGCGGGTAAGACCGTTGGCTTGGCGAATAAGGAATGCCTGGTTGTCGCCGGTGAACTGATGACTGCCGAGGCCCGACGTCAGGGCAAGCCGCTCCTCCCAATTGATAGTGAACACAACGCGGTCCACCAGTGCTTGCGGGGAGGAAAAATAGAGGAAGTTCGGCGCGTTTGGCTCACCGCTTCCGGAGGGCCGTTTCTAAAGACTCCGAAATCCGAATTCAGTTCCATTACCGTACAACAGGCGCTGAAGCATCCAACATGGAAGATGGGGAAGCGGATTACCATCGACTCTGCAACTTTGATGAACAAAGGGTTTGAAGTCATTGAAGCCTGCCGCTTGTTCAACCTGGCGCCTAGCCAGGTGGAAGTGATTGTGCATCCTCAGTCCACCATTCATTCCATGGTCGAATTCGTGGATGGCAGCATACTTGCTCAATTTTCAGTGACTGACATGCGTCTGCCGATTCTCTACGCCCTGACGTATCCGGAACGGATCGAGTCGGATTTGCGCTTCCCCGTCATGGACTTACGGCACCTCGAATTCTGTCCGCCGGATGTGGAAAAATTCCCCTGCCTGCGACTGGCTTACGAGGCAGCGGAGGCCGGAGGCGCTAAGACGATTGCGCTCAATGCCGCCGATGAGATCGCAGTTGCGGCTTTCCTGGATGGGTGCATTCGCTTTGATGAAATTCCCAGGCTGATCGAAAGCGTGATTTCTGCAACAAAGAGCCGCAAATTGGAATCTATCAAGCAAGTACTTGAGGCGGACGCGGAGGGCCGCCGGGTCGGACGCGAGCAAGTGGGCCAGGCAAACCGGAGTAACTCCCCTATTCCGCAAGCTACCTCCGAAATTGGTCAAAGGGAGTAATCTGTAATTATATGGGGCATCTTCTAGTCACACTTATATACGTGGCTCTGGTTCTCGGGTTCATGATCCTGATCCACGAGTTCGGCCACTACGCCGCCGCTAAGTTGTTCAAAGTTCGGGTCGAAGTCTTCTCCATTGGCTTTGGGAAGCGCTTGCTGGGCTTCCGCAAGGGTGAAACTGATTATCGTATCAGCGCCATTCCTCTGGGCGGGTACGTCAAGATGTCCGGTGAGAACCCCATGGACCAGCTCACCGGTGACCCGGGCGAGTTCCTGTCGCATCCCCGTTGGCAGCGGTTCGTCATAGCTATTGCTGGACCGGCTATGAACATCCTGCTGGCGATCGGCCTCTTAGCCAGCATCTACATGATCCACTTTGAGTATGCCGCGGTGCTCGATGAGCCCGCGGTCGTTGGATGGGTATTGCAGGATTCTCCCGCAGCCAAAGCTGGGATTGAGCTGGGGGACCGGATTGTCAAGATTGATGGTGTCGAGGATCCCACTTGGGAGCAGGTGGATCGCAAGGAAGCTCTAAGTCCTAACCAGCCTCTCGATGTGGTTATCCAGCGCGATGGCCACACATTTGAGAAAAAGGTCGTTCCCGAACCCT
>WNFG01002973.1_pt1 | contig 14175 bp, 13 predicted proteins | sample 5400431 | NCBI WGS metagenome assembly WNFG01 (sample SAMN13153346, study PRJNA577476) | soil metagenome | isolation source: 120 cm saprolite under Douglas fir tree site 2 hole 3 replicate 2 | place: USA:California | collected 2015-04-18
AGTCCGAGCAGGTCCAGTGCCAGCTTGCTGGACGAGCCGGTGCCGCATCCGTAATCCAAAACATGACGAGGGCGCTCACTGAGTGTGCGCAAGCAGCGGGCAAGCCATGCGATTCGGCCATGAGCGAAGTAATCTTTTTCTTCACCCGTGACCGACAATCCTTGTCCCAGGGCAGCGTCATAGTCGGCCGCGAACTCGTCGAAATAAGATGGCGGTGCCATTCTCAGAGAGTCTTAGTGTCGTAATCGCCGATGTAGGTGCCGCGGCTGATTCCTAGCATGCTGATGAAGAACGAAGAAAAAATCACCTGCACCCCGAGGAAGAACAATAAGGAAAAAAGAATCACGGAGCGGATCTGGTCGAAGGGACCAAAGTCACTGGCGGCCCACTTCCACAGCAGCCAGAATGCGCCGCCGGCGCCGCTGAACGCCAGGGTACCTCCGGGCACCAGCCCGTCCTCCAGTTTGACTCGGCGTAGCCATCGTTCCAGTGAGCGTTGATTTTGCGAGAATCGTTCGGCGTAGCTGAACACCTTCGCGAACAGGCCAATCGAGATGATTTGCGCGCCGAGCAGCGCGAACATCATGCCAAAAAGCATGGTGTGTACATCAATGGTGACGTGCCCCAGGTGCCGCGGCCCGGGGAAAAGCAAAAAAACCAGTCCCAGGCCGACCATCAACAGCGAGATTCCTGGAAGCAGGAAGAGCCAGTTGGGTGCGTAAAGCAGCATGAAGCGCAGGCTCCGCCAGCCGTCGTGGAACGTCCGCAAATGAGGTTGGCGGCCCAGCTTGTCAGGCCAGAGCGTGACTGGGATTTCCGTGACCTTTACACCCAGCTTGGCCGCCTTGATGACCATTTCGAGAGCGAACTCCATGCCCGTGGTTCGCGGATCCACTCGCTCGTACACGCGCTTGGTAAATCCCCGCATGCCGCAGTAGGCATCGCCGATGCCGGCATGAAAAAATGAATTCAGGATTGCAGTCAGAGCAGGATTGCCCAGGTATTTGTGGAGCCAGGGCATGGCGCCGGTCTTGATCCCGCCCTCAAACCGGTTGCCCATCACCAGTTCGGACCCTTCGCGCCACTTTGCGACAAAGCCCGGCACCTGCGAAAAATCGTAGCTGTCGTCGGCATCGCCCATAATGATGAACGCGCCTTTGGCTTCTTCAATTCCCTTGCGTAATGCGTTGCCGTAGCCCCTGGTCGCAATATGAACTACCCGGGCGCCAAGCTTTTCTGCGATTTCTATCGAGCCATCGGTCGAGCCATTGTCCGCAACTACGATTTCGCCGCGGACTCCCATTTCCCGAAACGCCCCTAATGCCTTGTCCACGCAGATACCGATGGAGCGGGCTTCGTTAAGGCAAGGAATCACGACAGAAATTTCCGGGGTACTGAGGGAGGCAGTGGCGACGGTAGATTCAGGCGCGTCCATGAGAGTCGCTGATGATTTGGGAGACATCATAGGCTGCGGGGCCACCTTAGTAACTAATTATCGGAGTAGTTATAGGCGTTCGGGCCTAGACTTCGAGGGATGAACAGACCACGGGCCTAGAGTCATCTTGCAGTTGCGCTGCCACTTGCTGAACCGCCGCTCCCGGTGCCGGCGCTTCCATCCACCTTCTGTGACTACAACTTAGGAGACGTTCGTGCGAGGCGACGGGGGCATCAGTATGCCTAGCGAACAGATGGGCAAAAACTTCCACAGAAAAAGCTCTGAAATGACCAAGCGTGATTCCTCCGACGCCAGGGGGGAACAACGACGGAATCAGCGGCCTAACCTCCGGCGATGCATTTCAGCGCACGCGGGATAGAGATGAGGCAGAATGCAGGGGTGGAGAAGGTTGCCGAAATTCGGGCTGGGGGCCAAATCCTGAAGGGCTCGCAGGCGGGCGAGGATGAGAGAGTTTCGTCCAGGAACCTGGTGCGGGCGGAGCGGGATCCCAACGACCGGGCGATTGCGGGCGCTGTATTTGTGGTGACGCTAGCTTACCTGTGGCTTTGCCGCCGTTATACATCGATGGAGCCGGACGAAGGCATCGTGCTGCAAGGGGCGCAGCGTATCCTGCGCGGGGAGGTGCTCTACCGGGATTTCTTTTCCTATTTCACTCCCGGGTCTTATTACTTTCTGGCGCTTCTTTTCAAAATTTTCGGAAACTCGTTTCTGGTGGCTCGAACCGCACTGGTTTTCTTTGGCGGAATATATTCGGCGATCGCGTACTTGCTGGCACGCCGGGTATGTTTACGCGGGAGCGCGCTTATTGTCGCTGCGCTGGTGACGCTCACCACGCTTCCCTATCGCTTTGAGGTTCTGCACAACTGGGACAGCACGCTGTGGGCGTGCCTGGCGGTCTACTGCGCGGTGCGATGGCTGGAGTTTCCTCACTGGACGTGGGCATTCGCAACCGGATCGCTGATCTCTCTGACTTGCCTTTTTGAGCAGTCCAAGGGAGCCGGGTTATTGCTCGGCTTCGGCCTCGGTTTGGTGGCCATTACTTTATTGGACCGGCAACGGACCTTATGGAAAGGGACGCAAGGCGTGGGGCTGGCAGCGGGAGTGGCCTGGCCTTTCCTGGTGACTGTGGCCTACTTCCGCGCGAAGCATAGTTTGTCGCTCATGCTGGCCGACTGGTTCTGGCCGCTACAGCACTACTCGCTGGCTAATCACGTGCCTTACGGTTATCAGAACTGGTCGGAGAGTACTCGCCACCTGCTGTTCGGCAGTGGATCTCTGACCGTACGGCTGGTCACGGTGGTGGCGATCAGCCCTTGTTTTCTGGTCCCACTATTGCCACTGATCGCAGTAGCGATGCTGATCTACTGGTTCATCCAGATGTGGCGCAAACGCGGGGCCCAATCGGTCAGCGCTCACTATGTCCTGATATGCGCCGCGCTCTCCGGGCTGCTGCTGTCAGTTGTGATCGGGCGGGCGGACATCATTCACTTCATGTACCTGATGCCGCTTTTTGCACTGGTGCTCGGATGGATGATTGATGGGCGCGACATTCCGGGACGGCTGTTTCGGGAAGTGAAACCAATTTTCGTCACGTATACCGTGATTGCCTTCCTGCTGTTCGCGACACCGTTGTTGCTGCGCGCCCTCAACGCCCGTACCCGGGTACAGACGCGTCGGGGTGTGATCAACGTGCCCGCTAAAGACACGGTGATTGAATATGTCCAGGCGCACGTTCCCGCCAGAGAACAAATTCTGGTTTACCCCTATCTGCCGCTCTATTACTACCTGACTGATACAGTCAGCCCGACGCGCTATGAGTATTTCCAGCCGGGCATGCACACATCGCAGCAGGCCCAGGAAATGCTCGCGGAGCTGGCAGGGGCCCGCGTGCCCGTGGTCCTGTTCGAGGCCTCGTTCTGGGAAAAGACTCCGACGTCGTGGCCGGGAACGCCGGTGACCGCGATCGTCCACGACCCGGTGGCGGATTACATCCAGCGCGATTACCGTGCTTGCAAGATTTTGAATTCGCCGGCCGAGTGGAAGTTTCTTTTCATGGTGAGCAAAGATCTGGCGTGCCCTTGAACCGGCCGACGGAATACGCTGAATTTGTCCAATTTGCATGACGACAAAAACCACTGCGGAGTCCCGTGGCGTGCCTTACCTCCCGGATCTTCTTCTGGGAGTTTTGCCGATTCTTCTCGCAGTGCAACTTCTGGGATGGCTCACGTTTTTCCCCAGCGCACTGCATGGGCACGCCGACTTCAGACAGCTCTACGCCGCCGGCTACATGGTCCGATCGGGGCACGCCGGCGAACTCTACGATTACCGGGCGCAGCAGAAGTTTCAGGATATGCTGGTCGGAAGTGACGAACGCGCGCTGCCTTTTATTCGTCCGGCATATCAGGCCTTGTTCTTCGCTCCATTCTCGCTTCTGTCGTACCGGACCGCTTACCTCATGTATTTGGGATTGAACTTGGTCCTGCTGACGATAACTTTTTGGCTGCTGCGAGCCCACATGAGAAACCTCGCCCGAGCGTGGCGAGGCCTGCCTGTTTTCGTGTTTCTGGTGTTCTACCCCATCGCACTCGCACTTATGCAGGGACAGGATTCAATCCTGCTGCTGACCCTCCTCGCGGCCGCTCTGGTTGCGCTCGACCGAGGGTGGGAGTTAGTGGCCGGCATCCTGGTTGGGCTGGGATTGTTTAAGTTGCAAATCGTCATCTCGATCGCGTTGCTGTTTTTGCTATGGAAGCGCTGGCGCTTCTTTGCAGGATTCGCGCTTTCGGCATCTTTGGTTTCTTTGGTATCTCTATGGGTAGTTGGATTCGCGCAAACTGCCGCTTATGCCCGTTCACTTCTTTCGGTGGGCACAAGCATAGCGTCGGCCAATCAGTTCCCGCTGCGGGTCAACATCATGGCAAATCTGCGTGGTCTGATCTTTGGACTGACGGGTGCGCGGCTGTCCGCGCTCTGGATTCAAGCTCTGACCATTGTTGCTTCCATTCTCGTGCTGCTCTGGGTCGCAGTGCTGGCTCCTCGCAGACCCAGGAGGACTGATGCGCTGGTGAGCGCGATCACAGCCAGCGTGATCGTGAGCTATTACCTGTTCATTCACGATCTCAGTGTGTTGCTGATTCCGATCGCATTAATGCTGGACCGATTCATCGTCGCCCACGCAGAAACAACCGGTGGCGTACTCGACCGCGCGACCGCGTGGATGTCCGCCGGATTGCTGGTGGCGCCGATGTGTATATTCCTGATGCCCGGCCATTTTTACCTGGTATCGCTGCCCCTGTGCGCCTTTATGGTCATTCTGATGTGGAGTCTTCGCCGCGAGCAGGAGCCGGCCAATCTTCCGAGATCTCGATGACTGACAGAATCGTTGTACAAAGGAATCCGGCAGAAGCCCTGCCCGCCAACTCGCGGACGGAAGAAGGAATGCAGCCCTACTGGTTCAGCATCTTTCTGGGCGCATTCCTCCTTTTTGCGGTACAGCTTCTGCTGGGCAAATACTTTCTGCCCTGGTTCGGCGGCACGCCGGCGATGTGGACCACATGCATGTTCTTTTTCCAAAGCCTTCTGCTCGCTGGCTATGCGTATGCCCACGCGCTGGCCAACTGGTTCACGCCCAGGACGCAAAGTTACCTGCATTCCGCTCTACTGTTCTCCTCGTTGCTAGTGCTTGCTTTCCTGGCAGTGGTGTGGGGAACACCCATCACACCAAATGTGAGTTGGAGGCCGCAAAGCAGTGATCATCCGGTATGGAGTTTGACTGTACTTCTGGCGATCAGCGCCGGTCTGCCCTATTTCGTTCTCTCCTCCACGGGACCGCTGATCCAAAGCTGGTTTACCAGAACTCATCCCGGCCGCACGCCTTACCGGCTGTACTCTCTCTCGAATCTGGGATCGTTGCTGGCCCTGCTCAGCTATCCTTTTCTGGTGGAGCCATGGTTTTCCTTGCGAACGCAAGCGCGCCTCTGGTCGGTGGGATTTTTTGCCTTTGCGGTTGTCTGCGCCTATTGCGCCCTGCGGATGGGTAGAACCAGCTCGTCGCCGAAAACATCTCCTCGGCACCCTGCCAGCGACGCAACTGTTGAGGTTGACTCCGTTCAGGCAAGGCCAGCCATCGGAACACACCTGCTTTGGCTGAGCCTGGCGACCTGCGCTTCCGTCATGTTTCTGGCCACGACGAACCAGATCTGCCAGGATGTAGCCGTCGTACCCTTTCTCTGGGTTCTGCCTCTCAGCCTGTATCTGCTCTCTTTCATTATTTGTTTCGACGAGCCACGCTGGTACTCGCGACCTGTTTTCCATCCCGCTTTTGCGGTTGCGATCTTTCTCGCCTGCCTGGTGCTCAATGGGTGGGCCATAAGAAATATCGTCGTCCAGATCGCTGCCTACTCGTTCACCCTGTTTGCGTGCTGCATGGTCTGTCACGGGGAGTTGGCCCGGTCGAAACCGAGCTCGCGCTATCTCACCTCGTTCTACCTGATGGTGGCTCTGGGCGGCGCCATGGGAGGCGTATTCGTGGCCTTGATAGTTCCCCACGTGTTCCGGGGTTTTTGGGAATACCAGGTTGGCTTGTGGGTCTCGGCGGTGCTCCTGTTCGTGGTGCTCGCGCGGGATAAAAGCTCATGGCTCTATTGCAGCCGATGGGGCCTGCCCGGCATTGCCGTGGCGGCCGCGATGTTACCTGGGACCACGTCGCTGGTCATGCTTGGCTGGAAAGAACTAGGCAGCTTGTTTCCTGTACTGCCCGTACTGGTCGCAGTCTACTTTCTGACTCGGGGAAGTCTGAAAGGGTACGACGCGGCGCGAGCCCGGGCCGTACCTTTTTACTGTGGTGCGGCGCTGCTGGTGGTGGGAGCCATGCTTTTTTTCACCGCCAGAAACCAAGCTCAAGACTCCGCGGTCTTGGCGCGCAATTTCTATGGAGTGCTTAGCGTTCGCGAGCTTGCCTCGGACCAGCCCGACTGGCGAGCCTATGCCCTGTTCCACGGCCGAATCGCCCACGGTTACCAGTTTCGGTCGGAAGCAAAGCGCCATTTGCCGACCGGTTACTATGGCGTCACCAGCGGCGTCGGCCTGGCCTTAGTCGGACTCCAGACCCACCTGTTGTCCGGGGCGAATCCACAGAATCTCCGCATCGGCGTTGTGGGCCTCGGGACGGGCACTCTGGCTGCCTACGGAAACCCGGGAGACTACATTCGCTTTTACGAGATCAATCCCGAGGTAACGCGAATCGCAAACGACGTGCGGTATTTCAGTTACTTGAAGGATTGCCGGGCCGGGCTGGAAGTGATCCCGGGCGACGCCCGCCTTTCGATGGAAAGTGAATTGAAACGTGGTCAGCCGCAGGACTTCAACCTGCTGGCCATTGACGCCTTCAGCGGTGACGCCATCCCGGTTCATCTCCTCACTGAGGAAGCATTTCAGATTTATTTGAAGGAGATGAAAAGCGACGGAATCATGGCGGTGCACATCAGTAACGTCTATTTCGACTTGCAGCCCGTGTTAAGGAGAATCGCCGAGCGCTTTAAGCTCCACTACGCCTTGCTCCACACCGATGGCGACGGCGGCGTAACCACCTATAGCGACTGGGTGCTGCTTTCCCGAGATCCAGCAGTTCTCAACTCACTTCCCGCTTCGACCGGAAGCACGCGCAGCGGCGCCCTTAAGCCCGACCTGGCGTTGTGGACGGATGATTACAGTAATTTGTTTTGGGTCTTGAGAAGATAAATCGCCAGCTAATTGCGCCTGACTTGCTGACTGAAGGACTGCTGGGGATCAAACTGCACGCTGGAGTGCGTCTCCCTCACGAAAAGAAGAACGGGTGAACCAAAGCACCGTACAAAACAACCCCAGAATCGGAATAACCATGAGGGCATAAACGCCGTGCAGTAAAAGCAGCCGGTGAAGAGGCGGGATGAAAAGGATGACGAGGGCTGTGCTGAGAGTAAGCTGACTCGAGAGCGACCGCTCGCGTCGGGCTAATTCCCCACATACAATTGCGATCGGAAGTAACAGCAAGGTCAGATCGTAGTCGTACAAGTGGTAACTGGCAAGGAGGGTAGCGAAGATGGCTGCCGAGAAGGAGAGGCCAAATTGTTCATCCCGCCAGTTCCTCGCCGCCAGCCACAGCGCCAATCCCGATAGCACGACAACCAGGAGGCCGAAGGTAAGTGAACCAAACCTCCCATGGATGAACAAATACAGAGCCCCCCGGATATTCGGCATGTATTCCGGCGCGAAGCCGGCAATCTGCTGAAACCTGCTCTCAAATAACAAAAATCTCGGATACGCGGCCAGGACTGAAATGCCGGACACCCCGATCGAGGCTAGTATTAGCAGACTTCCGGCCACCGCGAAACCCCATGCAGCTGGCCACTTTCGGCGCAAGAGAAGGATTAGAACAAAAGGAACGATCAACTGAAACTTGAAGAGGCCACACGCCAAAACGCATCCCGCCCGGAATTCCTCGCCGCACCTCAGCAGAACAAAAACCAGTGTGTAAATGAGCAGCGTGAGCATCGAGTCCTGACCGAGCAGCAGGCAGGTCGTTGCCGGGGCGAAAGTCAGGAATAGCACAAAAGCGAGGCCGAAATCGGCGCGCACTCGTGCATACCGGGAGATCGTCATGCTAACTTTGGTCTGGGATTCAATCAGCAGAGCCGCGCCCACCAGCAGCCCGACGCTGATCAAGGTCCATAGCGTGTACGCAGCGCGATAGCTGAAGAGTGTGAGCGGCAGAAAAAGCAGCGTCTCGAACGGCGGGTGATTGTAAAAAACATGGACGGACGCCACCTTTGACTGGAACTCTGCCTGAGTTTGCAGATCATACAAGTTTCGTCCAAGTCCTTGACGAACTGTCTGAGCCGCGCTGTAGAACTGAGAGAAGTCGCGCGGGTCGTCGCTTCTCTGAGTGGGAAAGCTGAATAGCGCGACCCCGACGATCAGGGACGACACGGCTACAACGGCGGCGAATCGGATTGCTCGTTCCGTACCTGGCTTCACTTGCTTCTCTTCTTCTAGGTGTGCAGCCTAATCCGCGAGCTCGGGAAAACGGTATCATCTTGATTCCGCCTCGGCAAACAGAAGGCGGCGGTTCTTGGGCATCGTGAACAGCAATCCAGCTCAACCCGTCCCGCCCTATTACGTTAAAGGCCTTGCCCTCGGCCTCTCCGCCTTTCTAATTGGTATTCACTTATGGACCTGGGTCTTCACACTGCCCATTTTTCTTCATGGTCGAGCTGATTTTCGACAGCTTTACACCGCAGGATACCTGGTGCGATCCGGCCATGCTCATCAATTGTACGACTACGACACTCAGCTCCATTTTCAAAATGAACTGGTGAGCCACGGCGACATTGCTCTGCCTTTTATTCGGCCCGCATACCAGGCGCTATTGTTCGCGCCCCTCTCACTCTTGCCGTATCGAACCGCGTACTTCGCATTTCTGGCGGTGAACCTGGCTCTTCTTTGGCTGTCGTTCCAGCTGCTACGGCCGCGGATGAATCGGCTCGCTCACGTGTATCCATGGCTGCCCGCCGCCATGTTTCTGGGATTTCTTCCAGTGGCAGCGGCGCTCATCCAGGGCCAGGATTCAATCTTGCTGTTGACCCTGCTGGCCGCGACGCTGGTTTTGCTGGACCGGGAATGTGAATTGATGGCTGGGATCCTGGTTGGCTTGGGGTTGTTCAAATTTCAGATCGTGATCCCAATTGCGCTTTTGTTCCTGACGTGGAGGCGCTGGCGGTTTTTTGCCGGTTTCGCGCTCTCCTCCCTGGCCGTAGGGGCGGCGTCTGTTTGGCTTGTTGGTATCTCGCAGGCTGGGATCTATCTTCACTCGCTGATTGCTATGGGTTCAGGTTCAGCGGCTCGCACAGATCAATTGAGGTATCCCATTGCGATGAATATCATGGCCAATCTGCATGGGCTCATTTTTGGCCTGGCAGGTGCTCGTGTCTCTGCCTTCTGGATTGCGGCGGCCACGGTCATTCTCTCAGGAGTCGTCGGGTTCCTGGTTGCAGCAAGGCCCCCGAAAATTGAGCGCGGAGCAGATGCTCTCATCCTGGCGATCACCGCCAGCGCAGTTGTGAGTTACTACCTTTTCATTCACGATCTCAGCATCTTACTGGTCCCTATAGTCATCACCCTGGACCGATTCATAGCGGCGGAAGCCACCGGGGACGAACTTGGCCGCTTAAAAGCGCGCGCGTCCGCGTTGCTGTTCGTCTCCCCGATCTGCATGTCATACATTCCCGATTATTTTTATGTTGTGTCTCTGCCGCTCCTGGCCTTCTTGGGGTTTCTTATGCAGCGTTCCAACCGATCGTCGCCTACAGAAGCTTGACGAGAACGTACGCCAGGGCTTCCCCTTGTCCCCACTCCGACGCTGGCTGGCTTTCTTCTGACGCGGTTGCTGTAGACAACCGGTAAGTCCATGAAACCAAGTGTGAACAAATGTATTCACCCTGTAGCTATTCCAGTTCCTCGAAGATAACAAAAATGGGCAAGTTCTTTCTCTTTTCCTGGCTGTACAGCTTTAAGCGCGGCAGGGGTCAAATACGGTTTTGCCACCAAGTCGTTTATTTTCAACGTCTCAGGAGGTTGCTCAAGGTTCGGCACCAATCGGGCCGGTTTGGCCTCCAACATGCCTACAGTAATCGCTGTACGGGACATACCCAGAGCGCTCCCCGACTGCGCTGGGAATCTACAGAATAAGAAACTACGAGGAGATGACAATAATGAAAACCCTGATTCTGAATTCCCTGAATCGCCTTCACAAAGATGAGGCGGGCCAGGGTCTTGTGGAGTATCTCTTGATTTTGGCTCTGGTTGCGTTCGCTGCTACGGCAGGAATGACCACCTTGGCCAGCGGCCTCAACAGCGCCTTCGGCAAGATCGGCACCATTCTGGGTAGCTACATTAAGTAGCTTGGCCTCGAAACGGCTCATGTTCGCTCTCGCTCGCAACAGCGGGAGCGAACCCGAACCCCTGGGAGAGACTAGACAATGTCCAAAAAACTGATTAATTTCCTGAATCGCCTTCACAAAGATGAGGCGGGCCAGGGTCTGGTGGAGTATCTCTTGATTTTGGCTCTGGTTGCGTTCGCCGCTACCGCAGGAATGACCACCCTGGCCAGCGGCCTCAACAGCGCCTTCAGCAAGATCGGCACCATTCTGGGCAGCTACATCACGTAGTCCCGGATCGCAACCACCGTTGGGCTGGCTCCAGTCTGAACCGCCGGAGCCTAGACCCCCAACCCCTAACCACGCAGCCCTCCCCCATGGCTGCTCCCTCGCTAGGTGTAAAAACCTAATTACCTCGGTGAGCACACTTGGATAAATATCTTTTGATTTGCGCCCTAGCTATCGCTAGTGTAGGAGCAGTCAAGGACGTTCGCGGCAGACGGATCCCCAACTGGCTGACTTATAGCGGCCTTTTAGCGGCCTTGGTTGTCCGCGAAGCGTTCGCGGGATGGCCGGGACTCAAGGGCGGCCTGTTAGGCATGCTGCTGGCGGGAGGAATTTTCTATCTCCTCTTTCTGCTCGGAGGCATGGGCGGTGGTGACGTAAAGCTGGTTGCCGCGGTAGGAGCCTGGGCCGGGACGGTCCAGGCGGAGAGTGTTCTCGTTGTGGCGGCTCTTGCCGGTGGCATTCTCGCAGCCGGCTACGTGGTTATGCACCGGCAAGTACGTGAGACGCTTCTGAATACGCTGGAACTGTTTCGGCATCATGCGACGGCGGGATTTCAGCCTCACCCAGTATTAAATGTTCAGCAGCCGGGTACAATGCGACTGCCCTACGGGTTGGCGATTGCGATAGGAACTTTGTATTGCGTTGGTGATGCGTTCTGGTGGAGGTGATTTACGGGCCTGCGACGGGTTTTGATTGCTTTCCTGATGGCCGCCATCTTGGCGGGGATAATTACCTACTTCTTTAGCAAGCGGATGCGACTGAGCCGGGCCCAGCACGCGACGACCCAAATCGTGGCCGCCATCAGGGACTTGCCTTCCGGCACTACATTGACCACCAAGGACGTAACGACCCTGGACTGGCCCAGCAACCTGGTCATGGCTAGCTCGTTCGACAAGGTCGAAGATGTGGTCGGCAAACCCCTGCTTTATCCCCTGGTCACCAACGAGCCGATATTAAAAAGAGATTTGGGCCTGGAAGGCTCGGGAATTGGCATTTCCGGGAAAATTCCAACTGGCATGCGCGCCACCGCGGTCCGCTCAAATGAGATCGTGGGTGTGGCCGGCTTCTTGTATCCGGGATCGCGGGTGGACGTAATGGTTACCTACACGCCGCCGGGTGGTAGTGGAAGTTCAGGTCCTGTCACCCAGACGGTGCTGCAAAATGTGGAAATCTTGACCGCAGGTCAGACTATCGAGCCCGATCCGCAGGGCAAGCCACAGACGGTCAACGTTGTGACCCTGTTGGTGAGTCCGGAGGATTCGCAAAAACTGCAATTGGCAAGCTCCCAAGGCACCGTTCAGTTTGTGTTGCGCAGCGGGGTTGATCAGACCAATGTTGATCTTCGTCCCACGCGGCTGGATCAATTGGCCGGAGAAAGACCTGCACCTCCACCTGCCCCGGGCAAGAAGGCACCCCGGAGAGTAGCAGAGGCTTCCAAACCGGTTTACATTCTGGAAATGATCCAGGGAACCAAGCGGACCGAAGAGAAATTCTGAGTCAGGCAGGATTCTGAGTCAGGCAAGATTCGACCGAGTCGGGGTTCATGAAAGCGGTGAGGACGAAAGATGAATAGTTCCATAGCGCTGAAGATTACGGGTCTAGTGGTTGTTCTCGCACTGCTCCCCGCCGGATTACACGGAGCAGCGCAACAGGTTCCTGCAACCTCAGAAGCGCCAACCGTAGCGCCTGCACAGACGCAGACACCGGCACCAATCCCGGCAGTGGCGTCAGCTCCACCTCAGCAAGTTCCCGCGCCCTCGGAAGGACAGGCGCTCCACATCCTGGTCGGCAAGTCGGTGGTGGTAAACGTGCAAACGCCCATCACGCGGGTTCTATCTAGCAATCCGGCTGTGATCGAAACTCTGGCAACTTCGCCCACCGAAGTGGTGGTTGAGGGCAGGGCCGCTGGGACCAGCAGCCTGATCCTGTGGGACCAGACCGGGCGCTCACAGATGCTGGACGTGATCGTGGACCTTGACGTCACCGGCCTGCGGACTGCCATCGAACATGCCTATCCCAATCAGCAAGTCCAGGTGCAGGCTGACGGTGGCCGCCTGGTCTTGACCGGCAATGTTCCAGATGCCAAGGCCGCCGAAGACCTGAACAAGATGGCGACGGTCTATTCGCCTCAGGTGGTGAGCTCCCTGCAGGTGACGGCGTTACACGAGCGCCAAGTGATGCTTGCAGTAAAGTTCGCCGAAGTCGACCGAACCAAGCTTCAGCAGTTCGGGATTAATATCTTCAGTACCGGAGCCACGAATACGATTGGCACGGTCTCAACGGAGCAATTTAGCCCGCCAACCTTGACCAACCCTACCGGAGTCGCAACCATCACGGCCAGTGATTTTCTGAATATCTTTTTGTTCCGGCCGGATATCAATCTGGGAACCACGGTTCGAGACCTCCAGCAAAAAAATATTCTGGAAATTCTTGCCGAGCCGAATTTAATGGCTTTGAATGGTCAAAAGGCGAGTTTTCTCGCCGGCGGCGAGTTCCCGTTCCCCCTTGTCCAGCCGGGCCAGGGGTTTACTGCGGTTACGATTCAATTCAAGCCCTTTGGCGTACGCCTGGATTTCACCGGCACCATTACCGGCGATAATGTCATTCGGCTTCACGTAGCACCCGAAGTCAGCACTCTGGATTTTTCCAATGGTTTATCAATTCAGGGATTTAACATTCCTGCGATCTCAACCCGCCGGGCAGAGACTGAAATTGAACTTAAAGACGGGCAGTCGTTTGGGATCGCCGGGCTGATGGACCATCGCGCTCAGATTCAGCTATCCAAGGTCCCTGGAATTGCTGATATTCCTGTGCTGGGGCAGTTATTTCGTTCCCGCTCGATCAATCGGAGTAATACCGAGTTGCTGGTCTTGGTAACGCCGCATATAGTTGACCCGGTTCACACCGAGACTTCAGCGCCGCCGGAGCCGAAGCCTCCGATCCCGTACATCGAGAACCCGAAGTTCGACGATAAACTGCCCGGGGGCGAGAAGAAGCAAGACGTTCAACCATCACCGAGTTCGAAATGAGTGGAATGACTGCGAAAGATCCAGCGAAGGCTTCATCACGGGAGAATCTGCCCGCCAGCGATCCACTCTCTGTGGTCAGCATTTGCCTGGATAAGGACACCTGGGGAACCTTAAAGCTGTTCGCTGATTCGGCCCCGTTAGTCCGGCTCGATCGGCATCTGGGAGAATACCGGGTTGACGATCACGAGTCGGTTCTTGACTGGATCGGGACGCCCGCGCCCGATGTTTGCCTGCTGGATTTTGACCTCGACCGGCGGAGCGCCGCGCTGGTCGCCGAAAGAATTCATGCCGACTCGCCCGAAACGTCCATCTTCGCGGTTTCCTCTCAATCCCAGCCTGACCTGATCATTCAAGCCATGCGCAGCGGCTGCAGCGAATATCTGGTCAAGCCACTGGATTCCGAGCAACTATTAAACGCTGTGGCCCGGGTGGGAGGCCGCGGCCGCAGAGAGAAAAAAGAGCAGGCCAAGGCTCAGGTACTGGCCTTCAT
>WNFG01020741.1_pt1 | contig 14167 bp, 12 predicted proteins | sample 5400431 | NCBI WGS metagenome assembly WNFG01 (sample SAMN13153346, study PRJNA577476) | soil metagenome | isolation source: 120 cm saprolite under Douglas fir tree site 2 hole 3 replicate 2 | place: USA:California | collected 2015-04-18
CCGCGGAGGCGCTCGAAGTCGACATCCCAGATCCATGAGACGTCGGTGCCGTCGGCCTTCTTGTCGTTCAGGCCGATCAGGAAGTTCTGGCCGCCGGCGAGGTCAACCGCGGTCCTCAGGGTCTCGTTGAATCCGGCCGGGTTTTTGGAAAGGACGAGGTTCAGCGCGTGTCCGTCAGCGTTGAGGCGCTCCTGCCGGCCGAAAGCGGCGCGAAAGGTGCGGAAACGGTCGGCGATGAATGCAGGATCCAGGCCGAGCGTGACACCAGCTGCGAATGCTGCCAGCGCGTTATAGGAGTTGTAGAGGCCGCCCAACGGCAGCTCGATACGCACGCCGCTGACGCCCATCGCCAGGCTTTCAAACCCTTCGAGGTCGATGTGTGTCGCGGCCAGGTCAGGCGCCGGTCGGGCGAAATCTCCATTGGGACAGCGATACACGCCGTCGTGACCGACGTAGACGGCGTCGAACACAAGACTCGCGCCGCAACGTGGGCATGTCCTGGCGTCGGCCGCGTGGGGCAGCTCGCTCATCGCGACGGACGGGTCATCGAGCCCGAACCAGAGGGGTGGCCGCTCGAGGTTCATGCCGATCTCGGCGACGCGGGGATCGTCAGCATTGAGGATCGGTCGGCTGCTGTCGGGCAGGCGCTTGAGCGCCGCTTCCATCCTCTTCGCGATCGTCTCCAGCTCGCCGTACCGGTCGAGCTGGTCGCGAAAGAGGTTGAGGACGATCGCGGCGCGCGGCTGGATCTCGTCGACGGCGCGCTCGAGGCTGGCTTCGTCGATCTCGAAAACGCCCCAATCGACTTTCAGTTTGCCGTTGGCGCCGGCTCTTTCCAGCGCGGCCGCGGTGGCGCCGAAGATGAGGTTGGCGCCGGCGCGATTGGACACCACGCTGTAGCCGGCTCCTTCGAGGAGCCAGCCGATGAGGCGTGCGGTCGTGGTCTTGCCGTTCGTACCGGTGATGACCACGGCGCCGTGCTTGAGGTCGCGCGAGAGCTTGCGGAGAACGTCAGGGTCGATGGCACGGGCCACGTCCCCGGGCAAGGTCGTGCCACCGCCGAGGCGGCTGATCCTGGACAGCGCCCCCGTGGCCTTGCCTGCCCAGACGGCCGCGGTGCGCCGCATCAGGCCCACGCCCCGACGCTGTGGGTGACCGTCGTCCAGCAGTCGAGCGATTCGATGGCTTTCAGGCCATCGTCCCGACTCGCACAGCGTCTGAAGAAGGCCGACCCGCTGCCGGTCATCTGCCACTCACGACCAAGCCGCTCCGCAAAGTCTTTCACCCGGCTGTCGGCGCGCTCGGCGGCACGCAGCAACGCGTTGGGCTGTCCGCCCTTGGTTTCGTCCCACGCACCGTAAACGCTTGCGGTCGACAGTTCGATACCAGGCCAGGCGATCGCAAACCAGGCGAGCTCGGTCGGCAGCGGCTTGAGCTGCTCGCCGATCCCTTCCGCCAGCGCCTGGCCGCCCGCGAGGAAAAATGGCACGTCTGCGCCGAGAGCGCGGGCAATCTCGGCCAGCTTGACGTCGACTCCGTGAATCATCTTCACCGCCCGCAACGCGGTCGCCGCGTCGGAGCTGGCGCCACCCAGGCCGGCGCCGGGCGGGATGCGTTTGTGCAGATGTAAGTCGGTGGGCAGTTCGCGACCCGCAGCTGCTTCGATCGCCGCGAGAGCCTTGACGACCAAGTTGTCTTGGGCCGCTGGAACAGGCAGGCCGTCGGCTGCGAATGAGGTCCGCTTGGCGGGCGCGGCCTCGAGGAGATCGTGCAGCGCGATCGACTGCATGTGCGTTCGGATCTCGTGGAGTCCATCGCCGCGCCGCCTGATGACTTCGAGGTCCAGGTTGAGCTTGGCGCGCGCGGGCAGCGCGACTTTCAACTGCGGCTGGGTCGAAGGTTCGCTCGGTACCTGACGGCGCGGTCCTGATAATGCTTGGCGGCAGTGCCCACCCAGCTCTGCGACGAACCGTCCAATGGCTTCCGCACTGTGGCCGGCACACCTGCCGCCAGGTGGCCGGCAGGCACCGACTTGCCCTCACCGAGCACCGCGCCGGCCGCCAGCATCGAACCCGCGCCGAGCCGGCTGCGCTGCAGCATGGTCGCGCCCATCCCCACGAGCGCGCCCTCCTCGACGACGCAGCCCTCCAGCTGCGCAGAATGGCCCACGCTCGCGTTGCGCTCGATCAGCGTCGGAAGGTCGCGCGCGCAGTGGACGACCACGTTGTCCTGGATGTTGGCGCCGTCGCCGACCTTGATCGCAGCCTCGTCGCCACGCAGCACAGCACCGAACCAAATGCTCGCGCCGGCGCCGACCTCGACGTCACCGATGAGGACTGCGGTCGGCGCGATGTAGGCGTCGGGATGCACTGCAGGGCGCTTCCCGCTGAGCTCGAACTCCACTGGCCTCTATAATCCTAGCTTCGTGCCCTTCTCCCACCTGGAATCGAAACGTGGCTAAGCGAACCGCGTCGGCCAAGAAGCAGGCGCGCGCGAGCGTGCGCCGGACGGTTCGCAATCGGGCCGTGCGCTCCGAGGTCAAGACCAAGATCGTCAAGGCCCGCCGTTCGCTGACTGGAGGTCCGGTGGCGGAGTCGGACCGCTACGCCATCGCCCTCGAAGCCATACGCGCTCTCGACCGCGCCGCCTCCAAAGGCATCCTGCATCGCAACAACGCCGCTCGCCGGAAAGCCCGGCTGGCCCGGCAGTTGGTCAAGCTGGGAGGCGCGCCTGCCGCCGCCGCCGCCGCGACTGCGGGGGGCAGGTCGAAGAAGGGTGCACCGCCGGCGAAGGGCGCCGCCGCCGCAGCCGCGAAAACCAAGGCCCCAGACAAGAAAGCAGCGGGGAAGAAACCCGGCTCGAAGTAGTCCCGGACTACATTCTGGCCAGGAGGACATCGAGCCCCAGCTCCGGGTCGATCTGGCCCGACTTCACCTCCCATTCGTAGTCGCGGATCGCGCGCAAAGCCGCCTCCAGGCTGTTGGGGTCTGTGTCGCGAGCCGTCTCGAAAGCCTTCTGCAGAACGAAGGGATGCTCGCTCATCTGTGCTTTGACCTCAGTTAGCGACTCACCCCGATCCTGGCGGGCACGCACTGCCAGAACAAGTGCGACGTGTCGCGCCATGCGGTAGGCGACCGAGGTCGGCTGCATGCCACCCCGCGAAAGCCCTCGAGCGATGTTGAGCGCCTCCGGGGTTGGGTGCGGAAGCAAGTTGTCGGTGAGCTTGAAGATCTCGTCCTCGCGTCCTCCCGCGAGCAGCTCGGTCACGACCTCACCGGTGAGCTTCGAGCCTGACGCCTTGTACGCGGCGAGCTTGGCGAGCTCGGAGTCGATCACCGTGAGGTCCGGCGGCGTCACGCGCACGACCTGCGCCGCGATCGCCGGCGTCAGACCATGATCGTGCGCTCGTCTGGCGGCCCATTCGCTGAGCGCCCTGCCTTTGAGGTGCACCATCTCCTCGACAGCGCCGCCGGCGGCGGTCACAGCCTTCGCCAATTTGTTGCCGGCGCCGAGCCTGCCGGCGACTGTGATCAGAACCCGGGTGGTGGCCGGGACATCCGCCAATGCGGTGGCGAGGCCTTCGGCGCGGGGGGCGGGCACCATGGTCGCTGCGACGACTCGATATGGGTCGAGAAACGGCGCCTGCAGCACGGAATCCTGGAGGCGCGCGGCGTTGAGGCCCTGGCCTTCGAGGCGGTCGAAACCAAAGTCGGAGACCAGCTCCGACCGCCAGGCCTCCAGGGTCGCCCTTGCCTTCTCTTCGACCAGGAAGCGTTCCTCGCCGTGGAGCAGCAGGATCGCGGAGCTGTGCTTGGGGTTCGCCATGGCTGTGCTGATGCGATCGTAACCGCGCCTTGCGCGTGTCACATGGGAAGCGTGATCGTGCCCTCCTGGTCCGTGCGCAAGACGGTCTTGGGGAAATCGCGCGCGAGCCTCCCCGATGCGAGCGATGCGATCAGCTGCGCGTTGGAGGTTACGCGCTCCAGGTCCGGCGAGAGGCGACTGCGGCCGCCGGCGGGCAGCAGCAGATACGTGCACGAGCCGGCGAGCCGTGACGCTGCGATGGTCTGCGCATCGAGGTCGAGATCGCTCAGGTCGCAAAAGCTGCGGCCGGACTGGGCCACGACTCGGAGCCCGAGGTAGGCGGCGCCGACCTGGTCCCCGGGAGCGCCCGGCTCAGGTGAGATCACCTCGAGCCTGAAACCGGCTGCCTCGAGCAGGTCACCGGCACGCGCACGCATGACCTTGGCGCCTCGCGCGACTGCCTCGTATGCCGCGCTCCGCCAGGCCGACCCGGTGAGCTGGGCGTCGGGGATGAGCACAGTCCCCGCCGGCCGGTCCAGGCCTGCGAAACCCGCGATGTGGCCCAGACCCGGTGCGGTGATGGCGACCACGTCCAGCCTGGCTTGCCACGGGGGCAAGATCTGCCCGAGCTCGTCGCTGAGCCTAGCGGGGCTCGGCCCGGCGTCGACGAGGATGACGCCCTGCGCGCTCCGGAAGAGGACGGCCTGCCCGTTGCCGACCGCGAGCACGCTGACCCGAGGTGGCGATATCGCCCACATGTAGAGGGCGGTGCAGGCGATCAGGGCCGGGGCCAGTACAGCGGTCCCCAAGGCGAGTGAGCGGCGCCGCGGGTCGACGTGGCCGCCGGCGATGACCGCGCCCAGGCCGGCGTAGTACGCGAGGCCCGCCCAGGTCGGGAATCGGACGACCGGGATCGCCGCCGCGGGCAGCCGTGCCAGCAGGTAAGCCAGCTGTTCGAGATATGCGAGGAGCCCGGCGACTGGAAGCGCGGCCAAGCGGGCCAGATCGGGAATGACCGAGAGCGGGCCCAGGGCGAGGCCGGCGGCGACGATCGCCGGCAGGATCGGCAGCACGAGGGCGTTCGCGATGGGCCCCACGGGTGAAAGGAGGTGGAAATCGGTGGCCATCATCGGGAGGGTGCCAACCTGCGCGGCGCAGGTGACCGCGAACGGCTCTCTGACGAAAAGCGGTAGCCACAGGAGGCGCCGCTCGATGCAGGGCGTGAGCAGGATGATCGCGGCCGTCCCTGCGAACGAGAGCTGAAAACCTACGTCCCAGGCGAGCTCTGGCCGCCAGCCCAGCATGGCGGCCGCTGTGGCCGCAAGTGACGTCCATACATGAGACGGGCGGCCGAGGCCGGCGGCGGCGATGGCCATGCCGCCCATCACGGCGGCGCGGATCGCCGCGGGGGTGGCGCCGCCGGCGAGCGCGTAGAGACCGATGAAGCAGAGGGCGGGCACGGTCGCGTATCCGCGGAGGATGGGGAGCGCTTGCTGGAGCGCGGGTGGGATTCCCTGCCGGATGCCGAGCACGACGCCGAGGAGGACAGCGGCATGCGGCGCGGGCAGCACTGAGAGGACGGCGGCGATATAGCGCGCTCGCAGCCACGACGGGAGCGCTGCGATTCCGGAGGCAGGGTTGGACACGTTGATGCCGCTCGTATCCAGCTCGAGATACGCATGGCGCTGGGCCAGGTAGGCACGGCGATCGAATGACGGGAGGTCGCGCGGCAATGCGAGCTTGCCTGTGGCGTTCAGCTGATCGCCGAAGCCTGCCTCCGCAGGCCCTCGCCACCGCACCATCAGGTTGCCCACGCCGGCGACAGGCGAGCCGCCGACGAGAATCAGGTCGGGCTCGACGAGGACTTCCGAACCTCCCGCCGCCGCGCGGGTGTCGTCGGCGACATGGCCGGTGATGGTCGCGGTCTGACCCGCCAACGCAACGGCGCGGGTCGCGGCGCCGGCATCCAGCGCCGGGAACTCTGCGCGCCCGACGCCGAGGAGGGCCGCCATCAACGCGAGCGCGAGCACGGCGGGACGGATCGCGATCGCGAGGGCCAGGCATGGAATTGCAAGGGCAACCGCGAGCACGCCGATCCACGATTGGGAAGGGGTGATCACCACCGCAGCTGCGAGCGCGATCGACCACGAGATCGCTATCACCAGGAGGGGCGCCCGGGCGAGAGAGCGCAGGTCGTGGCCGTTGCGGGACTCGTTCACAGCGTCAGGTAGCGGCGCGCGACCACGAAGTCGGCTTCGCTCATTCCCAGGATCTCGACCAGCTCGCGTGTGTTTTGAAATCCGCCGAAGTTCGTGCGGTAGTCGATGACGCTCTGCGCGAACGCGCTTGTGAAGCCTGGCACGACCTCGAGCTCCTCGAGGGTGGCGGTGTTGAGATTGGCCCGGGCCAGGATGGTTGTGCCGGCGGAGCCCTTTGCGAACGGGACCTTGATCTGCTCGCCATCCTTCAGGCGGCCGGCCAAATTGGGGAGACGCGTGATGTCTGCTTCCACGGACAGCCCGCCGGCGGAGGCGATGGCGTCGTAGACGCGATCCCCGCGCTTCATCCGGTAGAGGCCGGGGTGCTCGACTGCGCCGACCACGTGGACCAGGAGGCCGGCCGGGGCCGGAATGTCGACGTTGCCTGCGGTTGCTGCGGCAGCTGCCTCCGCGGCGGTCACGGGGCTGGGGTGTGTGGTGGCCGATGTGTAGAGGAAGGCTGCAGCCACCGCGCCGATCCCAAGCAGCACCGGGAGGGCGAGGGCGAGGAGCGCCTTCCAGCCTGGAATCAAGCTGAGGTGATTGCTCATGCAGGCGAGGCTAGGACGCGCGCGTGGGAACGAAAACCCAGCCTGTTAAGGGTCTCGCGGGCAATCGGCTGGTTCCGGGGGAAGGATTCGAACCTTCGGTCGAGGATCCAAAGTCCTCTGCCTTACCTCTTGGCCACCCCGGAAAGGTTGCCTGGTTATCAATGGTGGCCCGGCGACGAACTGTGTGCCTGGCGAGCCCTAGGCGAGCCCTAAAAGAGTATGAGGAACGCTCTAGCCGGCCAGAGACGTGACCTCGGGCGTGTGGAGGGCGTTGGGTCTTTCTGATGAGAGCTGTGCTTCTGTCGCTGCTGGTGCTGTTGATCGTGGCTTGCGGGGCCTACCGATTCCCGGGCCAGACCCCGTCTGGAACCGGCACCGTGAGCGGCCACGTGACGGTCGTTCCGTGCTCGCCAGTCCAGGCGGCGAAGCTGCCACCGTGCGCCGGCCGGCCGGCGGCCGGTCTGGAGATCGATTTCACCGGCAACGGCACCGCGGTGGGCACACGGACCGACTCGAGCGGCGCCTATTCGGTCGAGCTTCCGGCTGGGACCTGGAAGGTGAGCTTCAAGAGCTACATGCGGATCATCAGCGGCCCGCCTACGGTGAAGGTCCAGGCGGGCTCCGGCGTGGTTGCGGACTACGTCGTCGACTCAGGGATTCGCGTGCCGATTGCCAAGGAACCATCCCAAACCCCCACCCTCCCGAGGGGGGCGCTGGGGGTGCCGGCAGCGTAGGGCGGGCCGCCCGAGGGCCGCAACCCTGCCTGTTAAGGGAGCCTCAGGGGACCAGGTTGATCAGCTTGTCCTGGACGTAGATGACCTTGGACGGGCGGCCGCCGTTGAGCGCGGCGCGGACCTTCTCGCTCGCCAGGGCCAGGGCCAGCGCCTGCTCTTCCGAAAGCCCCGTCGCCGCGGTCAAACGGTCCCGCACCTTCCCCGCGACCTGAACCACCAACGTCATCTGCGGCTCGGCCGCAGCCGCGGCGTCGAACTCCGGCCACGGCGCGTCCGCCAGCAGGCCACGTTCGGGTCCACCCTCCCCCAGGCGCTCCCACATCTCCTCGCTGATGTGGGGTCCGATCGGGTTGAGCAGCTTGACCAGGGTGCGCACCGCGGAATCCCAAACCGCATCGCGCGCTCCGCCGCCCTGCAGGTAGTCCTGCATCGCGTTGGCGAGCTCCATCAAGTACGCCACCGCGGTGTTGAACCGCAGGCCGTCGTAATCGTCGGTCACCTTCTTGACCGTCTGCGCAACCTTGCGTCGCAGCAGCGTCTGATCAGGGGCAGCCGTCGTGGCGCCGGCCACCTGGATCGATTGCGGCTCCAGCACGATGCGCCACACCCGCTGCAGGAAGCGGACCACGCCGTGCAGTCCCTGATCGGTCCACTCCACGTCCTCTTCGGGAGGACCGATGAACATCTCGTAGATGCGCCCAGCGTCGGCGCCATCCTTCTCCACCAGCTCGTCGGGTGACACCCCGTTGCCGGCCGACTTGGACATCACCTGTCCGAAGCGCTTGACCATGCCCTGGTTGAAGAGCCGGATGAACGGCTCCGAGACGTCGAGCATGCCGGCGTCGAACAACACCTTGGCGAAAAACCGCGAGTAGAGCAGGTGCAGGATCGCGTGCTCGACCCCGCCCGTGTACTGGTCGACGGCCATCCAGTGGTTGGCCAGCTCAGGATCGAAGGGTTCCTTGTCGTCGTGAGGGCTCGCGTAGCGAAGGAAGTACCAGGAAGAATCGACGAACGTGTCCATCGTGTCGGTCTCGCGCCGCGCTTCGCGCCCGCACCTGGGGCACGTGGTGCGCCAGAACTCCGGATTGTCGGCGAGCGGCTTGTACTCGTCGGGCAGGAGCACCGGCAGCTTGTCCTTGGGCACGGGCACGATGCCGTCGACCTCGCAGTAAACGACGGGAATCGGCGCGCCCCAGTAGCGCTGGCGCGAGACGAGCCAGTCTCGAAGGCGGTACTTGACCGTGCGCTTGCCGAGGCCCTTCTCTTCGAGCCAGGCGCAGATGCGGTCGAAGCCCGTCTTACTGTCGAGGCCGTCGAACTGGCCGCTGTTGACCATCACGCCCGGTCCGACATAGGCGACACTCAAATCGTCGCCGGCGCCCCCTGCCGGCGCGATGACCTCGCGGATCGGCAGGTTGTACTTCCTGGCAAACTCGAAGTCGCGCTCGTCGTGTGCCGGCACGGCCATGATCGCCCCCGTGCCATAAGTAATGAGCACGTATTCGGCGACCCAGATGGGGATCTTCTCTCCGTTGAGGGGGTTGATGGCGAAGCCCCCGGTCGGAACCCCTGTCTTCTCGCGCTCTGTCGACAGGCGGTCGATCTCGCTCGCCTTGCGCGCCGTGGCTACGTACTCGCGCATGCGAGCGCGATTGGCGTCGGTGGTGACCTTCTCCACCAACGGGTGCTCGGGCGCGAGCACCATGAACGTGGCCCCGAACAGCGTGTCGGGTCGCGTCGTGAAGATGCGGATCGACTCCCCCTCGTGCCCGGCCACGGCGAAATCGACCTCGGCGCCTTCGCTGCGGCCGATCCAGTTCGTCTGCATCAACCGCACCTTGTGCGGCCACTTGTCCAGCAGCTGCAGGTCGTCCAGCAGGCGCTCGGCGTAGTCGGTGATCTTGAAGAACCATTGCTCGAGGTCGCGCTTCTCGACCTCCACGTCGGGATGCCGCCAGCAGCGGCCGTTGATGACCTGCTCGTTGGCCAGCACCGTCTTGTCCACCGGGCACCAGTTGACGGGCGACATGGCACGATAGGCCAGGCCGCGCTCGTAGAAGAGCAGGAACAGCCACTGCGTCCACCGGTAGTAGTCGGGCATGCAGCTGGTGACCTCGCGGTCCCAGTCGTAGAGAATCCCCAGCATCTTCAGCTCGCGCTTGCCGTTCTCGATGTTGGCGAGTGTCCAGGCCTGCGGATGCACATTCCGCTTCATCGCAGCGTTCTCAGCGGGCAGCCCGAATGCGTCCCACCCAAACGGGTGCAGCACCTCGAACCCCTGCATGCGCTTCATGCGCGCGAGGACATCGCCCATCACGTAGTTGCGGGCATGTCCGACGGTCAGATCGCCCGACGGATACGGGTACATCACGAGGTCGTAGTACTTGGGCTTGGGCGACCTGTCCGACGCCTTCATCACCCCGCGCTCGACCCAGATCTTCTGCCACTTCGGCTCGATCTCCTGCGGGACGTAGGTGCTACGCCGGGTGCTGCTCATGTGGACTCACAATTCTATTTTTTCTGCGCCGGCGCTCGATCAGAGGGCCCAGCTCGTGGCCGACGATGGCGCCGAGCACCAGGGCCGCGCCTGCCCCTTGCAGCGCATTCAGGCGCTGGCCCGCCAGCACGATCGAGGCGGCCAATGCCCAGGCCGGCTCGGTGGCGAGGATGAGCGCCGTGCGGCTGGCATCGAGGTGCGCCTGCGCCCAGGTCTGGACGTAGAACGCAACCGCGGATGCGAACACACCCGTGATCACGATGGCGAACCACACCTGCCCCGGAGGGAGATGGGTCAGCGACGGGGTGCCACCGATGCTGAACAGCACGGCGCAGGTGGCCATCTGGACCATGGCGAGCGGCGCCGGGCGCAGGCCAGGCGACCACTGGCTGAGGAGGACGATGTGCAGGGCGTACAGCACGGCGCAGACGAGCACCAGGGCATCGCCGATGCCGATTCCGGCGCCGCTGCCCGCGAGGATGAGAGTTCCGGTGAGCGCAACGACGCCCGCGATCGCCGTTCGGCGATGCACCGAGACCCCGAAGAGCCTGTCGATGAGCGGCGTGAAGACGACAAACAGGCCGGTGATAAGGCCGGCGTTGCCCGGGCTGGTCGTGGCCTGGCCGACCGTCTGGAACAGATAGCCGCCGGCGAGCACCGTCCCCGCGACGACTCCAACCCAAAGCTCGCGACGCGACGGCAGCCGGTGCACGACGACGACCATCACCACCGCGGCGAGCAAGAACCTGAGCTCGAGGAAAGGCAGGACCGGGTACTGTGTGATCGCGTCCTTGACCAGGACGAATGTCCAGCCCCAGACCGCGGTCACCAGCAATAGAAAGAAGACGTAGATCAATGGAGCGACTGTGGGCGCCGTGGCGCATGGAGTACATCACCCGAGCTGGTGGTGTGGCGACCGCAAGGTGCCATCGTCATGCTCAACAAGTTCCCTTACAACGCCGGCCACGTAATGGTCGCCCCCGCCGCGCACCAGGCCGAGGTCGAGAACCTCGACGATGGCCAGACCGCCGACCTCATGCGCGCCCTGAAGCGAACGATCGTCGTCCTGCGTGAGGAGTTGAAGCCCGAAGGCTTCAACATCGGCGCCAATTCCGGCCGCGCCGCCGGCGCGGGCATCCCAGACCACCTGCATTTTCACGCGGTGCCGCGATGGAACGGCGACACGAACTTCATGCCGGTGCTGGCCGAGGTCAAGGTGGTCAACGAGCACCTGCTGCAGACCGCGGCGAAGCTGCGGAAGGCTTTCTCAGCCAGCTGACGCGACCACCCACGACAGTCGCCACCACGCGGCCGTCATCGACCACGGTCAAATCGCACAGCATGCCCTCGCGCAAGGCGCCGAGGTCCCGCTCCATACCGACCGCATAGGCTGCGTCCGACGTGTACGCGCGCAGAGCCGACGCGCGTAGTACGGCGAGGTCGGGGTGCCATTTCGCGCGGCGCCGCCAGGCGGTCGCGGCATCGAGGCCGAGCAATGGATCGGCGGTCTCGACCGGCGCGTCAGAACCAAACGCAAGCCGGGCACCCGCTCGCTCTAGAGCACCCCACGCGTAGGCATGCGCGCTCACGTTCGGCCAGTACGCTTCCGCGAGCTCGCGGTCGGCGACGGCGTGGATCGGCTGCATCGAAGCGATTGCGCCGGTGCGCGCAAAGCGCCGGATGTCCTTGGGATCGACGCACTGCGCGTGCTCGATGCGGGGTCGCCAGTAACGCCAGGCCCTACGGTGCGGGGCCAGCGCGTCGAGAGCCCTGCGGACCGCGCCATCTCCGATTGCGTGCAAGCAAACGTTCAGCTCGGCTTGCGCGCACCGAGCGACCATGTCGATCAGGTCCTTCTGCGGGAGTCGCACTGTGCCCGAACCATCGAGCATCTCGGCGGTCCGGCTCCCCAATGAGCCGTCCAGAAAAGCCTTCACGCCCCAGATCCGAAGCCACGGATCGCCCCAGCCCGAGCGCACGCCGATCCGCTCGGCGTGGTGCAGGTCGGCGAGGGGAAGGTTGTAGGTGATCCTCACTGGCAACTTGCCTCGGGCGTGGAGGCGTTGGAACGACCCGAAGCTGCGCGCGGTGTCCATCGAGTGGACGGACGCGAGGCCGAGGCGCGCGAGTGCCGCCAGTGAGCGCGCCATCGCGGCATCGAGGTCGGTGTCGGTCGCGCTCGGCACGACGCCGGCGACGAGTTGCATCGCCGTCTCGCGGAGGATTCCGGTGGGCAGACCCTGGTCGTCGCGGTCGATGACGCCGCCAGGTGGATCGTCAGTGCTCCGGTCGATGCCCGCCTGCTTCATGGCCGCCGACGAGACCCAGGCCGAGTGGCCGTCCTTGCGGCGCAGGTAGGCACGACGGTTGCCGGCGGCCTTGTCGAGATCGTGGCGGGAGGGGAACGCCGGGTCGGACCATGCGTCGTTGTACCAGCCGGACCCGGCCACCCACGCATCCTTCGGGAGCCGTGCGGCCCACCGGCGAACGAGGAGCAGGGCCGCTTCGAGGCTACGCGCACCGGTCAGGTCGAGAGTGAGGTGACGTTCGGCCAGCCCCTCGAGATGGATGTGGGCGTCGATCAATCCCGGCCACGTGGTCCCGCGCAGCCGGACCACCTCGGCGCCGCGACCCGCCGCCGCACGCGCACGCCCGCCGACGCCGATGATCCTTCCGTCAGGACCGGCGGCGATCTCCGGCTTGCAGCCCGCGAACAGAACGGCCCCCGTCATCAGAGGCCGTACGTCTTGGCGATGATCTCCTTCATGATCTCGTCCGAGCCGGCGCCGATGCGCCCCAGGCGCGCGTTGCGCCAGGCTCTTTCGACAGGGAACTCGTGCATGTACCCATGCCCGCCGAGGATCTGGATCGCGTCATCTGCGACCTCGACCGCGACCTGTGTGGCGAGCAGCTTGGCCTGCGAGATCTCCCGCACCGGGTACTCGCCTTTGTCCCACTGCGCGGCGGTCTGATAGACGAACGCCTGCACCGCCGCGACCTTGGTGCCCATGTCGACGAGCCGGTGTTTGATGACCTGGAACTCCGAGATCGGGTGGCCGAACGCCTTTCTGTTTTGGGCGTAGTTCATCGCATACTCGAAGGTCCGCTGCGCCCCGGCGATGGCTCCGGCAGCGGCGATCATGCGCTCGCCCTGGAGCTCCCACATCAGGTTCTTGAAGCCGTCCCCCTCCTCGCCGATCAGGTTGCCGACCGGGACTCGGCAGTCCTCGAACAACAGCTCCGCCGTGTCCGATGAATGCATCCCGAGCTTCTTGAGCGTGCGGGTGACCTGGAATCCGGGCGTGCCCTTCTCGATGACGAAGAGGTTGTAGCCCTTGTGGCCGCGCTCGCGGTCGGTCTTGGTGACGACGAGGGCCCAGTGGCACCGGGCGCCGCTCGTGATGAAGATCTTCCGGCCGTTGACGACGAAATGGTCGCCATCGCGCTTCGCGACCGTCGTGATCCCGGCGACGTCGCTGCCGGCGTCCGGCTCGGTGATCGCGAGGGCCGCGATGTGCTCTCCTCGGATCGCCGGGACCAGCCATTTGCGCTTCTGCTCTTCCGTCCCGAACTTGAAGACGGGCGGCGTGGCCATCTCGGTCTGGACGTCGACCGCCATCCCGAGCCCGCCCAGGCCCGCCCGCGCCATCTCCTCGGACAGGACCACCGCCGAGAAGTAGTCGCCGCCCTGGCCGCCGTACTCGGGCGGGTAGCGCAGGCCCAGGAAGCCGAGCTCGCCGAAGCGCTTGAAGATGGAGTCGGGGAACGTCTTTTCCTCCCACTCTTCCAGGTGCGGCTGGACCTCGGTGGTGAGGAACTTCCGGATGTGGAGGCGCAGCTCCTCGTGGGCGTCGGTGAAGTACATCGGGATGGAGTGTAGGCCGGAACGTCCTGGGGCCTGCTTACGGTATGATTCGCCGCCTTGGATCCCCTTCGGGAACTGACGCGCGCCTTGGAGGCAGATTGGGCTCGGTAATCAAGAAGCGGCGCAAGAAGATGCGCAAGCACAAGCACAAGAAGATGCTCAAGAAGACACGATGGGCTCGGCGCGCGCACGCGTAGGATGACTTCCTGATGGGCACCTGGATAGTTATCGCGATCGTCGTCCTGGTCGTTCTTTGGCTCGTCTTCACCTACAACGGGCTGATCTCGGCCCGGAACCGGACCCAGGAAGCCTGGTCGGAGATCGACGTCGAACTCAAGCGACGCCACGACCTCATCCCCAACCTGGTCAACACCGCGCAGGGCTACATGGGCCACGAGCGCGGCACCCTCGAGGCCGTGACCAACGCCCGCGCCAATGCCGTGGCGGCGGGCGCC